>Ga0194061_1002024_pt1 | contig 11346 bp, 14 predicted proteins | sample SepL2221m_MetaG_FD_163423 | JGI IMG/M metagenome (GOLD analysis project Ga0194061, IMG submission 163423) | Anoxic zone freshwater microbial communities from boreal shield lake in IISD Experimental Lakes Area, Ontario, Canada - Sep2016-L224-21m | ecosystem: Environmental > Aquatic > Freshwater >...
TCTTTATGAGCATTGCTTCTCTTTCGCTGGATTAGATCGTTTCTCGCAAAAACAATCATACCTGCATAAAGGGGAGCAGTGCTCCTGTTTTTAATCGACCACTAATCCAAATTCACCGGAAGAGGCAGTAAAGTTTAGTCATGTTTAGTAAAGTGAGGATTGTATTGGGAGTCAATGTGGCACGCTGAAAACGCATGATTAAACAGGTGAGTTTATGAGAAAGCTGGCAACAATCCGGAAGGTTGATGAGATACGGCCGATTGAGGACGCCGATGCGATAGAGCTGTCTGTTTTCGGCGGCTGGCAGGTTGTGGTGAAAAAGGCGCAGGAGATAAGACCTGGAATGCTGGTTGTGTATTGCGAGATAGATTCGGTTTTTCCGGAACAGCAGCAGTACGAGTTTTTACGGCAGGACAAGTTTCGCCTTCGTACCAAAAAGTTCCGTGGTGCCTTGTCGCAGGGTATCGTTTTCAAAATAGACGAGGTGCTGACAGTCGGGAATTATGCCGAGGGAGAAGATGTAACGGGGATTCTGGGCATAACCCTTTATGAGCCGCCTATCCCGGCAGCAATATCGGGCGATGTAGTCGGTGCATACCCTGGGACAGTGCCTAAAACCGACGAGGAACGGGTACAAAACCTCGATATTGAAACTTTTTCCGGTATGTCTTTCTTTGTAACGGAGAAACTCGACGGCACATCGTGTTCGTTTATTTTCGACGAGTTTGGTCTCCATGTCTGTGGAAGAAATTGGGAGTTTTTTGAAACTCCTGATCAGACCTTCTGGAAGCTTGCTCGGCACTATGATATCGAAGAGAAACTGCGCGACTACCATGCCCGGACGGGAAGTTATCTTGCCTTGCAAGGCGAGGTCGTCGGCTACGGCATTCAGTCGAATATTTACGGATTAAAAGGGCAGGATATCTTCATCTTCAATATTTTCGACATTACGAGGCAACGTTATCTTCCGGTTGCGGCCTACCGCACAATTCTGGATAATTTCGCCCTCAAAGGCGTTCCGGTTGTAGTGGAGAATTTTCCGACTGGCGGATTCGACCATGCCCGGTTTCTCGAATATGCTGAAGGCAAGTCTCTCCTCAATCCACAGGTAGAACGCGAGGGTGTGGTCTTCCGCTCCATTGATGAGACTCGCTCCAATCAGGGTAAAATATCGTTCAAGGCAATATCCAATAAGTACCTTCTCAAGCATGGTGGATAGCGGCAAGAGCTTAAGCAGTTAGCGGCAGGCTAAACAATGTATAATTCTATGGACTATTTTAAGGCTATTGATTATATTTATTGCATCAAGAGTCCTAAATAGGATGTTTATGCAAAGCTCTAAAACACACGAAGAGATGGAAGCTGCCTTCGGTCAGCAGTTGCGCGACCTGCGCTTACGCCGGAACATTGATCAGCGTCAGTTGGCCGAGCAGGCGGGAGTTGCACTGAATGCCGTTAAAAACCTGGAAAATGGCAGAGGGGCAACATTGACGTCACTGGTGAAGGTGTTACGTACCCTGGGGCGGGCCGACTGGCTGGAAACCCTGGCTCCGGCAGTTGCCATCAGCCCGATGCAGATGCTGAAGGCAAAACAGCCGCGACAACGTGCATCCAAAACCAAAGGTAACGCCAATGCATAAACCGGTTCAAGCCATTGAAGTACGCATCTGGGGCAAAACCGTCGGCGCAGTCGCCCTGGCTCCTAATCTGGGATACTACGCCTTCGAATATGACAGCAGATTCGTAAAATCAGGCATTGAGCTGGCTCCACTTACCATGCCGCTGACAGAAGCCCGTGAACTGTTCATCTTTGTCGATCTTCCCGAGTTGAGTTTCAAGCGGCTGCCCGCGATGGTGGCTGATGCCCTGCCGGACGATTTCGGTAATGCCCTGATTGATGCCTGGATGGCAAGCAAAGGTATCGACAAGAAACAGGTGACGCCGCTTGACCGCTTGGCATACATGGGCAAGCGCGGCATGGGGGCACTTGAATTCAAGCCCGCTCGAACACCAGCCATTGCCAGCAGTACCGCTATCAAGCTCTCACGCCTGGTCGAAAGCGCCCGTCAGGCTATCCATGGTGAACTTGGTTCAGACCACCTTGCCAAAGCAGCTCTGGCGCAGATTATTCAGGTCGGCACCTCGGCGGGCGGCGCACGGGCCAAGGCGGCTATCGCGTGGAATCCGGAGACTGATGAGATCCGACCGGGACAGTTTGATGTGGAACCCGCCTTTGAACACTGGCTGCTCAAATTCGACGGTATGGGGGCCGACCGGGAGTTGGGCGGTTCACAGGATTATGGCCGGATCGAGTATGCCTACTACCGGATGGCTAGTGCCGCCGGCATTACCATGTCACCCTGTCGCCTGCTGGAAGAGAATGGCCGGGCTCACTTCATGACCCGGCGCTTTGATCGTGACGGGAACCACAAGCATCATCTGCAATCACTCTGCGCCATGGCGCATCTGGACTACAAACAGAAGGCGACCCACGATTACAGCCAATTTTTGCAGACCGTTGTCCGTTTGGGCCTTGATTATGCTGCACTCGAAGAAGCATTCCGGCGGATTGCATTCAACGTAATGGCGGTAAACTGCGACGACCACACCAAGAATATATCCTTCATGCTGCGGGAAGGTGGGCAGTGGGAACTGGCACCGGCATATGATGTAACGTACGCCTTCAATCCATCCGGCGAGTGGACCTGGCAGCATCTCATGGCGGTGAACGGTAAATTTACCGGCATTTCTCAGGCGGATCTGCTGGCGGTTGCCGATCGGTTCGGCGTCGGCACCGCACATAAGGTTATCAGGCAGGTGCAGGATGCCGTTGCCGCTTGGCCTGATTTTGCCGGACAGGCCGGGGTAAGTCCAGTCGAGAGCAACAGGATACGTGAACACCATTACCTGCTGTAGGGTGGCTGAACTTTTCCGATTTGTGGAGGAAGTTGCCAAGGAATTACTTGTTGCAATTCACCGTTTATTAGAGTTTTATACAGGCAGATTTGCTACGGATGTATCTGTTGCATTTTAACAACGATTAAATTTTGGTGGTGTTTTTAATGGCGTCCAACGTGTACCCATGTAATAATATGCATAATATTAAAATGTTACGTGGCTGTACAAAGTCGGTAGGGGCCAAATCATAATCCCACAGTGTCGGTTAGAATACAAAAAGCCTTGAGAAATCAGGGCTTTTTTGTGTTTATCGTCCAGGGCCGTCCAATAGAATTTGACAGAATACCCACCTTTTGAGTATATCAATAGGTATAGGTTATATACTTATTTTCTCTTATACCTAAAAAGCTATACCTAAAGGAGCTATGCCCATGGCCCGCCTTATCCTCGGGTGATTCTGGCGGACACCACACAGGACAAGCTGGTTGCCATAAATGAGATTTATCGAAGCTATATCGAGAAGGATATTGCCCTGCTCCTGCGCGTGGAAAAAAACATACCATTAGTTTCCTTATCAGGACGGTATACCCTTCTTTCAAGTGGAATAGTTTCGAGAGCTTTGATCAAGTCGATACGATCCTTGCCGGAATAGATTTCATGAATATCACCGTACTGTGAAAACACAAATGCCTTATAGCCAGGTTTCCAGACAGCAATTTGGTGATTCGGTAACGGCAATCGCCCAGGACCAGAGAGAAAAACCCATTTTTGTCTTCCAGCTAGGCGAATGTTTCCATTTTCATCTGAATGTGTTCTATCCATTACGGCACGACTACCAGCTCGGTCATGATAATCGGCCACAATTCGCAACACCTCTGCCCCATCAATTGGCAAACCTTTTTCAGCGTCGATCACTTGTACCTTTAACGGCAAAGCAACATAAGCACGCTGCGGGCTGTAAAAACAGGCAACCCATACGGAGAGTAAAACTCCGCAGCTGACAATACCCATTAGCACATACTTCAAATTTGTTCTCATTTTGCCATCTCTTCTTTGTCCCCGGATTCATGCGTCACTATGGTGTGGAATTGTGGATTTGAGGGATGATTTTGGATCCGTTCACTCTGAATTCATTGCGTACCTATCTGTCTCTTATGAGGTGTCAGTATAATGGCTTGGCAGAAGCAGCGGCGGTTTTGGCCGCTACTTCTGTCTGGTTGGACATTTCGTCTTGTGTCAAGGGCTGACCCTTCTAGACCCACCTTTTTTGTTGTAACGTTATTAGTTGACTTTAGGTGATTTTGTTGTTACAAATACAGTTATGACGATTGAATTCGATCAGATCAAGTCAGACAAAAACCTAGCCGAGCGTGGCTTGCCGTTTGATCGAGCCTCTAATTTCGGATGGGGTACCGCTGAAATCACTGTAGACATCCGTAATGATTACCCTGAAACCAGGTATATTGCTGTCGGATATCTTGACCATCGTCTTCATATTATTTGTTTTACTCCAGTTGCTAATGCTGTCCGAGTAATCAGCTTTCGCAAAGCAAACAGAAGGGAAGGTGATAAATATGGCAAACCGCTTACCATTGACTGACAAAGATGGAGAAGTACGGGAACTGACGAAAGAAGATTTCAAACATTTCAGACCAGCTTCTGAGGTTCTTCCGCAATTGTTCAGCAAAGAAGTAGCTGACGAGATGCTTGCCAAAAAACCAGGTCGCAAGCTAGGCAGCGGTGTTAAGGATTCACAAACCGTGCGCTTTGACCGTGACGTTCTCGCCGCTTTCAAAGCCACGGGGAAGGGCTGGCAGACCCGCATGAATGAAGCACTGCGTGCATATCTAAAAGAGCATCCAATGACACACGCTTGATTCATCTTCTTTTAGCCCTTTTATCATTCACTTGCAATGGCCTGCTTGAATATCGGTGCTACAGAATCAGCAGTAATGCCGCGATCTTTACAGTAATTTGATTGGAGCCATATAGAAAGCTGCTTTTGCCCCTTGCTGGCATAACAGCCACAACAACAAAGAACTATATTTTCTCTGGTGAAAATTTTTGCATCGTTAATTATGTGCTCCCAACTGGCAGCTGACTTTTTGAGACTTTTGCAGGTGAAAATTCAATGCGCAGATAACTTCAAGCGTTACTGCCGCACCACCAACTATGAGGCCCACGGTAAAAATCGCGGGTGCAGTTGCGATTGTGCCGATCGTGCCCGCTAACAGGTGATTGAAGTCGGTAAGAAATATACTCATTCCTGGTTACACCCCCGCTGTTCCACTCCCTACAACTCCCCACCACTCACTACTAATCCCGTAAATGCCCACAGAATAAGAATCCATATGTGTCACATAGGTCACAATGTCACAGCTACATAATTTTGATTCAAAAACGAAATCACTTTCAGATCTCCACTTACCAAATGGATTTTAGAAATCCAAATCGGTAAATATTCGACCCCCACCCCCTAAGCTTTGCGATTCACTTCATCGAGAAATTCTGAAACCCTGCCTATTAGAGGAAACGGGACTCCTGCCAAAACTATATGTCACCACAGGGGGTCGTATTTTCCATTTTACCAAGGTCCATCGGCTAACACCGGTGGGCCTTTTTTTCTTCTTTCCTGGCTGGCCAGCCACACCAACCACAAAGGAGAGAAGAAATGGACGTGTATCAGATTGTAACAGACAGGATTCTGGAGTTACTGGAACGCGGAACGGTCCCCTGGCGAAAACCGTGGGACACGTCGCAGGGAATGCCGAAGAATCTGGTGAGCAACAAGGAATATCGCGGGATCAATGTGTTTCTTCTGGGATGCCAGCAGTACAGCTCACCCTACTGGCTCACCTACATCCTGTCAGCCCCCCTATTGAAACTGCTTCGACATAAACCCCGCACTCGTCCGGTTCGGGAACGTCAGGCCGATGGTTGTCTTCCGGGTTGCCGGGTGGGTGGTGTTCATCGTCAGGGTGTTATTGCGCTTGAGTGATGTGATGCTTTCGCTGCTGCTCCCCTGGTGGTAAAGAAACTTCCCTTTTCTGATTCGTGAATCAAAGTATCTCCCTTTCGATGGCGAAAGCATCAGGCCGGTGTAGAGGTTGTACGGGATGTTGTAAAAGGTGTAGATCGGGCCGGCGACAAATTCTATTTCAAGGATGGTGGTTGTTTCGTCGTAGCCGATTGAGAGAAGGTTTGATGAGTGTACCCGCTGCCGTTCCATGATGCCCCCTTGTGGCGTGGTCTGGCGTTGAATATAGCACTACAGTTTTATTGATCAAAGGTTGAGATTTGGGATTATTACTGGCGGGGTACGAATTTCGATTTTGCCGCAATTTCCAGTGCAATTATTTTCTGAGCCTCTTTTTCCGGCCAGCCGTTGACATTTGCATGGTTCGGGTTGCCTGCCACAGGGACGGGAATAACTTTCAACTTGTGATCCATGTACGCCGAAGCCTGGTTTACGGCACTTCCATACAAATGTTTCTCACGTTGCTGTGCAACATCATCACCGATTGACCATAGTGCCTGCTGATCAAGATCAAGATGGCGAGTGACGGAAAGCTCTTCACGAGGGTGTGGAATAAAAGCATCCGGCTTGACGGTGTTATTGGCTTTACGGATATGGTTACTTTGCAGAATAAAGCGTGAAAGCAGTTCTTCAGGTACAACAGAATCAGTACTCATGCAACCGCAACTCTGTGTATCATATTTATGATCGGCTGTGGGACGCTGCCTAAAAATGGCTCACTGCCATACTGTTTGCTGGTTCCAAACAACGCGGCATAGTACAGCATACCTTCCGGACTGATACTCAGAGACAATAAGCGGCGTTGCGAGTGATACCATTCAAGCGTGATATGACCATCCGGTTCCGCGCCAACTGATGTCGGTTGGGAATACGACGGCAGCACCTTCAAAAACTGGCTGGCAAGGCCATACGTGTCAGCCGAGACCGGATCAGCATTGTATCCGTCCCAACCGGAGGAGCTGCATTCTGTAGCGACTGCCTGCAGGTCATGGATTGATTTATGTAAAGACTGACCCAGTACAAGCGATTTCATAAAACTGTCACGGTTTTTCTCTGATTCCGTGGCGATATAAGCTGCCGTATCACTGACAGCTCGAGAAAGAACAGCAGGTGTTCCGGTAATGAATAAACCTGTTACGATTACGGCTTCAGCAATCATTTGAACACCTCCAATCCTTCATCAGTAATACTGCCAAAGAAGGTCTTATCTTTTAGCCACCGCATTTCATTCAAGATATTATCAAGCCTATCATCCTTATTTTCAACAGGTTGTGCAATAGATTGCAAGGTAAAAACATCAATGTCGAGTATGATGGCGATTCCATTATCGGCCGGATTCTGGGGCGGCTGAATCGTTCTGATCAGGTTTATGGCATAAGGGTAACCCGGCACGCCTAATGTTTCCTGGTGCATGAATCCCAAGAAAGGCAGGTCAAGGTTCACCGGCGCAACAGGAGCATTTTTCAGGTAACGCTCAATGTTTAGTTCCCCGTGCGGCAATTCGATGCGGTTTATGAAACGAAGGCCAATTCTGTCTATCGTGACAGGAGCGGCAATATCCTTGAAAACAGACCATAAGGATTTACCCGCGTTGAAAAAAGAGTGCCAGTTTTCATAGGGATCAAGACGACTGAAGACGAAGCCGTCACGGTTAAACTGGGCAATGTTTTTGCTGTCAGCGGACTGGAAACGGACTCCACGCCAGCCCAAGTCTCTTATTGACTGCTCTGGCGGCTTTTCCCCTTCGGACCTGACTTCATAATGAATTTCACGGTGGGAATCCAGAAAAGCATAGCCATCAAGTTTTTCTTCCAAAGAGGCACGTACAGAAGGCTCCTCCCAAGTTTTGGAAGGAAAAGCACGAACGTCAATAACTGCCTCAGCTACAGGAGCAGCGGCCAGTACAGGGAATTCTTCGGCTATGTTGATTTTTATCTTGTCCATGTGGTTCACCATGAAAGGTTTATAGCAGGAAATTCTCAAAATGCATATATGGATTTGCTACGTCTACGGCAACTGACATAATTGCTCTTAGGCACGCTTGTCTGGGTTCACGCTACCTTTTCCATACAACTCCTCTATCACGATTTTCAAGATTCCGGTTCATCTTTTCCAGAATGTCCCTGCCTCGTCCAGTCTGCTGTACCATATCGGCGTACTGATCCCGCAGGCGCACTGCCTCATCAAGGTACTGCTGGCGGTGAGTCAGATTGTGCTCGTATTTATAGCCGCTGTTCGGGTTCGGGTTTTCTGCCCAGTCGAGACCCAAGGCTTTGGTGAAGTCAACACGGATGCGGTGCATTTCTTCACGGCTGCTGGATGAAGCGGTACTCGTGCTGGGGTTTTTCGTGGCTGAAGGTGCGCGGGTTGCCGGTGCTACCTCAACGGTGGTTGTCTCGCTGGCGGTTGCTTCGGCCAGTGCCTTATTCTCCATCCGGTGCAGGCGGGTGTGGCACCCCTGGCAAATCTGTTCCAGGTATTTGATCGGGTCGGAATAATCGTGGTTGTGGTAGTCGATCCGTCCGGTTGTTTTTCCGCAGCGGGTGCATTGTGTCGGCGGCGGAATTATGCCGGCGGCGATGGCGGCTTTGGTCTTTTTAAGTGAGGCAAGCCGTTCTGCCGCAGTCCAGCCTTTATAGTCTCTCAAATTACACCTCGGTGCGGATACATACAAATGTGCCCTTCGCACACTGCACGACAGGTTACAGACGGGTTGCGAAATTCATTTCCGATTTTAGAATTGCAGAAAGTCGTACTGACCCAAGGACTTGCTCAAGGGACTGTCAACTTCCACGAACTTTCAACTGCCTTTCTGACGCACTCATACTCCTGCATAATCCATAGCAAATCAAGAGCCGTCATTCCTGTATCTTTAAAATACCAGTTATGTGCCCGGTGGACAGATATGTCGAGGTCACTTGCAGCTTGCTTGATATTAATCCCCTGATCTTGCAGTAACTTCACAATATATCTTGTCAGGTCATTATTGTTGAGTTCTTTTTTGTGGCAAATCTGCCACATAATCGTTGTAGACATACGCTCCTTGTTGGTTGAAAGTGATTCTGGAATATATTGAGGTGTAACAAGGAGATACGCAGAAATGCTGCAAACTGGAACGGCATATACTCCAAGCCAAATAATGAGCCTTCGCTTGAAGGGGGCCATGTATATCCGTATGTCCACCGAGTTGCAGGTGGAGTCTCCGGAGAATCAGGAGCGGGCAATACGCAGCTATGCCGATCAATACGGCATTGAAATTATCAAAACCTATGCTGATCTGGGTGTTAGCGGAATCAACACGGAAAAGCGGGAGCAGTTTCAGAGTTTGATTGATGATGTGGAGCAAGGACGGAGTACGTTCAATATCGTCTTGTATCTGGATGAAAGCCGCTGGGGCCGGTTTGTAGACAGTCGTGAAGCTGATTATCACCGCATGAGACTGGAACGCAAAAACGTACTGTGTCAGTCCTGCGAAAAACCGCTGACATTAACCAGCAACATTGCCGACCGGATTATGACCCTGCTGCGGGATGAAAGCGCCAGCGACTATTGCCGCCAACTTTCTCAGAAAGTGTGGGCGGGACAATGCAATCTGGTGTCAAAAGGATACCGACAGGGAGGTGTGGCGGGTTTTGGGCTTCGGCGGATGTTGCTGGACGAAACCGGCAGACCAAAGCAGGAATTGGCGATGGGGCAGCGTAAAAGCCTGCTCACCGAGCGGGTGATTCTGATGCCGGGCACTGATGAGGAACGGGGGATTGTGCTCTGGATTTATGACCAGTTCATTGGCGGGACGAGTGAAACTGACATTGCGGCGCAGTTGAATGAAAAAGGGGTGAAAACCCATTTTGACCGACCATGGTCACGAGCAACTGTGTGCGAAGTGCTGACCAATGAGAAATATGTCGGCAACAACTTATTCAACCGCACATCGGGCAAGATGAAGAGCAGAGCCAAGCCAAACCCGGAAAGCGAGTGGGTTCGCAAGGAACGCGCCTTTGAGCCTGTCGTGGATGTGGAACGATTTTACACAGTCCAGGGGATATACCGGGAACGTAACAAAAAGACTACCGACGAAGAGCTGCTGCAAGGTCTGCGGGACTTATATGCCAGGCAAGGCCGCCTTTCCGCTCTGATCATTGATGAAGCGGATTATTTGCCACCCAGTAGCCTTTTTAGTAATCGCTTCGGCGGACTTTTGCGAGCCTATCAGATGATCGGTTACACCCCGGCACACGACTATAAATATATTGCCATCAACCAAAGACTGCGCGCCCTCCATGCCGAGATTGTGGCTGACGTTGTTCGCCGCATTGAGAGCCTTTGCGGTAGACAGATTCCCGTAGATCAGAAAAGCTGCCTGTTGGAATTGAATCACAATCTATCTGTTTCGGTTGTCATCAGCCGTTGCTTTACTACACCAGCCGGAACCCGGCGCTGGAAAATCCGTTTTGACAGCGGCCTTCGTCCCGACATAACCGTCGCGGTACGCATGGACAGGTGCAATGAAGCGATCCACGATTACTATATCCTGCCCGCGTTGGAATTTTCACAGGGGCAGTTAAAGTTATCGGAGGACAACGTAGGGTTTCTGGACAGCTTTCGTACCGATACGTTGGATTATTTGCTGAATCTGAGCGTTAACATCTCTCTCGACAAGGCGGTGGAACATGGAGCATGGGGCCGTAGCGCTTATTCCCATTGAAGATATTCACGTCCTGAACCCACGGGTGCGTAATCAGATTATTGCTGAGGAAATCCGTCAAAACATCCAAAGCGTCGGCTTGAAAAGGCCCATAACGGTATCCCCCAGGAAAGACGGTAAAAACGGTAAGAAATATGATCTGGTTTGTGGACAGGGCAGGCTTGAAGCATATATTGCTGCCGGAGAAGCGAAAATCCCCTGTGTGGTTCGTAAAGTAAGTGAAGAAGACGCACACATTATGAGCCTGGTGGAGAATATCGCCCGGCGTAATGGTAATGCCCTGGAACTCCTGCAAAGTATCAAGTATCTGAAAAGCCAGGGGTACGCGGATGATGCCATTGCTGCCAAAACCAATCTTGGTAAAGACTATATTCGCGGTATCATCCGCTTGTTAGAGCAGGGAGAAGAATACCTGGTCAGCGCAGTGGAAAAAGGAAGAATCCCCCTGTATCAGGCGCTGAACATCGCTTCGGAAGATGACATCGCCGTACAGAGAGCATTGGCAGAAGCCTATGAATCGGGGGCATTGACCGGAAAAAAGCTCGTTGATGCACAAAAAATCATTTCCCGGCGTAAACATTAGAGTCTTTCGTTTTTTAGTTGAAACGCCTCGGGTTGAGGAGACCGCAGTGCTGATGGATCTTCAACAGGAAGTAGGCAACATCCCGATACCCGTAGGCCATACGCTTTAACCGCTTGATCTTGT
>Ga0194061_1002026_pt1 | contig 11337 bp, 9 predicted proteins | sample SepL2221m_MetaG_FD_163423 | JGI IMG/M metagenome (GOLD analysis project Ga0194061, IMG submission 163423) | Anoxic zone freshwater microbial communities from boreal shield lake in IISD Experimental Lakes Area, Ontario, Canada - Sep2016-L224-21m | ecosystem: Environmental > Aquatic > Freshwater >...
TTCGAGCGCAGTGAGTGCGATTTCCACTTTCTACCAAGACTCATTGGATCCGATGGATCCTGATCAAGTCGAACTTTCGACCGTTCGATTGTTGGCAAAGCTTCCGACTATTGCTGCGTACGCCTACAAGAAGTCGGTCGGACAGCCAATGCTGTATCCGGACAACTCACATGGCTTGGTCGAGAACTTCTTGTGGATGACGTTCGGCCTTCCGGTTGAGCCGTACCACGTCGACCCGGTGCTCGTACGTGCGATGGACCTGCTGTTGATCTTGCATGCTGACCACGAGCAGAACTGTTCGACATCGACGGTGCGAATGGTCGGATCGAGCCAGGCCAACCTCTTCGCATCGGTTTCGGCCGGTATTAATGCGCTGTTTGGGCCGCTTCATGGTGGTGCGAACCAGGCAGTTCTTGAGATGCTCGCTGGAATTCGCGACGGCGGCGGCGACGTCGATGCATTCGTCGACAAGGTGAAGACTCACGACCACGGCGCCAAGCTCATGGGATTTGGGCATCGCGTCTACAAGAACTACGACCCTCGCGCGGCGATCGTGAAGGAGGCCGCCGATACAGTCCTCGCGCAGTTGGGCGTTCATGATGATCTGATGGACATCGCACTCCGATTAGAAGCGGTGGCGCTATCTGATGAGTACTTCATTGAGCGAAAGTTGTACCCGAACGTCGACTTCTACACCGGACTGATTTACAAGGCGATGGGTTTCCCGGACCGGATGTTTACGGTGCTCTTCGCGCTCGGGCGGCTGCCCGGATGGATTGCGCACTGGCGCGAGATGATGCTCGACCCAGCCACCAAGATTGGTCGCCCGCGTCAGATCTACACGGGTATCCCCGCGCGTGACTATCCGACGGGCGACGGTCGTTAGTAGTGGATCGGCTTATTTAGAGTCCGCTGGTAGGTGCTTGGCCCAGTCGATCCGGCCGAGCACGACAAGCAGGAGCAGACTGGCCACCTGAAGTGCGATCCCCCAAGGCGAAGTTAATGTCGACTTGATCAACTCGCCCCAGCCAGAGGCTTTAGCCAGACCGGCGCCCGATGCGTAGATGCTGTAGGTGGCGGTTCGCCCCATGAAGAATGCCGCGGCCAGCGGCGCTAGGCGCACTCCCATTAGCCCGGCCGCTTCGAACAACTGCGCTGAGGGCAAGGGACTAAGCAGGAACATCCCGACAGCCGCAGCCCGTCGGCCGCGATGGGCTGCAAGCAGCGAGCCAGCATTCGTGACGTTCTTTACGTAGCCGGCCGGGAGCCAGCCCCGCAGCCGGTGGAATCCAATAGCCAGGGTGGTGCGCCCGAGTGTCGCGGCGATGGCCCCGATGAGAACCAAGGGCGCAAGGTGCAAATCGGTATTCAGGGTTACCAATACGATCACTGTCCACGTGGGCGGTGCCATGGCGGGCAGCACATTGAGTGCGAACACGCCCAGCGCAACTAGTAAGTACTGCACTCGCCCTCCTCCTCCCGCTCCTCAACTCCCGATGAAAGTGCCGTGCGTTCGCATAGGTGACACACATGCGCCACCCTTGGATGAACGGTTTGTTCCGGCTAGGCAGACCTAGGCTGCCAGCCAGCCCGTCCGCACGGCCGCCTTGGTTCTAAACGGAGCGTAGGCGCCACTCGTGGTGGAGCCAATTGTGCCGCCTATGCGAACGCACGGCACTTTCCTCGCGAACACGGGCGGGAGCGCGGGCAGCACCTGCCCTTCGCGGCAATTTGGTGTGATAATTGTGGGACACGGAATACCTCGAGTATCGCTGGTGGCAGATCAACCCCGTCACCTGACGGAGGGGGGCGAGGGACGTGGCCGAGCAGGGATCCCCAGGAATTTCGGGAATATCTGATTGGAGTTGCCCAAAGTGCGGGCGAGTACTTGATAACCCTGCCGACCAATCAGGGATCTTGCAGTGTCTTTGTGGTCACAGCGTCTACACGGGCTACCTCGCCGAGGCAAGCGCCATTCGCGCCAGACTCGGCTGGCTTGACGAGCGCATCGTTGCTGGAGACCCGCCACCAAGCCCGGTACTTGCTCGCCAATACGGGGTATGGCCGCCTGTTGTTAACGGGCATGTGGGAACGAATCTGCCTTCGGAGATCGCGCGACAGCCCAAGTTCCTCACGGGGCAGACGCTGCTGTTGAGCCTCGGCGCCGGACTGTTGATCATCGCCGGAATTGTCTTTACGGCTTTGGTTTGGAAGCGGCTCGGCGCAGGTGGACAGGTTGCGGTCATGGCAGTCGCGACGATCGGGTTCGCGAGCCTTGCTGTTTGGCTAGGGCGTCGACTGCCCGGAACTGCGGAGGCGCTAGCAGCGGTCGCATTTGGCTTGCTCGTCATCGATGTGATTGCCGCGCCGATTCTCGGCCTAGTCGCGCGAAATTGGTTAGCACCTGATCGCGCTTACCCGTTTGCACTGACCTTGGTCGGCGCCTCGGTAACGCTAGCGATGGGGTGGCGTTTCGAATTGCGCGTGTGGCATTGGCTCGGTTGGGGTGCGACCGGACTCGGAGCGGCGTTGTTCGCTGTCTACATCAGCCAGGGTTTGGCGGCTGGCGCACAGCCGGGAGCTTCACTTGCCGTGCTCGTTGTTTCGTTGGCGGCAGTTGGATTACTGGCCGGCCCAGTCTTGCTGAATCGACTAAAGATTGATCAACGCGCGATGCTGCCAGGCGGCGCTATTGCAACCCTCGTAGCTATTCAGGGTTGGGCCCAGTGGATTCCAGACCACGGCCGTTGGGCTTTGGTCGGAACGCTGATCACGACGGTGCTTACATGCACTGCGGTCGCGTTCGTCTGGCGTAGGACAGGTGCATTGGCCTCTGGTCTAGTGACTCTGGCCTTGGCTGGCGCAGCGCTGGGATTGACCCTGCTGCTCATGGGTGAATCCACAACAATCCCTTGGGTTGTTGGCGTGGGTGTTGTCGGCATGTTGGTGGTTGGACTTGGCTGGTGGCGCGAACTCTTGGCGCGCGCATTGACTGTCGCGAGTATCGGCTGGCTCACTTGGGTGGTCGGACGCGTTGCGACCTTTGGGCCAGACGGGCCAACGAATGCTCAGCGGTACCAATTCGCAGCACTCTTTGCCATGGCGGCGCTGACCTACCTCACGGTGGCTGCATTCTCCGAGCTAACCGAATGGGGGTGGGCGGCCGCTGCATTGGGCGAATTAGCCTGGCTGCTTGGTTGGCAGCATTTCAGCGAAATCGAATGGGCGACCTTGCCTCTTGCCGGGCTGTTGTTGCTCGCTGGTTGGCTCTGGCACCGTCAACTGGGCGTCGAGTCTTCGCGCTGGGAGCTGCCCGCGGCGACCGTAGCGATCGTGCCATCTGCACTTGCTTGTTGGGGAGCGCCGTGGGTAGTGGCGGAGTCCAACCAAGCGACTTCGGCCGCATTGCTGCGTCTGATCCTCGTGCTGGCAGTCGGGTTCGCCATGGTCGTGCCGGGAGCTAGGGGCCGACTCCAAGGACTACTCGTGCCGGGTGTCGCCGGACTTGTGTTGGCCGGTGGCGCGCAGCTGTCCAGTGGCCTCAGCGCGGTGCCGAGGTGGCTGGCGTTGGCAGTTGTAGGGGCCGCGCTGATCTTGGCTGGAGCTCGGCTCGAAGTCTTGCGCAAACGTGGTCGCGAAGTTCGTGACTACCTAGCGACGCTGCACTGATGGACGGGCTATTTGCCTAGCCCGGCTTCCCCACGAGTGGCCTTAGCACTTATGTTGCCCGGGTGACCGCAGTGGTAGCAGTGACTCTGTTGGCCCTGCAATTCTTGGCGGGCGCGGTGGCGCTTCGGCTATCCCTGGCAGGTGTCAGAAAGCCCGATGCTGACGCCCCAGTGCGAGCGAGTTTGGCGGAGCGGGTCTGGATCGCTGCAATGGTCTGGTTTCTCTTCGCGGTGTTCGCGATCCCGGCCGTCTTGGCCGTTTCCTTGGACATTGACTTGTCCGTCGCGGCTCGGCCGCGGGTGCTGTGGACCTTCGCATTTCACCAGTCCATATCCGCATTGCTTTTGCTTAGCGCTGGCGTCGCGATCGGAGTTGCCGTGCTCGCCTGGCGAACTCGTACTGGTCGCGGTTGGGCCGGTCTCGCCGTGCTGGCTTTCGTCGGTTTGGCGCTGCCTGGATTGTCGCTGCCCCACTCACTCCTTGTTGGCGATCATGGTCTGACGATCCTGGCTGGGGTATTGCCTCCGGTTGCCGCAACCGCCTGGATAGCCGTTGCGAGCAGGGGCGGATCTTCGCAGGTCGTCCGTTGGATCGGCGGGGCTTTAGCGGTTGGGTCTATCTCGCTCACTCTGGTGCGTATTCCGGTTGGTTCCCAGATTGGCACCTATTGGTTTGTTTGCACCGGCACCGGCATCGTTGCCGCAGTGCTCGGTCTCGTGCTCGTGCGCAGTGGAAAGTTCTTGGGGCCCGGCTGGGACTTGTTCGTGCCTGGGTTGCTGGTGGTGGTATTTGCTGGCCTGGTCGTTCAATCGGGTCCGCCCGGTTCCGGGAGCGGGCCGGCCACTACGGCCGAAGGGATGATGGGCGATTCGATGCCGGCAGCGCCCACCTTGTTGAGACTGTTCGCGCCCAGATCGGACTCGCTGTTCCTAATTGCGACGCTGGGTGCCGCCTTTGCGTACCTACACGCGGTCCGAGAGTTGCGCGCAAACGGGAAACCGTGGGCCAGTCGACGCTCGGGCTTCTTCATCGCGGGACTGATTGGTGCTGCACTCGTTACCCTCACCGACATCGGTAGGTATTCGCCGGTCCTGTTCAGCGTTCATATGGCCCAGCACACGATGTTGAACATGCTCACTCCACTGCTGCTGGCATTGGGGGCGCCGCTTGCGCTTGCACTCGAGAATTCCCGATTGCGTGGAACGGGAGTTGCAGGTCCGTTGCAGTGGTTTGCAACCTCTCGGGCCTTTGCCGTCGCAACGAAGCCGGTTGTCGCACTGGGCGTCTACACCTTTGGATTGTTTGGGCTGTACTTCTCTCCGGCCTTCCCTTGGCTGATGGGTGGACACCTAGGACATGAGTTGATGCTTGTCTTCTTCTTAGTGACCGGGTATTTGTTCTACGCGTCGATTCTCGCGTTGGACCCGCTTCCGTCCCATCCGACATTGCGAGTGCGCCTGCTCGAAGTGGTGCTCGGCATGGTGGTTCAGTGGATCTTCGGTGTTGTTGTGATGCTGGCCCCCATCGCAGTAAGCGGAGGTTGGTTCAGAACCGTTCAACCGCCGTGGCTGACCAACTTGCATCGGGACCAGTTCGTCGGTGGCGGGATCGCGGCCATGTCGACGCAGATTTGTGATGGCATCATTGTGATGTTCGCGTTGTTGTTGGTCGGACGATCGCGACCAACACGCAAATCCAGTGCGACGATTTCGCCCGACGCTGACGTGCGAGGCTGATTACATGAAGCAACGCTATTTGCTGGCCCGATCTGCGTCGATCGTTCTAGTGGGCAGCTTCATGTTGAGCGGTTGCGCAGTTGGCAGTGCTGCACCGGCTGCGTCGAGCTCTGTTGGCGTTGTGGCTGGGCAGTGTTGGAAATTGCAGATCGCCGGCCAAAGGTTGCTGGGATTGGCGTTGAAGGTGGCGGCTGGCACAAAGGTGGATTCAACCGAGCTTGTAGCGGCCCATACCGACTTCGAAGGCTTGGCGAAGGGATTGGCGGCTTCTGACCCGACCCGAGCCGCCAAGTGGGCCGACCAGGCTGGCCTTGCCGACGGCTTGGCCGCCTATGCAGCCAACGTGGACTTAACCGGGATCGCCGATCAGGCTCAGGCCCTTGCGGGAGCGCTGGCCGCGATCCGCTGCGCCTAATCACAGGTAGCCTCTGCAGGTGAAGTCACGACGCGGGGCCCTGGTTCTGCTCGTCGCAATTACCGGGTGCTCGGTTTCGGGTCCGGCCACCTCAGGGGTTAGCCAAAGTGGGCAAGCCCCGGTTGTTGTGGGAGAAACCTCCTACCCAGTAGGCCAGCGCCCTTTGGTCGCGGCACTATCGGGTCCGACGCTGACTGGCTCAACGTTGTCGCTGCAAAGCCTGATTGGGAACATCGTGGTCCTGAATGCGTGGGCCTCGTGGTGCGACCCGTGCCGGCAGGAATCGCCAGACCTCGCAAAGGTTTCTAGGGCGCTGGCCGCGGCCGGTGTGCGTTTCGTAGGTCTGGACGAGCAGGACATCACCAGCCACGCGATCGCCTTTGCAAAGCAGGTCGGCGCCGACTACCCGCACCTGATCGATAGCGATGGCAGCCTCCTCGTAAAACTTGCCATAGTCCCCCCAGCGGCCATCCCGAGCACGCTAGTTATCGACCGCACCGGACATGTCGCGGCTCGATTCATCGGTGCAACTACGGCGGCCAAGCTGACCGTGGTGCTCAAGCGAGTACTGGCCGGCAAATAATGGCGCGCGCGGCTATTGGATCGTCACAGGTACAGTTCGTGGGCCGCACTAGTCAGTCGCGCTCTGTAGGGAACGCAAGGGAGGGGCACCATGAGTGAAGTTGTTGTGTCCCCGCGACCCGGTTTCGGTGCCGTCGTCGGCGCGTACATCTCCCTGATGAAGCCCCGGGTCATCGAACTGCTGCTCGTTACGACTCTGCCAGCGATGGTCCTGGCCGAACACAAATTGCCATCACTCAGGCTCGCGCTGTTCACACTGGTCGGTGGCACGCTGGCCGCCGGAAGTGCGAATGCGCTGAATTGCTACCTCGACCGCGACATCGACGCCTTGATGAAGCGCACAGCGATGCGCCCCCTGACTCGTAGCGCCGGTGAACTAACGGTTAGCCCGCGATCGGCCGTGGTGTTTGGCTTCATCCTCGGCATAGCTTCGGTTGCCCTGCTGTGGTTTACGACGAATCCGCTGGCCGCATTGTTGTCGTTGGCGGCGATCGTCATCTATGTGGTCGGCTACACGATGGGTTTGAAGCGTCGCACTCCGTCGAACATTGTTTGGGGCGGCGCTGCAGGTTGCATGCCGGTTTTGATCGGACAGGCAGCTGTGACTGGGACGCTCACCTGGGCCTCAGGCGTTCTGTTCTTGATTATCTTCTGGTGGACTCCGCCGCATTTCTGGGCCCTAGCCGTACGTTTCCGCGACGAGTATGAAGCGGCTGGCGTGCCCATGCTTCCGGTCGTGGCCGACGTGACGGTCGTGGGTCGTCGCATCGTCGGCTACTCCTGGGCGATGGCGGGAGCGTCGGTAGGGCTGCTCTTCGTTGGCAAGTTGGGCGCCATCTATGCAGTCATCGCTGTGCTGACCGGTGCGATCTTCCTGCGCGAAGCGCACTTGGTGCGGAGCCGTGCGCGTCGCGGTGAGGATCTGAAGCCGATGCGTCTGTTCCATTGGTCTATCACGTACTTGAGCCTCGTTTCGGCTGCGATCGTGATCGATATTCTGCTGCCGATCGGACGCTAGTCGAGGTCGAATTCGGCCCGAAGTTCTAGGTCAATCCGCTTTGCGCGGTGTTCCTCGGAACGGATCCACTGCAGTGCGGCAACGGTGATCCAGGCGGCATCGATAACCATTCCTGAGGCCCACATGATCGCCCCGCCAAGGCGTTGATCGACTAGGGCTGAGCCCGGACCCCAGGTGTGATGTTCAGTGAGGTAATGCGGGTACATGACTCCGCTGGCCATGTAGATGGCGAAGCCGACCATGGTTTCGGGCAGCATCATCAGGAATAGTGAGATGACCTTGGTCATCGGCTTAACCCTTGTTCGGCAAGGATTATTGCCGAGCAAGGGGTAGTAGTAGACCAATCCGGCGAACAGGTACAAAGGACGTTCGACGAAGGCCTGCACCAGCGGATGTTCCAGCGAGAACTCATGCAGTCCGCTGAAGTGAGCGGCCAGAAGTACCGTTGCGAATAGGACCCACGACACGACTGGGTTTGTCAGCCAAGTAAACGCTTGGCTCCGGATGATCGGGATGATTCGGTCGTGGCGCGTGCTGCGACTCGCGACTCGCAGCAGAAGCAGCACTGGTTGTCCAAGTAGCAGCAAAGGAGCCACGATCATCATCAGCACTAGGTGCTGGACCATGTGGGCCCAGAAGAAGGTTCGGTCCAATGCACCGATCGGACCGAGCAGTGTGATGACGGCCAGCGCTATCGCGGTAACGAACACCACCGTGTTGCGCACGGGCCAAGGCTGCGTTGGATGACGGCGATTAACTCGTCGCACGCTGGTCAAGTATCCGAACAGCATGGCTGCGAGCACCAACGTCACGCCGGGTCGAAACGCCCAAGCGCCGAGTACGTGGACCAAGACCATGGGCGCACAATAGCCACGTTCGCAGCTGCCGGCTCGAACTCCACTTGTGCCTAGCGGGCTAGCATGCGGCCGTGGGCGGAATGGGTGGTGCTCCTAGCACCGTGCTGGCGCACGACTTGTACTGGACGCTGCTGTGGCAGGCGCTGGTCGTCGTGGTGGTCGCCATGATCGCTGCCATCCTGCTTCGGAGTCGATTCCTTGGCCAGGACTTGAGTCTCGAACCGAGGGCCCGCCGGGTGTTACGGATGGGGCTAGGCGGGCTTTGGTTGGTATCGGCCCTGTTGCTCGCGCAGCCTGGCATGGCTGCTGCTCTGGTTCCGAGTGTGTTGAACCCCGCCGCTGCTGTTGCCCCGCCTTGGTCCGGTTCGCTCCTTGCCTTGGTCAGCCGCGTTTCGCTGCTGCACCCAGTTGCATTCAACGCGGCGGCGATCTGGCTGGCGGCCGGACTCGGGCTGGCGTTGCTTGGAGTTTCGCGCGGTCGGAGTGGTCGATTTGTGGCTGGCTGCGCTATGGCGTGGGCATTGCTCGTCTGGGTCTTCGGTGAAGGCCTCGGCGGCGTATTTGGAATCGGGGGGAGCCTGCTTCGAGGTTCGCCGGGTGCGGCGCTTGGCTTCGCCGCCGCTGCCGGACTATTACTTCTGCCGTGGTCGCAATGGGAGAGCGGTATCGGAGCCCGTTGGGCCCGCAACTGTGTCGGCGGGGTTTTCATTCTTAGCGCGGTGCTCCAAGCACTGCCGGTCAACGGCTTCTGGCGGGTGGATGGATTCCTGAACCTGTTCTCGGCCGTGGCCCGCGGTGGCCTGCCCAGACCACTGGCGCAACCGGTGCAGGACCTTGGGATCGCTTTAACCAACCTTCCAGGGCCAGCAAACGCGATGCTGGTGCTTGCCCTCGCGAGTCTGGGAGTTGGCTTGTTGATCGGGGCGGCACCTAGAGCCCTGAGTGTCGCCGCCGGCGTCATAGTGGGCTTTGCATGGTGGTTTGGGCAGGGGTTCGCAATCTTTGGTGGCAGCGGCACCAGCGTGGGCATCGGCGGAGTTCTGCTTATGTTGCTGGTTGCTGGTTGGCCGCGGCCGGCTGGAGCCGTGGCTGCGCCGATCGAACAAGTCCGCAGTCCAAGCTCCGATCAGATACGACACTTGGCTCGCGTTGGTTTAGCCACACTGGCTGTCGTGTCGCTTGTGCTTGGCCCCTTGCTTGCGATCGCGGTTATCGCGCAGCAGCCAGCCGCGCAAGCGGCCATCGCCGACAGCGGAGGAGTGACCGGTCTTCCACCGGACGCCGCACCGGATTTCACGCTCACTGATCAACTCGGGCGTTCGGTGAAGCTTTCCTCTTTGCGCGGGAGCGTCGTGGTAATTAGCTTCATGGACCCAGTGTGCTTCGATAATTGTCCCCTGATGGCAAATCAACTTGCCACCGCCTTACGACTCCTAGGGCCCGCGGCAAAACAAGTGCAGCTAGTTGCGATCGATGTGAACCCAACGTTCAACCACGTCGCTGACGTCGCGACTTTCACGCAGGAACACTTGCTGTCCAACTTGACGAATTGGCACTTCGTGACCGGCACGATTCCGGAGGTTGGGAAGGTGTTGGCCGACTATGGACAGGGAGTATCCATCCCGCAGGTCGGAATGGTTGGACATCCGCAGACGGTGTTCGTGATCGACAAGGATGGGCGAGCTCGGTCGATGTTGGCTGATTCAGCAAACGAGAATCTAACTTCCAGCTATAGCCAACTGCTTGCGTATGAACTGCGGAAGTACCTATGAGGCGAGGCCGGATCTCGATCTTCGTTGGGGCCCTCTGTGTGTCATCGCTGCTCGGATGTTCGACTCACCAAGCACCGGCCGCCAACACCGGTGTCCCAACCATTGTCATGAGCACTTCCTCTGCCGGCTACGCGATCTGGCCGAGCGGTGCACGGTGGATCGTGTTGGCCACCACCGACGGTTGGCGCAGCGTCAGTAATAAGACGCCAACCGCAGTACCTACCGACGGTGGGCTGGCTATCGCAGTGGACGGCCACCAACTCTTGCTAGGCGTAGGTCCGCACCACCTGATGTCCATTTCGCCAACGGTCTTTTCGGGCGATGCTGGCCGGACTTGGTTGTCTGGCCAGCTCACGGGAGGACTGGCGTTAGGCCAGCACGTAGTGGCGTTGAGCGCAGGCAAGACTTGGGCGCTGACACACGACGCGAGAGGCCAACTTCTAGTTGGATCCACTACCGCCGGCACGGGATGGGCACCGTTGGTAAGTGGGATGACGCTTTCTCCGTCCGACGATTGGCAACTGACCGGTGTGGTCTTCCCGGAACCGACGATCGGGTTCCTGCTCGGCACAGGAGGCAGCGGGCAGGTGTATACGACAACCGATGCCGGCGCCAGTTGGCGCCCGGCTAATCTGCCTGTTCAACCCGATGGGGCAGCCACCTACCAGCCCTGTAAACGAGCCGGCGGTTGGGACCTTCCGGTTTACGCCGGCGGTGCACTGACCGTTTTGCAAGCGCCTGAGCCTGCTGGCCCGTGGCGTGCCAGTGCGTCGACGAAGGTTTCCAGCGCGCCGATCTTGGCGTGCAGTCCAACGGCGATATGGGCGATTGACCCAGCAAGCCAGCGGATGTTGATCTTTTCTGGCAATGTGTGGAGCGCAGGTTCAGACGTGCCTGCCAATGCCTCGTCGTTGGCAGTTGGTGCGGACGGTTCGGCAGTGCTTGCCACGGCCAATCCGGCTCGCCTTTGGCGCCTGGAGAGTAGTGCCACATCTTGGCGCTCAGTTTCGTTGCCAAAGTGGGTCGGAGTCGTCGGCGGCGCCGCAATGTCAAACTGACGGTTGTCTGGTCGGGACGTTTCTGGCTAGGGACTTAGGTCCCTAATCTGATCATGCCCGTCGTGAATATGTTACATATTCAAGGCTTCAGGGTCGCTCTAAGTAATGCTCCTTAATGGTGGATTCCGCCACCAAAGAAATTTGGGTCCGAATGAGTTGAAATTCACGGTGACTCACGAGATCATTCGCCGAGGAAAGACTTCTTGCCCATGCGTTTGGCAATCAGTAAC
>Ga0194061_1002027_pt1 | contig 11330 bp, 13 predicted proteins | sample SepL2221m_MetaG_FD_163423 | JGI IMG/M metagenome (GOLD analysis project Ga0194061, IMG submission 163423) | Anoxic zone freshwater microbial communities from boreal shield lake in IISD Experimental Lakes Area, Ontario, Canada - Sep2016-L224-21m | ecosystem: Environmental > Aquatic > Freshwater >...
ATAGGATCGTGCGGTAGTTGACCTTGGCGTCTTCGCAACGGTGTGGGCCGATCTTGAGCGGAGGGGTGTACCAGTTGCGGTAGACAATCGCAGCAATCAACGAAAAGACCGGAATAAACGGCAGGATTACCGACATAACATTGGACACTAAACCGCCCCCTGGATCTGCAGCTCCACAACTCTGAACCCGATAGCCAGCTCGCCCCCGCGTTGCGAGTGAACCCTACTCTGGCCGGTCAGCACAGGGGATGTGATTTTTGCCGCTTGGATCAAGACCATTTCCGAGGCTGAAAGACCAGCAAGACGAATCCAAACAAAACAGCCATCCACATCAGGGTGCCGAATGAGAAGCGTGGGAAATTGTCTGCAGGATGCAGGGCTCTCCAAGCCTGCATTGCGACCCAGAACCCGCACGCGGCACCTATCACAGCGAAAAGCAGTATGGCGCGAGCAATGAAAAATCGATCATCCAGCTCGGCCATAAGACTGATGACAAAGTAAGCCGGAATATTTAAAAAGGCTATTTTTATCCCGCCAGTGATTCCGGCCTTCATCATCTGGCGAACAGTCCAGTCGGCCCCCCGGCTTACTAAACTGGAGTGTAGCCAGAGCGATAGAAGGATGGACCCCGGAGCACAAAACAGGGTGGAAAAAAGAGACATTGAGATGAAGCTGCGCAAGAAGTCTTGGGGGAGAGTCGTCCGTAGGTTGACCAGCGCGCTGGATAGAATGCCACCGATTAAAACAGACCCCATCGCCACTTTGGCGGAATGAAAACATCCAAGGGAAGACGTCTTAACCATGAGCACCATTCTGCCTTGTAAAAAAACACGATTAAAAAGAACAGGCTTACAGCAGTCTCATCAACGGGAAACGCCATGCAGATCCGGTACGGCGCGTTAAAGCATGTTTTCAAAGAAAATGCCGTTCCGTTTATCTGTACATTGTATCTATTATGGAGTCAAGATCAAAGACTGCTTTCTGACCGGAGACTTTGCAAATGTTGGATGGAACCGCTCCAACGGCTCGCCCGGTTTCCGTCAAACTTCATCCCGCGCCCAAACCCCGTACAGCCACATCCCCGGCCCGCCGCCGACGATCGCGCCGAAGACGACCTCGATCGTACTGTACCAATCCGATTTGAACCAAATCGTGCGGACGTAAACGTAACCGAGAATTCCGAAAAACATCCCCAATCCGGTCAACAGTCCCGAAACGATGCCGCGGAATTTGCGCCGCGTGGCGATCATTCCGCCGGCCACCGAACCCGCCGCTGCCACCGCGACAAAGCATGCGATCGGAATCCAGGACGCCATGGGCATCATGCCGACGTAAATCAGCGCCGGAAGGATGCAGGTCAGGCATCCGACCAGCAGCGCCCGCCGTTCGCGCACGGTCAATATTTTGAACTCCGCCACCAATCACCTCCGGGAGTAATTTGAATAGTTCGGTTCAATGCGGCCAGGTTGCAAAGGCGATCAATACCAGCAGGAAGTACAGTGCCGCCGTGAGCGCGCCCATGACAATGCCCTGGACGGCCGCGATGAGCACCGCGCGGGGAAATGACGTAGGTACCGTTTTCCAAAGTATGCAGGTAAGAGCGATGTAACTCAGCGGAAAATAAATCCAGAAGCCCGCGTCAATCGCGTTGTCCCAACTTGAAGCGGATGCGGGGAGGCATTTCCGGACAATGGCGACCGTCGCGAAATAAACCGCAGCAACGGCCACATTGGACAAGATGAAAATTCCCGCCGCTTTGCCGATGCCCGGCGCGGCCGTGAGCGCACCGAAGAAGGCATTCGTCGTCCAGACGAGCACTTTCAAACTAATCGCGCCGGCCAGCGTCAGGATTAAAAACGCCAGCAAAGCGCAGATGGCGGGCAGGGCGAATTGCATATGTCCGAGACTCCGGTAGTCGGCTAGTCCAAGAATGCTATCCGGACTTGTCGGCCGCTGCCAGTTGCGGTTTATTGCTTTGCCAAGAACTCTTCGAGTTTGTTGAACGATCCCGTCCAAACCTGCGTCATGCCGGCACGCCCTGGCGGAATTGCGCTACCCCAACGCCGGCGCGTTCAAAGATGAGCTGGGAATGGCGCTGAAGAACGCGGGAGTCCTTTTCGCGACGCCGCTCCTGTGAATTTTTGCCTGTACCACGCGCCGATCTGCTCCAATCGACGATTAGCGCCATGATCCCGATCACGTCGGCCGAACGACGGTCGGCGACGGGGCGTTTTTCGATGACCCGGATCGTGTGGCCTGTTAGGACGTTTCGCGATTTCGTTCTTACAAGTCCTTTAGAATTCGCGACGCTAAATTTAGCGTCGGTGAAGTCCTCGTCTGCTTCGGCACCCATTTTATCGAGTCGCCGGCCATTTGAACACACAGATGGCGCGCCGTCGTTCGTGTAAGTCGTTTAGAATTCCGCTCCTGATTTTTCAGGAGCGGTGAAATCCACGTACGCTTTGTTGCCGACATCATCGAACCGCCGCTCGTTTGAACGCCCACGATGGCAGCCCGGCCGTCGCTGTAACTCCTTTGAATTTCCGTTCGCCAAATTTGGCGAGCGGTGAAATCAACGTCGTTCCCGGCATCGGTTTGATCAAGTTGCCGGCCGTTTGAACGCCCCTAATGGCGTGCTGCCATTCGTATAAGTCGTTTGAAGTTCCGCTCGCTAAAATTAGCGAGCGGTGTCCGCGTCGATTCCGAATAATGCTGGCCGGCGATTGGCCAGCACCACAGACACCAGTTGCGACCGCGCTCCCGGCACAACTCACGTTGTTTATTTAATTCTACAATACATTATAGAATAAGAATTGATTGAGTAGCCAGACGCGTTTTCCGATAACAACGTCATGGTCAAACGCACAAAAACACCCATCGCTTTTTCGCCCCGTGAAATCAAGCGGCTTCACCAGCGGCTCGCTAAACGAACGATCACGGATTTCTGGGACGTCGGCCGAATCTTGAACCAACGCTTCGATGAGCGCTTCGAAGGCCGCGCTCCGTTTGGCGGCTTGGAGAAGATCGCTGCCGCGCTGAAGGCGTTCAAAGGCAGCGCGCCGACCAGCCTCAGCCAGCTACATCAATGCCGGCTTCTTTACGAAACGTGGGGAACGCGTGACGTGGAGAAGGCCGAAAAGGTTTCATTGCCCTGGAGCCGCGCCATCGTCTTTATTACCGTTTGGGCGAAGGCGAAAGAACTGGGGCAGTCGGATTTGATCACACGGTGCCGGACGTTGATCGCGGCGTATCCTGGGCGGGATCGAAAGAAGCTGAAGACGTGGACGGTCAAAGTGAAAGCGGTACAGAAGGCGAGCCGCGCGGGACTTCCATCAAAATCGAAGTCACGCCATCTGCTCGAAAAGAAATTCGCGGCGGTTCACCGGCTGCGAGCCGCCGCGCAGATCATTGATGAAATGCGGGAATTTTTACCGACAAAAGCGCATTCGACGTGCCTGGGCTTGAAGGTACAGGCGGAGGGGCTGATCGCGTTGGTTGAGATGTTGAGCAAAGAAGACACCGCCTCCCGGTAGTAAGGGGACGGTGTTTCGCAGCCCCTTACGTTTTGACGGTTCCGACGAGCGCGAGGATCGCGGCCCGAATGTGCTCGGGCAGCGACGGCCAGTTCTGGACGACCCGTTGAAGCTCTGGCGTGATGTTCACCAGAGCGGCCGGCACAGCGTCTTTGCAACGGGGGCCACAACAGGGGCCATTTGTTTGTCCAAGCGTGTCCGGCGCTGACTTGCTTGCACTTTGCGTCGGATCGATTTTAGCTATGAAAACGGTCGAGTTGTCTGGTTCTGTCCAACCCGGTCCGGAGCCACTTTTCTCCCTCTTAATCACCGGGTCGGAGGTTCGAGTCCTCCAGGGCGCATTTCACTAAATACCTTTATTTGCATTAGCTTGCAAAGAATCCCGAGCGGATTCTTTCATGCCTTTTTTTCTATTTTTTCAATAGGGCCCCAATTCGGGTGGGCTGTGAAAAAATCAAAATGTATGTACACCCGTGCCGAAGGCGTCTCGCCTGCCAGTTTCTAGTAGGAGAAGTGTCGTCTGAAACGTGCAGGCGGGATGCCTGCGGCAAGGGTGTAGGCGACTTAGAAATGCTTCCGGATTTCGAGGTCGAAGGTATTAAATCGCGGCTGCAAATCGACGGGCAAGCGTCCGTTTAGTTGCTGTGCTTCTGCAGAGGCGCGGAGCCAGTCTTTCGTGCCAACCAACGCTTCCAAGCGGTCCAACCGTTCGCCCACATGTCGGACGTTACCTAAGGGATCGACTTGTCCGGCGTCCAGCCAATGGCCTTCCGCTTCGTCGAGAGCCGTCAACAGTGCGCTGCACGCGTCAACAGCTTGCTCATAGCGCTTGTCGGCAAACGCTGATTTCTTCTGCGCTTCAAGCCCCTTGAGCACTAACGTGCGCACGTCTTGCGATGCGAATGCGCCGGAATCCAACGGGAACATCAACTCATAGTCCCGTGCGGCGTCCAACGTCGTCTTCGCGTCATTTCCATTTGCATACATTCGCACCAATTCAATCAGCGCGGCTTCACGAATCCCATCGAGTGTCTGCCGTGTCGCGCCATCGGTGCCGGCGAGGGACTTTGAAATGATCACATGCAACGAATCCAACGCTCGGCGTCGAGACGCTTCATCCCCAGCGCGAATGTCGCAAATTGCTTCGCCTAAAAAAGCCGCCACGCCCTCGACCGAATGTCCCAATTCGTCGTGCAATTGAGCGAACGCGTCGGCTGCTACGCGAACAGGATTCGTCTTCTCCAAGGCGTCCGTTTTTGTTTTGCTCAGTTCGAGTGCATCCAACTTCGACGGCATGATCCGTGCGCTCCATGACAACGCGAGTGCGCGCCGGAACGCCGCCGTCAATGCGGCTTGTGCTTCCGGAGGGAGCGTCGTCATCGTGGGTGTCGTTCCGTTACTGAATGCTGTTTTCCAATCCGACGTCGTGTTTGCGGTGCCAATCAGGGCTGCATCAAACGCGACGCGCGCGGCTTCGAATGAGACCTGTGGGTCACTGCCTTTTTGTCCGCCAGCAGCGAATCGTGCGCGGCCTTGTTCGAAATGAGCGAGACCTTCCAGCGTCAATCCAATGCGTCGGCGCTCGTCGTTCTGCGCCAATATTTCGCATCCTTGGCGCAACGCTTGCAGCCCTTCAGCGAGCTTCTCCGCGCGGACATCATGCGCTGAAATCCCCATGGCTGCGTCCAATTGTTTCAATGACTCATCGATACGTGTGTTGCCAGCTGAATCCGCACCACTGAGTCCCCAGCGGTGTCCCAGCACTTCGAATTGCGGCTTTTCCAGGAGGCCCAACAGCATCCACTCAACGGGCGAAACATTGTCGCGCGCATGTAAGCCATCGTCTCCGCGCACGTCTAACACACGCGAACCGGCGATGTTGATCCAGCGCGGCTGAATTTCCGTTTTCGACACAAGAGCGCGCATACCTTGCCGCGCGGTCAGCGTCGCCGTGCTCTTGGCACATGCGATTTGAGCGTATCCCGAGAACACGGTGACAATCACATTTGACTCGGCTTGAACCGGTGTGCGCGCGGGTAACGCTCCATAAAACACGTCAGGCCAGCGCACCGATGTACGCTCCGGTATCCAAACATCAAGACGCGTCCCAGGACGCACCGAGATTGTGCCTTGGGGTACGTCCAACTGTACTGAATTCTGTCCGTCTCCGACGCTCACACCGAGTCGCCCGCGCGTCATGCGCAACACCGGCGCGGTCCCGCTTTTCTCGATCACAAGGTCGGAGAATTCGTCGATATCGATGGTTTGAGCATTCGATAAACCAATGCGGACGAACTGCCCTTTTTCGGTCGAAATGCCGTCGCCGTCGTAGACATTCAGGCCTTTTTGAGCCTCGCGTTTTTCGCCGTGAACGGTGACCGTCGCATGGGTTCCCGACATCAGTGCTCCAGCTGGAGTGCGTGGGCGAACCAGCAGAAAGCAGAGCATCAGCGCCGCTGCAAAACTTGCGGCATACACGACCCGGCGGAAGACATTTCGTGTGCGCAGCGAGGCGATGCGTGCGCGTTCTTCGATATGCAATGTAGCCACGACGCGCGAGGCCACTCGCCCGAAACCTGACGGCGGTTCGCTCTGCGCTTCAAAGGATGACCGCATCAAGCGCGCTTCTTCACGCAGCGCGTCGAGCGTCCGTCGTGACGCCGGATCGGCGCGTAACGCGGCTTCAACTGCGCTGCGTTGCGCCTCATCCAAGCGTCCGTCGAGATAGCGATGTAAGGTCAATTCGTCCATTGTGCCGCCTAGTTCTTCCCAATCTTCTCGCGCACCATCTTCTTCGCGCGAAAGATCCGGGTTTCAATCGTCGAAACCGGTACTTCCAAAATCTCCGCGATCTGCTCGTAACTCAATTCTTCCTGATACCGCAGCACCAACACGTCACGGTACTTGTCTTCCAAATTCTGAATGCAATCGCGCAATTCTGTGCTCTGAACCCGGTGCTCGTAAATCTCCTCCGGCTTCAAACTCCGCGTATCCACCGTGCGAGCCAATTCTTCGTCATCCGCCGCACGCGGCTTTTTTTTGCGCAACGTGTCGATCGACAAATTGCGCGCGATGCGGTAACACCATTTTACATATCCGCCTGCTGCTTCCGGATCGACCTGGTTCCACGTCCTGTACGCCTGCAACAACGCGTCCTGCAAAATGTCCTCGGCCTCTTCACGACTGCCGACCAAACGCAGGACATAATTGAACAACCCGCCTTCGTGTTCGCGAACAAATTGCGAAAACTGGCGCAGGTTGCCCTGCCGGGAGTCGTCTAAGCTGCCTATCGTTTGCAAGGGGCTCTACCCATATAAAGGCCAGTCCACATCCGCCAGTCGCCCTGACCAGATAACGAAATTGGGCGCTGAAACTTGCGGATATATCAAAAAAATATAATACACCCCGCCGCGTCCAGTGAGCTGAACGCGGCGTGTGATGAATTGGTATCGACATTTTAGAGCGGATTACTGTGGAGAATGACGGAAGGATTTGAGGGATGCTACTTTCCTGAAATAGCCTCGGACACGCATTCCAAGGTCGTCAACCGTTCAGAATCCTCCAACAACACGCTGACATTCAAATTATCCGCGTCCAACGATTCAGGCCGGTCAAACGTCACCGTGATAACTTGGTTCAGCGCCGTTGACGCGAGGACTGGCGTGGCCGCTTGCAGCACCGTGAAATGCTCGACCAGTGCAGCGCCTTTATTTTCGCCCAACGTTGGCTTCGTCGTGGCGCGATTGCGGACCAGTAACGGGATGATCTGAGTGGTCGGAGTCAGCGTCGCGCCCGGCGTCAACTTCTTCAACGTAATCGTCGCAACGATCTTCGTCCCGTCGATTTTGGGCGCAACAGAAATCGAAAAATCAGGCTTCGCATCGGCTTCACGATCAACTTTTTTCACCAGATCGGCGTTGCCCGAAACCGGATTGTTTCCCAGCATCAATTGCGGCGTCACCAGTCCGCGCACTCGTCTCAGCGCGGCGTATTTTTGTTGACGCTCCGTGAATTCTTTCTTCGCAAATTTGTCTTTCCAGCCCAAATAATCCCAATAGGTGACGTGCCATGAAATGACGACGGCTTTCGTGCGGAATTCGGGCGTTGCGAGGCGACCGAGGAACTCCTCGGTGGGTGGGCACGAATCTCACCCCTGGCTTTCGAATAATTCCAATAGCACACGATGCCGAGGCGCATCGTCCGCGCGCGCGATGTGTTCGAGGCCGAGCGGTAACAATCCGAGCGTCAATGTGACGGCGATTCCAAGCAGGTTCTTCACGATGCGTCTCCATTAAAGGTTGCATCACGATGCGGCAGTGGAATGACGCGCACAGGATGCAACACTCCATGTCAGTGCCGCTTCTGATTATTTCATGATTCGACTTGGTGCTTACCTATTCCTTCATTATCACGCCATCCGTCGCCAGCGTATCAAACCGCTGCGCCTCGTCGCCTGCCGCCCACGCCATTCCGCGCAGTAGCAACAGTCGGAAAAGCGGGTCGTTGAAACTCCAATTATAATGCCCGGGGACCATGCAAAACGCCCGGCCCTTCGCGTGTTCTTTGGTCCACACTTGTGGAAACGATTTCTTCGCGGGCGATCCTTTCACAGCGAATTCTTCGGAGGTCGCGAGCACCGTCACCTTCGCTTCATCGCCTACCATCGGCCAATACGCTTCATCGAGGAACGAGAGTGGCGACGGAAATCCGCGCGTGATTGGATGGTCTGCTGCTGTCGTTAATTTCAATTCAAGCGGCCCATGTCGGTACGCGCCTGACGTGTACGCGAGGCCAAATCGTTCCGCGAATTTATCGGGCAATGCTTTCGCTCCGACGGCCCAATGAATCAACACCACGCCGCCTCCGCGCGCAAACACCGCGTCCATCGCTTCAATCTGTTTGTCCGTCCACGGTGGATGCAGAAAACACACGACCAGATCTGCTGCGTTGAGTTGTTCGGGCGTCGGCCAATCAAACGCAGTGTCCACGGTCACTTTCGGCAACTTTGAAATCAGCGGCGTCCAATTCTTCTGCCACAGGGGATAATCGTGCTCGCCGACTCCGTGATCTTTCTTTCCGGCGAGCAGCAGAATCTTCAGCGGACGCAGTTTCTCAATCGGAATCGCTGGCGCTGCTTTCGCCAAAATGGCGGATACTTCTGCTTTGCTCCGAGCTTCCGGAGCCGGTGGCAACTCAGCCGCGAATACGGTCACGCAGACGAACGTCAATATGACGATGAATCTGATCATTCGAAAATCTCCTGCTAAAAAAGTAGAGCCGAATTTTATTCGGCTCAGGGAGTCTCGAAACAAACAGAGCCGAATAAAATTCGGCTCTACTTTAAATTTACTTCAGCACGTCAGCGAAAAACTTCTTCATCTCGGCCCATGATGCCGTGTCCGCCGCTTCGTTGTATGCCGCGCCTTTTGAATTGTCTGTGCCTGCTGCCTTGTTTGTGAAGCTGTGCACCGCGCCTACATATTCAACGAAATGGAACGGCACTTTCACGTCGCCGACTTCCTTCTTGAAGGCGTCAACTTCTTCCTTCTTCACAAACGGATCGTCGGCACCGTGGAGAATCAACAGCTTGCCTTTGATGTTCTTTGCATCCGCCGGAGTCGGGGTGCTTAAACCGCCGTGGAAGCTGACCGTCCCCAACACATCCGCGCCGCTGCGGGCCAATTCCAGCGCTGTCGTCCCGCCGAAACAGAAGCCCATTGATGCCACTTTTTTCGCGTCTACTTTTCCGGTCGCGATCAATGCTGTCAGCGCCGCGTTCACGCGTTTGCGCAATGTCGCGCGGTCGCCCTTGTACTTTCCAGCGAGCTGCGATGCTTCGCCTGCATTTGTCGCGCGATTACCCTTGCCATAAATATCTGCCGCAAACGCGACGTAACCGAGAGCGGCGACATCTTCGGCTTTCTTCTTCGAGAACGGGCCGTTGCCCATCCAATCGTGAACAATCACCACGCCCGGGCGCGGCGTCGTCACGGACGGGTCATACGCGAGATAGCCTTCGCATACGACGTCGCCATCTTTGTATTCAATCGTATCGACTTTGACTTCAGCGAACACAGCCGTCGCACAGACCAACAACGCCGCAGCAAACACATGTTTCATGATCATCGCTCCCTTTTTGATAAAACAAAAACTCAAACGCATCGAATGTTATACGCCAATTAGGCGCGGCGGCAAGACGATGAAAACGCCCGCGCGTTGTCACAAAATTTTTGCGAGAACAAACACCGCGATCAGGCGTACTCCATTAAACACAGTCACCACTTATCTGGAGATCGCCATGTCTCGCATCGCTCGCGTCCTGCTGCTCAGCCTGATTCCGTCGCTTTGTTTAGCCGCCGACATCCGCATCGGTATCGTCGGTTTGGACACGTCGCATGTCCCGGCGTTCACCGAAGTGCTCAACAATCCCGCCGCGAAGAATCATGTTGCCGGCGCGAAAGTCGTCGCGGGGTTCAAGGGTGGCAGCGCCGACATTCCGTCCAGCGCTGATCGCGTCGATGGATTCACGGCCACGTTGCGCGATAAATACGGCGTGAAAATCTGCGACAGCATCGAGCAACTGTGTGCGGAAGTGGACGCTGTCTTGATCGAAAGTGTGGACGGTCGCACGCATCTGGCTCAAGCGAAAATCGTGATCGCGGCCAAGAAGCCGCTTTTTATCGACAAGCCGCTCGCCGCTTCGCTCAGCGACGTGATTGAAATCTTTCGCCTCGCTGAAGAAGCGGGCGTCCCGATCTTTTCGTCGTCGTCATTGCGCTTCGGTAAAGCCACACAAGCTGTCCATAACGGCAGCATCGGAGCTGTTCACAGCGCTGAAGCGACCAGCCCGGCGTCGCTCGAAAAGTCACATCCCGATTTATTCTGGTACGCGGTTCACGGCTGCGAATCGCTCTACACGGTGATGGGCACCGGTTGCGAAACGGTCGAACGCCGCACGACTGCGGATGGAAAAATCGAAGTCGTCGGCACGTGGAAAGGTGGCCGCACCGGCACGTTCCGCGAGAGCAAAGCGTATGGCGGAAAAGCCGTGGGCGAAGCGTATGGCGGAAAAGCCGTGAGCGAAAAAGGCGAAGCGCCTGTCGGAGCGTTTGATGGCTACGCGAATTTGGTCGTGGAAATCGTCAAATTCCTCCAAACCAAAACCCCGCCCGTCACGGCTGCTGAAACCATCGAACTCTTCACGTTTATGGAAGCAGCTGACGAAAGTAAACGGCAGGGTGGTAAGCCGGTGTCGATGAAAGATGTTTTTGAGAAGGCGAAGAAGTAGAACGGTGGATTGTCGTGGGGCGGGATGCTGATCCCGCCTCATGAAAAAAATTCACGCCAGCACCTGCTGAATCACTTGCCCGAAATCGCGTTCCAGACGCTTGTATCCCGGCACTTCCAAATGCCGCGAATTCAATCCCAGCAAATGCAAAATCGTCGCATGGACATCCGTGACATAATGCGGATGTTCCACGGCGTGGAAGCCGAGTTCATCCGTTGCGCCGTGGATCGTTCCGCCTTTGATTCCGCCGCCCGCCATCCACACGCTGAAACCGTACGGATGATGGTCGCGCCCGTCGCTACCTTGCGACCCCGGCGTTCGGCCGAATTCCGTCGCGAAGACCACCAGCGTGTCGTTCAACATCCCGCGCTGCTTCAAATCTTTCAGCAGCCCTGATATCGGCTTGTCGACTTGAGCGGCCAGTTTCGTGTGATTGACTTTCAAGCCTGAATGCGAATCCCAAGCGCCTGCTGCGCCGTCGCCATGTTGAATCTGAATGAATCGCACAC
>Ga0194061_1002028_pt1 | contig 11325 bp, 11 predicted proteins | sample SepL2221m_MetaG_FD_163423 | JGI IMG/M metagenome (GOLD analysis project Ga0194061, IMG submission 163423) | Anoxic zone freshwater microbial communities from boreal shield lake in IISD Experimental Lakes Area, Ontario, Canada - Sep2016-L224-21m | ecosystem: Environmental > Aquatic > Freshwater >...
TTCCAACCGAGTGCGGCGACATTAACGACGAGCAGCTTGTTTTTGGCCGGCATGGAGAGCAGCAAAGAGAATCAGCTTCGCGAGAAAAAGCTAGGACGCGGTGGAGGAATGACAATGGGGCGCCGGGCTCCTCGCCGGGCACGGAACTCAGCGGCACAGCCGCACTTCGCCTCGGAGTGGAGAAGATGGCGCGGCGAAATGCGGCAGGCCAGGGTAGTCCCACGCTTCAGCGTGCAATACTGCGCGCGCGCAGTTTGCGGGCGAATCCGGCATTCGTGCGCGCAGTCCTGACACAGAGTCCTTGCGGGCTGAAGCCCGGGACTACTTTGTCGCCGCACGCTCGGTCTCGGCGTCGGCGGGGTTTTTCACCACAGCCTCGGCGGGCTGCGACGGTTTTTTGCGCAGCCACAGCGACTTGATTTCCATCCACAGCCAGCGGCGGATTCCGCTGAAGAGCAGGCGCCCGCTTTGCTTCGGTTCGTGCGTGAAGCCGGGGATGAGCAGGCGCCATTTTGCATTGCGCGCGCCGTAGGTGCCGGCGGCGATCCGCTTGCGTGCGATGGCCACGAGGCGGCGGTTGTAAAATGCGATGAACTTTGCCGCCACGCGCCCTGCGAAGCCGTCGAACGGAAACGCGCCGAACATCGTCGCGGGATCGGAATACACCTGCTTCACCGGACCGAGGTGGTAGGTCGCGACATCCATGAGCAGCGCCGCAGCCATGATCTCCGCGTCGCCGATGTAGAAATATTTGTCGCGGTAGATGCAGTCGAACCAGCTCTGGAAACAGAATGCGAAACGGCGGTTGTAGTCGCGGATGTCCACGCTCTTTCCGATGCACGCGTCGGCCACGGCGTTTGCGACGGACTGCGCGGTAAATGAGCAGAAATCGAGGCCGGGACTGTAGAGCGGATCAATGAATCCCGCGGCATCGCCCACGCACGCCCAGCCGTCGCACATCACCTGTGTCACGCGGTACGTGAGCTGCGAAAACGCGCGCTCGTCGCCCTCGATCACTTTTGCATCCGCGAGGATCTCCCGCCCGATCGGATGCTCGCGGCAGTGCGCGAGGATGCGCGCGCCGATGCCCGTGCCCTCCGGCGGAGTGAAAAGCCGCTCGTCGTACACGAGGCCCACGCTCACATCGCCGCCCTTCAGCGGGATGATCCACACCCACCAACCGGGACCGCAGAGATGGTTCGTCGCCCAGCCGCGCGCCGCCACGGTCGCAGCCGCCCACTTCGGAAATTTTTCGCGCAGCGCGATGCTGTCCCAGTCCGCCACGCCGGTGAAGCGCGCCCAGAGCGAATTCACCGGATGCTCGGGCATCGCCTGCATGTAGCCGCGTTTGCGCGCGATGATGGCCGCGCGCCCGCTCGCGTCCACGATCCAGCGCGCGAGCACCTGCCGGCTCTCGCCGCCCTCGATCAGTTCGAGCAGACTGCTCCCCGCGCCGCCGAGTTCAAACTTCACGACTTTCGCCGGGCGGATCAGCTCGCAGCCCGCGGCGACGGCGCGCGAAAGGACGTGCTCGTCGAGCGTCGCGCGATCCACCTGGAAGCCCGGCATCCGCGAATTGAACCGCGCGCCGAGTTCCGCGCACTCGTCGAATTTTTCATCCTCCGAGCGCGCAAACCACATGCGCAGGCCCTGCTTCGCGAGCTGATGATGGCCGAGGTAGTTTGTGAGCCCGAGCACGCGCGTGAGGAAGCACGAGCTGACCTCCGTGGTGCTCTCGCCGACCTTGCGGTCGAACGCCTCGGACTTCTCGATGATCACGACGTGCAGCGCCGGGTTGCGCCGTTTCAGGAGCAGCGCGGTCGCGGCGCCGGAAAAAGCGCCGCCGATGATGGCCACATCGCAGGTGAGATGCATGACGCTCACCCATACCCGCCGCCGCCGCGGAGTCCAAGCGCGCGCGCACATTTTTCCGCGGGAAAATGCGCGGCAAAAAAAAGTGGTTGCCCGCGTGCGGTGCCGCCGCTAGCCTTTCCGCCCTTCTTTGAGGGGCCTTAGCTCAATTGGTTAGAGCGCTACCCTGTCACGGTAGAGGTTGCGGGTTCGAGCCCCGTAGGTCCCGCCATCACAATTCGGTGATGGACAGTGAGTTGCGAGTAAACTGGATCCACCCACTTGCATTTTGCTGTCAAATTGCTGACAGTTGGCGCGTGAAATCACACCGCACCTCAGGAACACGCTCCTCGACGAAAAAGTCGAAAGCCGTCGAGTGGCCGAGGGAAATTCGCCAAGGATCGGCGGCCGTAAAAATTTACCGGCAGAGCCGCGACACGGGGGAGTTCTTCACCGTGGCGCATTACATGGACGGCAAGCGCTCGCGGCAGACTTTCGCGGAGGAGGCCGCCGCGGTGGCCTTCGCGACGCAGACGGCATCAAGAATCGCGCGAGGGGATCGCGAGGCCCTGAAGGTGACCGACGCCGACTGGCGGATTTATTCCCTCGCCCGTGAGGCGCTCGCGGAGAGCGGGACGGCGATTGATGTCGCGTGCCGCGAATTTGCGGATGCCCGAAAAATTCTCGGGCAGACTCCGCTGTCCGAAGCCGCGAGATTTTTTGTGCGCCACAACGATGAGGAAATCGTCCAACGGTCGGTGCCTGAAATTGTGGAGGACATGATCGTGGCGAAGAAAAATGCCGGGGTCGGCATCCGGGCGATCAACGACTACAAGAGCCGCCTCCGCCGCTTTGCCGCGGCGTTTCAGTGCCCGATTTCCTCGATCACCAAGGACGACATTCAGGGATTCCTCAATGGTCTCAAGATCGCCCCTCGAACCAAAAAGAACTTCAAGGCGAACATCGCGACGCTTTTCGAATACGCCCGCTCGAACAAACACCTTCAGCGGGATCGCAAGACCGAGGCCGAGCACCTCGATTCCATTGTCTCGACAGGAACCGACATTGAAGTTTTCACCCCATCCGCATTCTCCAAGCTCATCTCGAACTCGGATGCCGATCTGGTTCCCTACCTCGCCATTCGTGCTTTCGCAGGCATTCGGGATTCAGAAATCAACCGCATGGAATGGCGACATGTGAAATGGGAAGAAGGACACATTGAGGTTCCCGCCGCGGCCGCCAAGAAAACCCGGAGTAAGAAATCTCACCGCCTACGGCGACTGGTGCCGATTCAGCCGAACCTGGCGCAGTGGCTTGCGCCGTATCGCGGACGCACGGGAAAAATCTGCGCCTTCTACAACTCGGAACGCATGGCGAGGGGACTCGCCGACAAGCTCGGAATTCGATGGGTCCACAATGGCCTGCGGCACGGCTACGGGAGCTACCGTGTGGCGCTTCAGCGGGACTACCCGAAGGTCGCTTACGAAATGGGCAACTCGGTGGACGTGATCAAATCGTCCTACGATCAAGTCGTGACTCCCCGCGAGGCGACCGCGTGGTTTGCCATTGCGCCCACTGCGCCGAAGAATGTTGTGGCGTTGCCAGCCGCGGCGGTTGGTTGAGAGCCCGCTTGGACTTGCAGTCGTGCAGACTCGGGCTACATTGACGCCTGTCACTATCTGGCTGTTCATGAGCGAGAAGTCCCGCGGGGGGCGGTATCGCGTTTTGAACGCCAGGTTGTCGGAGCCTGAATCTGGTGCGTGGTGTTTCAGGTCTTGCGGGGAGTGCGCCCGCCACAAACAGCACTTCATCGAAAATCCATGAAAACCAACAATGAGCTTCGCAAGAAAGAGCGAGATCGCACAGCGGTATCGCACCTCGACACGCAGCGTCGAGCAGTGGATGAAGAACCGTGGAATGCCCTACCGGAAGATCGGTCGGCAAGTCCGGTTTGAGATTGAGGAATGTGATCGGTGGTTTGAGCAGTTCAGCAAGAACTGACGGGCCGATTCGAACCAACCGCCCTGTCTCCGCGAGGAGGCAGGGCCTTTTTCTGCCGCGGAGTCCTACTTCGCGGTGGAACCTCCCCATGTCCTAAGGACGGGGTCGCAGATGCTGGCCGGAGCCCCTTGTCCTACGGACGACGGAGATCGAGGCACACCAGGTCGCCGTCGTTACTGCGGCACAGCAGACGGTGGTGTGAGAGCACGGGCAGCACCCAGCATTTCCCATCGAGGACCTTGGCACGCACCAGCACCTTGATGCCGGTCTGCGACGGTTTGCAGAGCAGGACCGCGCCCTTCGTGCTCAGCACGATGAGATGGCTGTCGCTGAAAATGGCGGTTCCCTTTTCGACGTCGCCCGATTGCCACAGGGCCTTGCCGGACTCCAAGTCGAGGCAGCGCATGTCGTCCACCCCGCGCACGGAATCGTTGAAGACCATCAGCGCATTTTTCCCGAGCGGCACCCCGGAATTGTAGAGCATGCCGAGGTCTCGCACGTTCCACGTCCTCGTGAGCGACGCGCCGTCAAATTTCAGTCCGGTGGAGCCGTCGGCGCCGGTGTGCGAAATGAAGATGTTGCCGTCCGGCGTGAAGGCGGGCGTCGCGCAGTTGCAAAAATCCGTCGTTCTCGTCGCGTAGCTCGCGATGGCGCTTCCGTCCTTGGGATCGAGCACCGCGAGTTCGCGCCCCTTGAACATGAGCAGCCGGTCCTTGCCTCCCATCTGCGCGATCACGGGTGTAGAGTAACCCGCCTCGCCCTTGCCCATCGCCCAGATCGTTTCGCCAGTCCGTGCGTTGAGGCAGACTGTTGAACCCTCCTCCCCGCCCGCATCAATGAACAGTTTCCCCTGCCACACGAGCGGACTGCCGGCGTAGCCATACACCGGCCTGCGCCCTTGAAAATCCCGCACCATGTTCTTCTGCCAGACGACGGCACCGGTGGCGGACTCCAGGCAGAACACATCTCCCTCGCGGCTGATCGTGAAGACATGTCCGCCGCTCACGCATGGAGTGGCGCAGGGGCCGCCGGGAACGATCGACATCATGTGCGCGGCGCTCTTGCACGGATAGTCGTGCCGCCAGACGGGTTTTCCGGTCGCGAGGTCGAGGCAGAAGACGGTGTCCTGATCGTGGCCATCATTGCCCGCGGTGAAGACGCGATCTCCCACGACCGCGAACGACGCCATCCCCGCGCCCACCCGTGCTCTCCACGATACCGGCGGGCCACCCTGCGGCCATTCTTTGCGCCAGCCGGTTTCCGACGTCGTGTTGTTGTGCGCCGGCCCGTGGAACTGGGGCCAGTCCATGAACGTCGCATCTTCGTCCGCCAGCGCGTGACGATTGATCAGCGCGAGGATCAACAACGCTGGCGCGAGCAGCAGGCACACACGGATCATGAAGCGCGGGAGGGTGGTGTTCACCGGGCGGGCGGGGCTTGTTCCACCGTGACGATCTCCACGTGATCCATCGGCTTGCCGCCAGCGGTGCCTCCGATGGCCATGAGGTGCGTGGCATCCAGCGCGATGAGCTGGTGAAAGTATCTCGGCTTGGCGAGCTTTCCGCATTCCACCCAGGCCTTCGCATCCGCCCCGATGCGATACACCCGGCCGCCCTCGGGGCTCACGAACAAGTTGCCGCCAGCAACACACGCCGCGCAGCCGAACGCCTTTGCCCGATCGGTCTCGGCCACCGGTGGCGCGACGCTCCATTGTTTCGCCACGGGATCATAGACGTCGATGGCCGACGACAATTCGTTGTCCTCGGTCATGCCGCCGATGCACCAGATCTTCCCGGCGAACACCACCGCGGCCAGCGCACGCCGCCGCCACGGTTGCGGCAGCGACTGCCACGCGGGGGCCGGACTCGCGAGATCGAGCACGGCCATGGTGTCGTGATAGCCCTTCGCTGCCGGCGTGCCGGCCTTGGGTTCCGGTCCGCCGGAGTCGAGCGGCCATCCGCCGAGCGCGTAGAGCTTGTCACCCATGATCGCCAACGCATGACTGGACCGCGGTTCTGGCAGTGGAGGAAGTTTCTGCCATGCGTTCTTCGCTGGATCGAACAGCGCCGCATGATCCAGCGAGAGGAGGCGCCCCTTGGCTCCGGCTTCGTTCTGCGGCTGCATTCCGCCTGCGAGGCAGACCTTGCCGTTCCACGCTGCGACACCGGGCGACTGGACGGGCACGTCGCCGGGCAATGCTTCCCACGCATCGAGGCGGCTCAAGGAAAGTCGCCACATCGCGCCGCTCACCGTGGCCTTCGAGTAGTCATGCGCCTTGCCCATGTGACCGCCGTAAACATACACGGAGCCCTCGAAGGCGGCGGCACCAAAACTGGTCAGCGCCTTCGGCAACGGAGGCGGCGCAGCCGGAAGCAACACAGGCAAAGCGAGCAGGGCGGCGAGAAGGATGCTCCGGATCATGCATTCAGTATCGCCAGACTCCTTTGTGCAGACAAGGCGCATTGACACTGCGCATCCGCGGCCTGGGGCCAACGTAGATCGCCGTCCTTGTCTCGATCCCGGCGAAACCTCGCCATAATAAGGTAGAGGGGGCCGTAGCCACCAGCCACGCCCCTTCCTCCGCGCCGACTCCGGCGCGGCGTTCATCCACCACCAAGGAGGTATCATGGCGCACCCGCCCTACTACTCTCCGCGGCTGGATCGCGATCTGATCTCGCAGCTCTACCACGCGGCAAGGGGCCGCAGGGAACCCATGACGCGCCTCGCCTCCACGCTCGTGCGTGAGGGTCTGGCGCGGCTTGAGGGGAGCGACGACGTCGAATCCGCGGTCCTCCGCGAGACACCACCCGCCGACGATCCACGCGGGCGGCAAGACTGACTCAGGATCACGAACCGACGCGAGAGCCCGGCTGCGAAAGCGGCCGGGCTTTTTGCGTCTCCACACCAAAACCAAACCAGAAAGGAACAACACCATGGCCGTCATTCTCCAAATGACCTACCAGAAGAAACTCGGGCTGCCCAATTACAGCAGCCACTCGTGCAGCGTCTCACTGACCGTCGAAATTCCCGACGTCAGTGTCGCCGCGCAGGAATCCACCAAGCTCTACGCGCTGTTGCAGACGGCCGTGGACAACGAAATCCAAGCGGTCGGCTTCATGCCCGACGCCACCACCTACGGGATGAGGCCGAGCCAGAACGGCCACGGACATCCCGGCACCAACGGCCACGTGGCAAACGGAAATGGCAATGGCCATCGCCCCGCGTCCGTGCCCGTGCCCGCCCGCAACGGCGAGCACTGGAACTGCACGGATGGGCAGCGCGGTTTCATCCTGCGCATCATCGCCGAGAGCAGCCTCAACAAGCAGGACGTCGAGGAACTCGCGCAGCAGCTCTTCGGCGCTGGCGTCACGAGCCTGGACAAAATGCAGGCCAGCCAGCTCATCGAGGAGCTGCTCGAAAAGACCGGCAAGAAATCCGGTGGCCCGCAGCGTCGTTGGAGCCGTCAACCCGCACGCGCATGATCGCGACAGCATCATCCGCACCGGCTCCCACTGTGGAGGAAGTCATCGGCCATTTGCAGAAGAAGGTGTCGGCCTCGCGGCTGACGCTGTTCCTGCAATGCCGGCTGAAGTTCTTCTTCCGCTACGTCGCCGGGATCGTGAAAGCCAAGACACCCGCGCTGCATGTCGGCGGAACCGTTCACGCGGTCCTCAAAAAATGGAACAAGGCGCGGTGGAAGAATCAGCCGCTCACGCTCAAGGAACTCCATGACGAGTTTTCCAAGGCGTGGGCGGATGTCGGTGATGAAGCCGTGCAGTGGGAAGCCGGCGAGGAGGACGCGGAAAAGGGCACGGGCTGGCGGCTCGTGGAGACCTACATCCGCGAGTCGAACATTCCGGCCAATTCCAAACCCGAAGCCGTGGAAGTGCCGGTCGAAACCGATCTGCATCAGCACGGGCTGCCGACTTTGATCGGCGTGCTCGATCTCGTGCAGGCCGGCATCATCGTGGACTACAAGACCAGCGGGCAGACGCCCAATGCCGAGAAGATCGCGCACACCACCGAGGTGCAGACCAGCGCTTATGCGGTGCTCTACCGCGACGCCACCGGCAGGCAGGAGCGCGGCATCGAGCTGCATCACCTCGTCAAACTGAAGAATCCCAAGCTCGTCATCACGGCGCTGGAGCCGATGAGCGAGCATCAGCAGACGCGGCTCTTCCACTTGATGGAAGCCTACGTGGACGGACTGGACCGCCGGGATTTTGTCCCGTCGCCCGGCATGCAATGCGCGGCCTGCGAGTTCTTCAACGAATGCCGTGGCTGGTCGTGAGGAGCTAAAAAAAGAAGTGGGCCGGCTCCGCACCCGCGAGGGTGCGGGGTTGGCCTCTTCACCGGTGATCAATTCCGTTTGAACCCCGGAGAGCCGACGAATCGCACCACTTCCCTGGCGCTTGGAAGCAACTCCTCCATCGGCACACCCAGCGCTTTCGCCAGCATGAACAACTCGCAGTCGGCAACCCAGCGGATCTGCGCTTCGATCTTCGCCACCGTGACTCGGCTCACGTCCCACCCAGCTCGCTGCAACTTCGCGGCGAGATCGTCTTGGGTCATGCCCTGGGCGTTGCGAATCCGCCTGACCAGCGGACCCACCAGGTTGCGAACGTGTTTCATGTTCCGATTTCGGAACTTGACTGTAAGGACCCGCCGCACTCGGCTTGTTCCCGTTCAAGAACAGAGTGTTGCCTGGCGCAGGTTGGAGGCGGCGAACTGCCGCTCCACGGCATCGAGCATCATCCAACTGCCCACGGGGCGAACGAGCTTAGAAAGGAGAACAAAATGAAATACATTACGACCATCGGCTCGCGGTGGTGCATCCTGATCCTCGCGTTCATCGTGGCCATCTCAGGAATCAGCCGCGCAGCCAGTTGCTCCCCGGGTGACGAGATCACCCTCACACGCGACGAACCCCTTCTCTTCCGGGAGCAGGTCTTTCGACAAGGGAGGAAGGGCGAGAAGTTCACGGTTCTCCCGCACCGACCAGACACACAAAAAATCTTCGTCAGCGCAAAGGACAAGGCAGGAAAACAGATCGCCCTATCCGTGCCGGAGGAGGCTGTTGCCTTAGTCCCGGTTGAAGTTGAAACACTGCGGGCAAACGCCGTTGCTGCCGCAAAGGCCGGAACATTTCCGGATGCCCTGCGGCTGATCGATCGGGCCATACAGTCCGTTCCAACTGACGCCGCACTCTTCGAAGCGAAGAATGCCATCATGCAGTTGCAGGCTGCCAAAACATCTCTGATTCAGGCGCAGACGGAGAAGGCTCGCCTCACAGCAGAAGCGGCACAAAAGCGCAAAAATGCAGAAGTGATTGAACGGGCGAATTTGCAATCGCCAAGATATGCGTCGAATTTCGACCGGTCTCAGCCGGCCCAGTTGCGGGTGCAAGCCGATTTGTTGGAAGAGAAGTTGAAGCAAACTCGGCAAGCCGCCGCAGTATCGCTTATGGATGTTGAATCTGCAAAGGTCAGGCTTCGGGCCGCTGCTGAGATTTCGATCACAGCCAAGCCGACCTCGCAGCATGCGATAAATGATGTAGCGAAACCTGCGCCCTCTACCACCTTGGCGCCTGCGCCTGCGAACATCAGCGGGGCGTCCAACGGATCGCCCGATGCCAAAAACAAGAGCAGAGTGGCGGAACACCTTGTTCAAGATTCCCAAGGGTTATGGAGCCCTGCCGACGGCTACCTATGGGCCAACCCGCAGGATCCAAAAGATACGAGTGTAGTGCCGAAACACCTTGTTAAAGATTCCAATGGACTATGGAACCCCGCCACCGGCTACCAACGGGCCAATCCAAACGATGAAAAAGACAAGAGCGTTGTTAAGCTGTCGCCCGCGACGGATCGAATATCTAGCATGGACGCATCGCCTGAGCCAATGCCTTCCAAGTTTTTCAAGAAGTTAGATGAATGGGGCAATGCCACTCAATCGTTCATCGACAGCCATCCTTATATTAAGGATGCTGCCGCACAGTTTGGGGCAGATTGGATCAGCCAATTTTTGGGCGGTGGTTCCGGCCCAGGTTCGACTCCCCTGAAGCAAGTGGGGCCGGGTGGAAATCGGTTGCAGCCTTCTGATCCGGCAACTGGCCGCTTTCTGTCACCGGGAACTACCATATACGGACAGGGATTCTATCGCCCCTGAAGACTACCCACGACGCTGAACGCCCCCTGCATTTCTAATCCTACACGAAAGGAGAACACACCAGGGAGAGCATCACGCTCTATTTCTGGTAGGGTTCGTCTGACAAAATGTATCAGGCGAGCATTGCCCCACGGGAAGGCGGTCGCGTCGTCCAGTTCGCATACGGCCGACTCATTGGCATCACTCGCGGCTATGATCATTTGATCTCCCAGGCGCGGTTCTTCCGCTAGCTCCCACTTTCACACGTCCACTCGGTCGCGTGATTCACCGCCGCGCCATGCGGCACCACACCAAACCACTGGTGGTCGCATGGCGGGCGCGGAGCCCTGCCGTGCGGCTGCCTGCAACCCACAGGAGGAAAACAACCATGAGTCCATCAGCAGGCTGTCTGCTCGTTGAACAAATCGCTCCACGGCTTCGCACACTCGTGCCGAAGTCTGTCAAGCCGGTCGGCGCAGAGGACGCCGAAGAACTCGTGCAGGATGCCATCGTGATCGCGGCCCAGATGCTCGACCGCGTTGAACAGGCTGGAAAGACCGTCACGGCGGGCAACATCGCCTACTACGCCGTGCTCCACATGCGGAGCGGACGAAGGAGCCAGGGCTCCAGCCGCACCGACACCATGGCACCGGGCACCCAGCTCGATGCCAGGAGCACGGTGCTGTCGTTCGAGGAGGAAGTTGGCTACGACCCGGAACTCGACGAGCCCATCACGCTCGGCGAACTGCTGGCGTCCGACCACGAAGACCCGGCGATGGAAGCCGCGAGGAACATTGATTGGCAGTTGTTCATCGCGACCCACGACTACCGATACGGCGTCATCCTCAAGGGCGTGGCGGAGGGCCGCAGCCTCAAGGAGACGGCGGCGGCGCAGCGTGAATGGTATCCCGGCATGTGGCAGCTCAAACAGCGGATGGCGGAGGAAGTGCGTCTATTCCTCGGCGACACCGCCATCGCCGACACCACGCAGACACCGCGCTGGAAGGCCGGCATCGCGGTGGACCGGGAACGGACGGCGTGCCGTGCGGAACGCCGCCGGACGCCGCACCGCGCAGAACCAAACGGCCCCGCGTAGAACGCGGCACAGGCCACCGGTGGAGCATTTTCCACCACCAACAAAACCCGGAGCGAACAGCCCGCACGTCTTCACCGTCGTGCGGGCTGCTTCGTCTCCACAACCTGAAAGGAAAAACAGAATGACCAACATCACCACCCCACTGCTCGCAATCCTCGCGATGTTGCTGATGAGCGCCTGCTACCGCGCCGCTCCCGCGGCCATCCGTGACAAGCCCGTGATCGACACCATCC
>Ga0194061_1002029_pt1 | contig 11324 bp, 14 predicted proteins | sample SepL2221m_MetaG_FD_163423 | JGI IMG/M metagenome (GOLD analysis project Ga0194061, IMG submission 163423) | Anoxic zone freshwater microbial communities from boreal shield lake in IISD Experimental Lakes Area, Ontario, Canada - Sep2016-L224-21m | ecosystem: Environmental > Aquatic > Freshwater >...
AACACAAGGATGAGATCGAAGTGTTCTATCTGCCATCCTACTCACCGGAACTGAACCCGGATGAATACCTGAACAACAGTCTGAAAGGTCGAGTCCATTCGGGCCTACGGGCACAAAATGCCAAGCAGCTTGAAACAAAGGCCAGAAGACACATGCGCCTTCTTCAAAACAGGCCGAGCAAAGTAAAAAAGTTCTTTGAACTTCCATGCGCTGCTTATGCAGCATGAATGATCAATTTAATTGCCGGAGTAATACCACGATGTTAATTAATGATAGAACAGTAGAACTATTTAACAAATATTATTCCAATTTTGGAACTCCGGTAAAATTTGGAGATATTGTAACTTTTCGCTTTGCAAAAGACAGAAGTGGAGTAAAATATAGTCAACCTGAAAAAATAGATATGGCTCGTAAAGCAGCCGCTGCACATGGCCGTAAGGCGGAAAGGGATACCAATGGACTCCAATACACAGACGAACAACTCCGAAAAATCACATCCACAGCCCCTCACATCATTACAATCCAAGAACCTAGCGGAATGGGTAAAGAAGTTGGAACAAACAGGGTTCAAGAAACAAGCACAAGCAATGCGGGACGCAGCGAAGAAGTACAATCATCCGATTCCGGCCTAAAATTCTCCCGCTCCCCATCCCTGGCTGATCAGGCCAAAGAGAAGCTGCAACTGGAACGTGCCGGGGCAGCACTGAGGGCTAATCCTACGGTGCAGAACGCTATGCAGGCGCTCACAGATACACGGAACGATACAGAGTGGCGGGTTATCCCTGCCCCTCTTCCTGAAAACCTCTCTATCGCGCTATATCTGGCTTAACCTGCCATGCCTCGACAATCTCACGACGTGCATTTTCGATTGTCACTTTCAATTCCCTGAGTGAACGGACTTCTGCTGCCCTGACTTTCAGCTCCATGATTTTCTGGAGTGCCTGTTCAATGGATGCAAAATATTTCTCCGGTGTCCAGGTAAGCTCGTCTTTCTGGAGTCGCTGCCAGCATAATTCGTAACCGGAATAATCACTACTACGGAAGAGCAACTTTTCATCACTGCCTATCTGAAATTCTATCTGGATCATTTTGTTATTCTCCTATGGCCTGTATGACCGGCGTGTTTGATGGTTTACGTTCTGACCCTGGCGCGGGTGGATGGCACTTTCGGCAAGTCATGCGCCCCGGAACAGTGGCAGACTCCCAAATGTCGGTTGACTTGCACCAGCGGCAAGCCGTTTCATCCGTGGCAATCGTAGCGTTGCCGGTAGCGTAATCGGACAGCAGGTATATTCCCCGTTTTGTTGGCGGTTGTCGTTTGGTGTCAGGGACAGTCAATACTGCAGGAACTTGCGGGTTTATACTCATCATGGCATTACCCGTCACGTTCAATAATTCATCTATGGTTCCAGATACGATAATCATTTTTTATTTCCTGTAGGATTCCTATTTTCCTATGATTCCTATGCTGTCTAATCAGGTTTTAGATGGACATAGGAAACATAGGAATAATAGCAACTCTCTATGATATGATTACGACACTCTTGTTATCGGAGCGGGTGGTTACTGTCAGTCCGATCTCTTGCAGCCATGTAGAAATCTTCTTGTTCTGGGTGTCCTCAATATGCTTGTCAGGCGGCAATAGTTCATTCAGCTTTTCACGTACTCTGGATAGCAGCACCATCCCTCCAGTAGCCTCATCCCGAAGAGAGTCAATAGCTTTGTGCAGTGCAGCATGGAATGGGTTCCCTTTCGCCACTGATCCCCTGATAAGCTGGAGAGCTTCGCCGGCAAAGTAACGGGTCAGCTTGATTGCACCTTCCACCGTGGTTTTGTTTACCGTCAGGCCGAGACCGGCTGGGTAACACTCCAGAATATGCAGCACACCCATAAATTTGAGACAATAGGTTTTCAACTTTGGCAGGTATCCCTGGAACCGTGGCGGCATAAATGGCTGTATGGCCGACAGCTCATCATGGAACGCTTGAAAGGCGGTTTTTCCTTCGGCTGTCACTGTCAGGACATTCTTGATAATGCAGCCGGTCTGTTGATCAACCACGGCAGGGATGCTGTACATCCAGTCGATTGTTTTCGCCCAGGCATCTTCATCAGCCTGGGATAGCTCATCATCGGTGAACATCGGCGGTGTTGAGTTCAGCACCATTGGTAAAAAACGATACAGCATACCGTTGGCCTGTTCCTTATCGCCAAAGACAGACGCAAATATTTCCGGCTGGATACCACCGAGAACAGCAGCTCCGGATTCACGGCAGAAACCGTTCTTGGAAACCCGATCTGACTTGAGAGCTTCGCAGTTAAAGAGCGACAGTAACTGCTCATCATCAGAGCCTTTCCCGCCTTTGTATTGACCAAGTCCCTTGAGGAGTCCGGCCAGTTCGTCAACATGGATGATCAACCCCCTCGCAGACCGCTTGTACATGGGGATAAGACTTTCAATGGTGAAGTTCTGGCTGTAGTAGTGCCTCATCGGTTCCGGTTCCGAAGGTGGATCACCGGCCCTTTTGTCTCGTTTGTAGGCAGCTTCATCTGCTTTATACTCCGCCAGCATATTTTCATGTTTTACCGCCTCGATTGACTGGAGCTTGTGCAGCGGTTTCATCGCAGCACTTTGGGGATGAGTCTTACCACCGCCTGTCTTATCAATTATTCCAAACCACAGAAAGACTGCCGTGAACCACCCCCGCTTGATAGCAACCGTAATGGAATTGCCAACAGCTCCGGAAATAACCGTGAGGAAATTCATCATCATAAATGCGGGTGAACACTGGAGGGCATTGGAATAGGTGCTGGCAAGATTTCGCATATACAAAGGGAAGACTTCAACCGGGAACGGTACTTGAGGGAAGCTCTTTGATGCATGTGATTCTTGCTCGGCGTTTCTTTCGTTTGTCTCAAAGATACTTCGTGCCGTCCGGCGCACTTCATCAGCATCAAGTGGCGGTTCGCAGTTGTCAGTGTTCCATTTTGTGGCAAAATAAAAGGTGTCCTGCAATGTAGCGTTCGGATTATTGCGGAGATAACGCCCTATCTCACTGGTAAGGGTCATATTGCGATTGCCAGTACTTGCCTTGCCGTCTGTATTATTCACCTGCTCACGCCCGTTATATGGAGGTTGCAACACCCATTCCGGGACGGAAGCTAGAGATATCTCAAGCCCTTGTCCTTTAATCCATTCGTATGGCACCCCCGTTGCGTGGATGGACGGAGGTGCAACGACATAACCACCTTCACCACGAAGATCTACTCCAGGGAGGTCTTTACGCTTCTGAAAGTTTCGGTGGCCATCTTCATACTTGCAATATCCGTGGATCCCTTTTGCTGTTCTCACCGTAGGGCCAACTGGAAAGCCCATCGCTTTTGCATTGGCAATGGCATCGTCAGTGTCGAAGTCAACCACCGTAAAGCCAGACAGCTCCCCGGTGACAATGCCGATGTTGCAGGTGCCATCAGAAAACCATTCAACAAGCTCGGCATCGGTCGGTAAACGGGATTGGTATTCTTTCCAGCTATTGATTGCCGGACGTTTGCCGCGTTTATCCACTGGTTGGCCTACAGGTTCATCCGGGCCATACAGAGGGATGACCGATATTCCGCTGGCAACATACTCTCTGGCGGCTATAAGTGTTGGTGACGGTGGCGGTCCTGCATCTCCAGCAGAAGTATCCCGGTTTGTTGGTTCGTTGGTTGGTTTCCGGTCAGTATGCAGTGGCACGGGGATTTCAAAAGTAAATAATCCCGGTTTCATATCTGCAGCACCTTGCTGATTCTTCGGGTCTTTCGGGTATGCCTGAGCGTAGGGAACACCTGAGAGATATGCCCTGTGTTCATCAACGGTTCCATGCTGGCCGATGTGGGTAAGAGGTCTGCCCTCAGAACGTGCCTTATCTTTGGCAAGACTGCGGAGTTCGTCTCGTGAAAGAGCATCAATCATGGCGCGTACCCCGCTTCATCACCTCACTGGCTTCACGATAAAGCCTGGAGCGGGCAGAAAGCAGACGTTTGGCAAAACCACCTGACTGATAATCGCAGATAGTCGCACGAAGCTCTGGTGAATCTTCAAAACCAAAGACAGCACTGGTGTTGCCGTTCTCGCGGAACACCTCATAGTAAAAACCTTGTGCCGCAAGGTATGCTGCCATGTCAATGGCGGTGGACTTGTAAATCTGGTGACTCGGAATACTCGGTGTTTCCATTTCTCTGTTCTCCTTTTCTTGGATTTCCCTGCGTCTCCCGACGCTGGTTGAGCGTTGCGGTGTGTTGGTTAAGTCTGGCATCTCAGCCAGACGGGTTATTTCTGCGTTTCATCTGATTTTTCTGCCACTCTTTCGCGGCATACGGCCCTTGAGTTGCCAGTACGGTCATAAACGCATCCTGCACCGGTTGCGGCTTGTTGGCTGCTCTGATCTCTGCCACCAGACGCGGAAGCAGTGCATCGCAGATTGCGTTTATGTCCTCGCGGTCAAGAGTCATTATGCGTTGCTATGTCGATCCTGCTGACCTGCCATCCATGCCCGAAGCGTTGATGCTTTGTAACGGATATTCCGACCGATACGGACAAAAGCCGGTGCGTTCGGATTGCCGTTCATACGCCATTTATCAAGCGTCTGCGGCTTTACGGCGATCAATTCAGCGGCATCTTTCACTGGTAACATCTGGTCAATCTCTGTTGCTGCTAGTGCCATTTTGTTTTGTCTCCTTGATTATTTTGGTTGACTCACCACTTACGGTGACATACTAATACCATTAGTGGTGACTTGCGGTCAACAAATATTATCCATCAGTGGAGACTATCAACAATGGTAAGAGAAAGAGGAAGTGGGGAAACCCCGACAAGAGTAGTTGAAGAGCTAAAAAAGGCAGTTGCTGCCACAAGCCAACTAGAGGTGTCGAAGAAAACGGGGATAGGTCAAGCGGCAATCAATCGTTACCTAAAAGGGATAGGTGAACCTACTACTGCAACTCTTGAAAAAATTTCAATTTTAACTGGAATATCGGTAGCGGAGTTAAGAGGTGAAAAAAGATTTGGGCTACATGACTTGTTAAAATATGTTACAGAAATACAACAAGAATTTGAAAAAATGCCGCATGAAGGGTATGAAGATCGAATAGTCAAGACGCGAGCTGCACTAGAGGAAGGAAAGGTTGATACAGGCCAGCTAAATAGGGAAATAGGTGAACATCTTGAAAATATTAAAACTGATATATTGATTAAGGTTCAAGAGCGGTTACCTGAATTGACGATTGAGAATTTTGATATTGCATTTTCGTTAGTTACCCAAGTGCTGAAGGGTGCACAACCACTATTTGCGGTGCAAGAGGTTGAAGGACGTAAAATCTTAGCAGTGTCATACGGAAGCAGCAACTCATGACAAAAACCGGATGGTACAACTTGAGTATAAAACTCCACCAATCCCCCATTGATATTTCAATTGACATGGTACTAAATAACGGTACTATATCGCTATGAAGCGCAAGCACTCAAAGACACTGGAACTGATCTTCCATCGACCTGTATCCGGTAATATCAAATGGAAAGAAATTGAGGCTCTGCTGATCTCGCTTGGTGCTGAAACAGTCGAGCGGGAAGGATCACGCATGGAGATATACCTCTTTGGCGTGGTGAAGGTATTCCATCGGCCTCATCCATCACCGGACACTAATAAGGGTGCTGTATCGTCAATCAGAAAATGGCTTGAAGAAAATGGGGTGATTCCATGAACACAATGACAATCAACGGATACAATGCTGTCGTTGCATACGATGAAGAGATTGATATGTTTCGCGGGGAGTTTGTCGGACTCAACGGCGGTGCTGATTTCTATGCGTCTGACATTGCCGGTCTGCGTAAAGAGGGAGAAATTTCTTTGCGGGTGTTTCTGGATGCTTGCCAGGAACGAGGAATAGAACCACGCAAACATTTCTCCGGCAAGTTTAACCTGCGGGTGCCGCCCGATCTGCATGAGCGTCTGGCAACCCAGGCAGCGGCCCACGGCAAGAGCATCAACTCATGGGTGCTGGACGTGTTGAAGGATCAAGTCACGGCTCACGCATGAGCATCCGTAAGCACCCCACACAAACGGGAGTGTGGCAGATCATCGTCAGCCAGGGACGCAAGGGGAAGCAGCTGGTATTCTCGTTTGAATGTACCGAGGCCGAAGCAATCATCAAGGACAAGCAGATCAATGCCCAGATAAAAGGCGAACGGTTGACGGCGTTTCCTACTATCATGGAGGCGTTGCCGGAATACCTGACATACTACGGAACTATTGCCAGCCCTGACATCGTCAAAGATTTCACCTCTGTTATGCGCCGCTGTCTTCTCCCGCATTTTGGCAAATACCAGGCCAGTCATATCGTTGGGACTCTTGTTTATTCCTACACGGCGAAACGGTTGCAGGACCGAATCAAGAATACAGAAAAGACGGTTACCCACAGGACTGTTGAGAAGGAGCTGAACTATCTTTCCGCAATGTGTCGATGGATGCATGTCAATGGCATGGCAGATAAGATGCCGGTTATTCCGAAACCGCCAAAAGCAAAAACGCAACCGCAGAAGGTTCAGCAGCCGCTGACAATAAACGAACTAGCTCTATTGATAGAAAAGACACCAGATGACAAGAAGGTGCTGATCCTCCTGATGTCCGATGCTGGACTGAGAATGTCGGAAGCATTGAATCTCAAGGTAGCCGACATTGACGAAGCTGGAGGGCGGATAACGGTACGCGGCAAAGGTGGGAAGGTGTTGGTATACCCCATACTCACTGACCGTCTTAAAACTGCCATTAAACAACAGCTCAAAAAATCAGACGCTGAATGGTTGACGGTAAACGCAAAAACTGATAAACCCCTCGGAAGTATAAAGACTCTGTTGCGCCTGGCGAGCAAACGTGCAGGAATCACGAAACACGTAACTCACCACACACTGCGGCATACATTCTCGGTGCTGCTCCAGGAGAGCGGAGTTTCAACAGAAGTGAGAAGGTTACTTATGAGACATTCAAGTCTGGCCGCAACAGAACATTACACACACGTTTCACCTGGCTATATGAGCAATCAGGCTGGTGCATTTAGTAATCTGGTAAACGGAAACATACTTGACCCAGCAGGTGGTGTCTGAAACTCTGAAAGTGAATTTGTCTGTAAATCCTTATGCGCCCATAGCTCAGCTGGATAGAGCAACGGCCTTCTAAGCCGTAGGTCGTACGTTCGAGTCGTACTGGGCGCGCCAATATAAACAGCTACTTACATTGATTTGCAGGTGGCTGTTTTTATTTTTAAATCATCACATTCATCCTTTATTCATACTTTTATTTTGTCTGTCGTGTAAAAAATGACCGCCCCCGATAGTACCAAGAGCGGCCTTCCCATTTACAGCAACCCCCTCTCCACAAAACTCATATACTCCCCGTCACCGACAATAATATGGTCGAGTACCTTAATCCCCATAATCTCTCCGGCCTCCTTCAATCGTCTGGTAATGGAAATATCCTCTGACGATGGAGTCGGGTCTCCGGTAGGATGCTGATGGACACAAATAATCGCCGCAGCATTTGAGATGCAGGCAGTCTTGAATACCTCCCTCGGATGGACGATGCTCTGATTGAGGCTGCCGATGCTCACCAAATCCATGCAGACGATACGATTCTTTCCGTCGAGGTGGAGTGTCATAAACATTTCCTTTGTTTCCTTCATCAGGAAGCGGAACGTCTCGTATACTTGGCTGGGAGTATTGTAGCGTGTCCCGGTTTTCAGGTAGTCGGTAATTTCCTCTTTGACGGTGATCGTCTCGTAGATGGCCTTGATCTGCTTGAACTTGACGGTGCGTGGTTTACCTGTGGTTTCCTCTTGGCCGAATAATGTCTCGATGGTCATGGTCATCTCCTTTTGATAAAAAAACAGGGAGCTTGTGACGGCTCCCTGTGAAGACTTCGTATTTGATTGAATGTTTCACTTCATCTCGTCGATGAACTCTCTGGCAGCCTGTATCGCCAGTTCATCCATGAAGTCACTCGGCAGCTTGGCAACGAGCCTGCTGGAGATTTCGTCCATGTCGCACTTGTCAACTACTGCCTGCCGTATCTCGTCCATGTCCAAATGGTCAACGATGTCAGAAAGTACGTCTGAATGGTCGATTTCATCGGCTACGTCCGAACTGCGGATGTCGAGCTTGTAGGCAATGTCCGTGGAGTCCAGTTCTTCGATAATGACGCTGGAAATATCCCGGATCAGTGCGCTGTCATTTGCTACCTTGTAGGCTACGTTCTCTTTCAGTTTCTCCATCATCATCTGTTTGAATGTCATCGTCTTTCTCCTTTTCTGGTGGTTTGGATACGCAAAAGGGGCAGTGCCGGTGATGGCGTTGCCCCTCTGTGCGTTCTTTTATATGTGATTGGTGGTTACGGCTTGTCAGCACAACTCAGGCAGTAAATGTGTCCGTTCACAAATACCCACGGATAGAAGTGGTTGGTTGGAATGGCATTGAGGGGGTGGCACCCCCCATTTGCCAAGACTGCCTCATATAAATATCCCTACATGCAATCAGGGCGATTTTTTTGGCCGAAAAAAAATGTCCGTGAGTTGCCTAGGCCCGCAATAATATCGCTGGGCCAACTCCAATCATTTGATTGGTTTAGACAGACATGTTCTCACACTCTTCGGGTTAAAGCTTTGAGAAGATCCTGCATGGTCAACCTGAAAATGACTACTGATGGATCGGTGATACGTGAAAGATGTGTTTCCTGTTGGCGCATGGGGATTCTTTTCTGAGATGGGTAAAAAAAAGTCCCCAGGATCGTGAAGATCGAGGGGACTGGAGTGGGAATTACTACGAGGTTACGATGACTGTATGATGAGAATCCCGATTAATAAACTGTGATACATTCAAAAGAACAGTATCCGGGTGTTCCGGTATTCAATTTTTCAGAATTGCATTTTTCAGAACAGACAGTTTGTAAGGTTTCTGTATAAAGCCCGCCAGTCCTTTCCCAACGAATTTCTGAGTAACCTCCTGCTCGTTGTAGCCACTCGACATGATGACTTTGATATCAGGCTTCAACTGCCGGAGTTCTCTGAAGCACTGTTCTCCATCCATGTGCGGCATTGTCAGATCAAGAAGAACAAAAGTAATATCAGATATGGTTTTGAATTTCTCAATGGCATCTTTTCCGTCAACAGCAGTGATGACGTTATAGCCGAGTTCTTTCAGCAACTCGCTGCCAATACCCCTTACAGTTTCTTCGTCATCCACCAGCAGAACGGTGCCACTGCCTCGCCAGTCGTCGTGATTGGATGCCTCATCAAAAAGTTCAGCAGGACGATCTGAGGCGGGCAGAAGGATTTTGAAAGTAGTGCCTTTGCCCATTTCGCTGTATACTTTGATGGCTCCTTTGTGGCCTCTTACAATACCAAGAACTGCGGCCATACCGAGACCTCGTCCTGTGAATTTGGTTGTGAAGAATGGGTCAAAAAGCTTGTTCAGGATTTCTCTGTCCATACCGCAGCCGGTGTCAGCTATCTCAAGGTAGACGTAAAGCCCTTCATTGATATTTTCGATTAACCAGAAGTCTTTGAGATAAGTGGAGTCACAATCCATACAGCCTGTGGTGATGGCAATGACGCCGCTCTTGTCGCCGATTGCCTCAGATGCGTTGATTACAAGATTCATGATGACTTGGCGCATCTGGGTGGCGTCAGCTTCCACTGACGGCAGGTGTTGGTGGAGGTTGAACCTCAGTACAGCATTTTTTGAAATGGACACTTCAAGCATGTGTACCATTTCCTGGATCAGAAGATTCAGGTCGATATTTTCTATGACAAAACGTCCTTTTCCGGAGTAGGCGAGCATCTGCTTGGCAAGGTCGGCGGCTTGTGCAGCACCCTGTTCTATCCTGTGCAGGTTTTCCAATGCCGGTGACTCTCTGTTGATTCGCATCAGAGCAAGGTCGGCGTTGCCCATGATGGTCATCAGAATGTTGTTGAAGTCGTGTGCAATGCCACCCGCAAGGACACCCAGGCTTTCTAACTTCTGGGAGTGCAAAATCTGCTGTTCAAACTCCAGGCGCTCGTCCTCAACACGCTTGAGTTCGGTAATGTCACGTATTGATTCTACGGCACCTACCCTTATTCCTTCTGCATTGTACAGTGGAGCTACAATCGCCCAGATGTGTGAACCTTTGCCTCCGTAAAGAGCAGGAGCAAAAGCCTCTGCATAAAGGGATTCACCCTTGCGGAAGATGTTGGTGTATTTCGCCCTGAGTTCTTCACGATCCATGTCAAGAAGGTCAAGCAGGTTCATACGGCGTTCACCGTAGAACGGTTCCGTATAGGCGCGGTCACCCTGCCCAAGCATCTCCCCCTTGCTGACACCGGTCATCTCTTCCATAGCTTTGTTCCAATAGAGGACTCTCTTCTCGTTGTCGACGACAAAAGTAGCATCTGGAAGAAAATCGACAATATCAATCAACTGTTGCCGGGAGTCGTTTAGTGCCCTTTCAGACTGCTTGCGCTCAGATATATCTCTTACAACGGCTATGATACGGTCGTAGTCATTGGTTGTAGTTCTTTTCAAAGAGACATCTGCCCAAAAAAGCTCCCCGGACTTTTTCCGGCAGAGCCATTCAAATACTTGTGGTCCTACAGTCATTGCATTATTTAGGTAATCTGCGGCCTCTTTCAGAGAGTATGGAGGACTTCCTTGGGAGAACTGGCCTATGTCCATATTCAGTGCTTCTTTGAGGCTGTATCCGAACATTTGAATCATGCTTTCATTCACATCCAGAATTCGACCTGTTTGAGCATCATGCACAAAAATAGCTTCGTCAGTGGCATTGAAAATTGCCTGATAGTCCTTCAGGACTTCAATGTGTTGACTTGCTACAGTTGCCAGTTCTTTAGCGAATCGATTGATTAGAAAGAAAAGAAGAGTTGCGGTGCAGACAATGAATAGTGAGCCTTTAATGACAGCTATCTTGGTCATCACAGCAGGATCATGAACTAGCCAGCCAAGAACTGTATCTGATCCATATATCCAAGCCAGGCCGAATATCGCATAGATCGTGACAATTTTAGCTGTCGCCACGGCACGTCTTGAAGAGGAATGTTGATTCATATTCCGAACCTGAGTCAAATATATTATGATCCCTCTGGGATGCTGACCAATTGAGCCATCCGTGTCAAGTAAACTGAACTTTAGACTTCTGTAGTGTTCTTTGAAAATTTTGCACTGCCAAAAAAAGTGCAAATAAATCGATAAAATAGCTTGACAGCCGGGTCAAGTTCGTGGGTCGCGCGCTACTCACGTAATT
>Ga0194061_1002031_pt1 | contig 11319 bp, 5 predicted proteins | sample SepL2221m_MetaG_FD_163423 | JGI IMG/M metagenome (GOLD analysis project Ga0194061, IMG submission 163423) | Anoxic zone freshwater microbial communities from boreal shield lake in IISD Experimental Lakes Area, Ontario, Canada - Sep2016-L224-21m | ecosystem: Environmental > Aquatic > Freshwater >...
ATGATAATGATGTACGCCATGGCCGGGCGGGGGCATGGGACCGTTGTAACCCACGCGGCCATCGGGCCAGGTATTGGGCCCCTGCCGGGCGGTCAAAGCGCCGGCAACCTGGATTTGCTGGGGCACACCTTCGGGCAAGCCCCGCAGTGTGGGTGCCAGATCGTAAATCACCCAATGAACCCAGGCGCCGGGCGTGGGCGCATCGGGGTCGTCGCAAATCAGCGCCAGACTGACGGTGCCGGCAGGCGGTGTGGTCCAGGTTAACGCGGGAGACAGGTCGGCGCCATCGCAGGTATGCCGGGTGGGAATGCGGGTGCCTTGGGTAAAGGCGGGACTGCGGAGTACGAAGTCAAAATTCGGGAGCATGGGACCTCCTGCGGGTTAGGCACTGAATGCCATTATTCTAGTCACGCATTTGGGTCAAAGACAGTGCTCAGCGCTGGTAGAGCGGCACATAGTGATAGGGTAACGCCAGCACATGGGTATAGACCGCGGTGGCATAGAGCGTCCCCAATTCCTTGTGCCCGCCGTCGAGTTGCTCCCAATAAATCATGGTCTTGTCGCCTTCGATTTTCTTGGCTTTATCTTTCAGTGTCTTGTTCACCAGACCATACCACGTTTCCCATGATTCCCCGCCGACCATATACATGGCGGGCGCGGCATAAAAATAACCATACGTCAGCCACGAAGTATCCGCGCGGGTCTTGGGGTCTTTGAGCACTTTCAACAGATAGTCCACGGCCGTGGTAATCTTGGGATCATCATAAATACCGCATACCTGAATGGAATAAATTGCCGCCGCGGTCCGGGCCAGCCCCGGCTGATTGTTGCGTGGCTGATAGGTAAAAGCTCCCGAGGGTTTGTCATAACAGGATTTTACATACGCAATGGCACGATCAATCGTCTTTTGGGGGACATCGATCCCGGCGTTTTTGGCCGCGCGCAGGGCCACGACCTGAAGCACCGTGACGGAAATATCGGCGCCGCTCGGTTTGGGTTCGTAGCGCCAGCCGCCTTCTTCGTTCTGGGCGCCGATAATCAGCTTAATGGATTTTTCCAAAGTGGTTTTGACCTTGGGGTCGCGCGTCAGACCGTAGACCTCACCCAACATGATTGTGGCGATGCCGTGATCATACATGTTGGATTTCTTGCTGCCTTTGGTGGTTTTTTCCGAATTCAAATAACCTTCGGACAGGGCGCAGCTTAACACAAAATCCACGCCGCGTTGCACGTTCTTGCCATATTCACCCTCGTTGGGCAGATTGCCGGTGGCCAGCAACGCCATCACGGTATAGGCCGTCATGGCCAGCGGATGCTCATCATCCTGCACGGTCCAGGAACCGTTGGGATTCTGCCGGGAGGCCAGATAGCGCTGGGCGCCTTTGAGCAATTCCTCGGTGGCCGCATCCACGACCACCTTGTCCTTGGGCCGGGCGGGAGTTGTGGTCGGGCCCGTGCCCGAGACCGGCAGCACGCCCAGTGTGGTTGTGGCTAGAAGGATGGCCGACAGGATCAGGGCAAGTGATTTGTTCATGGTTTATTGGCCTCTTGAGCTTTGTAGTCCGCGAGATTGCGCAGGTATTGCTCGATCGCCTGATTATATTCCTGCGGGCTGCGCTGTTTTTGGGCCTGCAACAGGGCTTCGCGCTGCCGTTCCGGCAGGCCCTGATAACCGGATGTGCCGGTGACATTATTGCCGGGCCCGACCTTGGCCCCGGTGGTGACATTGGCATCCATACGATCGCCGGTGCCCTTGGACATGGGATTCTCTATACCCGGTGCGGGGGTCATACCGGGCATCATACCCATCCCCGGTGTCATGCCCGGCGTCATACCCGGTGCGCCCGGCATCCCGGCCTGCCCCATGGCCATACTAGCCTGCGCCTGCGCCATGGCCGCCTGCGCGGCGGCGGCCGCGGCAGCGGCGGCGGCGGGTTGTCCAGCCGCGGCTTGCGCGGCGGATTCGGAAGCCGCCGACTGCGCCTGGGCCAAAGCATTTTGCGCGGACACGGGCAGCGCGGCGGAATCCGCCTGAATCTGGGCCATGCTCTCGGCGGCCTGCGCCATCGTAGGGACGGACGGCGCTGCGGCCTGGGGTTGGGCCATCATGTTTTGGAGTGCTTGCTGTAATTGTTGCTGCTGCTGGGCCATCTGCGCAGGTGAAGCCGGCGCGGGTTGTCCGGGCTGTCCTGGTTGGCCCGGTTGACCGGGTTGACCTGGCTGACCGGGTTGTCCCGGTTGGCCTGGTTGACCGGGTTGACCCGGCTGTCCGGGTTGGGCAGCCTGGGCCGCCGCTTGCGCGGCTTGGGCGGCCTGGGCTGCTTGCGCCGCTTGCGCGGCAGCCTGAGCCGCGGCCGCTTGGGCAGCCGCTTTAGCGCCAGGCTGCGCGGGTTGGGCGGCGGCCTGCTGGGCAGCTTGCGCGGCTTGTTGGGCCGCCTCGGAGGCTTGCGCCGCTTGCTGGGCAGCTTGTTGGGCCGCCTGCGCGGCGGCTGGTTGTGCGGCTTGCGGCGGGGCCTGCGCAGCCTGTTGGGCGGCTTGTTGCGCGGCCTGGGCCGATTGGGCAGCTTGGGCTGCAGCCTGCGCCGCCTGCTGAGCGGACTGTTGCGGGGTTTGCGCCGCGGCGGCCTGTTGCAGCGCGGCTTCCGCTTTTTGCATGGCTTGGTTGGCCTGTTCCAACTTTCCCTGAGCCAGTTGGCTGGCGGCCTGTTCGGCGGCGTTCTGGGCCGCGTTGAGCGCGGGGCTGGGGCTTTCGGTCTGGGCCTGTTTAATGGCCTCGGCCATCTGATTTTGCTGCTGCTGCAAGGCGGCCATATTGGTGGGCGCCGCAGCGGCCAACTGTTCCGCCGCCTTTTGCAACGCGGCCTGCGCGTCCGCCTGCTTTTCCGCGGCCTTGTCATCCGTCACACCCGCGGCCAACTGGGTTTTGGCGATTTCCTTGTCAATCGCCTGCTGGGCCTCGACCAAATTCTTCAAGGCGTCTTTTTGTTGGGCATTGGCCTCGGCATTTTTGTCCTGCGTGAGTTTTTCCCCAGCCGCCTGCATGGCGTTTTTAGCCTGATCCAATTCCTTCGCTGCCTGCGGCGCCAACGGAGCAACCTGTTCCCGGGCCTGGGCGGTGGCCTCCTGGGTCTTGAGTTGGGCGGCCACATCAGCAGGATTGGGTTTGGGTTTTTGGCCCGCCGCCTCTTTGGCCGCCAGCGCGGCAGAATTCAGTTCCGCTTTGGCTTCCTGCTTGATCAGTTCACCCACCTGGGCCCGCGCAACCTGCAGATCATCAATCTTTTCCAGCGCCGCTTTGACCAGCGCAATTTGTTTGGCGATTTCCACCTGGGCGTTTTGCAAAGCGGTCTGCACCCCGGTCTGGGTGGTCTTCAATTCTTTCTGGCCCGGCTCTTTTTGCATCTGTCCGGTCGCCTGTTGCATACGGGTAATGGCCGTTTGTAACTCTTGCGCGGCGAGCGGTACCAGCGTCTGGGCGGTGGTCTGGGGCGGGGTGGTGTCCACCGCCAGCTGCTCTTGGGCTTTTACCAGATTTGCCATCGTGTCTTTGCTGGTCAGGGTATCGCGCAACTGGATAATCATGTCCTGCTGCTGTTGTAATTGGGCCACCTCTTTTTGCAATGCTTCCAGCCGGGCCAGTAGCGCAGCCGGTTGCTGGGCCTCCTGTAGCCGCTCGATCACCGCCTGCAGCAGCGTAACCACCTGACGCTGGTAATAGAGGGTCTGGACGGCGTTTTTGTTCAGCAAGCCCAGCTCTCGGCGGACCAATCCCAGATCTTCGCGTCCGGCCAGACGGTTCACTTCCCGACCTGCCGTCAGCGCTTCGCGCATCAGACTGCTGGCCAGTGGTACCAAGGCCCCGAGTTGCTGCTGGGCATAAACCAGCGCATCCAACTGGTCGGAATTCTGATCCTGCAATTCCTGCAGTTCCGCCTGATCGGTCTCCCGGCCTTTGTCATCTTTGCCGAACGTCTTTTTCTCCGGCCACAGGGCCACCAGCGCTTCCTGCTGCTGGACAATCGGCGTCACGGCCAGCAGGACGATCCGGACCTGTTCAATGGTGGTGCGGGTCGGCGCCGCCAGCAGGCTGAGTTGGCGCAATTCATCGCGCACTTTGCACTGGCTGTCCAGCGCCTTGCCCAGATTGCCCGCGCCTACCTCATCCGAAGCCGTGCGCAACAATCCGGTCAGACCGGCTTCCGTCATGTGTTTTTGTATTTGTTCCAGTTTGGTATCGCCCCCGCTGGTCTTGGCGCTTTTGGCGAATTCCTGTAATTGCGCCATTACCAGCATGACTTCATCGCGCAGGGCGTTCTGATCCGTAGTCAACATTTGCTGCGTGCTGCGCATATTTTCGCGCTGGTTCTGGTGATGTCGGGAATTGTTATACTTCGTAAGATCGCTGGCTCCCAGCCGGCGCATGACATCGCGGCAGTTGCGCATGGCCTCCTGCTGGCGCTGGGCCTGTAAATCAAAACGCTGTGATAATTCGGCATATTCGCGCTGCCGGTTGAATTCCAGCAGCAATTGCCGGAATTGCAGATTGATATTTTTCTGGGCGGCATAAGCCTGATTGGCCGTGGCCTGGGTGGTGGCCACCCCGGCCTGGCGCACCGCCTGGAGCAGTTCCACCACGCGCTGCATATCACGCTGGGACAATTGCGCCAGCACCTGCCGAATCGCCCGCAGCGTTTTGACATCGGCGCTTTGGCCCAGCCCGTTGGCCTGAAATTCCCCGATGATCCGGTCCAAATCCTGCGCGGTGTCCAGCGTTTGGGTGCGGATCAGAGCCTGCTTGGTTTCAACCTGCAGCAAACGTTCGCCCCCGACCGGGGCGGTCTTGGACTGGGCCGGTAGCAGCGCGGGGGTGCAGACCAGCGCCACGGCATACGCCAGCACGGCCTGATTGAATAGGGTCTTACGCATAACGACGCTCCTTTAGGGCCGGCCCGGGGCCGGTTGGGTGGCCGCATTTTTATCGGTAATAATCTTGCCCAAATCCTGACTGGCCTTTTCCTGATCGGTGGCCATGTCATGGACCTGATTCAGCGAACTGCCCAGCCGGCTGATGAGTTCGGCGTGTTTCACTTCCGTGGTCACCACCACCAGACTATAGGTATCGCTGCGCTGGGTGTTGGGCTGGGGGGTTTTGCCATCCGCGATTTCCAGCCAGAATTCAATCCGGCTATCGGGTGCCAGCGCGGTGGGGAAATTGGCCTGCGCCAGATCCCAGATATATTCCCCCTGCCAGCGCGGCTCGAATACATTGGGGGCCCGGGTGTACACCGGCACAGACTGGGGCTCGTTTTCCCCGAGGCGATAATACAACCGGATCTGCCGTACCCCGTAGTCGTCTTCGGTTTGCAGCCGCATGGGCACCGTACCGGCGGCGACGATGGTTTGCTCGCGGGCCGTGGGCCACAACACGCGAATCTTGGGCGTGGCATCGGGCACCATCTGTATACGGTACATGACCGAATCCAACGAGGCTATGCCGTTACCATCCACCAGCCGAATACTCACCCCGATGGCGTTGTCGGGCAGTGCGACGAGGGCCTCCAGCCGGGTGGGTTGCTGGGCATCCACCTGCATCGGCAGGCTGAGCTTGCGTTCCGGGGTGTGTACGATCACCACACTGCCGGCGGCGCCGGAGCCATCCTGACCGCGACAGGCCCGGCTGGCGGTGAGTTTCAGTTGCAGACTGCTGCCCTGCACCATGGTCAGATCATTGGCCGTCAGCACTCGGGAGGGCAGGGGAATATAGGCGGGATAGCGCTGGGCGAATTCCACCTGTACCAGCGCCGGACGCGTCATGACCTGCACCTGATGGGTGAGCGAATAGCCATCCCCGGCGTACAGCACATAGGAGAAGGACTCCTGAGCGTTGTCAATCACACCGACAAATCTCCGCCCACCCCCCGCACTGACGGTCATCGGCAGGGTTTGTCGGCGGTCGGGATATTTCAATTCCGCGCGCACCGCGCTGGCATACCAGCCGGTCACCAGCGCTTCCAAATTCAAACTATCACCCACGGCCACATAGGCGTTGCCGGTCACCGAGGTAATCTGGGTCCGCGTGGGCAGGTTTATCGAGCGCAGGCAGAAGCGTTGCAGCAGAATGCTGCTGGTGGGCCAGGTCGTCAGCGTAATCAGCCCGCAACCCAGCAATACCACCGCGCCCCAAAAACTGGCGCGGCGCAAGGCCCGGCTGGGCAGGACTTTCACCCAGTCCAAGTCCCCAATGGCGGATTGGGCCTGCTGGATCACGGCCCGAACAAGAGTCGGCGAGGTACCCGCCGCCACCCCCGCAGCTTGAAACTGCACCGCCGAGATCAGCCGGGACGACAGTTCCGGATAGGTATGTTCCACCGTCAGCGCCAGACCTTCCTGATCGGGCACCCGCAGCAGCGGCCGCACCATGTGCCGCCACAGCGTCACCCCGGCGGATACCAGACACGCCAAGAGGCCGATGGCGCGCAGGGGAAGCGGGAAATCCAACAGATAATCCAGCCCGCACACCAGCAGCAGGCCCAGTAACAACGCCGTCTGGGCCAGCGCCCCACCGTGTAAAAACGCGAGGGTCACATAGCGCCGGCGTAGGGTCTGCAATCGTAGGGTTACGGTATCTGACATAAAACTACCTGCTCGTTATTTCAAGTACCAACGCTTGCGTAAAATCCATTCCACACTGACCAGCGCCACCAGGAGCACAAACAACAGCGGGCTGGACCAGAACTCGACCGAAATTTTGGTCAACACCGGCACCACCGTCCGCAGCACATCCCGGGGCAACTGGTCTAATTGCTCTTCGCGATAAAAATGCCCGCCCGTGGTGTCCACCAAATGTTGCAGGCCGGTTTCGTTCATGGCGGCCTGCAGTAATTCCCGTTGGGCGGTCTCGACTTCGAAAGTATAGAACGTCTTGGGATCATGGGCGACGGTAATTTTGTGCCGGCCCACAGCCGGTGCGCTCAGGCTGGCCCGATACATGCCTTCCTGGCCCGGCAGCGCCCGCAGGATCAACTCACGCGGGGCATCTTTGCTGTTCAGGGGCGTAATCTGGGCGGTAACCTGTTCCTGCGTGAAAGGCCGCATCTGGCTGTCAAAAAACCGGGCATACACCTGCATCTGGACGCCGGGTTCATAGCGCGGCTGATCGGTGGAGAGCTGGGTCATCTTGGCCTGGCCGAGAATACTGCTGACCGCCAGGCGTTCGATCATCTGGCTCCAGAATTGGATATGGATTTTTTCGCCTTCGTTGCGCCGCCAGCGCCAGGTGTTGTCCGTGCCCACCCACAACACCGAGCCAATCCCGTATTGCTGCAACACCAGCACTGGCTGTTTGCCGAAACGTGTGACCCGCGCCGGGTTGCCGTCCACCACCAGCACTTCCGCGCCGGGCTTGGCCCGCACCACCGGGGCCGCCCAGTAGACCGGGGGCAGATCATTCCACAGCCGCAGATTGTCCTCGGGCTTGTCGCTGAGATTCAACATATTGTGCGTGCGTCCCAAGGGGGTCAACTCCAGCTTGATGGGCTGGTTGAATACCGCCGGGCGCAAATCCTCACCCCGCGAAACCTGAAATTCCACCGGCAGCAAACTTGCCAGCGCGGTTTTCGCATAGGCGTTGGGGGTATACATGCGGCCCGGAATAACCAGCAGCGAACCGCCGTGGATGCTGACAAATTTTTGTAAATCCGGCAGCGCCGTATCGGGCAGTTTCTTGGGGTCCACATCGCCCCAGATAATGACATCGTATTGCCCGACCAGGTCCTTGAGTTCCTTGGGATACTTGGCCAGATAGGGCGTCTTTTCGCCCTGGGTCAAACCGGGGTCAACCTCGGCCAGGAAACTGTGATACTCCACCCGACGGTCGCGCATCAGCATATTTTGGATGTGCTTGTATTCCCAGCGCGGCGTCTGCTCCACCTGCAGCACCCGAATCCGGTCATCCACCACTTTGAGCTTCTGGGTGTAGGCATTGTTGGTGGTCATCACCTCATCGGAACGGGTTTCAAATTCGGCGGTGATTTCATACTCCCCCGGTTGTTTGGGGATGTATTTCAGCGGCACCAGAACCTCGTCATCGCCGGTCCAGGTGACATCTTCGCTAGCCACCACCTCTTTGCCCTGACGCAGGAGCAGACGCGATTTTTCACCTTTGAGGCCGCGCCCCTGTACCCGCGCGACCACCGGCACATCGTCGCGGACAAACACACTGTCGCGCATCAGCAGGCCCACCACCGCCAAGTCTTTGGGATTGGTAATGCCGGTGCCATAGATAAACAGCGGGATATGGTCGGCTTGGGCCAGCGTGGCGGCCTGATCCATCGGCAGGCCGGCATTGTTGCCACCATCGGTGATCAACACCACCCCCGCCAGACTTTGGCCGCGCTGCCGGACCAGTGCATCGCGCAGCGCCTCGCCGATCGCGGTGGCGGGTAAATCCGCTTTGATCTGCGCCTGCCACGCTAAATCTTTGGTCACAGAATCGGGCAGTGAGATTTCCTGATTCTGGGCCCCGAAGGTATACAGCACCACGCGATACTCACGCTGTAAGGCTTCCAACAGCTTGACCCGTTGGCCAGCCAACGCGGCCAGCGCCAGGGCGCTGCGGCTGGGCATGGTCGTGGGACCGGCGGAATTTTTACCGGCCGTAAACAAACTCTCCGCCCGGCTGATATCCACAGGGTCCACCCGCAAGTCGGCAATCGCCATCGAGGCACTGTCATCAACCAGTACCACTACAGTCTGACGGACCCGTCCGGCAATTCCCAGTTCCAGCACGGGCCGGGCCAACAGCAAGAGCAAAAGCAACAACACGACCCCGCGCAAAGACAGCAGAATCCGCTTGCGCCGCGGGGTCAGTCCATCGCCATAAAGTTGATAGGTGTACCACGATGCCAGCACCAGCAGAATCGCCCCCAACAACCACCAGCCCGCGTGCACCTCGGTGGCGAATAACACGCGCAGCGCCGCCAGCCGGTCGCCCGGCTGACTGTCCGCACCTGCCCAATTGAGTAACCAGTTCATCATGGTAATCATTTCGACTTACTAAAGTACCAACCGCACGCCATATCCATCCCGGCGGCCAAAAACGCCAGCAGTAAAATCCAGGTGGTCCATTCGCTCCCATTGGGCTTATCCGACTGCTGCGCCAGCGGTTGCTCAGGGGTGGTAATGGTGACCCCCGCCGCCTGCAGATTGGTGCGCTGGGCCTCGGAAAATACCTGCATATTGGATTCCGCCGCCACCGGCTGGACCGCCAGATACGTCACCAGTTGGTCGTTGTTGGTGGTCAGCCGATAGAGGCCCGCCCGCTGGGTATCGGTGATCCGCACCTGCTGGCGCAGCCCGACTTCTTCCACCGTCACCCCGTTTTGCAACGGCACCACATCGGTTTCCCGGGCCGGGCTGTGGACAATCAGCGTCTGGCCTTTGTATTCATTGGCTACCAGCGTGCGGATGGGCGTGCCGGTCACCATCGGGTCGGGCCGGCTCTGATTGGACCGGACCACGTAACCGACAATCTGGTGCAGCAACGGCACGTACACCTGCGGCCGCACCGGCAAATCGGTCCACGCGGTATTGAGCGTACTGGTGGTCATCAGCACCCGGCCTTCCTGAACCGTGCGCTCCAGCCAGGCGGGCGAGCCATCCTGATAGCTGGCGATGGTCTGGAACGGCGAAATGGCCTTGCCCGCTGGTGCGGTGGTGGCGGAGGCGGCCGTCACCGGCCAGGCGCGGACATCATATTTCCGCAGAGTCCGCACATCGTGCCATGTGGCCAGACCCGTATCGGTCCAGATCCGTACCACCGGATGGTGCAACCCTTCCGCTTGATACGTCCACGGTTTGTAATTTTTAACCGCGTCCCCGCGCGGCTCTTCCAACTGGGCGGGCAACAGTCCCCAGCGCAACCCCAGCTCCTGATTGTAAAAACGGGCATTCACTTTGTCGCCCAGTCCGATCAGCAAACCGCCCCCGCCCTCGACATAACTGGCCAGCCGCTGGGTGGCGGGCAAGGTCAGATCGGGCACATTGGCCATGATGACCAGATCATATTCATCCAGATTCGCCGTTTCGAGTTCCGCCGGATTGACGATCCGGGTCTGCAGCCAATTCAGCGTGTCCGCGTTCTGCACAAAGGGCCGCAGAGCATACCCCAGATAGAACGATTCGGATTCGCGCGGTTCGTGTCCGGGATCGCCATCCAAGATCAGCACCTGCACCTGCCGGGTGGGCGTGACGGCCAGCACCCGGGTGTCATCGGCGGCCAACTGATCGCGTGGGATGCGCACGCTGGCCGACTGAGGTATCGCATCGCGGAAGGTGGCAAACATGGTCAGCGTGCGGGTCTCGCCCGGATCCAGCCGGGCGATATTGACGGACTCCAGCGCCGGTTCGCTATTCAGCGCCAGCGTGACGGGCAGGTCCTGCACCGCACGGGTGCCCAGATTGGCCACCTGCACTTCGAACCGCACCGGCTGATTCACCACCGGCAGCGCGGTGGTCATATTGAAACTCGTGATGGCGATATTCTGCACCGGCTGGGCGCCCAACACATGCAGCCGGGATTTGATCTGGCTCTGGTTCAGTGTCAGCAGGCGTCCGATTTCCGGTGCGGCGGTAAACGCCGCGCCGCGGCCATCAGTCACGATGACCAATTGCTTGGCGGTACTGGGCCGGCGTTCCAGCGCGGCCAGTGCGGCCTGCACACTGGGCAATATATCACTGGCCCGGTCGGTCAAGTCCAATTTCGGCAAGAGCGCCCGCACCCCGGCCAGATCATAACTGGGATCGGCAATCGCGCCCTGCGCTTCGTCCGAGGCCAGAATAATGCCCACCGCACTGCCCGCAGGCAGATTGGCAATATACGTATCCACCCATTGGACCGCCTGCTTGAACGTGGACTGGGCGCCCTCGGTGGTGCCCATGGACATGGAATGATCGAGCACAACCATTACGGTCTGGGGTGGCGGGGCGCTGGCGACCAGCAGATTGGTCACAGGCCGGGCCAACGCCAACGCTACCAGCGCGATCAGCAGACAGCGCAAGATCAGCAAAATGAGGTCTTCCAATTGCAGGCGGCGCCGGTTCTGGGTCACACTGGTTTGCAGGAAGCGCATCGCCGCCCAGCGCACCTTGATGAACTGCCGGCGGTTCAGCCAGTGGATGATAATGGGGGCACTCACCGCGCCGATGCCCGCCAATAGTAATGGATTCAAAAACATACGCACTCTCGGTTAGCAATGGCCAAACATACGTTGGCGGAAAGCCAGATAAGCCATTAAATTTTCCGCCAGTGGCACGGCGGTG
>Ga0194061_1002032_pt1 | contig 11314 bp, 9 predicted proteins | sample SepL2221m_MetaG_FD_163423 | JGI IMG/M metagenome (GOLD analysis project Ga0194061, IMG submission 163423) | Anoxic zone freshwater microbial communities from boreal shield lake in IISD Experimental Lakes Area, Ontario, Canada - Sep2016-L224-21m | ecosystem: Environmental > Aquatic > Freshwater >...
GTGGAGCGCGGGGTAAATGAGGCAAGCGGCACCAACGCACCAGACGACGAACGGACGTAGATGTTGTTGATGGCACTTTCATCCAGCTTGGCCTGAGGCGCCACTTCCAGAATGACCTGGTAACTGTCAGTTGGCAGATAGATCGTTGACACCTGACGTTCGCCAAATGCGGCAAACAGTGCGCTGCGAATGGCATCAATCGATATGCCCAAGGCATTTGCACGATCCCGATCAATGTTGAGTTGCGCCTGCAATCCACGCAATTGGGCATCGCTGGTGACATCCCGAAACAAAGAATCAGCCCGCAGCTTCTCTTGCAATTTTCCGGCCCATTCGTTCAGCTCATCTGCCCGCACGCTTTGCAAAATGTATTGAAACTGGGCTTTGCTGGGTCGACCGCCCAACTGCAAATTCTGGATGGGTCGCATGAACACGCTGATGCCTGTTACATCGCGCAACTTGCGTCGCAATCCTTCAACAACCTGTTTCATCGGCAAACGCTGACCGCGTGGCTTGAGCGTGATGAACATGCGCCCCGAATTCTGCGCTCCGCTACCGCCATTGAATGAACTCACCGCAAAGACGTTCGAATCGGACCGAATCGTTGCTGCTGCGCGTTCCTGCAGACGCACCATCTCTGGAAACGAGGTATCCTCTGCGGCCTCCGTGGTCACGGTAATCTGGCCAATATCTTCCTCCGGAAAAAACCCTTTGGGAATGACATTAAAAAGCCATGCCGTGGCGACAAACGTCACCGCCGCAACACCCAGCACCGTCTTGCGATGCAACAGAGCAACATCCAGCGTTCGGGAATACAGTCCCAGCGTGGCATTGAAACCACGCTCAAAAAAGTTGATAAGAAAACTGTGTTTCTTTTCATGTGGCTCCTGGCTCAGAAATCGGCTGGCCAGCATGGGCACCAAAGTCAGTGAAACAAAGGCTGAAACCAAAATGGCCAGCCCGACAACGACCGCAAACTCATGAAACAAAAGTCCGATAACCCCTGGCATAAAGAAAATCGGAATGAACACGGCGATCAGCGATGTCGAAATGGAAATGATGGTGAATCCCACCTCGCGCGAACCACGCAGCGCCGCGTTAAACGGCTCCTCACCGTTTTCGACATGGCGCATGATGTTTTCCAGCATCACAATCGCGTCGTCAACCACCAACCCTACCGCCAGCGTCAAGCCCAGCAGTGAGACATTGTCCAGGCTGTACTTCATACCCCACAGCAAGGCAACTGCACCAATCAGGGATACAGGGAGTGACAAGGTTGGAATCGCTGTGGCAACAAAACGGCGCAAAAACAGAAAAATCACCAGCACCACCAGTGCAATCGTCCCGATCAGGGTTAACGAAACGTCATGCAATGCCTCGCGAACTGACACCGATCGGTCGTTCACCGATGTCATATTGACCGACTGTGGCATTTGCTCTTTCAGCTTCGGTAAAGCCAGCTTGACGGCATCCACCACCCGCACGGTATTGGCACCGGGCTGCCGCAAAATAGCAAGGGTGATGGACGGTTCACCATTCAAATTGGCATACGACTTCACCGTCTCCACGCTATCCTCTACGGTAGCAACGTCTTTCAATCGCACGGTGATGCCATTGCGGGTGGTCACAATGACCTCGGCAAACTCCGCTGCATTGCGCAACTGCTTATTAGCCTGCAATGTCAGCATTTGCTGAGGGCCGTCCAATGTGCCAACCGGTGTATTGACATTCGCCGACCGCAATGCAGCAGACAACTCTTCCAGACTGATATTGCGCGCTGCTACAGCCTCAGGCAAAACGCGCACGCGCACGGCAAAACGCTTGGAACCAAAAATGTTGACCTGCGCGACACCGTCAATGGTTGACAGTGTTGGCGATATCAAATGCTCCGCATAGTCCTGCAAGTCTGAAAGTGGCATCGATGGGGATGTCAATGCCACCAAAAGAATAGGCGCATCAGCCGGATTAACCTTGCGATAGGCCGGAAGCTGTGCCATATCCTGCGGCAGTGAGCGCTGCGCTCGCAACAGTGCCGCCTGCACATCCAGTGCTGCTCCGTCGATGTTGCGTCCCTCATCAAATTCAAGCGTCAGGGACGTATTGCCAAGCGTGCTGGTGGAACTGATGACAGCCAAGCCAGGAATCGTCTGAAATTGTTTTTCTAGTGGCAACGCGACCGACGTCGCCATGGTCTCGGGATTGGCACCCGGCAGACCCGCAAATACATTGATAACCGGCGTGTCGTAACTGGGCAGTGCCGCAACAGGAATGCTTCGGTAGGCGATCACACCCGCCAGCACAATGGCCAGATTGAGCAGCACCGTCATCACTGGACGGCGAATAAAAAGTTCCGATAAATTCATGGCGCTGCCGAGGCGGAAGATGCCGGTGCGCGAGTGGCCGAAGCAGCGACAGATGAGCCGGGTGTACGCTCAACAAGCGCCGTGTCAGGCCGCAGATTTTGTCGTCCCTCAAGAACTACTTTTTCGCCAGCACCGATACCCGACACAGCAGATTCTTCACCCTGTGAAGCCAATAGTTTCACGGGACGCAACGCAGCCTTTCCTTTATCGGCAACGTAGACAATTGCTCCCTTGGTGGTTTGAATAATGGCCGTTGTCGGAATCACAACAGCATCTTTCAGGGTATTGGATAGAAGTGTCGTATTAACGAAAGCACCTGGCCAGAGCTTGAACTCGCGGTTGTCAAAACGTGCTTTAACCTTGATGGTGCCCGTCGCCGCGTCCACCGCGTTGTCAACAAACTGCAACCGCCCCTTAATGTTGCCTTTCAGCTCAGGAAGTTTGGCGCTGACGGTCACACCGCCCGATTTAAGCCCCTCTAAAACAGCATCCAGATTGCGCTGCGGCAGACTGAAACTGATGTTGATGGGATCAAGCTGCGTAATGGTCACCAACGCAGTTTGGTTGGCTTGAACAGACGTACCAGGAAAGATGTTGACAGCTCCCAGTCGTCCAGCACCTGACGCGCGGACACTGTTGTAGGTCAAAGCAAGTTGTGCAGCGTCCAGCGCAGCGCGATCAGCAACCAGATTGGCCAATTGCGCATCGACTTGGGCTTGGGTGGAGTCCAACGCGCCTTGAGAAATAAAGTTCTTGGCCATCAGGTCCCGACTGCGCGCCAGTTGGCGCTGAGCATCCGCCAATACGGCCTCATCCTTCACCATTTGGGCGCGCACTTTTGCAACATTGGCCTCGTCCGGCCGTGGATCGAGTGTAAAAAGCAAATCCCCTGCTCTTACAAACTGCCCTTCCTTGATGTGAACCCGGGTAACCACACTGTTGGTCTGCGGCTTAACATCAACGCTGGCCACCGGTGTCACCGTACCAATGGCTTCGAGATTGACATCAAAATCCCGCTTTTTGGCAACGACTGTCGTGACCGAAACCGGTGCACCGGGTGTGCGGGCCGCCGACGCGGGTGCACTGACCGAGGAAGCTGCACCAACGCCGCTCGCTGCTGTCGCCGGACCCGAATCAGCTTTGTCCCCGCAGGCAACCAGCAGGAAGGATGCTGCCATGGCTTCAAGCAACAGCATCTTGGACAGGAATTTGGTATTCATAAGAATTTAGATTATCAGCGTCATCGCGTTATCGTCGCAGCGCAGCCCGAAAACTTTGCACAACTTTAATCCAACGAGTGCCAGAAAGTCGGCAGGCAAACACCAACTACTTGCGCAATGCTGCATCGACGCCCAAATTCGCCAGCGCATCCGCGCGCTCATTACCCGGGTCGCCCGCATGGCCTTTGACCCAGCGCCAATCAATTTTGTGCCCGCCATTGGCGACTAGGTGATCCAGTTGCTGCCACAGGTCTACGTTTTTGACCGGCTGCTTTGCCGCAGTCTTCCAGCCTTTGGCTTTCCAGCCCACCAGCCACTCGGTTATGCCCTTTAGAACATATTGACTGTCCAAATGCAGAGTCACCGAACAGGGTCGTTTGAGCACCGTCAACGCCTGAATCACAGCCATCATTTCCATGCGGTTGTTGGTTGTGCCCATTTCGCCACCAAACAATTCCTTTTCGCTGCCGTCGGGCGATCGCAACAATGCCCCCCAACCACCGGGACCAGGATTGCCTTTGCAGGCCCCGTCCGTATAGATAACCACATCATTCAAACTGTTGTCTCCATTGCTCAATGATCGTGTGACCGATTGGCCACCGATACCGAATTGCGTGCGCTGGCGGGTACGGTCTTCCAGGCAGCCCCCATCAGGCGCACCCCGCGAACCCGCTTGACTGCCACCAAAAAGTAAGCAGCGCCGAAAATGGGCCACCACCGTGGTCCGGCCCAGTCCATCCACTCCATACGCCGCAGCCATTTTTCGCTGGCAAACCCAGGCCGATAGCATCCAAACTCCCCGAACTCGACCTCAAACCCCAACAATCGTAGCCAATCCCGTAGTCGCCAGTAACCAATGAACTCGCCCGCTTGCGGCAAGAACGCGTGGTCAAAACCTATTTTTCGGTACAGATCGCCACGCCGTTGCTGTAGGCCCCACAAACTCACTGGATTGAGGCCACAAATCACGACGCGCCCCTCTGGGACCAAAACCCGCTCAACCTCGCGCAGAGTCGCATGGGGGTCTGCACTGAACTCCAAAGTGTGTGGAAGCAAAACCAGATCGAGGCTGCTGGCCGGAAATGGCAGGGACGAATAGTCACACAGCAGCGCAGGCTGCTGAACAGCCATTTCCGCGCCAACCTGCAACTGGTCGGTGGCCAGCCACTGATGGGGCATACGATTGGTTTTCAGTCCATCCATTTCGGGCACACCCAACTGCAGCGCGTGGTAGCCGAAAATATCGACCACAGACGCGTCGACGCGCGCGCGCTCCCAGTCCAGCAGGTAGCGTCCTGCGGGAGTTTGTAGCCAACTATGCAAACCTATAATTCGATCGCTCATGAAGTTAATACCGCTGCCCGCTTTCTCCGACAACTACATCTGGATGCTCCACGATGGACAAAAGGCACTGGTAGTGGACCCCGGTGATGCGCAGCCCGTGATAGATGCTTTGCAACGCGAGAGGTTGGAGTTGCAAGGCATTTTAGTCACGCACCACCATGGAGACCACACAGACGGAGTGGACGCGCTTCGGGATGCGACCGGCGCCTTGGTGTATGGCCCGAACCGTGAGACGATACCCGAACCTGTTTTCAGGCAAATGGACGGCGACATCGTGCATCTTCTGGGTCTGAATTTTCGGGTTATCGATGTTCCTGGCCACACAGCAGGCCACCTCGCATACTTCGCAAACGTCGATGGCGAGGCTCCCATTCTGTTTTGTGGTGACACCTTGTTCAGTGGCGGTTGTGGTCGACTGTTTGAAGGCACCGCAAACCAAATGCAGGCGTCTTTGCAACGATTGGCGGCTTTGCCAGAGCCAACTCGCGTATGCTGCGCCCACGAATACACCATGAGTAATCTTAAATTTGCGCTGGAAGTGGAACCTGACAACCAGCAACTCGCTGACTACCAACGCCAATGCCTGGCACTGCGAGAGCGTGGCCTGCCCACCCTGCCTACTACCCTACAGACCGAACGCCAGATCAACCCTTTCTTGCGCAGCGACCAACCCACCATCGTTGCATCAGCCACCCGATTTGATGCACCGGGTACTGCGCAACTCGGAGCGTTTTCCACGCTGCGCCAATGGAAAAACCAATACCGATGAATGTACTGAAACTTGTGTGCGCCGCTCTGGTTCTGTGGTTGTCAGGTTGCGCAACCACTCCCTACACCACGGACGCCGTTCCGGTTACCGACGGAGGCCCTGGCCTGACACTGCAACCAACGCGCGAAATGGGTTCAAGGCCGCAATCGGCTAGTCGGCCGCTTTTCTTTGGTTCTTCGGTTGCGCACATACCGTTGACCCCCATGGATTTGCAAACAATGACATCGCGTACGGTGGTGCCACTGGCGCCACCAGTCGACCTGTGGGACCGGATTCGGCGCGGTTACGCCATGCCTGATCTGGACAGCGACCTGGTACACGACCGCGAGCAGTGGTACACAACGCGCCCCGACTACATCTTTCGCATGACCGAGCGGTCCAAAAAGTATCTGTTCCATATTGTTGAGGAACTTGAGCTGCGCAACATGCCGACCGAACTGGCACTCCTACCGTTCATCGAAAGTGCATTCAACCCCCAGGCGGTCTCAGGTGCAAAGGCAGCGGGTATGTGGCAGTTCATGCCTGCGACTGGAAAATATTTCGAACTCAAACAGAACGCCTTCAGAGACGACCGGCGCGATGTGCTGGCGTCCACCCGAGCTGCGCTGGATTACCTGCAAAAGCTCTACGGCATGTTTGGTGACTGGCACCTGGCGCTGGCGGCCTACAACTGGGGCGAAGGCAGCGTGGGGCGAGCCATTGCCAAAAACCAGAGAGCCGGGCTAGCCGTGGGTTACATGGACTTGAATATGCCCATGGAAACGCGCTTCTATGTACCCAAGTTGCAGGCCGTAAAAAACATCGTTTCAAACCCAGCGGCCTTCAACTCCAAACTGCCACTGATTGAAAACCACCCCTACTTTCAAACGGTCACCATTCACCGCGACATCGACGTGACTCTGGCGGCCAAACTGGCTGAAGTACCACTGGAGGACTTCAAGGCGTTGAACCCTTCCATCAACCGCCCAGTGATCATGGCCGCCGGAACACCCCAGGTTTTACTGCCCTGGGACAACGCCGAGGTGTTTCAAAGCAATCTTGAGTCCTACGGTGGTGGTCGCCTAGCCAGTTGGACCGTTTGGGTAGCACCTACCACGATGCGCCCGGCCGACGCTGCCAAAAGGGTGGGCATGAGCGAAGCCGACTTTCGTAGCATCAACGCCATTCCGCCAAGGGTGGTAATCAAGGCAGGCTCATCGCTGCTTGTGCCGCGCTCCAACACGATGAACCAGGATGTTGGTGTCAAGATTGCGGATAACGGGCAACTATCACTGGCACCTGAAGTGATCCAGAAGCGCACACTGGTACGCGCCGGCAAGGGAGAAACCGTGGCCACCATTGCACGCAGGTACAAGGTTGGCACTGATCAGGTGGCACAGTGGAACAAAGTAGGTATGTCAGCGAGCTTTAAGCCAGGACAACAGGTTGTAGTCTTCCTGCCGAATGCATCGCAGGCCAGAAAACCAAACGGAACGGCTCGAGCGCCGGCGCACCGCCCAGCGCCTCGTCGCGTTGCGACCAAAGGGCCATCCAGTACCCGACTCGCCAAACGGTGAGACCTATCGGCGGTCCACCAGTGCATGGGCGATGGTGCCCAGGTCCACATACTCCAGCTCACTACCAGCAGGCACACCGCGTGCTAGTCGCGTAACGCCCAGACCACGGGCTTTCAATGCTTCGCTGATCACGTGCGCTGTTGCTTCACCCTCGGCGGTGAAATTGGTTGCCAGAATGACCTCACGCACCGTACCATCCTGCGCACGGTCAAACAGCTTTTTCAGACCGATATCGTGCGGGCCAATGCCATCCAACGGGCTGAGCTTGCCCATCAACACAAAATACAACCCTCGGTAAGCACCTGTGCGCTCAAGCGCCGACTGGTCAGCTGGCGACTCGACCACGCAAAGCATGCTGGCGTCACGTCGGGAGTCCAGACACGTGGCACATACCGTGTTTTCTGTAAAGGTATGGCATCGCTCGCAATGTTTCATGCAAGATACGGCTGCCTGCAACGCACGCGCCAAGGTCTCAGCAGCAGCGCGGTCATGCTGCAACAGGTGAAACGCCATGCGCTGTGCCGATTTGATGCCCACGCCCGGCAGACGCTTGAGCGCCTGGATCAGCGCGTCCAGCGAGTTGGAATCAGCCACCGACTAAAACGTCAGAATGGAAACTTCATGCCACCTGGCAACCCTGGCATACCCGCAGTGAGCTTGCCCATTTTTTCATTCGAAGTGTCTTCCGCCTTGCGTACGGCCGCATTAAAGGCTGCTGCCACCAGGTCTTCGAGCATGTCTTTGTCTTCGGCCAACAGACTGGGGTCGATAGTGATGCGCTTCACATCGTGCTTGCACGTCATTGTGACCTTGACCAAACCGGCACCCGACTCGCCGGTAACCTCGACGTTGCCCAGCTCGTCCTGAGCCTTCTTCATGTTGTCCTGCATCGCCTGGGCTTGCTTCATGAGGCCGGCGAGTTGTCCTTTGTTGAACATGGTTTTCCTTTTAACATTGTGAAACTTTGTGGGTCAGACCACTCGCGAACCGAAGTCCTCTGACCCCAACTGATCAATCTGTCTGTGCTCAGAGAGGTTTGATAGAACCGGGCACGATTTTCGCGCCAAAGTCCCGCATCATGGTCTGCACAAACGGATCATCGAAAATAATCTTCTCCGCTGCCAATTGCTTTTCGGCCGATGCCGCAGTGTTGCGTCGAGCCGGGCAGTCAGTCACTCGACCGATTTCCACCACCAGATTCACACTGAATCCGGCGTTTTTCAGGGCACCGGTGAGCCGGTCACGGCTACCGCTCTGGTTGAGCGACTCACGCTCAACCCGCAGTATCCACTGATCCGTGTCGCGTGCCACCAGTTGCGATTGCAAGGCCAATTCACGCACCATGGCGTTGATGGCATCGACTTTAATCAGCTGCTGCACTGTGGCGTGCCAGAAGTCGCCCTCTTCAGTGGGTAGTAACACAGACGCACCCTGCTGCACCGTCACGTCAGAGCGAGATTCGGTTTGAACATGCACTGGAATAGCTACAACTTTAGTAGCAGGTCGCGCATGTTCGACGGGGGCTACAGCCTCTTTTAGCACTAAATCATCAAGAAATTCAGAATCCATCATGGAGTCTGCTTGTGCACCCCCGCCGCACGGCCTTACCGACTCACGCACGACCAGCAACTGCCCTGGGGGCGGTGTATCGGAAGGTGCTAGCGCCGCAACGGTCGCCTCTGGCACATCCTCCCACGGTTGAATGACTGGCGTTTTAGCACTTACCATGACCGATAGAACGGCCGCTAATGGGGGGGCAACCTGCGCGGGTCGAAGTTCCTGTGGCGCCGCCGGCGCCCTAATCAGACTTTTTTTTTCTGGGTAGACCGCTTGCCCCTGAGGTTTGAATGCCAGTAGGCGCAGCAGCACCATGGTCAGCGCTGCATATTCGTCCGGCGCCAGACCCAGATCTGCGCGACCATGCAGACAGATGCTGTAAAGCAACTGTGTTTCATCACGCGGCATCAGTTCGGCCAGGCGTGCAGTATCGTGGGCTTCAGGGTCACTATCGTCGTCGCTGGGCGCACCCGCTGACGAGCCAGCGGCTTGCGCCAGTGTCTGCACGACGGCCATGCGCTGTAGAACGGTGGACATTTCTTCCAGCGTAGAGGCGGCACTCAGACCGTTCAGGCGCAGCGTCTCCGACGTTTCTACAACGGTCTTGCCATCTCCCAGTGCCAATGCCTCAATTAACCGGAATACATAAGAGCGATCCACACTGCCCAACATCTGTCGCACCGCGGCCTCCTGCAGTTGGCCGGAACCAAAGGCAATGGCCTGATCGGTGAGCGACAACGCATCACGCATGGAGCCGCGCGCCGCGCGGGCCAACAGACGCAGGGCCTGCACCTCGGCACTGACCTGCTCTACCTCCAGTACTTTGACCAAGTGCTCACGGATCGTCTCGGGGGCCATGGGCCGCAGGTTGAACTGCAGGCAGCGCGACAGCACCGTGACCGGAACCTTCTGCGGGTCCGTGGTGGCCAGTACAAACTTCAAATACTCGGGTGGCTCTTCCAGCGTCTTCAACATGGCATTGAAGGCGGTGTTGGTCAGCATATGCACCTCGTCGATCATAAAGACCTTGAAGCGCCCCTGCACCGGCTTGTAGACCGCCTGCTCCAGCAAGGCCTGTACCTCGTCCACGCCACGGTTGGAAGCAGCGTCCAACTCGGTATAGTCGACAAAGCGTCCGCTATCAATGTCAGAGCACGCCTGGCAGACTCCACAAGGCGTAGCCGTGATTCCACCTGTTCCATCAGCACCCTGGCAGTTCAACGACTTGGCCAAAATCCGCGAAACGGTGGTCTTGCCCACACCGCGTGTACCGGTGAACAAATAAGCATGGTGCAGGCGCTGCGTGGTCAACGCGTTGGTCAATGCCTGCACCACATGATCCTGCCCCACCATTTCTGTGAAATTTCGGGGGCGGTACTTGCGAGCGAGCACGAGGTAAGACATGCGGTGATTCTAAGGGCCACGCACCTTGTCCATAAGGCACGCCACTTAGCCGCAATTCGGGCGCCCGACATGAGTCTCTGTCATAAACTGAAGGCAAATTCATTTCATGCCGAAATATACGACATGGCGCCCCCCATTTCCATCTGCTCCCAGCTGCTTCGCCGATTGACGATTGCCATTGTCTTGACCACGGCGATGGGGGTATGCGCTCAAGACACGCCGAGGGTGCGGACCTGGCCAGGCTATACAGACAGCGATCTGGTAAAAGTTTTAGAACAACTCACGAGCAGCAAAGTGGAAGTCACATTCATCGACTCGGATGAAGTCATGTGACAAAAGCTCGACAAGAACAAGGCTGACGACTTTGACGTTTTTGCGGTCAACACCGCCGAACTGCAGCGTTATATCCAAGGCGGGTTGGTCGTTTCGGTCAACACCCGTGCGATTCCCAACATCGACAAACAGCTACCTCGCTTTCGGGACGTCAAAGCCATTGCGGGTCTGGTGCATGGCGACAAGGTCTTTGCCGTTCCGTACACCTACTCCGAGATGGGTCTGATTGCTGCGCGTTTACCTTGCGCCAATGGCTTCCATTAGACATTGGGCTAATGGGAAATTTGGGTTGAACGGGCGCTGCACGGAAAAGTGGTTTACTCTTTCAGACACAAGTCAGTCAGTCGACATCTCGAATTTCCTTCTCCAGGCCGGGCATTGACTTTGACGTCGCCCCGGCATGCGGGCCGCGACCACCCCTGTCAAGCGCAACCCGCTGGCGGGCCGGCTGATGGGTGATTGTCTTGTGCCCCTGTCCAGCGCCTTGAGCCGACACTTTGAACCGCAACACTATTGCTCCGGCCCGATGAAGTCTCAAGCCGCATAACGCACCCGACGATGCTGGAAGTAATTCCATTTCTAATTCATAAGTACATTAAAAAGAGCGCCCATAATCCATGGCAATGAGACGATAGATGCGACCGTCGTGTTGTCTGTTTCCAAAGACTTCGTAAGCGTCTGGCCGCGGCATATTGATTTGACGCTGCCGTTTGCCGACCATCGCGTGTATGGTGAACATGGTGGCGATGATCTACTGCGCGGTGGTTG
>Ga0194061_1002034_pt1 | contig 11310 bp, 9 predicted proteins | sample SepL2221m_MetaG_FD_163423 | JGI IMG/M metagenome (GOLD analysis project Ga0194061, IMG submission 163423) | Anoxic zone freshwater microbial communities from boreal shield lake in IISD Experimental Lakes Area, Ontario, Canada - Sep2016-L224-21m | ecosystem: Environmental > Aquatic > Freshwater >...
CCAAGAAGGGCGGCGTCGTGCAGGCATCGATGATGGCACCCACGTCGAACTGGTCGGCGCCCGGTCCACCGAACTCCTCCACCATCATCGACGGGTCGCCGCCGGCCACCAGTCGCTCCACCAAGGCGTGGGCGGCTTGAGCCACCAGCGATGGGTCGGAGCCCTTGACCAGATACACGGGCCAAACGGCGGCAGCCACCGTGGCTGCGCTCACCTCCGGGCCCCGCTGATGGCGGCGATCACATCGCAGGCCTGGCGATGCGCCCCGACCTCGTGGACCCGCATCACCCGGCAACCCAGCACCGCACCCAGCGACGTCGCCGACATCGATGCCTCGCGGCGCTGGCCGATCTCCAGGTCGAGCACCACCCCCAGGAACGTCTTGTTGGATGCCGACAGCAGCAAGGGGTAGCCGAGGTTGGCCAGCTGGTCAGAGGCGCGCAACAAGGTCAGCGACTGGGCCGCCGTCTTACCCAAGTCGAGGCCGGCATCGATGATGATCTGGTCCGGGGTCAGCCCGGCGGCCAATGCCCGCTCCGCCCGCTCCAAGAGAAAGGAGCGCACGGTGTCGACCACATCGTCGTAGACCGGGTCGGGGTCGGGGATGCGGGGACCGAGCCGGATATGGGTCGCCACCACTGTGGCTCCGGCCTCGGCGGCAGCCGTCAAGTAGTCCGGGTCGGCGAACCCGCTGATGTCGTTGCCGACCACCGCACCAGCCCGGTAGGCCTCACGAGCCACTGATGCCCGCCACGTGTCGACCGACAGCGCGATATCGAACCGCTGAGACAGGGCCTCGATGGCCGGGATCACCCGGTCGAGCTCCTCGGCTTCGCCGACTTCGGGACCGGGGCCGGCCTTGACCCCGCCCACGTCCAGCAGATCAGCGCCCTGGTCGACCAAGAGGCCGGCCCGCCGCACCAGGTCGTCGAGGGCGAATGTCGCCCCTTTGTCGTAGAATGAGTCCGGGGTGCGGTTGAGGATGCCCATGACCAGAGCCCGGTGCTCGATGTCGAAGCTCCGGGGTCCGAGTCGCAGGGTGGTAGCACGCACACACCTGACGCTACCGGAGGGGCAAGACATCCGGCACAGGGCGGTCAGAACAGGGCGGTCAGAACACAGCGGTCAGAACTGGGCAGTCAGAACAGGCGCGAGGCCAGTGCCTTGCGCCACGCCAGCGTGCGCGGATCGCCGGGCTCCAACGTCTCCAGCAGGTCCAGGAACTCTTGGCGGGCATCGGGATCGGCCTTGACCCGATCCAACAGGGCATCGAGGAGCGCATCCATTTCGCCGATGGCCACGTCGTCGCGTTGCGCCAGTCTGGCCTCGGCGGCCAGCCGCCGGGTCTCGGGCGTCTCCGGAATTCGAGCCAGCAGTGCCGTGGCCTCGTCACTGTCGCCCCGGCCGATCAGCATCCCGGCCAGCGCCACAATGGCTCCCTCGTGGTCGTGTTGCAGGTCGAGGGCCCTCCGCAGCATCGCTTCGTCGCCGACGGCAGCCCCGTCGATGGCCAGCATGTCGGCCTCGGAGCGGGCCGGGGCCAGCCGGTCCACGAAGGCCTGGATTTCAGCTTCGGGCTTGGCCCCGATGAAGTGGTCGATCACGGCCCCGTCCTTGATGGCGAACACGGCGGGGATCGACTGGACCCGAAAGCTCGACGACACCGTCGGGTTCTCGTCCACGTTCACCTTGGCCAGTTCCACGGCACCGTCGGTGGCCGCCACGATCCGCTCGATCATGGGGCCGAGCGTCGTGCACGGTCCGCACCACGGCGCCCACAGGTCCACGACGACCGGAACCTCGGTCGATCGGCGGAGCACTACCTCTTCGAAGGTGTCATCAGTGGCATCGACCATGGCCTCGACGTTACCGGGGCTTGAGTGGGTCTGGCTCCGGCTGAGACGCAGCCACAGGCGGCACGAGTGGACCGAAACGAGGGGGCGGGTGACGCGGGTAGCGTTCTCCTCATGAGTGATGCCACCTCCGCTGACCAGACCGCCGATCAGTCCGCTGCCGCTGATGACGCCGTCGTGGAAGGCATCGACCGGGGACCGGTCACCAAGTGGATAGCAGCCAACGTGGCTGGCTCGTTGCCGCCCTACAACTTCGACCTGATCGCTGGTGGGCGATCCAACCTCACCTACCGGGTGACCGATGCCGCAGGGCAGGCCTATGCACTGCGCCGCCCACCGGTCAGCCACGTATTGGCCACCGCCCATGACATGACTCGTGAGCACACCGTCATCAGCGCCCTCCAGTTGACCGACGTTCCCGTTCCCCGCACCCTCGGCCTGTGCGCCGATCCTGCCGTGAACGGCGCCCCCTTCTACGTGATGTCCTTCGTCGAGGGGCACATCCTCCGCGACGAGGCGGCCTCGTCCGCCGTGTCCGAGTCTGTCCGGGCCCAGGCATCCGACTCACTGATCGACACCCTGGCCCGGCTCCATTCGGTCGATGTCGATGCCGTCGGCCTCGGTGAGTTCGCCCGCAAGGAGGGCTACATCGCCCGTCAACTCAAGCGGTGGCATGGCCAGTTCGAGAAGTCGTCCCTGGACGGCCAGCCCGGGCCCGCCGTGATCGACCGAGCCTGGGAGGTGCTGTCAGCCAAGATTCCGGAGCAGCAGGGTGCCACCATCGTGCACGGGGACTACCGGCTCGACAACACTGTGCTCGACGATGCCGGTAACGTCATCGCCATCCTCGACTGGGAGATCTGCACACTCGGTGACCCGCTGGCCGACCTCGGCCTGCTGCTCGTCTACTGGGCCGAGATGGACGACTCCAACAATGCCGTTCTGGGAGTTGCCCCCACGGCGCTGCCCGGCTTCGCCACCCGGGCGCAGCTGGTGGAGCGCTACGCCGCGGCCAGCGGACGCGATGTCTCCTCGATCCGGTACTACCAGGCCTTCGGGATCTGGAAGCTGGCCTGCATCCTCCAGGGCGTGTACGTCCGCTACGCCGGGGGCGCCGCCGCCGGCGACCGCAGCGGCGTGGACCAGTTTGCCGACGGGGTCCGTCATCTGGGCGAGCGGGCCCTGGCCGAAGTCGAGTCCCTGTGAGCAAAGTCGAGTCCGCATGAGTAGGTACCAACCGGCTGATCTGTACTCCTTCGACCCTGGATGGGGCGAGCCGGCGGGTATCCGTCTGGATCGGCCCGTCCTGGTCATCGCCCTCGACGGCTGGGTCGACGCCGGCATGGGCGCGTCTGCCGCCATCGCCCATCTCCTGACCGGGTCGCCCACCGCCGTGGTCGCCACCTTTGACACGGAGCCCCTGATCGACCAGCGGGCTCGTCGGCCCATCATCCGCCTGGTGGAAGGGGTCACTACCGAGATCACCTGGCCCACCATCCGCCTGCTGGCCAGCAAGGACCGGGTCGGTGCGGACATCCTCTACCTGACGGGACCGGAGCCCGATTTCGGCTGGGCGTCCTTCATGCAGGCCGTGGTCGAGCTCACCAACCAACTAGGCGTGCGCACCGTGGTCGGTCTCGGTGCCTTTCCGTCCCCGTCACCCCACACCCGTCCCGTCCGTCTGGCCTCCACCGTTCCGCCTCAGTCGGCAGAGCTCGCCGGGCGCATCGGCACCGTGCATGGGACCCTCGAGGTGCCCGCTGGAGTACAGGCCGCCCTCGAGGTTGCGCTCGGCTCTGCCGGGGTCCCGGTGATCGGACTATGGGCCCGAGTGCCGCACTACGTATCGGCCATGCCCTATCCCGAGGCCAGCGCCGCCCTCATCGAGGGCCTGTGCGCGGTGACCGGCACCGTCCTCGATACCGCAACACTGCGCACCGCCGGTGAAGCCTCTCGGATCCAGGTGGACGAGCTCATCGGTTCCAACTCCGACCATCTCGAAATGGTCCGCCGGCTCGAGGCCGTAGCCGACGCCGAGGAGGGCACCCCGCTCGGCTTCGCCTCGGACCTACCCAGCGGGGACGAGATCGCTGCCGAGCTCGAGCAGTTCCTCAGGGGCGAATCGGACTGACCGTCTGGGTCACCACTGCTGGCGGGCCGATGCCGCGGTTGTGGGAGACCCGAGAGACGACCAAGCCCAGCATGACCAGGGCCACGAGCAGGACGGCTACGACGACGGCCAGGATCGCCCATGGGTTGGCCCCCTTGCGCCGACCGGCCGTCGGGGTCTGAACGGCCCACAGATCGCCTTCGCCCAGGCGGGCGGGTACGGGCAGATCCGTCGTCATCCCCTGAGATGACGTCTGCTTCTTCGCACCCTTGCCTCGCTTGACCACCGTTGGGGCCTCAAACGCTGGTAGCTCGGTGACGATGCGCCGGAGCTCGTCCATCGAGGTCGCCTCAGCCAGTTCGCTCAGGCGGAACTCGTACTCGAGCGGGGTCAGTAGTCCTCGCTCGGACGCATGGTCCAAGAGAATGCCGAATCGGTTGCGGTCCTCATCGGTCACCGGCGGCTCGTCGCTGGGATCTGGCCCAGAAGCCAGGGCAGGGCCCGACCCAGAGGCCAGTCCGAGGTCTGGCCCAGTGGATTCTGGGTCGTCGTCATCGATGGGCACGACCCAATTGTGGTGACCCCGGGCATCCGAGTGCAACTACTGGGTCATTCGGCCGCTTCAAGTCATGGTTCCGAGTTGCTACCGTGACGCATGCGCGTTGACGGAACACTTGGATTCGACCCGTCCGAAGTGGTGGCCCAGGCCACTGCGGCCGAGGCATCGGGCTACGACGGGATCTGGTCGGCCGAGACCGGCCACGACCCGTTCCTGCCATTAGTACTGGCTGCCGAGCACACCGAACGGCTCCAGGTAGGTACCGGGATCGCCGTGGCCTTCGCCCGCAACCCGATGACGCTGGCCATGACGGCCAACGATCTCCAGACCATGGCCCGGGGTCGTTTTATGCTCGGGCTCGGGTCACAGATCAAGCCCCACATCGAAAAGCGATTCTCCATGCCGTGGTCGCACCCGGCACCTCGGATGCGCGAGCTCATCTTGGCCGTCCGGGCCATCTGGGCCAGTTGGGCCGACGGCAGCCGCCTGGCCTTCCGTGGCGAGTACTACCGCCACACCTTGATGACTCCGATGTTCGACCCAGGACCCAACCCGTTCGGCAATCCCCCCGTGTTCCTGGCCGCGGTGGGTCCGATGATGACTGAGGTGGCCGGTGAGGTGGCTAACGGACTGCTGGCCCATGCCTTCACCACCGAGCGCTACTTACGCGAGGTGACCCTGCCCGCGCTGGAGCGGGGCCTGGCCACCAGTGGCCGCACGCGCTCACTCGTCGAGGTGTCGTATCCGGGCATGGTGGTCACCGGGGTAGACGAGCGTGCCTTTGCGGCATCTAGGGCTGCCACCCGCAAGCAACTGGCCTTCTACGGCTCGACCCCGGCCTACCGACCGGTCCTCGACCTGCACGGCTGGGGCGACCTACAGACCGAACTCAACACCTTGTCGAAACGAGGGGCGTGGGACGACATGACCGCCCTCATCGACGACGAAATGCTGGAGACCTTTGCCGTGGTCGGCGAGATCGACACCATCGCCACCCAGATCCGTGCCCGCTTTGACGGTCTCATCGACCGGTTCAACATCTACGCCCCGTCGGGCATCAGCACCGAGCGATGGGCGGGCATCCTGGCGGATTTCCGGGACTGATCGGGCAACAAGGGCGGAGTTGCACAAGCGGCCAGCCGCTCAGACGACGACGTTGACCAGCTTTGGGGGCCGAGCGATGACTCGCTTGGGGGCCGCGCCCCCTAGTGCCTCGACGACTGCGTCCGATGCCAGGGCCATCCGCTCGGCATCGGCCTCGGATATGTCGATGGCTACCTCGATGCGGTCGCGGACCTTGCCGTTCACCTGGACGACCATGGTCACCGTGTCCTCCACCAGCAGGGCTGGATCGGCCACCGGCCAGGAACGCAGGTGGATGTGATCGCCGTGGCGCTGCTCCCACGCCTCGGCCGCCAAATGGGGCGCCATGGGGGCCAGCAGCAGTAGCAGGGTATCGACTGCTTCCTCCACTACCTCGCTTCGTCCGCCGTCACGCACATAGGGCAGGACCAGGTTGACGAACTCCATGCAGGCGGCCACGGCCGTGTTGTAGGACCACCGCTCGTAGTCGCTCGACACCCGGTCGATCAGCTTGTGGGTGGCCCGCCGGATCTCCAGGTCAGCATCGGTCAGTTCACCCGTGGCGCCATCAGTGGGTCGGGGCACCTCGGGCACGGCCAGGCGCCACACCCGGTCGAGGTAGCGAGCACAGCCCTCGATCACCGAGTCGGTCTGGGCCGACCAGTCCACGTCGTCGGCCGGCGGGCCCACGAAGAGGTGGAACAGGCGCAGGGCGTCGGCTCCCACTGTGGTCAGGTAGCTCGACGGGGCCACCAGGTTGCCCTTGGACTTGGACATCTTCTTGCCGTCCATCCGGATCATGCCCTGGGTGAACAGATTGGCGAACGGCTCACGCAGGCCCTCGGGGGCGATCCCGACGTCCACTAGCGCTTTGGTGAAGAAGCGGGCGTACAGCAGGTGGAGGATGGCGTGCTCGATGCCGCCGATGTACTGATCGACCGGCATCCAGTGCCGGGCGATCTCCTTGTCGAACGGGGCATCGGGCGTCCACGGGTCGGTGAACCGCAGGAAGTACCACGACGAGTCCACGAAGGTATCCATGGTGTCGGTCTCGCGGGTGGCCGGGCCACCGCACGTCGGACAGGTGGTGTGCAGGAACCCGGGATGAGTGGCCAGCGGGGACTCCCCCGTCGGCTGGAACTCGACGTCATCGGGGGCGAGCACGGGGAGCTGGTCGGCGGGTACGGGCACCATGCCATCGATGGCGCAGTAGACGATGGGGATCGGGCAGCCCCAGAATCGTTGACGGGACACCAACCAGTCACGGAGTCGATAGTTGACCTTGCCAACTCCGATGCCTTGGGTCTCGAGCCACTCGATGGAGCGGGCTTTGGCAGTGGCAATGTCGAGTCCATCCAGCCACTCGCTGTTGATCTTGGCACCGGTGCCCGTGTAGGCGCCGCCCGGGCCGCCGTCGGGTCCGCCCGTCTCGTCCCATCCCTCGGGGGGCTGGACGGTCCGGACGAACGGGAGCCCGTAAGCCTGAGCGAAGTCCCAGTCACGGGTGTCCTCGGCCGGCACAGCCATGATGGCGCCGGTGCCGTATCCCATGAGCACGTAGTCGGCCACGTAGACCGGGACCGGCGAGCCGGTAAAGGGGTTGATGACCGAGGATCCGGTGAACGCACCGCGCTTGGACAGGCTGGCCGAGCCGGACTCGGACATGCGCTCGATGTCGGTGCTGGCCGCGGCCCGCACCCGCAGTGCTTCGACCTCGGCCGCACATTCGGGCGTGGTGAGTTCGCCCACCATTGGGTGCTCGGGGGCGACCACCGCATAGGTCATCCCGAACGAGGTATCGGGGCGTGTGGTGAACACCCGCAGGACCAGCGGGTCACGGCCATCGGTGCCGTCACGACCGTCGACCACCAGGTCCATCTCGGCCCCTTCAGACCGCCCGATCCAGTTGCGCTGCATGATCTTGACCCGCTCGGGCCAGGCCAGGTCATCGAGGCCGGCAAGCAACTCATCGGCATACTCGGTGATGCGGAAGAACCACTGCTCCAGGTCGCGCTTGATGACCAGGTCGCCGGAGCGTTCACAGGTGCCATCTGCCAGGACCTGCTCGTTGGCCAGAACCGTGTGGCATCCCGGGCACCAGTTGACCGGAGCGTTGGCCCGATAGGCCAGGCCGGCCTCGAACAGCTTGGTGAAGATGACCTGGTTCCACTTCATGTACTCGGGGTCGTGGCTGCGGATCTCGCGACGCCAGTCGTAGACCGCACCCAGCGAGGTGATGGACTCCTTCAACTCTTCGATACGGGCATCAGTGAAGATCCGGGGATGGGTGCCGGTCTTGATGGCGGCGTTTTCGGCGGGCAGGCCGAACGAGTCGAACCCGAACGGCGACAGCACGGCGTGGCCGAGCATGGTGCGGTGGCGGACCAGCAGATCGCCGAAGGTGTAGTTGCGCACATGGCCCATGTGGGCCGCCCCCGAGGGGTAGGGGTACATGGTGAGCACGTACCAGGGCGGCCGAGGATCGTCGGCGTCTACCTCGTAGGTGCCTTCGTCGCGCCAGCGACGCTGCCACTTCTTTTCGATGTCGATGACGTCATAGGCGCGGGCCATGGGGGCTGATCGTACCGGGCGCAGCCGGGTCCCTCTTCGGGCCGACTATCCGGGCTTGGTCAGTCGACGATGGCAGCCGGTCCTACGGGACAGTCAGCCCCCGTGGAACGTCAGAACTTGGAGGCGAAGTCGGACATAGCGTGGCCGATGGCTGAGGCGGCGCTCTTGATCGACGAGGCGAGGGCGCCAGCGTCGGTCACCTCACTTGCTGGCGGAATGGTCACCTTTACCGGGTCCCCGTAGTGGGAGAAGGCCACGGTGACCGTGGTCGACGTCGTGGCCTGACCTGATGAGTCGCCGAGCGAGCCGGTGATCAGATCAGAGGCCAGGCTGCCCAAGGTGGCCTTGGAGAGGTCGAGGGAAGCAGTGAGCTGTCGGACATAGCCGTCGCCACCCACCCAAACCGTGATCGGCACCGACGTGTTTCCCAGTTGCTCCAGGACCTTGGAGATCCTGGCTCCTTGTGCGGATCCGGTAGGCAGTCCGGCCCGGGCTGCCAGCTCAGCGACAGTGACCGTCGTGGTGTACTCGGTGACTTGGGTGCCGCGGAGGTCGACGGTGCCTACGTTGGTGACCTGGCCGCCGAGCGAGGACAGCAGACCGAGCAGTTGCGACGGATTGGCCAGAACGCCGAGCGTCGACGACTCGGCACTGCCCGAGTCGGTGCCCTGGGGTAGATCGACCTTCAACCAGCGTTGACCTCCGGTCAGCTCCGACAGGGCTGGCGAGCCCAAGTAGACGGCCGACCCGTCAGAGATCACGTTGATGACATCGTTGCCGCTCCCCACCAGACCCGATAGGGCCGGGACGGTAGCGGACAGGTGCCCGACATCGGTCTTCAGGTCGACGGCGCCAGACCCGGTGACCAGGGTGGTGACCGTCTTGGAGGTCGATCGGGTGGCCGACAGGTCGAAGGCGACCGAGGAGGCACCGGCCGAGGTTGCGGCTGCGGCCCCTAGCGCGCCTCGGGCTGACCAGGGTGCAGTGGAACCGGAGTTAAAGGCGCCTCCGAAGGCGGCGGCACCGAAGACGACAGCGGCGATCAAGGCGGCAGCGATGGTGGCCACGGCAATCCGTCGAGCGCCGCCAGCCGAACGGGCTGGCGGTGGTGTGGGGCCCACCGGACCTGCGGGTGGAAGCTCGGCGCTCACCAGTGGCCCGGGGCCGTCGACGGGGGCCAGGTAGTTGGATGGTCGGGCCATCAATGCAGTGCCGGTCGCGGTAGCCGCTCTGAGGTCGGGGCGATCAACTGCCTCGGTGTGTTCCGTGGCCACGAAGACCCCGTCCCGGTACTCCACCGATTCACTCATCTGTACCCCTTACGTCGTCCGTTTGAGCGGCCGAGGGATCCGAGCGAGGTGGTTACCCCGGCAACGGACTCGACGTCTTCCCCCCAATCGTAACTAGCGGAGGGGCAGAATTGTCGTCGGGGGCAACGTCGTCCGCTTGGGACTCGAAATCGGGTCCCGGGACTGGTTTCGGTGGCCCTGCCGCGTGCTGATAACCTGAGCCGACTTCGGGGGTATAGCTCAGTTGGTAGAGCGCTTGACTGGCAGTCAAGAGGTCAGGGGTTCGAATCCCCTTACCTCCACTCGAAGTGTGCAGGTCAGGCGCTGGCGGGCGCCTCGGGACCGAGGCCCGGAATCCCCATCCCCGCCCCATCCCCGCGCGAATCAGAGGTCGCCTCGGTACGGCTCACGGGCGGACGGGTCTGCGGTGCCTTGCTGACTCGTATCACGTAGCATCGAGGAGTGACTTCCGGTGCTCACCCCGAAGGCTGGTACGTGGATCCCTACGGGCTGCACGAACTGAGGTGGTTCTCAGCGGGCAAGCCGTCACGATTGATTCGTGGTGGCGCCATCGAGGCGAACGATCCTCCGCCCGATTGACCATTCGAAGGTCAGTTGGTCCGGGCAACGAGTGGAGCAGAGCCGAGCACTGGCGGAAATGACCTGAGACGGGCAGACAACAGCCAGGGTGATTCATACGATCCGCTGAAGGCCTTTGACGCAGTGCTGGACGGCAACACGTGGTTTCCGATCAACTGATCGGTGCCCCCTACCGCCGGGTCTGAGTCGTTCCCCTGGGCGATCAACAGACAACTGTCCGTGGCGAGTGCGCCAGATCACATCGGGTGCCAGATCTAGCTACAGGGCATGGAATGCGATCCCATCGGCGATGGCCGAGGCCCGAAGATTGGGCCCGACGTCACGTGTCGAGACAGCGATGCCAGCATTGAGCTGATGTGCCGCAGCAAGTGCTTCGACCATGGCGGCGGACATGCCGCGTCCTTCACTCCGATGATGTTGTTGGAGCACTGCCATCGGCCAGGACAGCTCGTGCATCGCAAGAACCTCGATCTCGGCGGGCAATGCGATGACTTGCGCTCGAAACCGATCCTGGATGTCGGGCGGTAGACCGGCCACCGGTCCGGACAGCTTGCCGGCAACTTCGGGATCGGCAAAGGAGGCGCAAAGCCGGAAGAGCCATAGGCCGGTCGTAGCTATGCCGTCGGGGGCGATGCCGTCCAAGTCCGACGTTCGCTGTCCCGTTAGGATGTCACGGAGCAGATGGTCGTCGACGACGACGGATGCCACCTACGTGGTGGCCAGATCAGGATCGTCGAGGTCGCTGACGAACTGACGATGCTGGTCCGCTGTCAGCGCCTTGGCCAGGATCTCCTGGCGCCCGCCGGGGGGCAGGAGGACCACGGCGTCGCCCAGGTCGACCACAGTGACCCGTCCACCGTTGTCCAACCCCCATCGATGCCGGACGGCCGCGGGCACCGACATCTGGCCACTGGTCGAGACGAGAAACTCGGCTGACGTCGCCATGTGCGACCCCCGTTCACTTGGTAGAACACCATCCTACCAAGTATCCCCGTACCGGAGTTAGTACGGGTGATCGCCGCCAGCCCGAATTGGCGCTCGGTCAGTCGTCCCATCCCCGCGCTATCCCCGCGCTATCCCCGCGCTATCCCCGCGCTATCCCCGCGCCATCCCCGCGCTATCCCCGCGCTATCCCCGCGCAAGGATGGAGAAAGGCGGTCACTAGCGGTCACCGGCGGACAGTGATGGGGAAACAATTTCGTTGTTGACCAGGACTTTTGACCAAATTGGCTGGTCAGGGCCGCT
>Ga0194061_1002035_pt1 | contig 11310 bp, 8 predicted proteins | sample SepL2221m_MetaG_FD_163423 | JGI IMG/M metagenome (GOLD analysis project Ga0194061, IMG submission 163423) | Anoxic zone freshwater microbial communities from boreal shield lake in IISD Experimental Lakes Area, Ontario, Canada - Sep2016-L224-21m | ecosystem: Environmental > Aquatic > Freshwater >...
CATGTATGGAGGAACATCCTGTACTACGCGTGCGTGAGCACCGACCATGGCGAGTTTTCCAACTCGACAGAACTGATGGACGCTCACAACACCGGAAATAAATGCTCGATCTTCGATGATCACATGACCGCCGAGCATTGAGCCATTTGCAAAAATGACGTTACTGCCAAGTACGACATCGTGTGCAAGATGAGCACCGGCCATCAGGTAGTTGTGATTTCCGACAATTGTGCACGTGTTCGGTTTGAGAGATCTGTGAATCGTGACATTTTCGCGAAACACATTGTGGTCGCCGATCACGATGGAACCAATGTCCTTCGGTCGTGCAATGTGTTGAGGTGTTCCACCAATAATTGAATGCTCAAAAAATTCGTTATGAGAACCAGCTTTAACTCCCGTTTTGAGAATCGCGCCGGACGAGAGCGTGCAAAAATCACCGAGTTCGACATCGGCTTCAACTTTGGCGAATGCATCGATTCGCACGCCTTCTCCAAGGCGGGCGGACGAACTCACATCTGCCAGTGGGTGAATGCTCACCAGACACATCTCTCAAAGTAAAAAAAAGAAAAATTGAAACTGCTGGGGCACTCAAGAAATTTCTTGAGCGCCTTTCGCAATCCTCACAGTTGGGTTTATCGGCTTGTTGCCGCAGCAGTTTCAATGTCAATTTGATCCGCATCCCGGTTCTTCCCATGAGAACTCGTCGCGTCGGCGATTTCATACTAGACTTCTGCAATTCGAAGGCGTTGTATCTTGCAGCACTCTCTGGTGAGAGGCGACCTTTGGGTAATTGGGAGATTCTGTAGGTGAATATGAAAACGAAGGAAGAGCTCTACGAGGCGGCTGAAAAATTGAAGGACGCTGGCCGTCTTGATGAAGCGGTGGCCAGTCTTGCGAGCGTGGTGACCGAAAATCCAGATTTTTCGCTGGCTCATTCGGCGATGGCGGCCTGGTGTACCCGACTCGAACGACACGAGGAAGCTGTCGCACATGCGCGACGAGTGTGTGAAATTGAGCCGCGAGACCCATTTAGTTACACGGCGCTGAGTGTTGCGTGCATGCGTGCCGGAAAGATTCAGGAAGCGGAAGACGCCCTTGCAAAGTCAAGAACGATTCAATCCGCTGGCTAGAATGACGTCATTCAGAAGGTGTCGCAGTGACAAGAACATCTTGCGGATCTTCCACAAGTACGAGTCCTCGAAAGCGAAGTTCTTGAGGTTCACTGTTGGAGTGAAGTTGAAGGCCGACAGGGCCAGCTTCGCATAACTCTGGCTTTGGATCGGTCCAGTCGACAACTTGCTTACCATTCACCGCGAGCCGTATCCGGCTGCCAAGTGCAAGAATTTCAAGCTTGTTCCAGTCGTGCTGAAAACCGGCAGCCTTTGCTTTGTTCCCTTCATCTCCGGCCAAGCTATTGCGCCGGTAAAGATCATAGAGACCCCAGCCTGATGGAAACATCACTAAGTGTCCCTGGTAACTGAAAGATTCTCCGTCTTTGTCGAACTTCTTGCCCCAGATCGCAACGCCCGAGTGCATTTCAGACGTGACAAGTTTGCTCTCAAGCAAGAGCCTGAAATTTCGATACGGCTTTTTGGAAAGGAGATAGGTACTTACCTTTGGCGCGTTGGAGGCATCATTTTTAGCCACAATTTCGCCTGAATCAATCGACCAATAGGGGTCCACATGTCCTTCCCATCCTTCAAAATCCCTGCCGTTGAATAGACGCGTCGCTTTTGTTCGCTCCGCTTCCGGCAATGTCACACTGCTTGACCAATCGTTCGTTGGTGTGCCAGGTGCAACCACGAGCGACAATTCTGGAGTGCCATCATCTAAAAGTTTTCCTGCAGCCCATAAGGTTCCACGAGTCAAAAGATCCAGAAACTGTGGCATCTCCACAGTCGCTGGGTAGTGACCCATCGTGGTCGCAAAAACTCGCGCGTTTCCAAATTGATTGGTCCAGACAACTGTTTGCGGCTTATTGCGTTCGCGACTCATCGCTTCTGCAAGGGGTGTGGCAGTCTCCCAGACTTTGTCTGAATAGTAGAGCTCTTCTTGTGGAATCTCCCACGCTTTTGGAAATCCCTTGAGGATTGGGTGTTCGATGAGCAGTTTGAGTGTGTAGGGATAATGAGCACCGTGTCCGGGTGATGTGATCCCACAGAATTTGAACCAGTCATCGTTTCCAGCGCGATAGCAGTGCATCGCGCAGTGCATGAGCACAGCAGGCACGCCTTGAGCGTGTTCAGAAACGATCCCTTTTAGAAATTCTGGATCCTTCACATCGGCAAAGCATTCGTTGTGAAATACGACATCGTAACCCTTCGACCAGCCAGGCTTCGCGTAGATTGAAACTCTATGATTTGTACTGGTTCCTCCTTCATGAATGATCGTTGTTTCAATCCGCGCACGTGCCGCGAGTCCTTTCACAATCAGTTCTTTCTGTTTGTCATAGTCGTGGCAGCATCCCCCAGTGATATAGAGCATCTTGAGCGGAGGTCCAGGAGGACTTGCAGGTTGTGCCTTGAGAGCACCGCATACGCCAGCCACGCAGGCGGCCACAAGCAGCACTCGAAAATGGTTTTTACGACGCGATGAATAGGAACGTAGGAAAAAGGACAAACGCATAAAAACTGCTCCAAAAAAGTGCCAACATCAAATACATACTAAAAGGTACGAGCTATGCAGTGAATCAAAAGAACGAGCTAATCTTCCTTCGATACAAACCAAATGATTTTTCAGCCAAAGAAGACTTTCAAGTCCAGCAGGATATGCCTGGTATCCCAGCCGTCAAAGTCCTCGGTCTGAAAGAATCACAATTGTGACGAATTCAAAGCGATAGAGAAGGATTGTTTCCACCCACAAACAACACAATTCTCCAGTCTACGGGAAGACTCAGCAAAGTTCACAAAGAGACTATTGTTCAGTGCGAGAGGCGGGAGTTGAACCCGCATGCCTTTCGGCACTGGATCCTAAATCCAGCGCGTCTGCCAATTTCGCCACTCTCGCGCACGCCGCAATTTTCTAAAAACCGTTTTCTCGGAAGAAGACTTTTTGAGATTCACGAAAAGTCTATCCGCTGATGAAAAGACTGTCTCGACTTAAGGAGTGAGCGGGTCTTTATCCTCCAAGTCGGGCAACTCCTCAAGCAGTCTTTCAAGATTGCCTGCTCCAGCATCGCCGCGACGTGGCCACGTGGCCAGCAGGAGTTCGTGTACGATGTCATCTCCCGGCATCACGCCTTCCCGGGCGTAGCGAATTTCGACCCGACAAACGCGTTCTTCTCGGCCGTGCGTGGCGTTCCAGTCATGTGCCAGTGCTGAGGCAATGCTCGGCGCAAACACACGCATCTGTTTGCGGTGCAATTCCCAGAATATTTTGTGCCACCGATGATGTGGCAGTGACGTGAATCCCCCTTGCGGCCGGATCGTTTCCAGGGATCTTCCATTTCGCAGCAGATCGATGAGCCGGCCGTCGGAAAGTTCTCCCAGAGCGTACGCCCACTGATGCTGCTGCGGAACGTCCGCAAACATTCTCCAGTTTTGAGAGAGGCATGTGAGATTGAGAATAGACCACAGCGGTTTCGGCAACGGCGTCTTCATGCCGGTGACTTGGTGCACCAGATGAATCCCGGCAACGATGCCGAATGTCAGCACCAGTATTTGAAACCAAGGCGCAAGCGTGGTGCTTGAAAAAGATTTCAATTCTTTCGCCGTGCGTACAAACCCGAGTTGATCCCAGCAGATCGCGGGAAGAATCGGCAGCCACGCCACGATTCCGATTGGACCAAAGAGACCAACCGTCAAAAACTGTGAAATCGCAATGTGAAATAGAATGAATGTGGCAATAAGAAATAATCTCGCGCGCCAGTGCGAGACCATGATCAAAACAAGAGGGCCAGTGAGTTCTACTGCAATCGTAAGCCAGGTGATCGCCTTTGGAACACCGGGAAACCCCGCCAAGCATTCTCCGAGCCACGTCCCGTGATCGTGTTGCGAGAGAATGTGCGTGAGAGCAATTCCACCCATCCAGTCACTGTTGAGTTTTGCGCAACCAGCCGAAAAGTAAATCGCCGCCAGTTGTAGCACGAGCATTCCACTTGCAACCGAGCAGACTCTCGGTGATGGTGGCGCAGTGGTGTTGGATAATCGTCGGCGCGAGTCGAGTGACCAGCGTGCTCCCAGCGGCAGAAATATGCTCCAAAACAACTGAACAGCGAGCCACAGGTCGCCCGAGTTGGTCGCGGGCATCGTTCGCCTCAAGACACTGACGACACTTGCCCATGCAAGCACTGTGGCAAGCGGCGTAAACAACCCGAGCATCAAGAAAAATCCGGAAACTCCTTCAAGCACGAGCACCACAGCAGAGCATTCGAGTGAATCCACCAGATACGCCAGTGACCAGATGGTCCAATCCCCCTGCGATTGCCGCAGAGCGGCGATGGGAAACATTCCATCGGGTGCAAACATCAGAGAGAAATCGCGGGTTCGAAGCAGTGCGTCGATCATGACGATCGCGCCGATCGCGATTCGATAAAGAGCAAGGCTTCGAGCGTCGAGCGCGAAGGTTCGCGTCAGCCACGCAAAGCGTATTTGTGTTTTCAAAGAAGCGGCGTTGTCCATAGATGAGGTCTCAATACAGGATGAGAACTTCAACGCACAATTTTTATTCGAGCCGCGGTCGGCACGCCGTCGACCGGATGAAAACACGATGCATTGCTGCCGCAAGTCGGGAGTTGCATCACTATTCTTGAACACTGTGGCTGACGAACCTACAACAGAATAGAGTTTGATTGCAGATGAGTTTTGTTCACAACGCTCAATGAGGTTTTTAAAAAAGTCTTTTTGCTCTTTTGCGGATGGAGCGAAACCATTCGAAGTACAAGTCTTACTCGATTTCCAATGCCGGAAATTCGCCAGTTTCACGAGATGTTGCAGACCGGGCACGGATCGTTTGCGACAGTTTCAATCAGTCAACTACAACGGAGATTTTGATGCACTCACCGCTGGTCGTTCTCGGGGGAGGTCCTGGAGGGTACGCCGCAGCCTTTCTGGCAGCCGACCGAGGGATGCAGGTGGTTCTTGTTGAAAAAGACGAACGGCTTGGAGGAACATGCCTGCTCCGCGGGTGCATTCCTTCAAAAGCTCTTTTACACGTTGGACGCGTGCTCGCCGAAGCACGAGAAATCCAGACGTGGGGAATTGAGTTTCCCAAGCCTTCTATCCGTGTTGATTTGCTGAGGTCGCGAAAAGAAAAGGTGATCTCAACGCTGACCGGAGGTCTTGCGCAACTTGCCAAACGTCGAGGCGTTGAGATCATTCGCGGGAATGCATCATTTAGCAATTCAACGACGCTTGAAATTGCGCCCGGAGGCCCGGGAGGAACGAGCACTACTTTGACATTCGATCACTGTATTCTTGCGAGTGGTTCACGCCCCTCAAAAATTCCAGCATTTGATCTCGGTACACCGCGCATCATGGATTCAACAGGAGCGCTTGCGCTTGAGGATATTCCTGAATCGTTGCTGGTTGTCGGCGGAGGGTATATCGGATTGGAAATGGGAACTGTGTATGCGGAGCTTGGATCGAAGGTAACGCTTGTTGAGTTGACGGGAATCTTACTTCCGGGAGCGGATCGGGATCTCGTTCGACCGTTGGCGCAGCGACTCGAAAAAGTATTCGAAAAAATCTTGCTCAATACCAAAGTGACAAAGCTTGAAGATCGAGGAGATTCGATTGAGGTCCATTTCGAGGGGCCCCAGGGAATGAGTTCACAAAGATTTTCCAGAGTGCTTGTCTGTGTTGGACGGAGGCCAAATTCCGATGGCATCGGTCTTGAGAACACATCGGTCATCATTTCTTCCAAGGGTTTCGTAGAAGTGGACCAACAGCAACGCACCAGCGATCCACATATTTTTGCGATCGGGGATGTATGCGGAGAACCGATGCTCGCGCATCGCGCAAGCCATCAGGGAAAAGTTGCCGTGGAAGTTTTGCGAGGTGAACCGGCGATCTTTGCGCCGCGGGCAATTCCAGCGGTTGTTTTCACAGATCCTGAAATCGCGTGGGCCGGCCTGACCGAACAAGAAGCCCATGCGCAGGGACTCGTTGTTGAGATCGCTCGATATCCATGGGCAGCGAGCGGTCGCGCACAGGCAATTGGAAGAACGGAAGGCTTAACAAAAATAATGATCGACCCCGAAAGTGAGCGTGTGCTCGGCCTCGGTCTGGTCGGTCCCGGAGCGGGGGAACTGATCGCCGAGGGCGTTTTGGCAATCGAAATGGGATGTTCAGCCCGGGACTTGGCTGAAACAATACATCCTCATCCCACACTTGGAGAAACCGTAGGATTCTCGTCGGAGAGTTTTTATGGTATCGCAACCGAGATCTATCGTCCTGGATCAAACGCCGAAAAAGCGAATTGAATGGTCCAAGAAAGTTGTCAAAACGCTCAATGGCCAGAATCATCCAGCGAGCGAGAAAAGCCTAAAAATCGGTCGATCGATTGAAAAAACCTTTTTAAACGCTCGAAGACGGCGTTTAGGGGCCACGTTCTTCGGTCTTTACGCTGTTGGAGCGTCTCGGAATAATGCCGAGTGTCAGTGCTCGACCTATTGAACTTAAACGGTACTTAAACACGTGAAGAGTAAGGTCGAGTTTTGTCCAGTTCGTCGATCGTCTTGAGTCAAGCCATAATATCGGCTTCCGTTGGGTGACTACCCCGGAGTCGAACATCAGAGGATTCTTCATGTCGAATACCGAAATTGAGCCGGTTGCAATTCCACCATCTCCCTCAGACCAAGCATCCTGTGCCGCAGCAGCCAACGGAAATCTCGTTGGACCGATGTCAATTGGTTCTGGAGGACAACCGGCACCCGCAGACGGTGCTGTCATGGTTGATCAGGATCCCTCCGAAACTCGTGAGTGGCTTGATTCACTACGATGGGTGATTGGCAGCAAAGGACCTCAGCGAGCGGAATATCTTCTGCATGCAATCGAACAGGAAGCATACCGACTCGGCGTGCCGATCCCATTTTCTACGACGACCCCTTACATCAATACGATTCCTCCTGACAAGCAATCGGCATTTCCGGGAAATCGAGAAATTGAACGTCGTATCAAAAGCATCATTCGCTGGAATGCGATGGCGATGGTTGTTCGCGCCAACAGAGAAGACAAAAGTATTGGTGGGCATATTTCCACATTCGCCTCTTCGGCGACCTTAGTGGAAGTGGCGATGAATCATTTTATTCGGGGTCGTGGCGAGAACTTTTCTGGCGATCAGGTTTATTTTCAAGGACATGCATCACCGGGCATCTACGCCAGAGCGTATCTCGAAGGACGAATTTCAGAGCGACAGCTTGAAAATTTTCGCAGAGAACTTGCTGAAGGGGGCGGTCTGTCGAGCTATCCACACCCGTGGTTGATGCCCGAGTTCTGGGAGTTCCCCACGGTGTCGATGGGCTTAGGTCCGCTGATGGCGATTTATCAGGCAAGGTTCAACAAATATCTGCAGGACCGAGGAATCAAAGACACCAGCGCCCAGCACGTGTGGTGTTTTATAGGAGATGGAGAATGCGACGAACCTGAGACACTCGGTGCCATTTCCCTTGCCGCGAGAGAAGGTCTCGACAATTTAATTTTTGTGATCAACTGCAATCTGCAGCGACTTGACGGGCCTGTTCGGGGCAACGGAAAAATTATTCAAGAACTCGAAGGAGTGTTTCGAGGCGCGGGCTGGAATGTCATTAAGGTCATTTGGGGCGAAGAATGGGACGCGCTTTTAGCTCGCGATGAAAAAGGTCTGCTCGTGAAACGTATGGGCGAGGTTGTCGACGGCCAATATCAGAAGTATGTCGTCATGCCTGGCGGTTACATTCGCGACCACTTTTTCGGAGATGATCCTGAGCTTGCCGAGATGGTCTCCCACTTGTCAGACGAAAAAATCAAGAAGCTCCGTCGTGGCGGCCACGACCCCGAAAAAGTCTACGCGGCATATAAAGCGGCTCTCGACTGCAAGGGTCGACCGAGCGTTGTCATCGCCAAGACGATCAAGGGATACGGTCTCGGAGAAGTTGGCGAAGGTCGTAACGTCACTCATCAACAAAAGAAACTCAACGAAGAAGAACTCAGGGAGTTTCGTTCGCGATTTGGAATTCCAATCTCGGATGATGAGGTTTCCAAGGCACCTTTCTATCGACCGGCGGACGATTCTCCAGAAATGAAATACCTGAGAGAGCGTCGGGCAGCTCTCGGAGGCAGTGTTCCGGGACGGCCAAAAACGCATCCCACACTCAAGACGCCCAAGCTTGCCGACTATATGGGATTCATTGAAAAAAGTACTGGTCGTGAAGTGTCAACAACGACCGGAGTCGTCACGCTGATGGCGTCGCTCCTCAAGGATAAATCAATCGGGAAAAATATCGTACCGATTGTTCCTGATGAGTCCCGCACGTTCGGCATGGATCCGCTCTTCAAGCAATGCGGAATCTATGCCCACTCCGGTCAACTCTACGAACCGGTCGACTCCGATCAGGTGCTCTATTACCGAGAGGCCAAGGACGGGCAAATTCTGGAAGAAGGCATTACCGAGGCCGGTAGCATGTCGAGCTTTATTGCGGCAGGCACATCGTATTCGAGTCATGGAACACCGATGATCCCGATGTTCATCTATTATTCGATGTTCGGGTTCCAGCGTATCGGAGATTTGATCTGGGCGGCCTGCGATGCTCGCGCAAGAGGCTTTCTCCTTGGCGGAACCGCTGGCCGCACAACGCTTGCTGGAGAAGGATTGCAGCATCAAGACGGCAACAGCCAGCTCTTCGCAATCGCATATCCAACTGTTCGAGCCTATGACCCGGCGTTCGTCTACGAATCAACCGTGATCATGCTTGACGGTATGGAGAGGATGTATTCCAAGGGCGAAGATTGGATCTACTACATTACGGTCTACAACGAGAATTACGAGATGCCCGCAATGCCCAAGGGCTGCGAAGAGGGAATTCTCCGTGGCATATACCGTCTGCGCGATGTTGAGGCTTCGGGGCCGCTTCCTCGTGCACAACTGTTTGGTTCAGGCGCGATTTTACGAGAAGTTATCCGAGCGGCGGATCTGCTCGCCGAACATTGGGGCGTGTCGAGTACGATCTGGAGTGTCACGAGTTGGAAAGAACTCCGTCGGGAAGCGCTTGCGTCTCGACGATGGAACATGCTGCATCCGGATACGAAACCGAAGGTCAGCTTTTTGGAGGAGACGCTTCTAAATTCAAGCGGTGTTTTTGTTGCCGCGAGCGATCACGTACGAGCCGTTCCCGAACAACTTGACCCATGGATTCCAGGTGGCCTCTTTGTGCTGGGTACTGATGGTTTTGGACGCAGCGAAACGCGTGCTCCGCTTCGTAGGCATTTTGAAGTCGATGCCGAATGCATTGCAATCGCCACGCTGTCGCGCCTTGCAGCAACAGGTGCAATCGGAACTCACGTGGTTGCAGAGGCAATTCGAAAGCTTGGTGTGAATCCCGAAAAAATAGACGCGGCCTCGGCGTGAACTGCTGCGAGGTGCTAAACGTGTATTCCTTGTGATACAAAAAAAATAGAGAATTTTAAAACGTCTGGTTTCATTGCCGGAATTCCAATTTCCCCTTTCCCTTCAACGAGCATTTTTTCATGCCCACTCCATTTACGCTTCCTAATCTCGGCGAAAATATTGAAAACGGTGATGTCGTGACTGTCTTTGTGTCAGTCGGTGACATCGTGAAACCTGGCCAGGCCTTGCTTGAAGTCGAGACCGACAAGGCAGTGATCGAAGTGCCCTGTACTCCTGGTGGGCAAGTAACCGAGGTGCTTGTCAAAAAAGGGGACACGATTCGAATTGGTCAGACTCTTGTCATGCTCGAAATGTCTGGTGAAGCCGCTCCTGTGGTGTCGAAGGTGCTTGGGAAATCGCCGGCAGTTCCATCTTCTTCAAAGCCAGTGGCTCCAGTGGTTTCAGCCACTGAAGTCATTGCGTCGCCGGCAGTGAAGCCGTCGCCAACGGTTCCCCAGCCGATTTTAGCGCCTTCTCAAGCAGTGGCAGCATCCATTGCCAATGGGCACTCGAAAAATGAATCAAGCTCAACAGTCTCTCCGGAGCCCGCCGGGCCTGCCGTGAGACGTTTGGCTCGCGAACTCGGTGTCGATCTGGGACGACTCAGGGGGAGCGGTTCTTCTGGACGTATTACGCGTGAAGATGTTGTAGCGGCAGTCCGACAGGCAAATTCGCAGCCATCCTCTCGGCCTCGCGCCAGTGAGAGTCAATCAACCGAACGAGACGATTGGGGCCCGGTGCGAAGGGAATCGATGAGCCGAATGCGTCGCACCATTGCCGCAAACATGGTTCGCAGCGTTTCCACTATTCCACATCTGACGAATTTTGACGACGCAGATGTGACAGAGCTAGAACGGCTTCGTAAGGCAAGTGCCTCTGAAAGTGCGTCGCACAACGTCAAGCTCACGGCTTTGTCCTTTGTTGTAAAAGCGATTAGTTTGTCTCTTCGGCTTCATCCATCGATCAACGCATCAATCGACACAGAAAAAGGTGAGATTCTTTACAAGGAATATGTCAACGTCGGTATCGCCGTAGATACTCCGAGAGGACTCGTCGTTCCGGTGCTTCGCGATGCAGATCAGTTGTCAATTCCACACATTGCGCAGGCGATCACTGAACTTGCGGAAAAGGCAAAGAATACGCAGTACAGTATCGACGATTTGCGAGGTGGAACATTCACGATCAGCAATCTCGGTGCAATCGGCGGTACATTCTCAACCCCGATCATCAACTGGCCTGAGGCCGCGATTTTACTCATCGGTCGATCGAGAAAAATGCCTGTGGTTCACGAGGACAGGATCGAGCCTCGGCTGATGATGCCGATGTCTCTTTCGTATGATCATCGCTTGGTAGATGGTGCGATGGCAGCACGATTTTTAAACGAAGTCATTGGGTATCTTGAGAGTCCCGGTCGGTTGCTGCTTTCGATGTAATCATTGAAAGATTCGACGTTGCTCCCGGTATGAATTTTCTCAGAGTGACTCGCCCAGGCGAGAGCCAAGCTTCACAAACACTGCCGCGGCGATGAGTGCCATCGCGATGAAGCCGGGTGTTCGCATGGGGGCTCGGAGCCGCAGTGCGTTGAATCCGAGAACAACTGCGATTCCAATCACCTCCGGAATCATTTTGAGTTGTGGTGCAGTGAGCGTGGCGTGTCCAAATCTATTGGCAGGCACGAGTGCCTATTCAGGCAGCGCGATTGGCCAGTTCACGAGAATTCCGGCCACC
>Ga0194061_1002037_pt1 | contig 11307 bp, 10 predicted proteins | sample SepL2221m_MetaG_FD_163423 | JGI IMG/M metagenome (GOLD analysis project Ga0194061, IMG submission 163423) | Anoxic zone freshwater microbial communities from boreal shield lake in IISD Experimental Lakes Area, Ontario, Canada - Sep2016-L224-21m | ecosystem: Environmental > Aquatic > Freshwater >...
GTCGCCGATGGATCACTCCTCGTGGAAACCACGGTGGTTGGGGAAGCAGAGCAATCTCCGTTAATCGCCGTCGAGCATTTGGTTTGCGGCATCAATCTGCTTGAGCCGAGTTACGAACTCAGCGTCGGTGGAGGAGTGGCCTACGAAGTCGACGAATCCACCGGACCAAGCACTCCTCCGTCCAATGCGCCAGAGTTCCCGGCCGTGCTGGGGCTCGACGGACAAGAGTTCGACGGGGCTGGTTGGCCGGCCGATGAGCCCCGCGGACGGTTCTTCGTGGTCGCGAACCTGGCTGACGGGTCCGCTGAGGTGAGCAACCCACGAACTGGTGAAGGACTGAGCATCCGATGGGACGTGGCGGCCCTGCCGCACCTATGGGTGTGGCATGAATCTGGCGTCAGCGCCGGGCTTTGGCGGTCCAGCGGGCAACTTTTGGGGATCGAACCCTCAATGACGCCTCATTCACTCGGCGTAGCGCAAGCAGTTTCGCAAGGCCAAGCCCGAATTATCGGTCGCGGGCAAAGCTTTTCCTGGTGGGTAAGCGTCACGCCAAGCCCCCCAACTAAATAGTGCACTGAGTTCCTTGACCAGCGATATGCCCACCCCTAATATCTAGGCAAACGTTTGACCGATTGTGTCAGGGAGTGAAATGGGGCTGTTCGGGCCGCGCAAGGGCGTTGAGTCATCCGCCGGCATGACTTTGTACTTCGCCTCAGACATCCACGGTTCTGACCAGTGCTGGCGAAAGTTCTTGGGCGCAGGCAAGCATTACGGCGCTGACGCGGTCATCATGGGCGGCGATTTGACCGGTAAGGCGATTGTGCCGATTGAGCAGGCGCCAGACGGCAGTTTCCGCACCACATTCATGGGCGAAGTCAGGGCTGGGAAGACCGAACAGCAGTTAGACGAGTTGATGGCCGCCATCCGCTTTAACGGCATGTACCCGTGGCTCGCTTCAACAGCAGAACTCGAGCTGACCAGGGACGACGCCGAGTTGCGCACCCGGTTGTTCGACAAGGTCATTGTCGACGAACTCAAGGGGTGGATGGACCTAGCTGACGATCGGATGCCCCGGTACGGAATCGATGTTTTTGTTGGTCTCGGAAACGATGATCCGGGGTCGTGTGACTCGGTGGTGAACGGCGCAGGACATGTGACGGCGGTCAATGACCGAATCGTACGTGTCGGACCGCACGAAATGATCTCGATCGCCTATGCCAACCCAACTCCATGGGACAGCCCGCGAGAACTCCCGGAAGATGAGCTGTACGACCGGATTCATGCGCTGGCCGAGCAGGTCGAGAATCCCGCCACAGCGATCTTCAACCTGCATGCTCCCCCGTACGACACGGGACTCGATACGGCGAATGAGATGAATGAAGACCTCACCCTGAAGTACATAGGCGGATCGCCGCACCCGATCCCAGTTGGATCGACGGCAGTTCGCCAGATTATCGAGGAATACCAGCCGTTGCTTTCGTTGCACGGTCACATTCATGAGTCCCGCGGCGCTGTTCGCATCGGGAGGACTATGGCAATCAATACCGGTTCGGAGTACAACAGCGGTCATATCTACGGGGCAGTAATACAGCTCACTGAAACCGAAGTACTGAGGGAACGTCTTCTAGTCGGATAGGCATGACAGAAGTGCAACCACATCCATCCTGAATTGGAGTTGCTTGTGAGTCCTGACCCAGGCAGTGAAACGACGTCGGTAACATCATCTGGCCTGTTTACGAGGTCAGCCACGGGACTGGTTCGAGGTGTACCACCTAGAGCCTCCCTGATCATCAACATGATTCCGGGGCATCCAACCCAAACGATGGCCGCCGTACTTCTGTTCGCGCTTGTCGTTGCTCCCGGCGGCAACCCGTTCTTGGCATTGTTAATTGTTTTGCCTATGACGCTTGCCTTCGCGTATTCGTTCGGCTTGCTTACCCAGATGATTCCGCGCTCCGGTGGCGACTACATGCTCGTCAGCCGGGTGATCCACCCGATGGTCGGCTACATTTCGGTTTTCTGCATGACCACCGCTGGTCTGCTATCAAACGCGTTCTTTGCGCTGGCAATAACAACCGCTGGGATAGCGCCTCTTTGCTCTGCCGTAGGCCTGATCGGCGGCTACCCGGGGCTAGTTACCTTTGGCTCCACGGTGGGCACGTCCAAGCCGTGGATCATTGGTCTCGGGTTGGCGCTGTTCGCAGTTTCGGCGGCCATTCAGCTGCGCGGCTGGCGCCCACTTATTCGAATCCAGAACATCTTGTTCGGCATGGTCACCGCTGCGCTCTTGGTTTGTGGCGTGGTCGCGCTGTTCCAGTCACAGTCGAGCTTCGCGGCTAACTTCAACAAGTTTGCTGCCAAGTTCACCAATGACCCGAACGCCTACCAGACCACCATCTCGACCGCAGTCAAGGCCGGGGTCAATGTGCACCCGGCTTTCTCCTTCTCAAACACGATTCCGATGGTGGCAGTCTTCGCGACGACAGCGATCTTCTGCTACTGGGCGTCGTTCGTCGGTGGAGAACTTCGCCAGGCGTCGAGCACGAAGACGGCTCGCAATATGGCACTCGGTGGAGCTATTCCGCTCGGGATTGTGGCCTTGTTCATCCTGATCTTCTTCCACAGCTATGGCTCGGATTTCCTGCGTGCAGCGCAGGGCGGTGGACTGCCTGCTGGCATCTCGGCACCCGGCACTCCATTCTTCTACCTGAGCTCAATCGGGGTCGGCAATGTCTATTACGCGATCTTTGTCTTCATCCTCTACATGGGCTTCTGGCCATTGATCGCCTACATTTCGAGCTTGCAGCAGACCCGTGCAATCTTCGCGATGGCCTTTGATGGTGCACTGCCAAAGAGCGTTACACGGGTAAACAGCCGTGGCTGCCCATGGCTGGCATTGGTGATCTCCATGGTGCTTTCGGCGATTGTCTTCATCTATGCAGTGGTTAACCAGACAGGCTTCTTCCAGATTCTTGTCTACGCAACCCTCGTGCAATTGATTGCGATGGGACTGGTCGGTCTCGCCGGGATCTTGGTACCCAAGCTTCGACCGGAGTTGTACCGCGCTTCAACCTCCCAGAAGACCATCGCTGGTATCCCGCTGGTGTCCATTGCTGGCGTCGGCGCTCTATTGACGACGATCTTCGTGTGGTGGGCATACCTGCACTACGACTCCTTGGGGACGAACTCGAACATGACCAAGCTCCTCGTTTGGACTGTTGGCCCTGCTGTTCTCGGGGCGGTCTTCTTCCTAGGCGTCCGAATGGTCAAGGGAGCCGACGCTGACGCGATCTACAAGGAGATCCCGCCGGAATGATCGACGAGTTCAACGTTCTTGCTGGGGGCGAGGAGATTTCTCGCCCCCAGCAACAACTCGAGGCTGCCGTCGTAACTGGGGCCGCCATGGGCATCGGACGGGCGATCAGCGCCCGACTGATTGCGGACGGGATCATCGTCATCGCGCTGGATCGCGATCCTGCGGCCCTCGAGCTGACCGCCGCTGAGCTGGGCGATAGTTTCGTGCCGGTCGTGGGAGACGTGAGTGTTTGGTCCGACCATGAACACGCGGCCGATGTCGCCGAAGGACTCGGAGTCCTTAAGTATTGGGTCAACAACGCCGGTATCGATTTTCCCGGTGCTGCACATGAGATGACTGCTGAGCGGATTGAACGCGGCACCAGGGTTTTGCAATTCGGCGCAATGTTTGGCTGTTCCATAGCCGTCAGCCGGATGACAGAGGCAGGAACTAGAGGTTCGATCGTCACGATCTCATCCATCCAGGGGACTCACGCATTCCCGGCGTACTACGTATACGGCGCAGCCAAGGCAGCAGTTATCCAAGCGACGAGGTCAATTGCTTTGGACTATGCACCGTACGGAATCCGCGCGAACTCGGTGTTGCCCGGTTGCATTGAGACGCCGATGACTTACACGACTTTGCCAGTTGGCATGGATAGGGACGAGGCACTTCGGCGCGAAGGTGAGTTGTCCCCGATGGGGCGAGTCGGCCAACCTGGCGAAGTTGCCGAACTGGTGTCCTTCCTACTTTCGGATAAGGCGTCCTACATAAGTGGAGCCGAATTCACGGTGGATGGCGCTTCAACGACTAGGGCATTTCAGTACCCACCGATTGAATTGTGAAATGGAGCGGTCATGGGCCGGTTAGTCGGTAAGCGCGTGCTGGTAACTGGTGCCTCGAGTGGCATTGGCCGAGCCGTGGCAAATCAGATGGCGGCCGAAGGTGCCGTAGTGGCATGCGGCGGCCGCGATGCCGAACGCGTTGCGCGCACGGTCAACGAGATCCTGGCTGAAGGCGGCAAAGCGGTGGCCGCTCTTGGCGATGTGTCCGACGAAACGGGCGCCGCAACATGTGTCGCATCGGCGGTCGCTGGTCTAGGGGGCCTAGATGCCGTCGTATCAAATGCGGGGATCGACGCTGAAGTGTGGCCGGATGTAGCTGATTGGAATATTGCAGATTTTGATCGAATCATTGCGACAAATCTGCGCGGCCCCTTCCTAGTTGCCAAGTTCGCCATCCCGCATCTTCTGGCCGCAGGCGGTGGCTCGATGGTGCAGATGTCTAGCGTTTGCGCTGTCACGGTTTGGGCCGGCGATTGTGCTTACGACATCTCTAAGGCGGGGCTGAATATGCTCTCCGACCATATCGCCGTGGAATATGGCGCTCGCGGGATTCGGTCTAACACTTTGATGCCTGGAGTCATCCGAACTGAATTGCACGAGTCCGTGATGGAAGCAATGAACGATGGTCGGGCACTTGAACGCGAGTTGCTAACGAGGCATCCGATTGGACGATTTGGGACCGTAGAAGAGGTCGCCGAGGCGTGCATCTTCTTGTGTTCGGACGATGCAAAGTTTATGACAGGAGCCAACATTTCCATCGACGGCGGATACTCGAGGGTCTAATGCGAATCACTGATGTCAAGACACACGTCCTGCTCGATCCCGGATTCGATATCGGCGCCACCAGTTCCGCTCAGGACACGGTGGTCGTTGAGATCGAAACCGATGAAGGTCTGGTTGGAATCGGGGAAACCGATCTAAATGCCTGGGTTGCGAAGGCCTGCATTGAGGCACCTGGCACGCACACGATGGATCGTGGACTGCGACAGCAACTCATCGGAAGGGACCCCACAGACCCCCGGGCAATCTGGGATGACCTCTATGTGGGCACTGCCATGACCGGTCGTCGGGGCGCAGTGATCAATGCGATCGGTGCCATCGACATTGCGCTGTGGGACCTTGCTGGCAAAGCGGCCGGAGTTCCCACGTGGAAACTCTTGGGTGAACAAGCGCGGGAGGAGATAACTCCTTACGCTTCGTTGCAGCCTGAAGTCACCTCCATCGACGCCTATATCGAGTCAATGACGTCCTGGGCGACCACAGCACGCGACCTTGGATTCAAGGCGGCAAAGCTGGAAGCTACCTTCTCAGGTCCCTACGCTCACAAGGGCCTCGATGGCCCAGACGAATGGGTGATCGACGTCGTTCGTTCCGTCCGGGAAGCAGCCGGACCGGACATGATCTTGATGGTCGACGTGCAATATGCATTCGACTCGGTGGAACGCGCACTGCGAGCAGCCAACGCCCTTGCTGAGTTCGACATCTTCTTCCTTGAGACGCCATTGTGGGTTGATGATCTTGCGGGATACGCCGAGCTTGCGAAGCGATCACCGGTACGCATCGCACAGGGAGAATGGCTTACCACCAGACACGAATTCGCAGCACTATTCGCGGTGGGTGGAGTTCAGGTTGCCCAGCCAGATGTCGGTCGGGTTGGCGGGCTCACTGAGGCATTGCGCGTTACGAAGATGGCGGCTGACGATGGTCTACTGATCGTCCCCCACGCCTGGAAGACCGGAATCTCGGTGGCGGTTGCGGCCCACTTAGCGATGGTGACGCCGCATATGCCCTTCTTCGAGTTCCTGCCCGGAGAACTTTGCGAGTCTCGGCTCCGCAAGGAACTGGTCATCGACGAATTGGTGTATCGCGACGGGCACCTCGGAATCCCCGAGCGGCCAGGCTTGGGCTTTGAACTAAATCGTGACGCTCTGGCTGAGTTCGTTGAGGCCGCGGACAGAATCACGCCGCGTTCGCTTCGGCGGTCCTGATGGCCCTCGCCCCACTGCCAGAGATCATCGATGAGGCCTGGCGGTTGCTGGTTGAAGCTGATCGGCTTGGAGTTCAGGTTCGGTTGGTGGGTGGGCTTGCAGTTCGACTGCGGGCGTACGAAACCTTCCATAGCGGGTTGTCGCGTGAATACAAGGACATCGATCTGATCACCCTGCGAGGTCAAAGTAAAGTTGTTGCCGCGTTCCTGCTGGAGATGGGCTACGTCGCTAGCGACCGTTTCAATGCGATGAACGGCCATGAACGCTTGCTATTTCACGATGTAGAAAACCAACGACAGCTTGATGTTTTCGTTGGTGCCTTTCGGATGTGCCACGAGATTCCAATCAACGATCGCGTGTTGACTGACCCGGCGACAATTCCGCTGGCCGAACTGCTACTTACCAAACTGCAGGTCGTGAAGTTGAACGAGAAGGACATGCGAGACATCGTGGCCTTGATGTACCACCACGACGTTTCGGATCAGGACGGCGACACGATCAACGGTGACCGGGTTGCCGAATTGTGCGCCGGCGATTGGGGTTTGTGGCGAACCTCCCGAATGAATTTCGAACGGGTACGCGAAGGACTCGGCGACTATGGGATCAGTGAGGCCGAGCAAAGCGTGGTCCTGTCCAGGCTTACTCGGCTCTGGGATCGGATCGAACTTGAACCGAAATCCCGGGCTTGGCGTCTTCGCGACCGGATTGGGGATCGGAAGCAGTGGTATGAGGACCCGGAGGAGGTAGGGGGGTGAGCAGGTTTGCTGCCCGGCACGTAATCGTCACGGGAGGCGGCCGTGGCATAGGGGCGACAACGGCCCATCGATTTGCTGCTGAAGGCGCTGACGTCTTAGTGCTGTCACGTACCGATGCCGAAGTGTCCGCTGTGGCTGCAGAAATCCGCGCGGAAGGCGGCTCGGCGTGGCATGCGGTTTGCGACGTAACCGATTCGGGTGACGTTGACCGGATTGTCGCCGAAGCGATTCGACGCTGGGACGGTCAGATCGATGTGCTCGTCAATAATGCGGGTATCGACCACGATTGCGCGTTTCTTGATTTTCCTGAAACAGACTGGCGTCGCGTGATCGAAGTGAACTTGACCGGCCCCTTCCTTGTTGCCCAACGGGTTGCTCGGCAGATGTCTGTGCGCGGCGGTGGGGCGATTGTTCACGTGTCGTCGATTGACTCGATGGGCGCTGATGGAACGCAAGTCGCGTACAACGCATCGAAGGCCGGTCTGCTTGGCCTCAGTCGAACGATGGCGGTCGAACTCGGTCATCTGGGTATCAGATCAACTGTTGTGAACCCTGGCTACGTGGCAACTCCGTTGACCCGGGCGTACCTAGGCGAGGCGCAGTACGCGTACATGACCGGGGAGTTCGCGCGAGTCCCACAGCGCCGAATCGCGGAACCGGACGAGATTGCAAGTGCGATCCTCTTCCTCGCATCTGATGATGCAAGGCACATCAACGGCACTGAGTTGACTGTTGACGGTGGCACGACGGCAAACCTGTACATAGTTGAGACGCTGCCAAAGTCGTGAATGCCCCTGCGCACCTTCGGATTCTCGCGTGGGACCACCCGCGTGCGACTCGGCCCTTACAGGCGTGCGCCGCTGAATGGGGTCGGCGCACTGGTGTGCGGGTTGAGGTGGTCACAAGGTCACTCAGCGCGTTCGGAGATGAAGTGCCAGCGGAGGACCCGGCGGACATTGTGCTGATCGATCATCCGCACATTGGAGTTGCCGCGCATCAAGGTTCAATCCTGGCCCTGGACGATCTCATACCTGCTGATGTTCGGGTTGAAGTTGAGCTCGAGTCGGTTGGTGTGTCGCAGTCCACGTATTCGTACCGGGGCACAACGTGGGCCCTGGCAATCGACGGTGCCTGCCAAGCGCTCGCCTTCAATCCCGAGCAAGCTAGCGGAAGAGATGCTCCTACGACGTGGGCCGAAGTCCTGCGTCTTTCACAGGATCAACCGGGCTCCGTCGTCTTGCCCTTGCATCCCGCCCACGCGGTTTCTGCGCTTCTTTCAATCTTGGCGGGTCATGACCTCGCTTTCGGCGGCCCCATTTTGGCGCCACCGGAAGTGTTAGTCGAGGCCGTGGCGACCCTCTCGCACATTGCTGCCGCAGGAGACCGGGCGGCGTTGGACTGGGAGCCGCCGGAAGTGCTGGAAAGGCTGGCCAAGGGGGAGTTTGCCTGCGTTCCGCTGACCTACGCGTACGTCGGTTACGACGTCGAATGGCACAGTGCACCGAGTCTCGTTGCAGGCGGCCGACCTGGTTCCATTCTGGGTGGCGTGGGGGCTGCGGTTCTCGCCGGTACCGCAGATCCTGAGGGTGCTGCGGCATTCGCCGGCTGGCTGGCGACGCGCTCAACTCAACGGGACCTAGTCCTGCCCAACGGCGGCCAGCCTGCGAGTCGAGCTGCTTGGAGTACCCCAGGTTTCGACCCAATGTTTCCGGCCGTGTTGGCCACGATCGAAGTGGCCGCCGCACGGCCGAACTTGCCCTGGTGGCCAGATTTCCAACTCGCGGCTGGAGAGCTCTTGAACAAAGGTTTTGCGAACGGCGCGACTCCGCACGATCTCGCCGACCAAGTCTCGGCGGCGCACCTATCCCACCGGGAGGACACACTATGAAGATCACCGATATCAAGACGCACATCCTGCTCGATCCCGGAATGGATGCAACGGCCACCAGTTCCAACCAAGACACCATCGTTGTCGAGGTAGAGACCGACGAGGGCATAACGGGGGTCGGTGAAACCGATCTGAATGCCTGGGTTGCACGCGCCTGTATTGAGGCGCCTGGCACCCACACGATGGACCGGGGACTACGCCAGATGCTGATTGGGTCAGACCCAACTGACCCCAAAGCGCGTTGGCAAGAGATGTACGTCGGCAGTGCAATGACCGGTCGCCGTGGTGCTGTCATCCATGCACTTGGAGCCCTAGACATGGCGCTGTGGGACATAGCGGGAAAGGCTGCAGGCGTCCCAACGTGGCAACTGTTGGGTGATGCGCGACCGGAAGGACACTTGGTTCCGTACGCCTCACTCCTGCCGAATGCCGGATCCGACTATGACGCGTTTGCGGCATCAATTGGTGGGCAGGCAATCGCTGCGGCAAAGAATGGCTTCCGCGCCGGCAAACTGGAGTTGCTAACCCGCGGGCCCTACGCACACACCGGGCTTGCGGTTGCGGATGAGCGAATGGTCGAAATCATCGCCGAGGTTCGCCGCGCGACAGGTCCGGACTTTACGATCATGGTCGACGTCGCCTATGGCTGGGACAATTGGCGCCAAGCGTTGGCGGTAATCGAAACTTGGGCCGAGTACAACGTGTACTTCGTCGAGACTCCGATCTGGACGGATGATCTCGATGGCTATGCCGAACTTGCTCGCCATTCTCCAATTCCGCTGGCGGCTGGCGAATGGTTGGCCACAAGGTACGAATTCCAGGCTTACGTCGACCGCCAGGCTCTGCACGTGTTACAGCCCGATGTGGGTCGGGTTGGCGGAATCACAGAAGCCCTAGAAGTTACAAAGATAGCCGCAGCCAACGATCTGCTTGTTGTTCCCCACGGCTGGAAGACAGGCATCACCGTCGCGGCTACTTCGCACTTGGCGGCCGTAACGCCTTGTCTGCCGTTCTTTGAATTCGTTCCACCAGCAATTGCCGAATCCCGCCTGCGTCGGGAATTGGTGAACGACGAATTGGAACTGCGAAGCGACGGAACGTTGGCGCTGCCGACTCGACCGGGATTGGGGATCGAGCTTAATCGGGATGCGATGGCCGAATTCGAAGCAGCTGGAGCGCGTCTGTGAGATTGCTTGAGTCCACTCTTCTGGGTGTGTTTGTCTCGGTTGGAGATGACCTGGCGTGAGTCTGCCATCCTCCGATGTTGAACGCTGGCCGCTGATCAAGAGCCGCTTGTTCTCGGCCGCAATTGGAGATGCGTTAGACGCAGTCGGGCGCTACGACCAGTTCTTGCCGCCCGAAATCCGGGGAATTACTTCGGACATGGTTTGCGTCGGAAGGGCAATGCCAGTTCTCATCGGGGAGGCTTCCAAATCGAGTGGTAAGCCGTTTGGCCTGCTCACCGAAGCGTTGGACCAACTTGAGTCAGGCGAGGTCTATGTGGCTACTGCCGCTACCGCCACATGTGCGGCCTGGGGCGAGATTCTGACCACAGCGGCTCGAATGCGATCTGCCTCGGGCGCCGTCATCGATGGATTTCATCGGGATACTGCCGGCATCCTGCGGCAAGGTTGGCCGGTATTCAGTATCGGGGCCTATGCCAAAGATGCCGGTCCGAGGACCGCAGTCCTAGATTTCCGTACCAGCGTGGACGTGGCGGGAACCCGGATCAATCCCGGTGACCTGATTTTTGGGGATCGCGACGGCGTTGTCGTAGTGCCAAAGGAAGTTGAAGACGAGGTTCTGGAAAGAGCGTTGGCCAAGGTCAGTGCCGAAAATGAAGTTCTTATTGCGATCGAGCACGGAATGAGCGCAACTGCGGCATTTAAAGAATTCGGTGTTCTGTGATGTTTATGAGGCGGTACCAATGAATATTGCTTGGGCGACCATGTCGGACTGGACCGCTTCGATATTTGAAGCCGTCGGCTTAGACAGGCAGCAAGCTAGCCAGGTAGCCGCGAACCTTGAGTACGCCGAACGTCGCGGTTTCGCCAGCCACGGGTACATGCGACTAGGGGTCTACGTAGAGCGGATTAAGGCGGGCGGAATTCGGTGCCGGCCCGAGATCAAAGTGGTGACTGATTTCGGCGCAATGGCCGTCGTAGATTCCGATTCGGCCGCAGGTGCTGTATCAGCTATCTTCTGCACCGACCTGGCGATTAGCAAAGCCGCGCAGCATGGTGTTGGTGTCGTGATCGCGTCCAGTGCGAATCACTTTGGGGCAGCGGGGTATTACACGGATCGGATGACCGCTGCCGGCTTGGCGGGTGTTGTTAGCTGCAACACGGACGCAGTGATGTGCGCCCCATTCGGCGGTCGCCCAGTGCTCGGGACGAATCCGCTCTCGATCGCGGTTCCCGTATCAGAGCGGTGCGGACCGCAACTAGACATGGCTACGACCGAGGCCAGCTACGGCAAGATTCTGTTGGCCAGAGACCGCAATGAAACCTTGCCAATTGGCTGGGCGGTCGACGAA
>Ga0194061_1002038_pt1 | contig 11304 bp, 12 predicted proteins | sample SepL2221m_MetaG_FD_163423 | JGI IMG/M metagenome (GOLD analysis project Ga0194061, IMG submission 163423) | Anoxic zone freshwater microbial communities from boreal shield lake in IISD Experimental Lakes Area, Ontario, Canada - Sep2016-L224-21m | ecosystem: Environmental > Aquatic > Freshwater >...
AAGTACATTTGAACCAATTTGCGTAACGAAACAGAAACTGATGACTGATCGGCACCGGCAGCAGAATCAACTAACGGGTAGAATATTTGGTTAAAATCTCAAGCCCGACAAACTCCTAGCTCATATCTGGCCGTGTCTAAAATAAAATATCGCAGCATACGGCTGCCTGCTGATGGGAAACGGCTCTAAAAAACCCGTGTTATAATGGCTCATCTTGAATAAATGGGAGGTAAACGATGAGTCATTTCTTCGTGTCACCAAGTAAGACGAGACTGCGAGTTATGCGCGGTGGGCAGGCCATGATTAGAGAGTGGAAGATTCCAAAACCTGTCGTCCTTGTAGATTCTCGGGAAAAGATGCCGCTCTATCTATTCGATAATCATCCCAACTGGTTTAAAGGCGAGCAGCAAGCTACACTGAGCGCTGGAGACTATTCGCTTGAGGGCATGGAAAACGTTCTCTCTCTTGAGCGAAAATCAATGGCGGACGCAATCGGCAGTACCATAACTGGCAGGGAGAGGTTCATACGTTCGTGTGCGCGTTTGGCAAAATTCCGATGGAAAGCAATACTTATTGAAGCAAGTTACGAGGATATGAAGACGCCATACCACCGGTTTGAAGATTTGCAGACCGAAGCGCATCCGAATGCTGTATGCGGAACACTGGATGCCATTGAAGCCAAGTTTGGCATTCCCATTTTGTATTCTTCACGGAATCGTGATATGGCCTCAGAGAAGGCCGCCAGTTGGCTATCGAAACATTTTATGTATTGGTGGCTTGAGCAAAATGGGCACGACCGCGTACTGATTGACACCGACGGATTATAAAGGAGATTCAAATGGATAAAACCACACTACATATTGGTGCCGCTGGTGAATTACTTGTGCAGTTTAAATTGCTGAAATACGGAATTGACTCAGCACGTATGACCACAGATTCTGGTATTGATTTGGTTGCTTACTCTCCGAAAGACCGTACGGCTTACACTATCCAAGTAAAAACTAAAGAAAAACCTACAGGTGCGGGAGGTACCGGTAAAAATGCACTTGGTTGGTTTTTAAGTGATAACACGCCTGCCCAATTGGTTGCATTAGTAGACTTGGAGTCAGAGAATGTGTGGTTATTTGAAATTGAGGATTTTCGGAAAAAAGCACAGCAAAAATCAGGAAAAAACATTATGCAACTTTACATGTATACAGAAGAGCCAAGAAAGACGAAACATGAGTACTCGAAAGTATCTGACTTTCATGAATATCTTATCGACAAGCAGATCCATAAGCTTATCCCGCAATAATATTGACCTGAGCGGAACGCTGCTTGCTAAGCTACATTGAAGGTTTCAGATTCGTAACCAACTACAAAAGAGGCGATTCAACAAGGCTTTGACCTGCCCTAAAACCCGGCAGGTCAAAGCCATATCCGTTAAGGATAAAATTAACAGGGAGCATACGCTGGAAACATCTGCCACCATAATCCAAACCGTTCTTACGCATTATCCGGATGTGCAGGGAATCTATCTGTTCGGTTCCAGCTTGACGGAAGATGAATGGCCGGAGAGTGATGTTGATCTTGCTTTACTGCTGCCGCCGGGTGCAGCAAAAAACGGGCGGCATCTGGCAATCAGCGACTGTGCCCTTGAGCTTGCCAGTACTCTCGGCAAAGAGGTTGACCTGCTTAATGCACGAACCGTGTCTACCGTTTTCCAGAAAGAGATCATTACCAAAGGAAGGCTTTTGTATTGCGCTGACCGCTTTGCTGTTGACGAGTTTGAAATGCTGACGATTTCCTTTTACCAGAAGCTGAATGAGGAACGGAGCGGGATTATTGAAGCTGCTCTTGCTGACGGGAGATTCTACAAAATATGAACGATATCGTTCTGAACAAAAAAGAGAGTATTGAACGCTGTATCAGCCAGATTCGGGTTTATTACGCCACACCTTCCTGCCTTGAGTTTGAAGACGATTACATGAAGCAGGACAGTATCGCCATCAATCTGCAACGCGCTTGTGAACAGTGTATCGACCTGGCAAACCATACGATAAAAGCACGTAAGCTGGGACTTCCCAAAGACAGCCGGGAAAGCTTTCGCCTGCTGGCTGCTGCCAAAATTATTCCTGGCGAACTAGCGAAGCATCTTGAAGGAATGGTCGGATTCAGGAATATTCTGGTGCATGAATATCAGCGCATGGATATTGGGCTCATGGTTGAGGTTATTGAGAGTCATCTGGATGATCTGGTTCTTTTTACCAACCATATAGTATCCGAATTTGCCATTGCAGCCAGGTAGGTCGTGTTAGTTTCATCAACGCACCATGAGCAACGGAGAAATCGACCATGACCAACAGTATCATCCATATCTTCATCGCGCTGGTTATGCCTCCCCTGCTGCTGGGGGTGATCGGCAAGACCAAGGCCGCTTTTGCCGGGCGGGTTGGGGCGCCCTTCCTGCAGCCTTATTACGACATTCTGCGTCTTTTGCACAAAGGGAGCGTTTTCAGTACGACCACCACCTGGGTTTTCCGTGCCGGGCCGCTGGTTGCACTGGCAACGACGGCTGTGGCTGCCCTGCTGATTCCTTTTGGTGCCCATCCGGCACCCATATCGTTTCAGGGAGATATGATTCTGTACGCCTATCTGTTTGCACTGGGGCGTTTTTTCACCATGGCCGCCGCCCTCGATACCGGTTCCAGCTTCGAGGGGATGGGCTCAGCCCGTGAAGCAACTTTTTCCTGTCTGGCTGAACCGACGCTTTTTTTCGGCCTGATTACCCTTTCGCGTCTTTCAGGTTCCTACACCCTGTCTGAAATGTTGAACCATATCAGTCCGACGGTCTGGCTGCAGTCCGGCGCAGCCATGCTGCTGCTGATCGGCGGCATGTTCATCGTGCTGCTGGCCGAAAACTGCCGCATTCCCTTCGACGACCCCACTACCCACCTGGAACTGACCATGATTCATGAAGTGATGGTACTCGATCACAGCGGTCCGGCCTTTGCCATTATCCAATACGGCGCCGCACTCAAGCTGTTCGTGCTGGGTGCATTTTTCGTCCATCTTGCCCTGCCGTATTCGACCGGAAACCCGCTTGTTGACTGGGGGCTTTTCATTGTTTCCATGCTTGAGCTGGCCGTCCTGGTCGGTGTTGTCGAATCGGTCATGGCCCGTCTGCGGCTGGTTCGCGTGCCACAACTGCTGGTGGCAGCTACTATTCTTGCCGCTTTTTCTACGCTGCTTGTCATCAGGTGATGCCATGATTTCGTTAGCCGACCAACTGCTCGTCCTTGTCCTGTTAATCAACTTCGTCTCGCTCGGGACCAGCCGGCTGATCTTTTCGATCCGTGCCGTGGCTGCCCAGGGTGTTATTCTGGGGATTCTTCCCGGTCTGATTCATCCCTTCTCCTGGCATCTGGTCGCGATCACCGCCGTCATAATTGCCGCCAAGGGATTTGTCATTCCGCTGCTGCTCAATAGGGCCGTCCGTTCCGCCGAGATTAAACGGGAGGAAGAGCCTTTCGTCGGTTACGTGGCCACCCTGCTGCTGGGGGCGCTCTTTACGGCACTTTCTTTCGGGTTTGCCGGTAAGCTGCCGTTACTTCCGGAGCACCAGAATTACATGTTTGTGCCGGCCTCCATCGCTACCCTGATGAGCGGATTTCTGATCCTGACAACCCGCCGCAAAGTCATTTCGCAGGTCATCGGCTATCTGGTACTGGAAAACGGCATTTTCATTTTTGGACTGCTGCTGGCAGAGGCCATGCCACTGATGGTCGAGGCCGGTGCCCTGCTCGATTTGCTGGTTGGCACCTTTGTGATGGGAATCGTAATTAACCATATCAGCCGTGAGTTTTCCTCTCTGGATACCACGCGCCTGACCGCGCTGAAAGAGGAGTAGCCGTTCATGCTTGCTGTCCTGATACTTGTGCCGCTCGTCGGTGTCGGCGTGACCTGGATGATTCCTTCTGTCACGCTGCGCCCCAAAGTGCTGGCGCTGTTCGCACTGGCGCACCTGGCAGTTACCGCCCAGCTGCTTAGCAATACACCGGCGGATTCGCCGGGGCACTGGATTCACCTTGATGCGCTCGGCAAACTGGTACTGCTTGAAACCAGCATACTCTTCCTGTTCTGCGCCATTTATTCCATCGGCTATCTGACCTACCGCCAGGAGCGTTCCAACCGGGTGCTCTGCAGCGGTCTGCTGCTCTGTCTGGCAGGCGCATCACTGGTAACGGTTTCACATCACCTGGGATTGATGTGGGTGGCGCTTGAGACCACTACGATTGCCATGGCCCCGCTGATCTATTTTAATCGCAACGCCCGCTCAATTGAGGCAACCTGGAAATATCTGCTGATCTGCTCGGTGGGAGTCGCACTGGCACTGATCGGCCTGTACTTCCTGGCATACGCCACCATTGTTGCCCATGTCGAACCTACGCTGCTGCTGGACAACCTGATTCGGGATGCCGGCAAACTTTCATCCGGCTGGGTGCATGCAGCCTTCGTGTTTCTGCTGGTCGGCTTCGGCACCAAAATGGGATTGGCACCGCTCCATACCTGGAAGCCGGACGCCTACGGCGAGGCACCGGGGCTGGTGGGGGCGCTGCTGTCGGGTGGGCTGGTCAACCTGGCCTTTCTGGCACTGCTGCGGGTGTATCAGCTCTGCCTTGCCACCAAAGAGATTACCTTTTTCCAGAATGCGCTGATCGTCATGGGACTGATTTCAATGCTCTTCGCTGCGGTGTTCATGGCTCGTCAGGCGGATTTCAAACGGATGCTGGCCTATTCGAGCGTTGAGCACGTGGGCATTATGGCGGTGGCGCTCGGTCTGGGTGGCCGGGCGATCTTCGGGGTGCTGTTTCACATCCTGGCCAACGGGTTGACCAAGGGGGTACTGTTTCTTTCCTCCGGCAACATTCATCGCTCCTTTAACAGTAAAAGTACAACGCATGTCAGGGGTGCCCTGCGCCGCCTCCCCTGGTCGGGGGCTCTTTTTCTGGCCGGATTCATTGCCATTACCGGTTCGCCCCCCTTTGCGCCGTTCATCAGCGAATTTACCATCATCAGTGCTGCTTTTATTCAGGGGCGGATGCTGGTGGGTGCACTTTTTCTGATCTCGCTGGTGATTATTTTCATCGGCATGGCGCTGACCGTGCTGCCGATGGTGATGGGTGAGGTTCCCCCCGATAGCGAGGACAGCGGCTACCGCGACTCTTTTTTGACGGTGGGACCGCCCTTAGTGCTGCTGCTGCTGGTTTTTCTGCTGGGGGTCTGGATCCCGGCTCCTTTGATGACGCTGCTGCGTGATGCGGCGGCGCTGCTGGAGGTGCGGGTATGAGCCACGGCATGAAGATCTTTTACAACGGGACCTCGTTTCCACGGAGTGAGATTCCGCAGGCCGACAATGACGCCTTTTTTCAGGGTTTGCTGGATGCCTCCTCGGCCGGGTGGCGGGTCTGTTCCTACTTCGGTGTTCCGCATGCTGGAGGTGCCGATCTGTACTGCATCATGTCAGCCCGTGGCAGCAGCGGCGAACTCGGTATTTTCTCGACAACGGTGGGGGGGGCGTTTCCGTCACTGGCGCTCTCCTGTCCACAGCTGCATCTTTTTGAACGGGAAATCGCCGAGCAGTGTCTGGTGCGGCCGGAAGGGCACCCCTGGTTCAAACCGGTCCGTTTTCAGAAACCGCTCTTTGAGGGGAAGGGCTTCTGGCACGACACTGATGGTGGAGGTCTGCTCCCTGCAGTCACCGATTTTTACCGTGTTGAAGGGGAGGAAGTCCACGAAGTTGCCGTCGGCCCGGTGCATGCCGGCATCATCGAGCCGGGGCATTTTCGTTTTCAGTGCTACGGCGAAGAGGTTTTTCATCTGGAGATATCGCTCGGGTTCCAGCACCGCGGGATCGAGCGTAGCCTGATCGGTCCGGCTACTCCTCGTACCATGCACATCATGGAGACGATAGCCGGTGACACGACTGTTGGTCACGGCCAGGCCTACTGCATGAACATGGAGGCGCTGGGCGGTTTCTTTGCCTCTCCGCGTGCCGAGACCGTGCGTGGCATCGCTCTGGAGCTGGAGCGGCTGGCAAATCACACCGGCGATCTGGGAGCGATTGCCGGCGACGTTGGCTATCTGCCGACCGCCTCGTTCTGCGGCCGGATACGGGGAGACTTCCTGAACATGACCGCTCTGTTCTGCGGCAGCCGTTTCAGTCGCGGTCTGCTGCGGCCGGGGGGGATCGGGTATGACTGTGATGACACGATTGTCATGGAGATGCAGCAGCGGCTGGAGGCGGCGCGGGTTGACCTGACCGGAGCGGTCAAGCTTCTCTGGGATACCCCTTCGGTCATGGGGCGTCTGGAAGACACCGGCCACGTCAGCGAACATGACGCCCGCGAGATCGGACTGGTCGGGCCGGCGGCACGGGCCAGCGGGTTGAACCGGGATGTGCGTCGTGATCATCCCTTCGGAATTTTCCGCATCAGCCAGATTCCGGTTAACACCGCCAACAGCGGGGATGTGGCCGCCCGCTCGCTGGTGCGCTGGCTTGAGGCCGAGCGCTCGCTTGATTTTATCGACGAGCAGATCCGTCATCTGCCGCGCGGTGCCTGCCGCAATCAGCCGAAAGCCCCTGCAGCCAATCGCTGTGCGGTTTCGTTGACCGAAGGATGGCGAGGTGAAATCTGCCACGTTGCTCTGACCGATAACGTGGGAAGCTTCGAGCGCTACAAAATTACCGACCCGTCGTTCCACAACTGGTCGGGTCTGGGGCTGGCCCTGCGCAACCAGCAGATTTCAGATTTCCCGCTCTGTAACAAGAGCTTCAATCTTTCGTACTGCGGGTATGATTTATAGCCTGCAGCATTGATTCAGTACCGCGATACGTGTAATCCGGAGTTTTTATGCTAAAAGCGATTCTTACCCGCTTCCGTCAGGGGCACCGCACCATGGCCTACCCTGACGCTCCCCAGCCGATGCCGCCCCGTTTTCGCGGACTGCCGTTTCTGGACAGTACCCGTTGTAAGTCTGACTGCCGGGCGTGCGCTGCTGCCTGCCCCTACGGAGCCATTTCTGTCGATGGACCCTTGCAGCTTGATATGGGCAGATGTCTTTTCTGCGGCGAATGCAGCGCTGCCTGTCCGCAGATTGCCATTGTGTTTTCGACGGAGGCCAGCCTGGCAAGCCGTAGCCGAAGCGGCCTGACTGTTGTGGCACATCAGCCGTTTGAACCGGCGAAGTCGCTGGAAGGGGAACTGTTGCGGCTGTTCGGAAGATCGCTGAAGCTGCGTGAAGTCAGTGCCGGCGGCTGCAACGCCTGCGAAGCCGACACCAACGTACTTTCCACCATCGGGTGGGATCTGGGGCGTTTCGGCATCCAGTTCGTGGCAAGTCCGCGCCATGCAGACGGGCTTTTCATTACCGGCCCGGTCAGCCAGAACATGCACGCTGCGCTGATGGACACCTACATCGCCATACCCGAACCGCGGCTGGTGATCGTGGCCGGTGCCTGCGCCATCAACGGCGGTCCGTTTATCGACCATGCCGAGGTTCATAACGGCGCCGACGGCCTGTTGCCGGTTGATCTCTATATTCCCGGCTGTCCTCCGGCGCCGCTGACCATTCTGGACGGTCTGCTACGGTTGCTGGGAAGGGTTGTCTGACAGATAGTGACTCGTGAAATCACGGGCGCCTGGCTTTGATGCTGTCGCGGTTGAAAGATAGTATTTTGAAACCTTTCTGGGTCATGCCGCTGGCCAGATAGATTGAATTTTCAGGAAAGCTGACCGCAAATTCTCCCAGCCCCACCTCCTCCACCTTTGTCACCCAGCTTACCTTCTGCAACTGCTCCCGCAGGGTAAATGTTTCCGACGGGGTCTTGATTCCTTCAATCCTGACGTTGACCTTGTTACTCAACTCACTCAGGCGGGAGTTGATCTTGGCGACAATAATCGGGATGAACTTTTCGGCGACATTTTTGAGCGCCTCGGCGTAGGCATCCTCCGTACTTGAAGCCAGTCCTTTGGCCTCTTCGCTGCCGGCGGCCAGAACGACCATTTTTCCGCTGGTATCCCTGGTCATTAACCGGTAGGTGAGCCGGGCCGTCACCGCGTTAAAAGGCATCGAAATGCCATAGCCGGCGTTTGAACCCTTGGTTTTGGAGATGGTCGGTTCTATTTTTCCGATCAGGACGGAGCTGGAGAGGAAACGGTAGACCAGTGAACGGACTTTGACCTGGTCACCGTTTTTAAGCGCCATGTCGATATCTTTCATGTTGAACGACTGGGACTCGGCCAGGTCGCGTACAGAAAATCCCTGTTCAGCCAGTTTGCCGATGATGTTCTGCACAACGATATTTTCGTCATCATACTCCTGCTGTCCGTCGGCATAGAGTCTGCGGGCCGGCAGATAGACTGATATGGCGGTGTTGAGCGACAGCGACGACATGGCTGCAGTGGCATTGACGGTCTCGATGCAGACATTGATCAGTGTCTTGATGGAATCTCCCTGGCGTTGCTCTTTCAAGACCTTGAAGCTGTTGACGACGCCGCGGGTCTGGGTCGTGATCAGGTCGTCAAGCAGTGCCGAATCTTCCACGATGGTCTTGCTTTTAACGTCCACGCCAGAAACTTCTTCCACCGCAGCCCACTTTGCCCGGTTGATGGCTTCAACCTTGGCAGACGGCACATCCCCGGCGATGATGGCGCTCTCTCCGGTGGCATTTACACAAACTGGTTTTGCTGAAGCATGCCCGGTGACACAATACGTCAGAAATACAACAATCAAAATGCGGAAAATAACGTGATTCATATCGGTAACCTCCTGTACGATTCTATCTACATCGGTTTCAATCTGCTGCGTCCCATCCGCTTCATCAGTTTCCAGAGCGGCCCCTTTACCGGAAACATCCGCATGGCATCAAGCATGGCGTCGCTGATGTTGACTTCAAGCCCCGGAACCACCCAGTTTGATCGCTTGATCGCCTCCGATGTGACCAGATCGGAAAGTTCGTCTTTGATCTGCGGCGAAATGTAGAAAAGCGGCGCAAGCATGGGCGAGGATGCCGTGACAAGCCCCTCTTTCAGAGCTGTCAGGTAAAGTGACGTGCCGGGAAACAGGCGGATGCCGGTCATGGCAATGACTGCTGTCGGCCGCAGTTCGTCCATCAGTTCAAAACTCTCCAGAACCGTTGCACGGTTCTCGCCGGGGCCGCCAAAGAGGATATAGTGGGCAAAATCCATCTCCCGTTCACGGCAGAGCAGCGAAGCGCTGCGCAGGTCATCGACGGTAAAGGATTTGCCCAGATTTTTGAGCATCTGTGGCGAGCCGCTCTCCGTACCGTATTCAACGGCATCACAACCGGCTTCCCGCATCAGGTCGAGCAGGTCGGGGGGCATGAATGCGGGATTTATGAAGGCTGTCCAGTTGATTGACAGCTTGTCGGCCAGGATTGCCCGGCAGAGTTCGCCGGCAAATTGTGTCGGATAGTTGAAAATGTCATCGACGAAATAGATGTAACTGACCTGGTGATCATCAACCAGGGAACGGATCTCTGCAATAATCTCCGGTATCGGCCGCAGACGCATGGTGCGCCCTTCAAGCAGCGGGTAGGTGCAGTATACGCAGCGGAAGGGGCAGCCCCGTTTGGTCTGAACGTTGAGCATGCCACCTTCCCGTTGATAGCGAGACACGTCGAACAGCTGCCGGTCAGGGGTGCCGATCCGGTGCAGCGGTTGCGGTGGAAGAAAGTCACCACCGTCGTTCAGCAGTACCCCTGGGAGCAGGTCCACACGTTCCCCGCGTTCCAGTTTTCCGGCCAGGAGCGGCAGGATTTCCTCCCCTTCGCCGACCACACCGTAGTCAGCGCCCAGAAACGAGAGGATTTCACGGGGCATCAGCGAAAACCCCGACCCCCCCACAACGACCTTCGCGCGACCGTTACAGCTGGCAACAACCGATTTAATGCCTTCCAGGTACCAGCGACTGGCCGGCCAGGTTACGTTATCCACATTGCGGATTGAGATGGCAACCAGGGCGGGTGCGAAACTTTCGAGCAGGGACAGCACCGCCTGTTCGGGATTTTTTTCAAAGCAGAGATCGAGCACCGCCAGTTGATGCCCCTCGCGGGAGAGCGGACCGGCAAGGTAGGAGAGGCCGATTGGAAAAACCGGGTAGGGTGAGCGTTCCCGGTTGGCTGAGATCAGCAGGATTTTCATGGGGTGTCGAACCACTGTCGCATAGCGTCCAGGCGTTCCGCAACACAGCTGGGAAGCTGAAACTGCAGTATTCCGTCCCGGTCTGTCAGGGCGTGAGTGGTCATTCCGCTGGCCAGTTTCATTCCCCGGCTGTCGACGATGATATTCTCAAAAATGAGTGTCGCGGTTTCAGAGGGTATCAGACGGGTGCGGATTGTCAGCAGATCATGGTAACGTGCCGGTCGCAGGTACTTTAGCTCCAGCTTTATGACCGGACCGAGATAGCCAAGTTCGGTCAGCTGAAAGGCGTCAATCCCGAACATTCCGGCCAGGGCATTCCGGCCGACCTCCATCCAGGCCACATAATGGCCGTGCCAGGCAACCCGGTAGGCGTCCACTTCATTGAAACGGACAGTTACGTTTGTTTCGTGGTATTTCATGACGTTTCCTGACTGTCAGATACGGTAGCTGGCTGCTCGAGCCACGCTCTGTTCATACCAGCAGGCGGCTCAAATTACAATCTTTAAAGCCATACCCCACATGTTCCCAAGTAGGCCAGGCACGCCTGATTCCGGTGCTGGATTTTCCGGAGGGCGTTTCCATTCCACGACTGGTCCTGAAGGCTACGTGAGTAGCACGCTGGACGCCCATCATCCGAGGCGGTACATCGATCCACCAGCACGATAGTGAATTCTGCTCCATTTGGGTATCACCACAGGCCGATTTTAGCATCATAATGTTTTTTCTGCATGTATGACTTATTCTGTCATAACTCTCTGTTATGGTCGTAACATCATGAAGCTGGTGAGGCATGAAACATTAGAAAGCTATTCAGGAAAATGGTGGTGTGGTATACAGGATTAACTTACGATTCCGCATGGCCCGCTTAAGATATTCGTTCATGTGGGCGGATTCTCCATGATGGGAACAGCGTCTCGGATGATTCCGGCGAAAGTCTGATGATATGTTCGACTTAGGGAATGGTGTGTTCATTTTCAAGTGTCGTGTTTCACCGCTTTCAAGAACAAATGACAACAGGTATCGGATTGGCAATAGTTTGTTGTGTAGTCAGCACAATGTCATATCCATAATGAAAGGTGACGCTATGGATGTTGATACC
>Ga0194061_1002039_pt1 | contig 11300 bp, 5 predicted proteins | sample SepL2221m_MetaG_FD_163423 | JGI IMG/M metagenome (GOLD analysis project Ga0194061, IMG submission 163423) | Anoxic zone freshwater microbial communities from boreal shield lake in IISD Experimental Lakes Area, Ontario, Canada - Sep2016-L224-21m | ecosystem: Environmental > Aquatic > Freshwater >...
TGGCTTTCCGGTAATTGGACAGCATCCGGAAAATGACAACCTGAATTTGAAAAGAACGACTTACGCGTCCAACATCTTGAAATATCTACACCGGAATTTCAGTTCCGGATTGTCTTGGACAGCAATGGTATCAAATAAAGTATTTTGTCCGTAGTTTGAAAACATCAGCAGCAACTCGGAATAAGCGTCTTCCTGAACTTGAGCAACATCAGTAAGTGCTGTCAGAGCAGAAATATTATCTACGACGCTAATCGACGTGGGACTACCGCTACTGGTGCCGCCTGTCGAGGATGATGTTACCGCTATCGACGCGTAGTCATAATCAAGCGAAGCAGCGGTGAGCTGGGCATCAGCTTTCTGATCAACCGCCAGGCAGTAGATGTGATTGCCCGCCGGCAACGCTGTGTTCATGATGGTGGTTGTCGGGATGGAGAAAAGGTTCATCTGAAGTGCAGGTACTATTTTTGAGGTGAATCCGGCAACCGGATCAAGCCAGAATACCTTGTCGCCGAACGCGTAAACCAGCCACCAGTCGGCACGGGTGGTGTTGCTGCCAGGATCGACCGCAATATCAAGCTTAACAGGTGTCGATGTGCTGACAGATATGCTCTTAGAACCGTTGGCAGTCATCGTGACCTTGACGGGAGTTGATGATGTGGTCGTTGTGGTCGTTGTGGTTGTAACGGCATCACCTTCAATTTGGACAAAACCAGCATTCTTTGAAGAGCTGTTGTACGACCATGTTGTTGTATTAGAATCAACTACCGTGTACGTACCAGCCTTGATTGTTACGTTGGGAGTCACCGTCCAGTATTGATTTTGAGTGGTTCCCGACGCTGACCAGGGGCCATATGTGGTGCCATCGGAATGTTTGAGTGCAATCGTCCCCGGCGTGCTGCCATTACCGTTATTGTAGTGATATGTCATGATTTTTGTGATCTTCACGTCTGTCGATACAGTAAAAACAGATGAAGAACTCGGTCCGCTCGAAACACCAGACGAGTTGAAACTGTTAAGGATGGTTGACGCCTGAACTTCTACAATTCCGAGAAGCAACAGCAGCAGCATGACGACAAACAAGCGTACATAGACATCTGACATTCTACATGTTACCGTTTTCATAATGTCCACCTCCCGGAAATGTACGTCTGAATCAATTTATGTGAGAAATTCATGTCTCAATAGCTTACATGATCAAAATTAAGGAGTAGTTCCAACACCACCTGAAATATAACGGTACGACGACTCGGGATTTCCCCCTCCAATATCAGCTTTGATAGAGATATTTCCCGGTTTGGCTTTAGCATCCCACGTATAGGTATATGATTTACTTCCGCCTTCCTTCGCAAGCGTCTCTTTTGGTTTTGACAGATATACTTCTCCCGTTGTGGCGTTCTTGATTGTAACAGTTACACCATAATCGTAATACGACCAGCCGGTGGCTCCAAGGTCGATCGTGATCGGAACACTCCCCGAACCATCAGTCTTAGCCGAAAAATCTGCTCCCTTACTTCTCCAACCATCACTATCTACCGTCTTGAAATTCGAGACATTGCCAAGAGTTACTGACAACCAGAGATAATCACCTTTCTTTCCGGCAGTAGATATATTGGTGCTGCCGGTTACTGTCCCGGTCGATGCTGGGGTCGTTGTGGTAGTTTGTTTACAGGCTGCAGGTTCGGTTGTAAGGTTTTTGTCCCAAGCCTGAAGGTCCTTGGCAATTACCTGCTTCCAAGCATTCATGCCATTACTGCCGTTTTTGGCCAGAGCCAAAACAGCTTCTTCGGAATAATAGTTCAAATCATCATCGTTAATATACGTGGCATAGGGTGCCAACCGTGCGCGGCTCCGTTGCATCAGTTGTACATAGCTCCAGAACGAGTCGGCTTCACTCGGGTTTTCTCCCGCATAGGCGGAAATTGCTTTTTTGTCACTGGCCGAAAGAGACTGATAGCGTGTCTTGAGTGCAAGCAACTGGGGTCGCAACTTTGAACTGGCAATATTGTCTTGCGCCTTCTTCCACTGGGCAAAGGTTTTTTTAAGTTTAGCGACAGCAGCAGTACGGTCATTGTCGTTGATTTGATAAGGATTTTTCCCTGGAGGCGTCGTTGAGGCGACGTAACCGATTACGCCATCCTGTCCACGCGTAGAGCCATACGTAAAAACGTCATCACCATAATCCACCCATTTGTCATAAAGATTCCTGATCAGCACGTTGTTCAGCATAGAGCGCGCCTGCAGGCCGCTCTGCCAACCTACGCCAGCCAAGCACGAGCCAATCGGAAAAGCTTTGTCTGCAAAACCTTTGAGGACCACCTTCAAGGCCTCTTTATAATCGACGCCGCAGGTACCGGCACCGGAGGCAATGGCGCGACCATAAGAGCTATTCTTGGCAATCGCCTGGAGTACCTGGATATATTCGTCCTTGGAGGTGACGTTATCGGCAAATGCTTTCCAGGCAAACTCGGAAAATACCAGGGTTGCATCAGCTGGATTGCCCAATAACAGATGGGTACGCATGTCCTGGAAGATACGGGGACCGCTGGAGCCCATCATTTTCAAGGCCTTGGCGCCAACCGACCCTACATTCAACGTTTCGATAACCTTGGTGGCACAATTTAGCACGGCGGAATCCCAATCTGTCCCTGAAGGCAATTCCATATCCACCGTGGTTTTTTCAGTGATCAGGTCATCAATGGATTTACCCCAGAATGCAGAAAAACCTTTAGAAGTTTTCTTGGTGCTTTTCATAAAATCAGTGGCATCGACCGAAACGTTCGTGACAGACTCAAGCGCCAGACCAGACTTGTTGTCGAAAAGCAACCCAAGAGCATAATTATTTCCCTGAAAGCCGACCGGCAACAGTTGAACACGTAACGGCGGGCCAGTGAGATATGCGGTTGTAGCTGAAAGGTCTAGCCCCGGTATAGTTCCGTTTGGCAAGGGCGGCGTAACACCGAATCCGGCAGTGCTGATGTTAAATCTGAGACCGTCTTGGATAAATAGCTTGAAGTCGACGTTGGCCGCCTGTTCACCGACCACGATGTTGTTGATCCTGATGGTGTCTCCTCTTAGTAAGGCATCCGAAGCTGAAAAAGAAATATCCGCTATGCCAAGCGGGTCATCCGTAAAAAACTCTCTGGGCGGAGTTGCCGCAAGGGGCATCGCACCAATCGCGTCGACCAGATCTGGCAGCGAAACCTGAGTTGCAACTGTAGAATCTGATGAACTCGTTGCTGAGCTACTGGTGGCTGAAGTAGCGGTTGTGCTGGAAGTCGTACTGCTGGCAGCGCATCCGGTGATTCCCAGGGTCGTCTTGCCGGAAGGATCGTAGCACATCGATTTACTGCCGATGGTCAGGGTGTAACTTCCTGCTGATAGCGTCTGCCCCAGAGCCCAGTTAGCCTCGCACCAGCTCCACTGGCAGGCGCTGCTTTTGGCAAGCGTCACTGTTTTGCTATAGCCGTTCGGCCCGTTAAGTGTCGCGGCCAGACTGCTGCCACCGACGCTGGTATCGTACCAGACCCGGATATTGGCGATCTCACTGTTTTGCGACAACGTGAACGTGGTGCTGTTCGTGTACCCGCAGGCACCGATATAGCCGTTGTTGATGATTGTGGAAGTCGATGAGCAGGTTGCCTGGCTGAATGTGGGATTCATCAGAAATAAAATAGTTAACCAAAGGCCAAGGAAACAAACAGTAAAACTTTTTTTCACGGCACACCTCCATGTCATGTTGAACAATCATGAACAGATTACAAAAGTCGAAATTTGTTTGGAATTTTATCACTTGTAAAAATATTGTCAAAACATCTTTTGAAAAAAAGCAGGGCACCAAAGATGGTGTCCTGCTTTTTAATTACATCACAGCATGTCTTTCTAAAAGGCTCTATTTTGTCAGTGTTCCACTGACCACCGCACCGCGATTACCGTAGGTGTAATTATTTTCAATCAATGCCACACTGAAAGAACCTGAAGAGTCGCCTGCATCGATTGGAACCGATAAATTGAATGACTGATTCAATACTTCACCTTTGGGGGCAGTGTAGTCGAAGCTCTTTGAATTTTTCCCCACAGTGACTTTTACCGAAAGCGTGTAATAATCCCCGGAACCTGCTCCGCCAGATGGATTCGTCGAGGAAATAGATGAAGATCCTGAAACGGTTAGTGTGGAGCCTGCCAACTTACCGGTGTAACTCTTATATGAAACAAAGCCGTCCGAAAGTGTTGGCGTGTTAAGTTGTGCGCCCGATATGGCAAATTTGTGATGAAACTGCCGCTCGTCCCAATTAACACTCAATCCGCCGCCGGATGTTGTAGTAGTAGTGGCAGCTGCGGTACACACTGTTGTCGGTGGTGTTGTAGTTGTGGGGCTCCATTTCTGCAGTGTTCCTGCCACGAAGTCTTGGTATGATTTCGTGCCATTATCAAGGTAACTCTGAACGGCCTGTTTGGCGACACCATCCATCGCGTCAGAAGTTACCAGATTGTTAAGATCTGTCGGTCGGAACGGTGACATCTGATTGCGTGATTTGTTGAAGTATTCAAGATATTTTGTGAACTTCTCCGCTTCGCTTACCTTGTTTGCGTCCTTACCCGTAGTTCCGACAATCTTTTGTACCAGTGCTGACTGTTGTGATCCGGTAAGGCTGTCGTACTGTGTATGCATTTTATCCAACCACGCTTTGCGCTTTGGAGCTGAATTCTCAGCTGACTGCCATTTTGTGAATATTTTTTCTATCTGCTGCTCAGCCTCCGTATAGCTGATGATTCTCCCCTGGTCAGTTTCTATCTTGCGTTTGAAGGAGGCGACAAGATCCGGCCCGCCAGCAAGAGTAAGTGATATTTCATTGTTTTTCCACGAGTTGTACTGATTGCGAATTTCCTGATCACTGATCCAGTTACGTACCATTTGAGCGGAATCGTAGGCCGTCTTGAGACCGCAGGTGGCTATCGGCAGGGCTTTCCAGGCTGCACCTTCAATTGCTTTTTTAAGGCCGGTTCGCCAGTCGCCGCCACAGGTAGATCCGGCGGGAGATGCCAGATATGAGTAGCTGTTGAGATTTTTAAGCGCGGCTGCATACGCACTGTTGTTGGGTGCTGCTTCAATAAGGGCTTTAGTAGCGTATTTTGTGATCAGCAGGGATGTATCGTTCATGGTGCCGGTCAACATTGTTTCCTTTACTTCGGAGATCATTGCCGAGTTTTTGGCAAGTGCTTTCATGACATCAGAAGCGTAGGGACCAGCAATGGAGTTGACCATATTTTCCATGCATTTTGTAAGTGTTGCGCCCAGTGTGCTGTCGTCTGGTAAACCGACTTCAACCAGTGTCTGCTCCGAAATATACTGATCGATCGTTTTTGAAGCTGAAAGCTCGACACTTTTACCTGTTGCTTTGGTTCCGGATGTTGTGGGTGCAGCTATTTGTTTAAAGCCGGATGGCCGGAATACGGCATCTGCTCCGAAAGAATATAGCAATTCAAAGTACTCTTTTCCGCCTACGGCGCGCAAAGGTGTAATGGCCAGCGAGAGTGGTGGGCCATACAGGTAAACATCACTTATACTAAAATCTATTCCTGCATACGCAGGAAAATTCAAGTCGGCAGGTACTCCATAAGCCGCTCCTGTCGGCTTGAATGAGACGCCATCATTAAGATCAAGCTTGAAGTCAAGCCATGCCTGAGTAGTGTCCCCCACCACAATGTTCTCAAGGCGCAAGGTATTGCCAGACAGGGTTGATTTGGTACCGGCCAGGGAGATACCGGTTGCACCGAGCGGATCGTAGTTGCGTACTATCGGGTAATAACCACCCAATACATTCATGTCCGGTATATATGAAGCAATTTCAGAAGCGCTGATGGTGTCAGCAGAGGTGGACGCAGTTGTTTCAGTGGTTGTAGAAGTTGACGTATTTGTGTCAGCAGCACACCCTGTAATTACCAGAGTTGTCTTTCCGGATGGGTCTGAGCACATCGACGTGCTACCAATAGACAGTGTATAGTTCCCCGCTGCCAACGTTTGGTCCAGCGCCCAATTGGCAGCACACCAACTCCATTGGCAGGCTGAACTTTTGGTGAGGGAGGCAGACTTGCTGTAGCCATTCGGACCAGAGAGACTTGCTGCCAGGCTACTCCCGCCAATACTGGTATCGTACCAGACACTGATGTTAGAGATGGTCTTATCCTGTGAGAGAGTAAACGTTGTGCTTTTCGTCAGGCCGCAGGCACCAGTGTAACCATTACTGATGATATTTGTCGGCGTGGCACAGCTACCCCAACTAATGGCAGGTGACAGAAAAGCTGTTGAAACCATCACTAATGCGGCAAAAACTCCCACCCAAACCACCAAAAAACGACATATAAAGCTGACTCTCATGGCACTCTTCCTTTCATTAACTTTTCGTATAAGTTTTGAGGCACATAAAGATGACCGCTACATTTTACTACTGAAGAACAAAGACTCCGGAATTACTTTTGCAGATACTAGAAGTGTCGCTAAGTATCCATCCAGAGTAATAATAAAATACCACTTCACTCGGATCACCTGCATAAATAGTGCAGGTAGATATACTTGCCGACGGACAGCCAGATTCTGACCACGTACCAGTTGTCTGTTTGATGTTGTATTCATTGCATTGCCTCACATAGTTATCATATCTATTAAGTGTACCTATGGCGAAATTTGAACCGGTAAATTGCACGCATGATTTTTTACCACTGGCGTCCGCATACATACACGCACCAGTTCCTTTACCAGTACCCGCTGTACTGGTTGAATTACTACCGGCCGCCGTTGTTGTAGCCCCGGATGATACACCGGCCACCAGATCTTTAGCAGGTAATCTGGTAATATTGTTTTTTACAGTTTCAGGCAAATCAGTAACGACCGTCTTTTTGCCATTAATTTTGTACGTACCCGGCAATGTCGAAGGCATGTTTTTTTCCCACAAATCAGCCCACGCAAGATTCGACCAATCCCACGCCGAAATATCAAAGGTGCTTGAACCCACGTTAATGACTCGCTCCTGCAATAAATCGCGGGCTTTCGATGTAATTGTGATTACGTTGGCCACTTTGTCAACGGTATCTGTCCACTTCTTCATCCCAGCGATTCCAATTATTTCTGACGCGTCTGAGAGCCCAGTCATAATAGCACCGGCTGTTCCTTTGGGTGTTTCAACATCTCGACCCAATATTAGTTCCATACCTGATTTTGATGTTTTTATCACACCATCAAATCCTGTAATCAGGGTAGTTGTAGCATCAATAACCCCCAGAGCTCCTGAAACACCGCCGGCAGAAACAACAGACCCCACTAAAGTCACTGCCAAACCCGAGCCGTCTTTCACAAGTGTGGCAGTGCGCGCTGCCGTGTCTTGCCACTGGGCCTCATCACTCGCTTGTTTGCCTTCATAAATGCTCGTCATCCCCGTCATTGCATTATCAAGGATTTTCATCGCTTTAGCAGCACCTACGTTATAGGTCGTCATCAACGTCTTGATAGGCTTGTTTGTCGGTCCACTCGCAATTGTTGCCATAACATCCTCGGGAGTCAAGGCAGGGCGACTAGAGCTTTTGGTAATAATATCTTCTGTTTGTGCTGCATACTTTTGAAGGGTTATTAAAGCGGCATCCGCCTCAGATTTTCTCACTTTAAATTCAGCAAGAGTTGTAACTGACCTGTCGGTATACAAAAAACTGTTGACTGAAAGTATTGCCTGTACTAAAGCGCCAGTAGTCAACGAAAACGAGTCAATCATTTGTTTATAAAAGTCAGTCTGCCCTACCATATCACCCTGAGTATAGGTCCCGCTAAAAGTGGTGCTTGTTTTGGGTATTGTATATGCCGGTTTGATCCGCATCGTTTTTAGCATCTCGTCGGCATTGGAACCATACCCGATATAAAGGACCATACCGCCAAGTGCGCTGACATCCTGGCCGGTCAAAAACTGGACGGTATATGCTGACGCAAGTGAGGCACTGGCGTATACCGGTAACGGACCGCCGGTATATTGCAACCACTGCTTTCCGTCAGTCATAAAAATCTTGTCGGCAAAAACAGCAACAACAAATAGCTGGCCATTCTTGCCAACATCGCTGGTGTCAATCGTGATCTTTGCGCTAAGCTTTAATGCCGTGGTCGGACCAGAAACATCGGCAGTTACTACAAAACCGTCACCTACCATGCTGGTTGAAGCGGGAGTTGTAACGGTTGTAGTAGTTGCAGTAGTTGCTGTAGTCGCAGTTGTTGCAACCACATCTCCCTTGACCTGTACAAAGCCGGCGTATTTTGAAGAGCTGTTGTATGACCAGGTTGACGTGCCTGAATCGATGACGGTGTAGCTTCCTGATTTAATCGTCACACCAGGGTACACATACCAGTGCCAATTTGAATTTGCACCTGTTGCTGTCCAAGGGCCGTACACCGTCCCGTCTGAATGTTTGAGCGATATCGTTCCCGGCTTACTACCACTGCCGCTGTTATAGTGATAGGTTACAATCTCTGTTATTTTCATAGAACTGGAAATAGAAAATGTTGTTGCGGCGCTTGGGCCGTTTGAGACCGAGCCAGTATTGAAGTTATCGTAAATAGTTGCCGCCATGACTTCGGTAATTCCGAGTGCTGACATCATCATTAATGCGGCAGCGAACATCCATAAGACGGGCCTGAATCTCAAAAATCGCTTTTTCATGGTTATCCCCTTTCAAAATATTACAGCATAAGTTCGCGGCAAGTAACCAAGTCTACTTCTTTAAAAAAAACAGCAATTATGGATACAAATATACAGTTAAGAAGCTGGATGAATTCACTCCCATATACGCGTCCGAGAAGTCGCTTCCCATACTATATACACATCGCCCGGCATCAATTTTTAAACTCCTGGCGTAATCCTTGGTCTTTGTGCCACCAACTGACCAATAATAGTAGGGCGCATCGGCATTTGAATTAAGGTATTGCAAGCCCGATCCGTTAATAGTGGCCGTCATTTTTGTACCATAACTGTCAATACACGCTATATCAATCGAACCACTGACAGATCCGTTTGCGGTACACTGCGGAGTAATCAATTCTCCTTTGGATGCATACCCGTTATCACCGGTCCAAATGCATGAACCACTCCCTGCGCCGTTTGTATTTATAGGCACATTGAATTTAACTTTTACCTTTTTCCATGAATTAGCATCAGGAGATGCAGGATACTTTCCGCTTCTTTGAGTACCGTTTTCCGAATAGGTATCAGGAGCCTGAGCCACACTCAGCATGATAGCCGCTACGTCAGCCCCACCGTAGGCCCCGGTTCCCCACACGACAAATTTTGAGGCGGTAAATCTTACTACCGCCTTGAACCAGCTATTCTGAATTTCAGCTACTATCTTGGCAGCAAAATATGACTTTGCGTAATCGAGAAGATCTGTCAATCCGGTATTACTGATCATAACATCGTAAAATATGGCTTTCGCTTCTTCTTTTGTATTTGGTTTCTGCGTGATCAATTTATTAATCACATTTGTTAATTTTTGCCCCGAACTGATTAGAACCTTGTAGCCGGCATCCAGATTTTCTGCGCTGTCACCTTTCACACCAATGATCGTAGATGCCAGACTCATCAAACCGTCAAATATGGAAAGGCCGGACTGTTTCGCAAAATCAAAGGTGAAGTCACCATCTCCCAGACTGGTTTCTAGTGCGACGGCTTCGTTCAGCTTGACCGGTGGCCATTCAAATGCAACTTTCAGCAGGTGTTTTCTATCAATTCGCCAGAACGTGTTGTATTGCGGGGTGTTGACAACCGTACCCGACTTTTTTATCGTTACGTCAAAGTAGGCATACGAGTTATTGATCAGAAAAATGGTCGGCTGATTCTGGCTCTCATCATCGTTTACCCCGACATAGTTGCTGCTATCCATTTTTTCAACCGTTTTGGGTTGCGGCAATTTATCAATCAGGTCTTTGGAGATGAGTACTGCCAGCTCATAAATGGTTCGATGATTAGTAACATTGAGGGGATCATTCGGATCAGTCTTGATTGCGCTTTCAATCGCGCCGACAAGTTCCGAAAGTTTTGTGTGAGAGGCCAGGTTGTTTCTGGCTGTTTTCTGGTCTGCCGCTGGGAGACGAAGGAATACCGGATCGTAGAGTACGAGCGCTTCTGCGGTTGATCTGGCGTCAACGGGGGCTGAGCTGTTTGAACCGTCGGCCAGTACCTGTTTAAGGAGCACCGGATTGCCAGCGGCAGTGGTAACCATCGCCAGCGTCGAGCCTGATGTGCCAATGGGAGCTGCGCTTGATAAGTATGTTCCATTTGTGGATATTCCGGAATAGTTTGTATTTGTCAGTACCACCAGATCAGATGGCTTGAAGGTGCTTCCCGTCGGGAGTGTAACAGAACCAATCACGGGGGTGTTTGTTCCGCTGCTAGTGCTTCCGCTGACACTCGACGTTGGAGAAACCGCAATTGTGACACAGTCGTAAGACAGTGACTCGGCTGTAAGCTGAGCATCAGCTTTCTGGTCAATAGCCAGACAATAGGCGTGATTCCCTTCCGGAAGTGTACTTTCAATGATAGTTGTCGTAGTGATGGGGAACAGGTTGCCCTGATATACGGGAACAATTTTCTGGGTGAATCCGGCAACCGGATCAAGCCAGAGTACCTTGTCGGCAAATCCGTAAGCCAGCCACCAGTCAGCGCGTGTGGTGTTGCTGTCGGGATCAACCGCAATGTTGATTTTGACCGGTGTTGAGGTACTGACCGAGATGTTCTTGGCATTGTTGGCTGTCATCGAGATTTTAACAGGGGTAATTGATGCTGTAGCAGCTGTAGTCGTGCTGGTTGTTGTCGCAGTCGTTGCGGTTGCAGACGTTGTTGAATCCCAGCCAAGTACAAAAGCAATGCCCCTGTTACCCACCTCTGAGTTGGTACTCCATGTACTCGGGCTGGAATCGACCACCTCATAATTACCGGGATCAACTGTTATCTTGGGTTGTACATTCCAGGATAAATACGGAGGGCCGTCTCCCGTGGCGGACCAGGTTGCACCGGGAGTGGTATCGAATGTATGATATGCGCCGATTGCAGACCACGTACCGACTGTTTGTCCGCTTGCTGTGTTGCGAAGACCGATTGTTCCCGGTGTGGCTCCATTACCATTGTTAAAATGGTACGTCATAATTTTAGAGTCTTTCGTTTTTTAGTTGAAACGCCTCGGGTTGAGGAGACCGCAGTGCTGATGGATCTTCAACAGGAAGTAGGCAACATCCCGATACCCGTAGGCCATACGCTTTAACCGCTTGATCTTGT
>Ga0194061_1002041_pt1 | contig 11294 bp, 11 predicted proteins | sample SepL2221m_MetaG_FD_163423 | JGI IMG/M metagenome (GOLD analysis project Ga0194061, IMG submission 163423) | Anoxic zone freshwater microbial communities from boreal shield lake in IISD Experimental Lakes Area, Ontario, Canada - Sep2016-L224-21m | ecosystem: Environmental > Aquatic > Freshwater >...
TTATCGTAGAGGGATCCCTAGAGTATTGGTATAAGACCTCTGACATGAAAGAGTCGGAAATGTCGCTTTGTGTGCCTGGCGATGTAATAACTTCGGATCCAAATGAAATTCATGCTCTCCGAATTAGTGAGGAGGGGTGCAGATTTATTGCATTTACGGAGGGCAAACGTGGGGGCTCAGATTACGAATCCGACACTTTCCGCGTTCCCAATATCATTGGCCGATAGTGAAGATATTGATTCTTGGAGCGAATGGATATATTGGCCGCCATCTGAGCGAGTCGCTCACGAATTCTGGGCACAAAGTTATAGATGTTTCACGTACCACACTTGATTTTGATTCAGAAGATATTCTGATCAATCTCGAAATTCTGCTTTTGAAAGAACTCCCTCGAGTCGTTATCAATGCCATCGGTACAATTGACTGGAAAGTTCAAAGCGACCCGGTCAAACTCTTTAACGCAATCTTGCTTCCAACATATGGACTTTTTGAGTTCTATGCAAAATCAAAAGAATTAGAGAACATAAATATTTTTATTCTGGGAAGTACTTCTGCTGGTGAACCCCGGATGTCATATCCCCTATATGCTGCTCTCAAGGCGGCGGAGGTTGCTTTATCGAAAACGGCTCACGAAACTTTTTTAAGTTCAGGAATCGTGTGGAAACTTCTTATAGTTCCCCGCTTGAATGGCGGATTAGGTGTTCAAGAAAATGAAGATGCCTTTGCGGTAACGACGTTGGACGAGGGGCTTGAAGAATTGGCTGATACGATTTGCCAAGAAATCACAGAGTTGAGTTAGTGATCGGAGTTTAAGTGGCACTCACGGCTTTCATAACGGGCATTGCTGGGCAGGATGGAAGCTACCTAACTGAGCACCTCTTGGAATTGGGTTACCACGTCACTGGCATTATTCGAAGAAATTCTGTTGTTGAACATCAGCGGGACCGACTGAGTCATCTTAAAGGCGTTGAAATCATTTACGGTGATCTACTTGATCAGTCATCACTGAACACCGCGCTTTCTAAATTTAAACCAGACGAAATTTTCAATCTGGCTGCTCAATCACATGTTCGCATAAGTTCTGACATTCCTCAATTCACCGTTCAGACAAACGCTTTAGGTACGCTCAATTTGCTGGAGAGTTATAAGAACCTCTGTCCGGATGCTCATTTTTATCAGGCTAGTTCATCGGAAATGTTTGGGACTTCAGTCGATCTAGATGGTTATCAGAGAGAGACAACTCCAATGAATCCCGTTAGCCCTTACGGTTGCGCGAAAGTCTTTGGTTACAATATTACTCGACATTACCGTGAAGCGTACGGCTTACACATTTCAAATGGGATACTTTTCAATCATGAATCTCCTCGCAGGGGAAGTAACTTTGTTACGAATAAAATTATCAAAACCGCTGTGCAAATCAAATTCGGTTTGGCGGACAAGCTCGAACTAGGCAATTTGGATTCATTTCGAGACTGGGGCCATTCGTACGACTATGTCCGAGCCATGAGGCTAATTATTTCTCAAAATGTCCCAGACGATTATGTAGTGGCAACAGGCGAATCTCACTCCGTGCGAGAACTTTGTGAGATCGTGTTCTCTCTTCTTGATATGAATTACGAAGATTATGTGGTGCAAAATCCAAAGTTTTTCCGACCACAAGAGTTGAAGTATCTGCGTGGCGATTCTTCAAAGATTCGGGACGTACTTGGGTGGAAGCCTCAGTACTCTTTTGATTCCATGTTGACCGAAATGATTGAGCATTGGATTTCTCTTGCGAGCTCGGGAGGATTAATCGTCTAGTCTGCATTTGTGAGTTAATCATTGAATAAGCTTGCACACAGTAGCAGCGTGGCGAATATTATAGACGTGCAAGCAGTCTGGTTCCCGTCCAGGGCAAGAATTAATAGTTGGGGGTGGCAGGAAAACTGAAATATGGGAGCGCGCCTGGCCAGTGACCAGTCAAAGCGCACAGTTGCCAAAAGACTAGGTGAATCTACATGTTCGATGCACCAGTTGGTAATACGCGCTGGAGGAGTTGCTCTTATATTTGTCAGGAAGCCCAGCCACCAACTGGGCAAGTAAGCCGAACTCAACCAAGTTCGTGCTCAATCCTGTCTAAAGCGCTCCTATCAGAAGTCGGAGTTTGTGCAATTTATTGACATTTGGAAGATGACCGTGACATCGGCGGAGACAAGAGTTCAATCAGTACGTTGGTTGAACGAAATAGGCGATCCGAAATTCTTTACTCGTGAAGGACCTGCCGCCGAGAATGTTCGCATGGAAATCACCAAGACGATTATGAAGTTGCCTACGAGGTAGAGAGAATCAATCATCTGGCATCGAGGCACAGCAACGCCGACGTCTGCCTTACGGCCGGGTCTTCCATCGTATCCAACTTGATTAGTGCCCTACCCAAGATTTTGATTTGTCGAGTACTATTCACTAATCGAAGAGCGAGGGACATTTGCGCCATGAAATCAAGAATTGTCCTGCGTCTCAAAATTTTTTTGAAGGACCGATTTCCGTACCTATTGATTGCTAAAAGACATGCGTATCGCCGATTTAACATAAATCCAATGCACAAAATCTTCACCGACAGGAATTATTTTAAGGGAATCTTTCAAAGGATCGCCCCATATAATTTAGTCTCCCTTAACCTGAGTGAGGGAATAACGGTCGGGACTTTCAAGGATTATCGTTACTTAATGCGGATGGCACCTGGTGATCACATTGAGTCGCAAATTTATTTGGATGGCATTTGGGCCGGAAGTATGACAAATTTAATACATCAATTTTTGAACGCTCCTAACTCGGCATTTGTAGATGTTGGAGCAAATATAGGAGCGATCACTATCCCATTAGCGCGTGTGTACCCTCATGTGAGATTCTATTGTTTCGAGCCTCATCCTAAAGTTTTCCTAAGACTTTTAGAGAATGTATCCATCAACAAACTTCAAAACGTGACTTTAGTAAATGCGGCTGTATCAAACCTGCCCGGCGAAACGATTAAATTTTATGCACAAACGGACGTCTCCAATAAGGGCTTGTCCAGTACCAAACTCAACGAAGACATTACACAATTTGATGAGATTGAAGTGCCGCAAGTTGGTCTAGATCAATATTTTGACGATTTAGAGGTGGGTACTTTAGTAATCAAGATCGACACTCAAGGAAATGAAGTGGCCGTACTCGAGTCTGCATCGAGAATCATCGAGAGACTTAGGCCAGTTGTCTTCTTTGAATTTGAAGATGAGTACTATGTGTCTGAATTAGATAAATCCGATTCGAAGAGATTCATCAAGGACTTTTTCGGCGAAATGAATTATGAGCTTTTTAGCGTTACTCCAGACGTCGACTATTTCCCTAGTTTGGGTCCCATCGTGAATTACCACGGAGACATTCTCGCGGTGCCGCTCTAGGCTTTTCGAGTTAAACTATGCCAAACTTCTTCCAGTGTCAGTGCAAGAACCGAACTTGAGGAGTTAGCGGTGGTAGTTGATTGGGTCAGTAAGGCACGCCTGCGAATTGATCCAATACTATTCCCCGCCTTAGTCATCGTTTGGGCTAATAGATTTTTCACTGAGTTTGCCTTTCCGAAGCTAATTATATCGCCTGACTCACCCGATTATCTTGCAAAGCATTTCCTTGACTTCGGCAATGTTTCCCTGTTTGGAAATGCAATTAGGCCATGGCCGACGACTGTGCTTTATGCCTTGGTACCAAACCAATTGATAGTGCTTGTTCAATTAGTGCTTTCAGGTATAGCGGCAACGCTGTTCATCTTGACGGTCATCAAATTTGTCAATTCCCGCGTAGCGAGGCTCATCCTTTCACTTGGTAGCGCAATATGTCTTTCCTATACATCACGCCTCGGTTGGGACACGCTTGCAAATGCCGAGAGCCTGAGCAATACGCTAGCAGTCCTCACGGTGGTATACCTGATAAGGGTCTTACAATCTCCAGATAACAGAAATTCATTAGTACTTTTTCTACTCTTTGGTTTTCTTTATTCGAATCAAAGACTACTGAACCTTGTGATTGTTCTTTGCTATTCACTGGTAGTTCTTATCCGCATCCAGGGGAGACGTCGCACCAGTGTAGTAGTGATTAGCTTGGCCTTAGTCGCGCTCACGGCGTTTACAGCGAATAATCAGAATAAGGCGTGGCCAAGTACCTATGTGGGATTTGCCCTGACAGGGCACCTCAACACTGTGTCTCCGATTTCTTCAGCCTTTGCCACTTCTCTATCCTCTGCCAACGCGCCAAAATGTATTTTGGACTTAAAATTGCGAGCACTTGATCGAAAGGATCCTCTTTATTGTCCAGAAGGTGAAACCTGGGTGCGCGAGCACATGAAGGGTGCTTTCGTGCACTTCTTGATTAGTCATCCAACTTCAGTCGTACCACTGATCAAGTATGGGATTTTCGGTGCATTTAGCGATAGTTCGACCAAGATTGGGAACGGGTTTTCAGTTTTGCCTCAATCGATCGATACGATTTTTGTTGGTGAACGAAGTCCAAAAGAGGGGGTCTTTTTCCAAAAGGCACCTGATACTCGCTACTACATGTTTGTTCCCAGCTTCTTTCTCATACTACTGACTTTAGCGTTCATGATTTCGGCTCGATTTAGAAATAAGCGAGTGGGTAAACCGGAATATTCATTCTGGACCGGAGTGATGACTGCAGCAATATTGGTGAATTTCTTGGTTCTATTCTTAACGTCGCTGCTGACGTCGGCAGAATGGACTCGAATATTGGAGCCATACAGTCTCGTAATCGACCTAGCTGCCTTCGTCCTTCTGGTTGTCTCATGCGAGATTACGTTCGAGAAATTTGATCCTTCACTCGGTTAATGACTATTCGAAATCCAACCGGTGAGTTTGTATTCTCGGGCGAGGAACTTGGAAGTCTCAAGGACAATTCTTCCCTTTCCAGTTAGTTCGAGTCTGTTGTTACTCCTTTTCAAAATACCTCGAGAGATTTGTTCATCAACCCTTTGGGCCATTCCTTTATAGTTGAGTTTTTCGGGTGAAGAAACTTTGGTAAACGCGTACCCTTCGTTTGTCATTTCGACTTTTTCCTGATCTACCCAAGCGATGAGAAAAAATGACCGCGAGCGGTCGATATTGAGTAGCGTGAACTGGGCAACACTCCAAAAAAGGATAATTGAAAGAAGTGTCATCCAAGAAAAGCTCGTTATGGCTTCTTTTGATGTCCTGGCTCGACTCTTCAGAAAGCGAAATAATACCCAAAGAAATGTCGGACCAAGAACGGATGTGAACGTTAATTGTTCAAAAAGTAAGTCTCCGGAAATGAAGAACCGACGAAGAACCCATACAAGAGCAAAACAGAAAATGACCTCTAGGACGATGACCGCCAAAAAAAGAGCGATCTTTTTTGCTATTTTAAACAGCACTTAAATAGTCTCTCTTTGCACTAAGTTGCACGAATCATACCTTACAGATTTGACGGAAATCTCATTTCGGATTCCCTGTTTGCACAAGTGCGAATACTCGTCGCGAGAAGTCAAAATCGCCCAAAGGAATAATGTGGCAGGGTAAATTTCGGCTTATTTCCTCGACTGAGTGGCTGTATCGATAACCGGGGCTGTCTAGAACGTCGATTAGTATCACTCCATCGGCTCGCAAATTCTTTGTGAAAAGTTTGTCTATCGCTCCTTTAAGAGCAGCGGGTTCTATCTCGTGAATCCAATTGACTAAGATGATGGCGTCAAACTTTCCCGATAAGTCACCAACAAGAAAATCGAATGTCTGAAAAGTTGTGTGCCTTCGCCTTCGAGGAGAGATTACTGCCAGAATTCTTGCTGCACGCAGGACCTCTTCGCTACGATCAAGTCCCAGTCTATCTTTAAAGTCCAAACGGCGGAGAATATCCCCCAGTCCGCAGCCCACCTCAACGACGCTCGTTCTGTGCGGTCTCGAATTAAGAAAGGCGACTACCGAGTGCGCGTAAGGCCTATCCAAGAATGAACTTACGTGCCAGGGTTCAAAGTTAAAGACTCTTTTTAGGAGGACTTTAGAGATGACTCCGGACTTCCCAATTATCTTCTTGGCGGTGACGACTATTCCATTTTTTCGTGCGTAGGTGAAGACACGGATGATCTTTGTCAGCATTAGCTCACCATGAGTTTCTGTATGTTGAATGAGTCATTTCTTAGTGTCCATGACAATGTAATTCGAGGATATATCCATGTGGTGACTTGAGAGTTGGGGAGGTAGTGCGTCAAAGTGTTCACATTGTGCACTTTCTTCACGGTAATCGAACTCGGTTAATTGGGTTATTTCATAAGGATGAAAACCGACTCCGTACTCGAAGTCACCAAATTCTTGGCCAAACCGGATGAGTCGATCGTCACAGATGTGGAAACCACCATTTCGCCCCCGCCCTGAGTCGACGACGACTGGGTTTTTTGGGTGCTCCGTCCACGGGCCACTTACAGGATCTTCCGCAAAATATACGAACAATTCTGAGTAGAAATCTCCACCACTAACACTCTCTTCAGTGGTGATTAGCCACCAAAGCCGATTGAATTTGAAGATTACCGTGTCACTGCAATCGTGACCTGATAGGTGCTTGGCAGTCAGACTCCAACGAAGAGGGAATTCCTCGCTCTTGTATATTCGAATTTCCTTGGCATTGTGAGTCTCCGGGCACATGTAAAACTCGCCTGAGTAGCGGAATATGAACGGGAACGAAAGATGAAAATCCTCTGCAAGACAGACGGAAGTTTTGAGAGGAGATCCTTCATGGATTTGCGCAACGGATATCTCCCCGCGGCCTTTGGTCAAGTCGAATTCCTCGACGAACAAAAATGTCTCGCTTCCCCTCTCGACCAGGAAAGGATCTGCCAGCCAACTTGATTCGGGATTGGGCATTTGGCTGAAATCGTACAAAGAGGTTCGTTTCTTTGCCGCGCGAGACAATGCAATCGACCACACTTTTTTGGAAGGCAGAAGCACGCGCAATCTAGGGATTGAGTAGAGCCTAGCTTGCACGGTAAGCGCAAAGAATTTTTGCGTCAAGCGCCAGATGGAAATTGCAGATGAACCCCGTGGGATTCTTGAAGAAAAGATTCCCCCATTTAGTCCTTCCGGGATTTGATTCTGGAGGTAGCGATACCTTTTTATCAGTAACGAGGCACTGTCCACCGAATAACTTAAGGAAGTCGCCATGCCGGTTCTACGCGTTGGATAGATGTAGTTCTGTCGAAAGACAGCAGCATTGTCAATGTAGAAGGTCATCTGGCAAGTAATTCTGGGAACGCCCCCGATCACGTGATGAATGAACTCAAAGGGCTGCGTCTCAAGAGGAGTGTCTGATTCTAGATGAACCAAGTATTGATCTGGAAAATTCGAGGCAAGTGGAGAAACCAAGTCTTTGTCGAAGATTAGAAGCAGGAGAGCACGGTCTCCATCGATTGCCGTACCCATCCTCTGGATTTTTCTGATTTCGCCGACGGCTTGGTCCAGGGTGTCGACTCGGACGTTATGAACTGGACACGGACTTCTATTTTCGAAAAGTATTGAATTGACGTTTAGTAAACCTGGACGATTTCTTGTCAACCGAAAAAATAGACTGTCAAGTAAACGCAAAATTTCGTTCATAAACAGGATCCTGTATGAGCCAAAATCAACTGCGCGTTTCGATCGGCGCTTACTGACCGTGATAGTTCGCACCGCTGTCTGCGAAATTCGCCCCACGGCCTCGTCAAAGGGTCGAAAGGACTTAGATCTACCAGATTCGAAGCCGACCCTTACGATTATTGGCTCGGTCATCAGCTGCGATCCAGTACATGGGCGAAGAATCGGACTCGCGAGTCAATACTTCGCTGGAGTCCCCAACTCCCATGGATGATTTCGTGATTCTCTTCGCCGCAAGCTTCCAGCAATTGTCTATCAAGATTCAGCTTTTTTACCGCTGTGACAAAACTGTCAACACTTCGATCGACGATGAATTCACTCTGTAGGGTCCCGGCCATCTCTGGCACGATTCCTGTTCGCGTCGATATCCAAGCCCTTTTCATCACGCCAGCCTCAAGGATTGGCATGGGTGTCCCCTCGCTACGAGAAGTACAGAGCAGGACATCGACTTCATCATAGAAACGAGGCATGAGCGCGTAGGGAATGTTAGACATCGTTGGATCGGCAACTTTTACCTCAATGGCAATCCCTTGACTTCTCAGTACGTCTACAACTGGCAGAAAGATTGAGTGGAATCCCTTATGGTCATTGTCTCCCCATGTGGAGTTGCCAACCCAGCCAATCCGAAGCGCCTTGGCTTGGCCGGCCTTTGATCTGGGATAGAAGGTTGACGTTTCGACTCCGTCATAGCAAATTGGAATTGATTTACTTGGGAACTTCGAAGAGTACAAGGCGTGGAGTTCGCGAGAAATGACGAAGAACTCTCTCTCTTGAAGACTCTCGCTTACAAATTTACGTTCCCCGGGGTTTGGATGACTGTGGACTGAGGTAGTACTCACCACTCCGTTTCGAAATAAGGGAGTGTATTTGGAAAAGTAGTGAACTAGTTGATTCTCTTTCGATAGAAACTCGTGAAATGCTTTCATCATTCGCTTCTCGGGAGTGGGGTAGGTCGAGAAGTTCCAGTCGCTCGGAGCATTTCTGGCCAGTTGAAGACTCATTCTGTGAAAGGCCCATCCAGGTATGTCATAAACTAGCGCTACGTTTGTCTTCATTATTGGGGCGCTGGTGAATCTATACGTCTATTCCGGATCCATTTCTTGAGCTTTGACACTGTCGTAGATGTAATTTTCGCCAAAGTGATGTTCCCACTTGTTTCCGATTGATTTGCACCGATCTCAACGGCAAACGTGTTCTCTAAATGTTCGATTCGCGCCCGTAATGTATCCAAATCCCGTAGAAGATTCGAGATATCCACTTGGAAAGTCTCGCTGTGATTCCTCTCGGAACCATCTGCCCCGTCGGGTTTCGGCGATATTGACTTCTCATTCATTCTTCAATATTACAAGAATAGTTATGCAAAGCACCTTATTTGAAGTCTTCCGGCAAAGTGGGAGTGCGCCAATCTCACGTGAGGACGAGCTAAGTTCACCGACTTGCGTATTGGGGCGGTCCCACAAGTGCCGACAAGACACGAGAAAGTGCAGGAATGTGAATAAATCGCCTGCGTTAACCGAATACTATGTCTCCAACTGGAAAGGGAAGGCTTCAGAACGTTCGAAAGCCGACCTCCAAGGTGAGAAGTTAAGTTCATGCCTCCTTCAATAGAAAATGAGTCCAAAATCAGATCTCAATCGAACTTGATGAGAATATGGAAGTTGTCGATCTCCTCACTCACTCGTCGTGAGAAATGGAATCTGATCTCTTCCATAATTCTCCAATTTGCACTTTCGATTTTTGACTTGGTTGGAATCGTGCTGTCGGGATTGCTTGCATACCTTGCGGTCAACTCGATGCAAGGGCACAGTGCCACAAGCAGCAAGCAAGGAATATTTGGAAGTTTTCTCGGGAAATTGGGTCCGATCACCTCAAACTTGCTTTTGTTAACCTCAATTATTATCACACTGATCGTCACCAAGAATCTGCTCAGTATCTTGATTACTAGGAGGATGTACAAAGATTTGGCACGCCGAAGCGAGTCTCTCTCCAGATACTGCATCGATCTTGTCTTTAGGAAACCTTGGCTCTGGTTGCGAGGAGTGGCTCCTGAAGAATTCACGTACTCACTCACTGAAGGTATCAACGCGTTAACAATCGGCTTCGTAGGCAATTTAGTAATGGCCACGTCTGAAGTATTCATGTTGAGTGTTCTCGTCGCAATTCTGTCGACGGTAGACAAGGTAATGGTGCTTTTCGCCATGATATTTTTTGGCACCGTTGCCTTCTCCCTGAACCGAATCTTAGGTAAACGGATGCGCAACTTAGGCTCACAATTGACCCAAGAAACGATCGTGGGACGTGCTGTCCTGGGCGACATTAAGACTGTCTTTCGCGAGATACGGTTGCAGAGAAAGGAGAGCTTCTTCAGAAATCGCTATATGGAATCTCGAGTCCTTTCGGCGCAAGCTTATTCATCTGCTGAATTCAGCCAACAATTACCAAAGTATTTGTTGGAGATAGCCTCGATCTTGGGGATGGTCCTTCTCTACTTCACAAGCAGGCTCACATCCGACCCAACTTTGGCAATTCAAAAGAGTTTCGTTTTCTTTGTGGCTTCGAGTCGAATCGTTCCGTCCCTGCTTCGTCTTCAGAGTTATTGGCTTGGATTGCACAGAAGTGTTGGATATGTGACGGACTCGATTGACGTGTTGGAAGAGATTGTCAGAATCGATCCAGAGACTCCGGAGGACGAGTTGAGAAAGACTTCGGTTTCTTCGGAAACTAGTCCATCAGCTATCTCCATCAAGAACGTAACGTTCCACTACCCAAATTCTGACGAAATTGTCCTTCGCGACGTGAGTCTTGAGATCCTTCCATTGCAGACCGTCGCCTTGGTCGGTCTGTCTGGTTCAGGGAAATCTACGCTCTGCGACCTCATTTCAGGGACGATCTTCCCAACGTCAGGAATAGTAGAACTGTTCGGTCAAAGTCCCATTGAGTATATGAAGAATCCAGAGAATGAAATTGTTTATCTTCCCCAAGGGTCAGAGTTGGTCCGAGGCACAGTGCTTGAGAACGTCTCCCTAACAATTAATCCCTCGGCGCAGCAGGTAGAGAAGGCGATCCAAGCGCTCAAGAATTCGGCAATATATGATTTTATCGTGACACTGCCTTTTGGCATTGACACTCCCATTGGGGAGAATGGAATCAAACTCAGTGGAGGGCAGAAGCAAAGAGTTGTTCTTGCGCGGACGATTTTTGCTGAACCCGACTTAGTCTTATTGGATGAACCGACTAGTTCCCTTGACGCCGATACATCTAAACTCTTCGAGGCCTACCTATCTACTCTGAGAGATATAAGCACCGTAATTGTGGTGACTCATAAAAAGCCGAACCTTGAATTATTCGACAAGGTCTACCGCGTTCACTCTGGCTCTTTGACTTCCTAGTCGTTGAAATTGGGGGTCACGAATGCCCCCGAAAACAAACTACATTGCTTCATATAATTTCAAATACTTCTCTGCTCCCTTATCCATATCAAAATATTTCTCTGCAAGCGCCCGACATCTATTTGGAGTCTCTGGATCTTCAAGTATATTGATAAGTCGCTGTGCCTTTAGTTGCAAGTCCGCCTGCGTCCCATCCAGAATGACACCAGCATTGAATTTTCTTAGATACTCATCCAAATCGCCC
>Ga0194061_1002042_pt1 | contig 11293 bp, 12 predicted proteins | sample SepL2221m_MetaG_FD_163423 | JGI IMG/M metagenome (GOLD analysis project Ga0194061, IMG submission 163423) | Anoxic zone freshwater microbial communities from boreal shield lake in IISD Experimental Lakes Area, Ontario, Canada - Sep2016-L224-21m | ecosystem: Environmental > Aquatic > Freshwater >...
TTCAGGGCGTCTTCCACATCTTCATCCACGATGTACTGTTCATAGGGCATCGAATACATCATGTGCAGGAAGTTGGCACAATAACGCAGCTTGGGATCGGGATAAATGAACGGCAACCCGTTCACCCGGCGGTAGGTAAACGCCGCGATGGTGCGAATCTTGGAAATCAGCCGGGCCGCGGCTTCTTCAAATACCGCTTCATCGTCGTACCGGTGCAATTCCGCATGATAACAGCTCATCGCGTTAATCATGGCCGACATCATCGCCATCGGCGGTGCGGACAGCGGGAAACCGTCAAAATGGTGCTTCAAGCCTTCGTGCAGGTGGGCATTGGCGGTCAGGCGGGCACGGAAACGCAGCAGTTCGCTTTCCACCGGCAGCCGGCCAAAAATCAGCATCCAGGCCGTTTCCACGAAATCCGGGTCCTTGTCGAACTCTTCAATCGGGATGCCCCGATACCGCAGAATCCCCTTGTCGCCATCAATATAGGTAATGGTCGAAGTGGTGCTGGCGGTATTCATAAACGCCGGGTCCAGGGTCACCAGCCCGGTATCCGCCCGGAGCTTGGCGATATCAATCCCGACATCCCCTTCGGTACCCTCAATCAGCGGGTATTCATAGGTCTTGTCGTCAATCACGATTTTTACCGTCTTGGCCATATCTACCACCTATTACAAGGGAGCCAAAATACACACCGATGCCGCCCGGCCGATCGGCCGCAGCGCAACTGGCACATTCTAGTCCTGAAAATCGTCAGGGGGAAACAATAATTTTACTTTTTTTCGGGCCCGGGGCGACTTACTTCACGACCCCGATGGTCAGCAGGATATTGGCATAAATCCGCTGCTCACCGGTGGCGATGGTCAGGCACACGTCCGGCGTGCCGGCGGCGTCATAAAAGGCAAACCGCTCGATTTTGGTCAGGTCCATCTGCGGGTACACGCCCTGAATCTGTTGGCGGAATTCCGCGAAAATCGGGGGGTCGTCTTTCAGGGCATAAGGCCCGGACTTCATCGGTTCCATCACCGCCGCCGCCTCGATGGGGACGGTCTTGAGGATGCCGTCGAGCACGTCCGTCACCGACAGCAGGCCGGGCCGGAAGTTCAATTGGACCAGTTCCGCCCGGGGGCCCAGCTTGGTGCTGAAAGGATAATTGCCATCGGCAATTAAAATCTTGGACGAATGACCCGCGCGGCCGAGGGCGGCGAGAATCTGGGGATGAAGAATCGGGGTTTTCAGCATCGCAAAGGCTCCTGAAGATCAAGTAATGGAACTGCTGCGGTCCTGAGCCGGGGCCACCATCGGACTGCTGCCGGCCACGGGCAGGGTTTCGCCCAGCACTTCCACATGGCTGAGGGCATCCAGGTTGATGACGGACTTTTCGCCGTCGGCCTTTTGGATGATCAAGCGGTCTAACCATAGCTTATCCAAGGGGTTACGTGCAAACCACGACCCTGATGGTTGGCGTTCCTGCCGCACGACCGTGCCTTCGATGACCGTGGTGCAGGTGCTGCCGTGCTGGGGAATTTGCTGGGTTAAACGCACCTTGGTGCCGGGGGGGAAGACCAGGGTTTCAGTGACTTTGGCGACGCTCATACACGGGCTCCTGACCATAGACAGACTACTGGGCTGAATTTGCTGCCTTCACAATAGCCATAATCCCCGAACGTATCAAGCTGACCGCGATGGCCGCCAGCAGGATCATGACAATTTTATTGACCACCAACAATGCCCGTGGGCCGACCATCCGGATCAGCCATTCGCTGCGCAGCATGGCAAAGTATTGCAGGCCCAGATTCACCAGCAACGCCAGAGCCACCATGCTAATGGTGGTAATCAGGCCATGTTGGGGGCTGAAGTTGGATACCAGCAGCAGGCTGGTGGTCATGGTGGCCGGGCCGACGATCAGGGGCACCGCCAGCGGGACGATGCCGAAGGTGCCGTCATCCACGGGTTCGGCATCCACGGAAGGTTTGCCTTTGATCAGCAGATCAATAATCGCCAGAATCAGCAGCACCAGACCGCCAGCGATCTTGAAATCGGCAAAGTCCACACCCAGAAAACTGAAAATGGACTGCCCGCCCACGATGAATAGGATGCCCACCACGCCGGCGACCAGTGTGGCCCGCCGGGCAACGCGATGCCGGGTGGTGGAGTCGAATTTGGCCGTCATGGTCATGAACAGCGGGATGGTACCCGCCGGGTCAATAACCACCAGCAGCGTGAGGAACATGTAGAAAAAGTCGGTGATCATGGGCATCTCCGCGTCTAAATGTGGCACTGCGCTGGCCGGGCGAAAACCATGTTGCGGCTTTCGGAGACCGGAAGATTCGCTATAATCCAGCAGGTACCGACGACGCTCATGATTCTACTGGATGAACCGGTTTTATGTCCTCACCACCGCCCGCGCGGCGCGATTTTTTCCTCCAAGCCATGCGGCAGGCCCTCGGCCCGCTGGCCCGGGTATTGGATGAGAAGGTTCAGGATTTAAGCCGGGTACTGCATCCCGTGCTGCCTGCGGGCGAAACCCAGCCTGCCGCAGTTCCGCGCGGGGTACCCCTGCGCGTGCTGCGTCCGCCGGGGGCGCTGTCGGAGGAGGTGTTCGTCAGCACCTGCGAACGCTGCGGCAAGTGCGTGGCGGCCTGTCCCGCGCATGCCATTGAACTCGACCCCAACGGCCTGCTGGCCGATGGGGCGCCGTATATCGAAGCCCGCAAACAGCCCTGCGTAATCTGTACCACGCTGGCCTGTATGCCCGCCTGCCCCAGCGGCGCCCTGCAACTAAAACCCGCTACCGCGCTGGGCATGGGCACCGCCCAGGTTAATTTCGCCCTCTGCCGCCGCAACACCGGCGAAGATTGCACCCTCTGCGTTCGGGCGTGCCCACTGGGCGACACCGCTATCGCCATCTCCACCATCACTGGCCGGGTCGTGGTAAAACTCGCTGGCTGCGTAGGTTGCGGCCTCTGCGAAAACCGTTGCCCCACCGACCCCCCGGCGATTGTGATTCACCCGCCACGCCAATTTGATCTGGCCGAACCGGTCTGAGCGCCATTTCCCCCACCCCATATTTTTCTGGAACCAAATACTACCCATCCCCCCTTAATCAGTGGTATGGTTACACACAACTTGTGGTATCTGGAGTAGCTGTTCCGCATGGACGCCACCGAGGCACGTTCGGACTTGGAACTGATCGCCGCGCTGAATCGGGGCGATACGGCGGCCTATGCGCCGCTCTATTACCGGTATCGCGCCTGGGTGCATCGGCTGGCGTGGCGGTTTACCCAGCACGAGGCCGATGCCCAGGATGTCCTGCAGGAAACCTTTCTCTATCTGGCCCGCAAGTTCCCCGGTTTTACCCTGACCGCCAGTATGACCACGTTTCTGTATCCCGTGGTGAAAAATACCGCCATTGCCGTGCGGAAACGCAAACGCCGGGAGCCGACCATGGCCCCCGAGGCGCTGCCCGAATCTGCCGACCAGAGCGCAGCGGACGCTGGTCCGGAAGATTTACAGGTCGTGCTGGCCGGGCTCAATAGCGAATGCCGCGAAGTCGTCCTGATGCGGTTTGTGGATGGCATGGCGCTGGAAGAGATCGCCACGGCCCTGCAAATCCCCCTCGGCACGGTGAAAAGTCGCCTGCATCGCGCCTTGGCGGAGTTACGGGCCGATGCCCGGGTGCAAGAATATTTCGCGCCGGTGTGAACCTTTTCCCCCCGTTGCGCACTGGAGGTGTTGTATGACCCATGATTCACCCCAACTTCCTGAGGCTCTGCTGACCCGCCTGCGGTCGCAAGCCAACCCGCCCGCCCAACTGCCCCCGGCTTTGGATGACGCCATTGTGCAGGCCGGGATGGCGACCATCGCCCGGAATCGGCGCTGGCGGCTGTGGGTTCGGGTCTCGGTCGGGCTCAGTGCGGCGGCGTGTCTGGCGGTGGTGTGCAGCGTGTGGTTTATCTCCCAACGCGATCCGGGCTTTGCGTCCGATCTTGCCCCGTCGAATCCCCAACGCGTTACCATCGCCGCCGCGTATCATCTGGCCCGTCAGCGCGCTGCCGGTGATACCAGCATCACGCAGGCACAGATTGATCAACTGGCCATGGCCAGTGTGCGTTTGGATCATTACGGTGCGGGAGGTGCCCCATGAAATCAATCACCCTAATGGGCATTTTGGCGTTAGGTCTGCTGCTCTGTGTCAGCGCGGTGCTGGCGCTGCAACCCCAGACGCCTCCCGCCACCAATCCCGTCACAGACCCCTTTACTGCCGTGGATATCTGGGTGGATTCAGGCCGGCAGGCTTTGGGCGCCTATCAATTCGAGCTGACTCTGGAGCGGGGCAAAGGTGAAATCGTGGGGTTGGAGGGGGGCGAACATCCCGCTTTTGCCCAGCCGCCGTACTATGACCCGGCGGCGCTCTCGGGTCAGCGCATCATCGTGGCCGCCTATCAGGTCACCGCGCCGCTGCCCACCGGCAAGACGCGCGTGGCCCGGGTGCATCTGCAATTACACGGGGACATCAAACCCCAATACGTGGTCAAACTTATCGCCTCGTGTGGTGCCGCCGGTGAAACCATCCCGGCCACGGCGGGCGCACAGGAAACTTTGCAGGGAGATCGGTAATGAAACGCAAATCGTTATGGGTATTGACAACAACAGTAGTACTGAGTTTGGTGGCACTGCTCATTTATGGTTGCAACGCGTCGCCTGACCGGACCTCGGAAAGTCCAGATAATCGCTCATTAGTATATGGACTCATACAATCTGATATCCCGTTTCAATATCCAGTTTTGTCTGAAGGTGAAAAACCGGACGTTAATCCCGGCGAAGAACTCTGGGTCATCACCAAACCCAACAGTGTGCTGTCACCCGGCACCCAACCCGCCCAAGCCCAGCAGGGCCAGCAAACCCCCCAACCCACCGACGACCAATCACCCACCACCGGCACACTGGCTATCCAGAAAGACCAGCAATTTATCCCCATACCGCTCAAGCACACTGACGTTAAAGCCCGCATCAGCGGCTATATCGCCTCGGTAGCGGTGACCCAGCAATTCCACAACCCGTATCCCGAAAAAATCGAAGCCGTCTACGTCTTCCCCTTGCCGGAAAATGCCGGGATCAATGAATTTATCATGACCATCGGCACCCGCAAGATTCGCGGCATCATCCGTGAGCGCGAGGAAGCCACCAAAATCTATAACCAAGCCAAACAGCAGGGCTATGTGGCCTCGCTGATGACGCAGGAACGCCCCAACATCTTTACCCAGCGCGTCGCGAACATCGAGCCCGGCAAGCAGATTGATATCGAAATCCGTTACTTCCACACCCTGACCTATCAGGATGGCGGCTACGAATGGGTGTTCCCCATGGTGGTCGGCCCGCGCTATAACCCCGCTGGCAGTACCGATGGCGTCGGTGCGGTGGGGACGAGTGCGGTCGGCCAGTCCGGCCAGAAAACCGAAGTTGCCTACCTTAAACCCACCCAGCGCAGCGGCCATGATATCAGCCTGGAAGTGGACCTCAATGCCGGCGTCACGCTGGAAGCCCTCAGCAGTGTGAATCATGTCATCCGCCAGCAGAATCGCGGCCCCGGTCAAGTCGTGGTCCAACTCGACGCCAGCGATACCATCCCCAACAAAGATTTCGTCCTGCGCTATCGCGTCGCCGGTGCGGTGGTCAAGACTGCGCTGATGGTCACGGCCGATCCCGCCGGCACGGGCGGCTATTTCACCCTCATGCTGGTCCCGCCTGCGGAACTGAAAAACCTGCCCCGCCGGGCGGTGGAAATGGTCTTCGTCGTGGACACCTCCGGCTCGATGAGCGGCGAACCACTGTCGCAGGCCAAACGTGCCGCGACTGTGGCGCTGGGCAAAATGCTGCCCACCGATACCTTCCAGATTGTGCAATTCGCCGGCAGTGCCAGCCAGATGGCCGAGTCTCCATTGAATGTGACGCCCGCCAGCCGCAAAACCGGCGAACAATACTTGGCCAATCTGAACGAGGGCGGCGGCACGGAAATGTTGCAGGGCATCAATAAGGCTCTGGACTTTCCCCATGATGAAAACCGCACCCGTGTGGTCGCCTTCATGACCGATGGCTACATCGGCAACGAAACGCAAATCCTCCGCGCGCTGTATGCCAAACTCGCCGATTCCAAGGTCTTCAGCTTCGGCGTGGGGTCTTCGACGAATCGTTATCTGCTGGATAACATGGCCCGCATCGGCAACGGCACCACGGCGTATCTACCGCTGAATACCAACCCCGAACCGGTCATGGATGCCTATTTTGAACGCATCAGCCATCCCGCACTGAGCAACATCGCCCTCGCCTTCGACGGCATGAAAGTCACCGACATTTATCCCCGGCAGGTGCCAGATTTGTTCGTGGGCCAGCCGGTCATTATCACCGGCCGCTACACCGGCACACCTCAAGCCGGGTCGGTGACCATCACCGGCCGTGCGGGCCAGGAAAAACTCACCACCCGCATGCCCGTCACCGCCGAAAACACCCAGGCCAACCCCGGCATCCGCACCGTCTGGGCGCGGATGAAAATCGCCGATCTGTCCGATACCGCCCTGCGCGACAATGTGGATGTGACCAAAGACATCCGCGCCACCGCCCTGGAGTACGGCCTGATGTCCGCCTACACCGCCTTCGTCGCGGTGGATTCCCAGACCAAAACCACCGGCGACCACGGCACCACCATCGCCGTCCCGGTCCCCATGCCCGATGGTGTGCGCTATGACACCACGGTGAATGAAGGCACGAAGCCACAGCCGTAAGATTAATCCTGCCGCTTTCACGTTCTTAACTAGGGAGCTTCTCGTGATTACAAAACTGCGTTCCCCCGGTTGCCTCTTTGCTCTGCTGTTGAGTATCCTCTGGCTCACCGGCTGTGCCCGCAGTTACACCACCCCATCCGGGCGCGCGGATTTAACTGACATTACCAGCAGCACCATGCGGGAAAGCTTTGCCGCCAAACCCGCCGCCGTGCTACCGGCCAATATTGCCGCAGTGCGGGTGCAGACCACTGGGTACAGCAGCTATCGCACCCGCGACCAGGGCGGGGTGTACGGTGGGGGGCGGTATAGCGTGCTGACTGTGCGCGAGGTGGAGGATGAGGCCGACCTGAAACGCATCACCGAACTGCCCGATGTGGCGGGTCTTACCGGGGTGGGGCGGTTGCTGCTGCCCGAGGCACTCAATACCGATGTGCAGTTACGCGAAGGCGCCGCGCGGGTTAAAGCCGACATGCTGCTGATTTACACCTTCGAGACCACTTTCCACCAGAATGACGAGTCCACCGCCCTGAAAATCATCACGCTGGGCTGGTCGCCCACCCGCAAAGTTTCGGTGTATGTGACGGTTTCTGCGCTGCTGATGGATGTCCGTACCGGCTTCATCTACGGCACGCTGGAAGCCACCGAAAAACGCGCCCTCTCGACTACGGCCTGGGATTCCGAAGAGGCCATGGACCGTGCCCGCCAAGAGGCCGAAACTGCCGGCTTTAAGGCCCTGGTCCGCGAGTTCGAAAAGGCCTGGCCCAGCTTTGCCAAGCGGGCTAAACTGGGGGCCTAAAGGCCCGAAACGAAACCATCAGACCGACCGGTCAGTTTTACGGCATTCACCCGGGGCTTCGGGTATAATTTCCGGTTTTATCGGAGCCCCTAATGATTGGTCAGTATCTCACCGAAGACATGCCCGGCATCGGCGGTCTTATCAAGCAAGCCACCACGGATTTTATCGTCGAAGAAATCCCGCTTTACGAAGCCGCTGGCGAAGGCACCCACGCCTACATCTTTGTGGAAAAAGAGGGCGTCACCACCTTTGACGCCATTCGCATCCTGGCCAAGGCTCTGGGCCGGCGCAATTTTGACATCGGCTACGGCGGGCTGAAAGACGCCCGGGCCATCACCCGGCAGTGGTTTTCCATCGAACACGAAGACCCCGAACGCCTCAAAGAACTCAAACTGCCCCGGCTGAAAATTCTGGCCGCCACCCGCCACCGTAATAAGATCAAACTCGGCCACCTCGGCGGGAACCGTTTCGACATCAAAATCCGCAATCCCGAATGGAGCCGCGTGGATGGCGGGCTGACCCGTGCCTTGGGCCGGGCCCGCGCCATCATGCACCGGCTGGGTGAAACCGGCGTGCCCAATTATTACGGCCCGCAGCGCTTCGGCATGCGCGGCGACAACCACGCCCTGGGCCTGGCCCTGATGCGCGGCGATTACAAAGATTTCCTCGATCACTTCCTCGGCAAGCCCGATGAAAAGCTGGACCATGCCCACGTGCTGGCGGGGCGCACCTATTACGAAGCCGGTGAATACGCCAAGGCCGTGGCCGCGTGGCCGGGGCACATGGGCAACGAACGCCGGGCCTTGTCGGTGCTGATTGCGAGCAAAGGCTCCAAGCGTGCGGTGGATCTGGTGGATTCACGGCTGAAGGATTTGTTCCTCTCCGCGCTGCAATCGCATTTGTTCAACGCGTATCTCACGCTGCGTCTGCCTGCCATTGATCAGGTCTGGCCAGGCGATATGTGTATGAAGCACGACAACGGGGCCTGTTTCCATGTGGAGAATACGCCCGAAGCCGCCGCCGTGGAGCAGGTGCGTTGTGCCAGTCAGGAAATTTCGCCCACCGGCCCGCTCTATGGCCGCAAACTCAGCCGCACCGCCGGGCGCTCGGGTGAATTGGAAACGCAGGTCCTCGCCGAAGCGGGGATCAAGGAAGAGGATGCCGGCAGCACCGCCTTGGGCCATGGTGCCCGCCGGGCGCTAAGGTTCTTTGCCCGCGAACCGCAGATGCAGACCGGCCAGGACGACAACGGCCCATATTTGCGCGTGCAATTCGCCCTTAACAGCGGCTGTTACGCCACGGTTCTGCTGAGTGAAATCATGAAAACGGATGTGGATATTGATTGATCGGTTCTGCATGGGAGGCCGCATGGTACGCCGGATATTTGCTATCGGATTGGGACTGCTGGCCTTGACGCAGACTCTGGGGGCGCAGACGCCGCCGGGGCCGGAACAGAATTTGCGCGTCAGCAACGAAGTCCGCATTTACCAGATGGACAAGGACGCCGTGGTCAATATCACCAGCACCCGGGTGGTGAATGCCCGCGTGGGTACCGGCGACGAAATCTTCGACCGGTTTTTCGGCCCCACCGTGGTCCGCGCGGTGCCGTCCACGTCACTGGGTTCGGGGTTTGTGATTCATCCCTCGGGCTATATCCTGACCAATGAACACGTCATAGACCGCGCCAGCGAAGTGAACATCGTGCTGGCCAATGGCGACAAATTGCCCGCCGTGATTATCGCCACCGATACGGAGCATGACCTGGCGATCCTCAAGGTCGCGCCCGCCAAGCCCCTGCAGGCCATCCGGCTGGGTGTCTCGGACGATCTGATGATTGGCGAACCCGTCTATGCCATCGGCAATCCCTTTGGCTTCAGCGGTTCGATGACCCGCGGCATCGTCTCAGCGCTGGCCCGCGAACTCACCTTTCCCGGCGACCGCGTCTTCAAGGGCCTGATCCAGACCGATGCCTCCATCAACCCCGGCAACTCCGGCGGACCTTTGCTCAATGCCTATGGTCAGGTGATCGGCGTCAATACCGCCATCAAGGCCGATGCCAACGGAATCGGCTTTGCCATTGGTATCTCCACCGTGCGCGATTCCCTGCCCCAACTGTTACAAACCGAAGTCACCAAGCGCGTGCAACTGGGCTTTACCCTGAAAGAATCGCGGACCATTGCCCCGCCCGCCCAGATCGGCGTGGCCGTACTGATTGCCGCGGTGCAGAGCGGCTCGGAAGCCGAAAAGGTCGGTCTGCGTGTGGGGGATCATGTGGTGGCGGTGGGGGAGACACCGGCCGATACCATTGTCTCCGCCTTGGTCGCCTGTCAGGAAGCCAAAGCTGGTGCGGTCATGGTGCTGCGCATCGAACGCGAAGGCAAACTATACGAGGCCAAGGTGCCCGTCACGCCCGCGCCGCCGCCGGAATCGGAACGGATACTGCTGGATAAACTGGGCGTAGAAGCCATCAGTCTTACCCCCGCGCTGGCCCGGCAGTACGGCCTGAGTGTCAGCGCCGGCATTATGATTACCAGCGTTCGCAAAGGTTCACCCGCCGCGACGGGGGGGCTGCAGGCGCAGGATATTATCAACCAGATCGGTCCCTATTATGTCACTACCAACGATGACGCGGCGACGCTGCTCAAATCCGCCACGAAGCGTACCCGGGTACGGCTGGGGATCATTCGTGGCGATGCCCGCGGCTTGACCATGGTCAATATTAACTAAGGTTTTCACGCATGCTCAAACTGGCTTTTTCCACCAATGCCTTCAAGCAAACCACGCTGGAAGCCGCTTTGAAAACCATTGCCGACATCGGCTATGCCGGGGCGGAAATCCTCGCCGATGTGCCCCATGCGTATCCGCCGGAGATGCCCGATTCGCGGGTGCTGGCCCTGCGCAAACTCATGGCCCTGCGGCATTTGCAGGTATCCAATGTCAACGCCTTCACGCTCTTTGCCCTTGGTGATACGTATCACCCCACGTGGATCGAAGACGACGAAGACCTGCGCAGCCAGCGCATCAGCCACACTGTCAACTGTATCGAATTAACCCACGCGCTGGGCGGCAAGACTATTTCGCTCCAGCCCGGTGGCCCGCAGGGGGCGTTGAATCGCGCGGTCGCGCTGGGGCGTTACCGGGCCGGTCTGGAAGAAGTGCTGCCCCTCGCGGAAGAACTCGGCATCACGCTGATGATCGAACCCGAACCCGGCCTGATCATCCAGCACGCGCAGGAATGTGTCGAATTGCTCACGGCCATCAATCACCCCAACCTCAAGATGAATTGTGATCTGGGGCATTTTTACTGTGTGGATGAAGACCCCGCCGAGGTGATCCGGCAATGTGCGCCGTGGATCGCCCATGTCCACCTCGAAGACATCGCCGAAAGTCGCGTGCATCAGCACTTGGTGCCCGGCACCGGGGCGATGGACTTCCCGGCCATCTTCGCGGCGTTGCGTGATATCAAATACGCCGGTTGGGTGACGGTGGAACTGTATCCCTATGAAAGCACCGCTGCCGTGGTGGCCCGGGATGCGTGGAATTATCTGCAACCGTATCTTGGCTAAGCCTGGTGGTTGGTGACGTTATGCCGAATAAAGACCAAGATTGGCTGCAACTGGGCTCGGGTAAAAAATACCTCGAGCGGGTCAAGCGCCCCATTCATAGCCTGATCTTCATCAGTCCCTTCCTGATTATTTATCAGGTGGGCACCGCC
>Ga0194061_1002043_pt1 | contig 11290 bp, 12 predicted proteins | sample SepL2221m_MetaG_FD_163423 | JGI IMG/M metagenome (GOLD analysis project Ga0194061, IMG submission 163423) | Anoxic zone freshwater microbial communities from boreal shield lake in IISD Experimental Lakes Area, Ontario, Canada - Sep2016-L224-21m | ecosystem: Environmental > Aquatic > Freshwater >...
AAGGAGGAGGCATTGCTTGCGCGGCGGTCCATTTTTAAGTCTAATCGATGGACCAACTGTTCGCACTTTGAAGGATTTCATGAATCGTATTCCAGGCTCGGTATGCGTTGGCGTGGTTGGCATCGAGCGTCGCGGGGGAGTAGTCTTGCCGAATCTGTTAGTCGGACGGGTCGGCCGGATACTGCACCTACAGCATCTGGCTCGGCCAGCATCCAGACTGCTACCATGACGCTGAGCGACGCTGCAGTCAAGTCCATTACCGTCACTGGTAATGCCAACCTGACATTGACGAATACGGATAACGTTGCCTTGGCTACGTTGAACGCATCGGCTCTCACAGGTAACTTTACTGCTACGACCAACGGTACAGTTGCTGAGACCATCACTGGCACTACCACTGGTACTAATACGCTGACCGCTCTTAGCACAAGCTCCACTGCCGACGTGCTGATTGGCGGAGCAGGCAAGGACACATTCAACTCCAACAAGGGTCTCACGACCATGACGGGTGGTGCTGGTGTCGATACCTTCAACGTTGCAGTGGCCTCATTGAACGTGAACAGCTACTCGACAATCACCGATGCAACGACTGGTGACATCATCAAGTTTGCTGGAACCGCTGGTGCGTTTGTTGCATCTAAAGTAGTCCTTGGTAGTACTGCTGTATTCCAAGACTATGCTAATGCTGCAACGGTTGGCAATGCAACCAACGGTATGTCTTGGTTCCAATATGGCGGTGACACTTACATCATCAAGGACGTCGATTCCAACACTTCAGGCTTTGTGAATGGTTCGGACATGATTGTCAAGTTGACTGGCGCGGTTGATCTCAGCCATGCTTCGTACAGCACTACTAACGGTACTATCGAACTCGGTGCCTAATCTCCCCTGAGATACACCCCCTAGCTTCGGCTTGGGGGGTTAGCAAAAAACAAGTCCATTTACCCACTGCTCACAAGGCGGTGGGTTTTTTTAATTGTGAGACCGAATATGCCCACCATCAAAATCGACGACAGAGAATTTGAACTCGACACCCTCTCCGACGAGGCCAAAGCACAGCTGCAGAGCCTGCAATTCTGCGATGCAGAGCTAGCTCGCCTGAATGCCCAAGCCTCTATCATCCAAACCGCCCGCATGGCGTATTCCAAAGCCCTGCAAGCAGCATTGCCGTCCGTACTGGAGCAAGCGCAGGCCAGTGAAACGCTTAAGTTCAACTGATTGCCATGGCCGCCTACCTGCCGCTTGCGAACATTGAATTGCCCCCCTTGGACGCAGAGGCTCTTGCCGACCTACAGGCGCTGGCCGCCGAGTCCATGGGCTGGCAGCCGCTAGGCGAGGGCGCCTACTTGCACATTGGCGCAAAGGACGATCCAGAGCAGGTGATCCATGTGGTGGGGATTCCTGACGCGGCATGGGCGGGGTTTGACGTGCTGTTGCTGACCTGATCCGAACTCCGAGAGGCCGTTAGCGCCTAATCCGTTTTTCTCCAAGCCCTCCGGCAACCTCCGTGCCCCCATGGCAGCAATGTCTGGGGGCTTTTTTTCGTCCGTCGATTTATAGCCCCAAAAAGGAGTTTCTATGTTTGTTCCATTTCTCGCCGCCGCAGTTCTGGCCGCCGCGTTTGCCAACATGGGCGCCATGGCTGTAAAAGTCAGCGTGCTTACCCTGGCGCTACAGGTCACCAGCGCGATGCTCATTGCCGTGGTCATTGGCTCCGTAGCACTGTACATGCACAACCAGCGGCAAGCCCGGTAGGCTCCTGGATCTTGCAAAGCGCACGGACAAGGAGTTGTGGGCCACATGGCTTCGTAAACGTCAGTCGGCCCCATCGGCAACTCTCAAAAAGGCTAGTCCGCCAAAGTCAAACATTGCTGGCAGTGCGGGTGCAACGCCTGAGTACTACAGCGATGTCAAGTTGAGCGTGTTCGTGGCGCAATGCCACAGCAACGATCTCGACTCGTTAGCTTTATCCCGCCGGGGGCAGGCAGGGTAGGCAGATTTTCATAAAAGCAATAAGCCTATTTGACGACATTACGTGGGCCAAAAAACTGGAAACGTCGTCGGCCACCGGGGCAGCCGTAACTGGCCCCATCGCCTTAGTCCGTACGGACTGAGGTAACCCCTAACACCCAAGCACTGTTTCTCTTCGGAGGGATTGGTCTTGGGTGTTTCTTTTAAGGAATCTATGCAAGTCATCCGCAATTTGGCTGAAGCGGCGCAGGTCAGCAGTCCGGCCATACGCAAACTGGTGGAGCAACGCATCAATGACCTCGGCGGCGAGGCATTCGACACGGCGGAGTTGGGCTTCTTCCTGGTAATCGGGCTGGGAGATACACCCGAAGCAGTTGAGCGCCAGCTGGGGTTCTCGATAGTCGCCAATCGGTTCACGCAGATCCGATACGACCAACCGGGATTTACACCCTCGTTTGAATTCATCGAGGAGTTCCCAGAGGCTTTCGATTTGGTGTTCATTTTTTCGGACGATGGGAATGGCGTGGAGGTGTTTATTGCCAAAGACGCCGACCCTGACCTGATCGCCATGTGCGTGATGTTCGCGGTGACGGCAGAAGGGGACGGAACATGACACCACATGACGTACTACTACTGGCCACCTTCGGGTGGTTTTTTTGTGCCTGTAAATGGCATTTTTCACATTGCGAAAATTAGAGTACCTTATTTGATAGGTGATTAATTACTAATTCTTATCAACTTATTCACATCAAAGGAGTATTTCATGGAAAACGAAATCAACGAAACAAACGAAGAAATCACAGTTGCAGAACCAGAGGTGCGCATCGTAAAGATAGCCGAATGCGCGTCGCTCTCGGGCAGGTCACGGCTGGTTTATCACATAGGTGTCGCAGCCAACGGGGATATCCAACTGCGCATCTTCCGGAACTCGGCGCGAGGCTACTTCTGCAAGGACTGGTGCTCGTGGGCGCTAATCGACATGCAGCTAAACGAAGCACCGTCGTTCAGCAGTGGCGATATCCAGAGGCTGCTTTTCGAGGGCAAAAGCGTAAATTCCGGCGCGTTCACGATCGCGGCAATGCGTCAGGAGGGCTTGGTTCGCAATGTACCGGGCAGTCTGCGCTGTTACGAACGCCTGGACCCGACAGCGTGGCTAGTGGAGATAAAGGCGCTAATCGATTCTGGGATGGCCCTCCCCGAGAAGCAGCCGCCTGTACAGCCAGTGGTGGTAGAGAAGCCTACCAAGAAGTCTGCGAAGAAGCCAGTCAAAGCCAAACCCAGCGACGCCAGTGAACCCATGGAGTCCTGATGGGGCACATCACGCTGGCGTTGGTGGTGGTTGCCTGCCTGGGCCTCGTGTGGCCGACCACGCGCCAGCTGGGCTTGCTATGTGTTTTCGTGCTCAGTGTCATCCACCCCGTTCTCGTTCTTGCGCTGATACCCATTCTGGGCGGCGCCTTTCTTTTCATCAACCGGAGCTAATCATGCAAATTCAAGACCGTTACCTCGATGCCGTCACCACAGTACTGGATTGGGACTTCCCCGACGAGGCTTATCCCGAAGCTGTCAATGCGCAGGCATTGCTGTTGGCCAGACTCGACTCAAACGACTACGGCGACTTTGACGTGGACGTAACTGTTCACTGATTGAGGCCATTCTTCCAACCATTCCCCTCGTGTTCGTGCCCTCCTGCTTCGCGGCAGTGGGGTGCGTGCGCTTGTGGACACCTATTTTTTTTCACTGGAGGTCCTCATGAACACAATCAAACACATCGACCCACAGGCAAAGTTTCAGGGTATCGAGTAAACATGGCAACACGCAAAAGCTCGGGCAAGCTGCATGCATCTCAGTTCGTGCCAAGCTGGGGGCCGAAACAAACGGCATTGGTCAACATGTTGTTTATGGAAGTGTTGACCGGGTTGGGTGTGCATGACCTCGCCAGCTACTTCAGGGGTTGGAGCCTGGCCGCCGTCATCGCCTGTGTAGTTTTGTTCGCAAGTCTGGGTGGCTACAACTATGGAATAGGCGGATTCATCGGCGGCGGCGCGGTAGGTGTGGCGGCACCCGTCGTGCTGCTGTGGTTGACGATATTACTTGCCGGCATCACGCTGTTTCTGGCGGTCTATCTGCTGGCGTGCTTAGCAGTGTGGACCTTGCTCCGCTGGATCGGATCAGCTTTGTTCAGCTGGTAGCGCGGCGTGTATGTGTGGGCGTCAAGGCTAAAAAATTGTTTTGCAAAACCAACAGAAAAGGTGCAGAATAATCTCACTGTGTCTCAAAGTAGTCGAGTCTCTTGACGCCCACCACGCCGGCTATGAACACAGTAAGTGGGGCCGATACATTGCATAGGGTGATATCGGCAGCGTAAATCTGTGAGCGTCCTATGCATACGGCTCACGGCTAGGCACGAAAACTCCCAACTCTCTCGCTAGGAGTCAGTGTTGTGCCTCGAATTTGCCACTCGTGGCGCCGCCCAATCTATTGGGTACCTGCCGAAAGCAGGTTCAAAGGAAGTGAGAACAACAGACGCGCTTTTGGCGTGCGCGTCATGTTCTGCCAGTACTAGCCAGGTACGGAACTTCCAAAAATGGAAAGCAAAAAAAATGCAGCACTGCAAAAGTCAGTCGCGGCACAAGTAAATTCGTCAGGATCAAGCAACCCAGTTGCCCCTGTCTCAAAAACCAGATTCAGTTCGGCCGGACTGTTCGATTCGTCTGGGCAACTTATCTCGGCAAAGGCCAACATTGGTGATAGTGTTGCACCCGAAATCCCCAACACTGCCGGCTCTGGTGCGTCCGTTGCAAACATCCCAGGTCAAACACTTGCAGTTCATGCTGTCGAACTGGCGATAGAAACCAATACCGACTCAGCCGTACAGCTACTGAGCGCGCTGTGGCGCTCTCCCAATCTCGTCCACCAAATCGGGACGTTGGACAGGATTTCAAAGCGGTTTAAGAACACGCCGGTCAAGTCTGCCTCTGATGCCGCGTTTGGGGCTTATCAACTCTCCAGCCAAGGGCAGGAAGCCTACCATGCCATTGCGGAGTATCGGACACCCAGTAGTCGAACCGCTGACAACGTGGTGGGCGCCTACGCCTTCTTTGTGGACTTGGACGTTGGCCCGGGAAAGTCCAGGGATGGCAAGGGGTACGAAACCCTTGAAGATGCAAGAAAGGCATATCAAAAATTTCTTGCAGAGACGGGATTGCCCAAGCCGACGCATGCTGTCTACAGCGGAGCAGGCGTGCATTTGTACTGGGTTCTGGACAGCTTCATTGACCGTGATACCTGGATCGCGAACGCAGACAAACTCAAAGCTTTGGCGCACCACTATGGGTTTCTTGCCGATCCTTCGAGAACCGCAGACATCGCCAGTGTCCTGCGAATCCCTGGCACGCTGAACTACAAATACGATCCTCCACTGCCAGTCACGTTGGCGTACAGCTGCCCGACCTACATCGCTACAGCCGACATGCTTAACGCGATTGAAGCTGCGTTCTCGAAGATGCCAGCAGTAGGCGCCACTGCAAGCGTCAAGCCGCCAGCGACTGTCGTGAAGCCCAGCTCTGTAACCGATGTGCAATCAATCAGCCCACCACCAAACTTCGAAAACCTCGCGTCGGCTCTCAAGGTCTTAACACCAGACTGTGACGAGTACACCTGGAAATTTTACCGATTAGCTGCCTTGGCCCGCATCGCCAGAGAGCATCCCGAGCTGGCAGCACGCGTCTATGCGCTTACAAAAGCATGGGCCTCTGGCGAACTAGGCGGCATTCCCTCAAAGATCTGGGTTACTCCGGGTTCTGACGGACGGACCGGCGCGCAGTCCTTCGATGCGCAATGGGCCAGATTCCTCAAACCACGAGAGGGGAGTAAGACCTCGGTGGGCACGATCTATGACCATGCCAAAAAGTTGGGTTGGGAATTCCCAGGCGAACACTTCCCGGTCATCGCTGAAGCAGAGTGCGTGGGCCAAGATGCCGGTGCCGATTTGACGCCGTTGCAAGCTGTGCAAATGCAGTTCGCGCTCCTGAACATGAATGGCAAGCTGTGTGTATTCAACAAAAAAATTCTGGCAACGGTGACCGAGAAAGGTGCTGCCCAACGGTTGATGCTATCGACGCGAACGGACGGTGCTTTGCTGATTCGTCGTGCTATCAAGGCGCGATATCCAAAAGAAAAATGCAACCCTGTAGTGGATGCGTTTTGGGTCAGTGCACAGACAGCATGTTACGTGGGCGTGGACTTTAGTCCTACCGGCACCTCAGACAATTGCCTCAATCTGTGGGTCGGGCCAACCATTGTTTCCACGGCGGGCAGTTGGGCTCTTATCAAGGGATTTCTACTAACCATCATTTGTGATGGAAACCAGACCTACTACATCTACCTGATCGGCTACATCGCGCACGCGTTGCAGCATCCTGAAGAGAAGCCCGGCATTCTGATCATTTTGATCGGCGGTCAAGGCAATGGAAAAGGGACGTTGGCGCGCATCCTGCAACGTGTCTGGAGTGCTACGTTTTTGCAGGTCAGTGATGTGCATGCGGTGGTGGGCAACTTCAATGCAGCGCTGGAGCGTGCGTTTATCGTCTTTATGGACGAGGCACTGTTTGCAGGTGATCGGCGCTCTTCTGATGCCCTGAAATCCCTCGTGACAGAGCCGGTTATTCACATCAACGAAAAGCACCAACCAGCAAGGCAAACCAGCAGCTACCACCGCTTCTTTGTTGCAACGAATGCGGACCACCTAAAACAAACGGATCGTGACGATCGACGTGATTTTTCATTGCGCGTCTCAGAGTCCAGAAAAGGCGATCATGCCTACTGGAAGACGCTCTACCAGGAAATCAATAACGGTGGCGTTGAGGCCATGGTGCATGACTTGCTGGCAATGGATCTGTCGTCTTTCAACGTGCGTGCTAAACCAGACACCGCCGAGCTGCTGGAGCAGAAGTTACAGAGCCTGGGGCCAATACAGCGCTGGTGGTACGAGTGCTTGGTGCATGGCGGCATGACTGAGGACGAGGCTTGGCCAGACTATCTTGCAACGCTGGATGCAGTGGCCGATATCTTCGATTTGAACGGCGGCAAGATGTTCCGCAAGTGTTCTGCGATTGACGTGGCCAACGCACTCAAGAAGCTGTGTCCCAGCGCAGCACCGGGGCAAAAAGAGACGGACTTGGGTCGCCGTCGTGGGTTGACGTTGCCAACACTGGCGATCGCACGCGCTGAGTTCGAGGTGTTTATCGGAGCCTCTGTCGCATAGTAATCGCCGGGCTGCACGGATCGCACGGGGTCCGCTCGGGGGGCCGTGCGCAAAAAATCGATGCGGATCATGGGGTTGCGGCCGCCGCACGGATTACTCGTCATTTTTTGAAATATTTTAAAAATGAAAATCTAATCCAGAGGGACGCCCAGCCCCACGCCACTGCGCCTCCCCGCCCCGGAGAATTTTTTTTGGCCGTGCAATCCGTGCGCCCCTTCGATCCGTCAGGGCAAAAAATGGCCGTCGCCATGGCTACCCCCATCAGGCACGCCAACGCGCGCCCCTGGGGCACTTTCTGCGCGTCCTCGGCACCACCGGCACGCAGCCGCTGCCACACACACCGCCGCTTGGTTCTTACAGGACTGAGGGGCGCTATTTTCAAAACAACCAAGGAGAAATATTTATGTATGCACGCTTTCTGTTTCCGTTCCACACACCCTCGGCTTCGGCCATGGGTCTATTCCAATCACTAACCCAAGGAGCTTGAAATGCCCATTGCGAATTTTTCGGCCGATTTCGTGCGCAACGCAGTTTGTGAGGTCGGCAAAGCCAAGACCGATTGGTATTGCGATTCAATAGTTGGCTTTATCCTGGAAACCCGTGCGAACGGCGGCAAGACCTACTCGTTACGATATCGCGATTCCCACGGCAAACAACGCCAACACAAAGTCGGTGATGCCCAGTCCATCAGCTTTGATAAAGCCAAGAATGCAGCACAGGTCTTGCGAAGCCGTGTTGTCCTCGGTGAATCACCTTCTGAAGTCCGCAAAATCAAACGTGCGATCCCGACGCTTGCCGAGTTCAGTCTGAGATACATGATTTTTGTCCGTGGCTACAAACGCAGTGCTGACGGTGACGATTCCTACTTGCGCAACCATTTACTTCCTAAGTATGGTTCCATGCACCTTGATGAGATCACACAGTCATCGATAGTCGAACTCCATCACGGCATGCGTGCTGCGGGTTATGCCATGGCTACGTGCAACCGAGTAGTCATCCTCTTGCGGTATATGTATAACCTCGCGCGGAAGTGGAAGGTTCCCGGCTCTGAGAACAATCCTACCTCTGCAGTCCAGATGTACGAGCCCAACAACGCCAGGGAACGTTTCTTGGATCAGGCTGAATCGCTTCGTCTGAAAGCAGCGATCCAGGACAGCGTCAATCCGCAGCTGAAATATATAGTGGCTATCCTGCTGCTTTGCGGAAATCGTAAACGTGAGTTGTTGGAAGCCCGTTGGACCGATTTCGATCTGGAGCGCAGGAACTGGCGTATCCCATTGAGCAAGTCTGGCAAGGCGCGTCATGTTCCACTGTCCTTGGCGGCGGTGTCTGTGTTGCAGCAGATACCGCGCATTGACGGTTGCCCGTTTGTGGTTCCTAACCCCAAAACCAAACTGCCCTATGTTTCAGTGTTCTGTAGCTGGAATACTGCACGCAAGGCGGCGGGATTGCCTGAAGTACGCATGCACGACCTGCGCCATTCGTTTGCGAGCAATCTGGTGAACTCAGGAAGGTCTATTTACGAGGTGGCCCGTGCGTTGGGGCATACGCAGCTCAAAACCAGCCAGCGCTACAGCCACCTGAATCAAGAGACCATGCTGGCAGCTGTGGACGCGGCGGCTAATGCGACAGGAACCCAGTGGGGGCAAGCGCAGGCGGTAAAAGCTGGTGACAATTTGGTGCTGGCTGCGGTGTAGGGAAGCGATCGTCCTCCCGGCTGGCAACCGGGGGGCACAGCGGTATTGATCGCGTACTTGAATACGGACGATTGAGTGTTCATCCGTGTTCAGGCTAGACTTGGACATTACATACAGAGGAAGAGTTTTCATGCCTACTATCAGCATGTTCTATGGAATATTGGTGTTGATGTTCTTTCGGGACAATAAACGACATCATCTTCCCCATATTCACGTGCGATACCAATCTGAAGAAGCAGCCATTTCGTTAGAGGATGGCAGTGTTCTGGATGGAAAGATTCCACCCAAGCAACTCAAGATGGTGCAGGCTTGGATTGAAATCCATAAGGATGAGCTGTACGTGGATTGGGAGTTAGCGGTTAACGGCGACGAACCATTCCGGATTGCGCCCCTTCAGTAAGGAGACACCTATGTTGTGTGACGTTGTTAGCGTTAAGCCGATGCCAGATTTTCGAATTGATCTTCAGTACAAGAACGGTGAACGCCGCCTATTCGATGTTCGCCCTCTGCTGACGATGAAGCCTTGGAACCGAATTGCCAGGCCTGAGATTTTTTCCCTCGTGAAAGTGGAATACGGCACAGTTGTTTGGCCGGGTGAAATCGACATTGCGCCTGAGACCTTGTACGACGATTCTGTCTTGCAAAGTTGAGGTTGTGAGGGCCAAGCAAAACTCCAGCACCACTTCCAAAAGCTGGTGACAATTCCGTTTCGGCACTCGCGAAGAAGCCACCCGGCCCCAATGCGCATCGCCGCAAAAACTGGTAGGTTGGGTGGGCAGTGGGTGACTCTATGGGCATCGACTTAGGGAAAGAACTTCTATGTTGCCCCTGCGGACAATGCATACTTTTTGCAGTTGGGTAGGCGGTGGGTGAGGGCAAAACAGCACCCCCAAAGTTGTCGTATCTCGTTGAAAACAATCGAGTTTTGACTTTGCTTCACAGGTTCGCTCACTACTGGTTCGGACACTGGTTCTTCCTTCACTGGCGGTGCAGGTAACGACACGTTTAATGCCACCGTCACGATGGCTGCCGACGGCGTAACCTTGGTTGACACGCTGCAAGGCATTGACTCCCTGACGGGCGGTGCTGGTACAGATACCCTGAATGCCACCTTGAACGGTGCTGGCGCAACTCCAACATTGAACAGTGTTGAAATCGTCAATCTGCGTGCAACCGGTGCAACCGCGTTGAACCTGTCCGCTGCTACAGGCTTGACTAATGTCAATGTTGCTAATAGCACTGCCGTTGCCACATTGACCACTGTTGGCTCTGCCGCGGTTGGTGTTGCCAACCAGACCCAGAACGTCAACATCAATGGATCGACTGCTACGGCTCTGGCCCTGAACCTCGACACCGTTGGTAAATCTTCAGCCAGTATCACTGTTGATCTAGGGTCTGCTACGGTTAACGCTGCCACGTCTTTCGCTATCACTGCCAAGGATGCGTATGTCGTTTTCACTGAAACCAAGGCCAGCGCTGCTACGACTTCGGCATCTGTTGCAGCCACTGGTAAGGACAAGATTCAGTTTGCTGCTGCTGATCTGGCTACGTTGACCACCTTGACGGTTACTGGTGCTGGTTCTGTTGATTTCACTGCCGGATCACTGGCAGTCTTGAAGACGCTGACAGTTGGCGACGGCGGTGTGAAGGTAACGGGTACAGATACTGCAGCTGCGAATCTGACTGCCGTCACTGGCGGTGGCGCTGATACATTGACGTTCAAGGGTGCAAACATCAAGAGCATCACCACGGGTGCCGGCAATGATGCTGTTACAGTCAATACGTCAACGTTGGCAGCAGCGTCAACCATCGACCTCGGTGCTGGCGACGACTCGCTGACTTTTTCTTGGGTTCCGACAACGGGCGCAACGCTGACTGGCGGCGACGGCACTGATACGCTTGGGTTTGCTACCGCAGACTATGCGACTGTCGCTGGATTTGCCGCAGCTAGCTTGGCTAAGATCACCGGCTTTGAAGTGTTGAGCATCACCGATGTATTGGCGGATACCACTTCGATTGACGTTTCCAAGATTGCCGGTCTTACTAGCTTCAAGACTGTTGGTGTAACAACCACTAAGGCAGCTAGTGTGATCAATTTAGGTGCAGCTGCGACGGTCGAGTTGAATGGTGCAGATACTGATAACGGTGCTTTGACTGGTTCGATGAAGGTTGATACCGCCGCGGACAGCATGACACTGATCCTCAATCGCAACTTCACTGACGACAATAACACCACCGCTGCCGTGCTCACTGCTGCGACTCAGGCGGTGACATTGTCTAACGTGGAAACTTTGACTGTGAAGAGCACCGGTACTAACACCAGCTTGCCATTTACAGCTGTTGATGGGTACAAAGC
>Ga0194061_1002044_pt1 | contig 11290 bp, 5 predicted proteins | sample SepL2221m_MetaG_FD_163423 | JGI IMG/M metagenome (GOLD analysis project Ga0194061, IMG submission 163423) | Anoxic zone freshwater microbial communities from boreal shield lake in IISD Experimental Lakes Area, Ontario, Canada - Sep2016-L224-21m | ecosystem: Environmental > Aquatic > Freshwater >...
GGACAACAAAGTCAAAGCGCCGGACCTCACGCCCGCGCAACTCGGACTCCTGCGCCAATGGATCGACGAAGGCGCGAAAGCCTCCGCAATAGGTGAACACACAATCGCCTGGGAACCCGTGCCCGATTCGTTTAGCGGCATCTATGCCGCCGCATTGACGCGCGATGGACACTACGCCGCGTGCAGCCGGGGCGGACGCATTTTTGTCTATCACATCCCCACGCGAAAGCTCGTCGCTCAACTCACTGATGACTCGCTCGCTTCAAAAACACCCGCGCTAAAAAATGGCATCGCACACCGCGATAGCATTCCGTCACTCGCCTTCAGCCCCGACGGAAAACGCCTCGCCAGCGGCAGCTTTCGCGAGATCAAAATCTGGTTACGCGACGACGGCGTTACGACCCAACAACTTCCCGCCGACGCGGCCCGTAAAACAGAACTCGCCGCCAAAGCGCCGCCCACATCCGGCGCGTATGAATTCGATGTCCCGGCAACGAAGCAAAAACTGACTGTCGCCAAAGACGGCACGATCACACTGTGGGACGCCGAGAAGAAAACGAAAGCCCGCGAACTCAAACACGGCGCTGAAATCAACGCCGCAGCTGCGAGCATCAACACGGATCGCATCGCAACATCAGGCATAACCAACACAGTAAAAATCTGGGACGTCGCCAACGGTGTGATCATCGCTGAAGTCAAAGGTGAACGCGCGGCGACTGACGCCGCCAGCGAAACTGCTCGCAAATCCGACTTCCTCACAAGCGAATCCGCGTACCGAAAAAGCGACATCACGAGCGGCGAAGCAGAGCTGAAAAAGGTCGAAGATCGTATCAAGAAAATCAACGAAGACTCCAAGACCGCGCAAACCAATGTTGAAGCTAAAATCAAATTGCGCGACGAGGCTGCAAAGGCCAAAGCCGATACCGAAAAAGCAATGCCCGTCCCGGCCAATTTCGACGTCCCCGATGAAGCCACTCAAAAGAACCGCACCGATGCTGCGACCAAGCTCGCTGACGCGGTCAAGAAATTTACAGAGGCCGAATCCATCGTTGTCCGCGCGAAAGATTCCATCACGAATCTTCAAAACGATTTGAAGAATGCGAACGAACAAACCATTAAGCAAACCAAAGTCATCGCCGACGCCAAGGCCGCCGCTCAAGCTGCGGAGCAACTTCAAAAGGCCGCCGAATCCGACGCAAAAAAAGCGCTCGAAGCTGCGAACGCTCAGCAGAAAAATATCCGCGCGCTGGTCTTCTCGCCCGATGGTTCGCAACTCGCCACCGCTGCTGACGATGGTCTCCTTCACGTCTGGAGCGCCATTGACGGTACAGCACTGCGCACACTTCCCGGCTGCGGCCCCGCTCCGACTTCGTTGCGCACGCTGACGTGGGACGCGTCCGGAATCACGGCCACCGCCGAAGACGGAAGTCGCGTCACGCACTCGTTTGCGTCTCGTTGGACACTTGAGCGCACACTCGGTGGCTCTTCTTCTCCATTAAAAGATCGTGTCAACGCCCTGCGTTTTTCAATCGATGGCAAGTCGCTTGCATCCGGCAGTGGCGACTATTCACGCAGTGGCGACGTCGCGATTTGGAATGTTGAAAGCGGCGCGCTGATCAAAGCGTTGCCCGATTTGCACAAAGACTCCGTCCTCGCGCTGTGCTATTCGCCCGATGGAAAAATGCTCGCGACTGCCGGTTCTGATCGCGTCGCAAAAATTATCGACACCTCCACATGGGCGCTCTTGAAAACGTTTGAAGGCCACACCAATCACGTGCTCGGAATTTCCTGGCGCGGGGACGGTCGAACACTGGTCTCGTCTGGAGCTGATGGAGCCGTCAAAATCTGGGACTTTGCCAGCGGCGAAAAGAAGAAGAGCGTTGAGGGATGGGACGGTGAAGTGACCGCCATTCAACACGTCGGACGAACTGGAAATTTCCTCACGTCCAGCGGCGACAAGCGGGTGCGTTTACTCAATGATGCCGGGGCCGAAGTCAAAGCATTTGCAGGCGGTGTGGATTTCATGCAATGCGCTGCCGCAAGCGAGGACGGCACGATCATCCTCGCGGGCGGACAGGATGGCGTACTACGCATCTGGGACGGCACCGGCAAAGTCCTAGCGACATTTCCGGCAGCGCCCTGACGATACATGCCTCGCGGGGATGCGGCCTTCTCGTCAATAATCATTTCCGTCATTGCGCCGCGTTCAAAATTCCTTTAGAAAATTGCATTCAATATCCACATCGTACGTCATACCAACGGGGAATTGAGAACCCGTTTAGAGGAGATACCACCATGCTTTTCCGCTGTGTCCGAACCCTGGCTGTCCCGATTCTTGTTGCATTTCTGTGCATCACTTCCAGCTCCATTGCAGCTGACGCAAAGAAAGCTGAATCTCCCGCAGAGCTTCTGTCGAAGATCAAGTACAGCTCCGATCAAGATGTTGTCATCGCGGCCATTCGATCCTTGGCAGGTATCACCGAAGCGGATGAGCGGAGTCTGGCCGTCGCCGAGTTCTTGACTGATCTCGTCGTGAAAACCACCAACCCATTTTATGCCAAGGAAGCTGTGAAAACGTTGTCCTCGCTTCAAGCGACCGTCACGAAACGTCCGAAGACAAAATACATCACCGAATTTACGAACATCCTCAAGAACACAAAAGCGTTGCCACCTGTCCGAAGCGCCATTGCTGAATGTTTTCGACTGACGCTCGATAAGGACGAATTGAAAGACCGCGACGCGTTTGCCGTGTTGAAAACCGTTGCACAAAGCAAGATCGAGCCGAACGTGAGTTTGCGCGCCTACTGTATTGAAGCGATTGGTGGCTTTGGCGACGCCGACAACATCCTCATGCTCTGCGATCTGCTTTCTGACAGCGATACCTCCATTAAAGAAGCCGCTGCAAATGCGGTCATCGATTTGCTCAACAAAGCCCCCGCCGCCGCTGGCGCAGTGTCTCTCGGAGCGACCAACCGGATTGTCGAAATGGTCAATGATGACAAGTTGAGTGTGGACCTGCGCGTCGTCGTGATTCGTGCCGTTGCGAAACTGATGGCGGCTGGCACGCCCGGCGCCAACAAGGCGCTCGACACGATCATCAAGCTGGTCAAGAACGCATCGGACGACAAGCTGGTGATGGGCAGCATAGAAGCGCTGGGAATCGTCGGCACGGCCCAATCCGTCGATCCACTGATCCAGACCTACAAGGACTTCTCAAACACCGCGAACATGATGAACGAAAAAGATGTTCCGATCCGCGCCGCAATTACGAAAGCGTTGCGAAGCGTCTTGATGACTCAGGCGAACCGGGCCACATCGGACATGCCGACCGTTCACAAAGTGGTCGTCGCGCTGATTGCGGTTGTGGACAATGATCCAGCCATTCCAGTCAAGCAGGCCGCCATCAATGCCCTCGCCTATTTGTATCCCCCAAAGTTCGCTGCCGAACGCAAGGAAGCAGCTTTGGCACTCGTGTTCCTGATGGCTAAGAATGATACCAGCGCTGACATGAAAGCGGCCATCGCTGAATCTTTGGAATTCATTTTGGGCGTGAATTTCCGTGTCAATGTTGATCGTTGGAAAGAATATCTTCAAAAGACCTTCGGCGTGAGGCCGTAACACTGCAACGAGATTTGAATTCGAATGTGTATTAATTCCGAAGGGATAGCAGCAGATTTTACTCGCGCCGCTGCCATCCCTCCGGGATGAGGGTTCATCTGGAATTCGCATCCGGTGGTATCGCTATGCGCTCAACCACCGGCTAATGGCTTGGACCCCTTCGGGGTAAACAGCACATCTTTCATTTTAGTGCTAACGTACTATTCGGAAATAATTTTGAAATAGATTTCCGGGCTGATGACATCTCTTTTCCGGTGGAGTTGATTGAGTGAACAAAGGAGAGTGCTGCGCATGAATTCGCTTCCGAAAGAACCGCCAACCAAAGAGGTCACGCCCGAGTCGATTTACAATGGGCGGCGCGAATTCTTGAAGAACGCAGCGCTGATGGTCGGCACCGCCACTGTTGTTGGTGCTGGCCTGCATTTCGCGACGAACCGAACTCAAGCTCCAGCCAAGGACGTGGCCGTCGATTCGCTCACACCTCCGCCTGCGAAAGACATCTCGGTGGCGAAGACGTCGTACGACACCTCCGAACCGCAGAACTCATTTAAAGAGATCACCACTTACAATAACTTCTACGAATTTGGCACCAGCAAATCCGACCCCGCTGTAAATGCTCACACCTTGAAGCCACGCCCTTGGACGGTCGTGATCTCGGGCGAAGTCGAAAAAGAAATGCGTCTCGACATTGACGATATTTTAAAAATGGCCAGCCAGGAGCAGCGTATTTACCGCATGCGCTGCGTCGAAGCGTGGTCGATGGTGATCCCGTGGCTGGGCATTCCGCTCGGCGATTTTATCTCGAAATTGAAGCCGACTTCGAAGGCCAATTACGTCGCGTTTAAAACGTTACTCGATCCCGTCCAAATGCCCGGACAAAAATATGCGAATCTGGAATGGCCATACGTCGAAGGCCTGCGCATGGACGAAGCGATGAATCCGCTGACGATGCTGGCAACCGGCATTTACGGCAAAACGCTTCCGAATCAAAACGGCGCACCGCTGCGATTGGTCGTGCCGTGGAAGTATGGATTCAAGGGTATCAAGTCCATCGTTGAAATCAAATTCACCGAGAAGCAGCCGCCGACATCGTGGAACGTCGCCGGGCCGGGCGAATACGGTTTCTACGCCAACGTCAATCCCAGCGTTCCGCACCCGCGTTGGAGCCAGGCGATGGAGCAGCGTATCCCCGACGCGTCGGCTTCGACCAAAACGCTGTTGTTTAACGGCTACGGTGAACACGTCGCGCATATGTACAAAGACATGGACCTCACGAAGTTTTATTAGTGCAGCATGGCCAATGTGTTGTTTGGAGCATCATGTCGCCCTTTCAGGGCTTCAATGATTCGTGCTTCGATTCCCAGGGCGTTGCCCTGGGCTATCTCATGCTGCCCCGTTGGGGCAAACGACAGACGGCCTTTCGCGACCGTACGACAGATAGCCATTCGCGACCGTTTTGAATTCGGTTTTGTTGGTCGTACGCTCATGATTAATTCAGCACTGGCAGGAGTACCTGCCAGTGGCACACCTGGAGAACTATCGCATGGCCGCAACACCTCAAAAACCGAAGCCGCTCGACTGGCTCCATAATGGAGTTGTGATCGGGTGTTTTGTTCCGTTGGTGATGTTGCTTTTAGGACTCGCCACCGGGCGGATTTCGTTCGGTTTGGAATTGAAGAATATCTTGAACCAGCTCGGCTATCTCGGGCTCGTGTTGCTGCTGGCGTCACTGGCGTGCACTCCTTTGCGCCTCGTGTTCGGATTCAAGTGGCCGTCGAAATTGCGCAAGTCGCTCGGACTGTTCGGATTTTTTTACATCGCGTTGCATGCAACTCTGTATTGGAAGTCGCAAAACTTTTCCATCGTGACCGTCTACAACGAAACGCTCGCCCGGACGTTTATTCTCTTCGGCATGGCTGCGTTCCTGCTGCTGATTCCGCTGGCTCTTACGTCCACGAATAGCATGATCAAACGCGTCGGCGGCAAACGCTGGCAGATGCTGCACAAGCTCGCGTACGTCATCGGCATTCTCGGCATCGTACATTTTTATTTACGCATCAAAGGCAACGATCACACCGAACCGCTAATATATGGTGGCATTCTCGCGGTGCTGCTCGGTGTCCGTGTCTGGAAAAAACTAGCGAGCGCGAAGTGATAGTTGAGCCGATTTTTAATCGGCTTCGCAGGCGTGAGAATGAGCCGATTAAAAATCGGCTCTACTCTAGATTTCGATTGAAAAACGCGGATCGAAAACGTTGTATGTATGGGGAATTATGAACGGCGCATTCCGAATGCCCCATCCTCAAGCGATGACAGTGGCCCAAAATGAAACTGTCTTTCATCCCTCCGGGATGGGAACGTTTTCTTTACGGTTCCGGTGGTATCGGCCTCTGGCTTCAACCACCGGCTAATGGCTACGATCCCTTCGGGATAAATACATAATGCTAAACCACGGATCGCGCACAATGTGATTGTGTGGGAATGGTTTTGAGGTGACAAGGGGGCGTGTCAACCCCGGGATTTACGTTGCACCACTACAGGTTGTGGTGAAATTGGAATGGGCACCGTGCACATGTGTATGTTCGGGAGCCGAAATGAGGTGTTTCAGTTCGAATTGGATTAAAATTGAATAGCACGGTGTAGTAGAATTCATCACCTCGTTTTCCGGAGATCGAATGCGTCCGTACACCTTCCCTCTGTTTGTTCTCTCATTTTTCTTAGCATCCTTTATTTCAAGCGTCTCACGAGCGGCGGATTTTATTTGGATTGAAGGCGAATCCGCGAAATCGAGTACCGTCAAGCGACATCCGTGGTGGTACGACAAAGTCAAATCCGATCAACTTTCCGGCGGCGCGTGCCTGTCGAATTGGGGCGACACGCCCGGCGAAGCAGTCTACGACTTCACGGCTGACGCTGATCAATCCGATACGCTGTATGTCCGCGCGAATCCGGTCGGTGCGAAGCTGGCGTATAAACTGGATGCAGGCGCGTGGACGGAGATTGATTTCGACGGGAATCACGACGACCAGATCAACATCGCGGGCGACGACAAGCCGGACATCCGTTTCATCGCGTGGGCGAAAGTGGGCGCGGTGAAATTGAGCAAGGGCCCGCACACGATCACGTTTAAATTTCACAGCGCAAATAACAACCACGGCATGTTGGATTGCTTTGTTTTCACGTCCATTCCGTTTGTTCCCAGCGGCGTGTTGAAGCCCGGCGAAAAAGGTGGGGCTTCGGTTCCAGTTGCAGCACTCGGCGGGCGCTGGGCGTTCAATCCGCCGAAAGACGAATTCAGTCCCAACGCACTTTTTGATCTGCGCTCGTTGAACGAAAAAGTCGCGGGCGAACACGGCTACGTGACGCGCTCTAAAGATGGCAACGATTTTGTACTGGGTAATGGCGACCCCGTCCGCTTTTGGGCGTTGAACACGAACGCGTACGAAAAGAACAGCAACGACCTCGCCCGCCACGCTCGCTTCCTCGCCAAACGCGGCATCAACATGGTCCGCTTTCACGGCAACGTCACACCTACCGACGGCGCATTGAACGACATCGAAACGAAGGAACGCGAGCGCCTGTGGAAGCTCGTTGCTGCGATGAAAAACGAAGGCATCTACACGACCTTCTCGCCGTATTGGGCTGTCTCATCGCGCGTGAAACCGTCGATGGGCGTCCTCGATTCCGACAAAGGCAAGGAGATGGGGAAGCTGTTCTTCGATCCGAAATTGCAGGCTGCGTATAAATCATGGCTGAAACAAACGCTCACTGAAAAGAATCCGCACACCGGAATCCCGCTCGCTCAAGACCCGGCGCTCGCGATCATTCAGATTCAAAATGAAGACTCGCTGCTCTTCTGGACTACTCAGGGCATCGGTGGCGAAGGCTTGGCGGAATTGCGGCGACAGTTCGGAAAATTCGCAACGACGAAATACGGCTCACTCGATAAAGCGAAAGAAGCGTGGTCGAACACGGCTGCTCCCGGCGACAACTTCGCTGCGGGTGAACCGGGAATCTTATTGATCTGGGATTTGACCCAGCGCAAAGGTAGCGCAGGGCAACAGCAACGCCGCTCGGATCAGCTCGAATTCTTCACGACACTCATGCGAGATTTCAATGCCATGATCGTTGATTACATTCGTAAAGATCTCGGCTGCAAAGCGCTGATCAATGCCGGGAATTGGAAGTCTGCCGACAACGTCACGATGAACGACGCTGAGCGGTATTCGTACACGACGACCGACATCATGGGTGTCAACCGCTACTACGGCGGCGCACATACTGGAAAAAATGCAGGCTGGGCGATCGTCAACGGCGACACCTTCACAGACGAGTCCGTGCTGCTGAATCCGCGCGCGCTGCCTGTGAATTTGAAGCAGGTCGAAGGGCATCCGATGATCATTTCAGAAAGCTCGTGGGTGCCGCCGCAAAGTTATCAGTCCGAAGGTCCGTTCACCATTGCCGCGTATTCGGCACTCACCGGCGTGGATATTTATTATTGGTTTGCGACCAGCGAGGAAGCGTGGCGACAACCCGGCTCGGCCAACGGGTTCATGCCGTCCGAAAGCAAGTGGACTTGCGCAACGCCGATGTTGATGGGTCAGTGGCCGGCTGCGGCGTTGTTGTTCCGAAAAGCGTACGTCAAGAAAGGCGCACCCGTCGTCAGCGAACAACGCTCGCTCACTGATTTATGGTCCCGAAAAACACCGATCATCGCCGAAGATGCCGGCTACGATCCGAATCGCGACAAGGACAATTTCTCCAAAGAATCGAACATCCAGGACGGCATCAATCCGCTCGCGTTTCTCGCGGGTCCGGTCGTCACGATGTACGCTGGCGATCCATCAAAGAGCACGGTCGTCGATCTGAAACTGTACATCGACGATACGACGAAAGTCGTCAAATCTGTCACCGGCGAACTGGCGCTCGATTTCGGAAAAGGCGTGTGCACGATCAACGCGCCGAAAGCTCAAGGCGTCACCGGGTTCCTGAACAAACTAGTCGACATCAAACTTAACGACATCGCGATTCATTCTGGAAACGACTACGCGACGGTGCTGGTCGTTGCATTGGACGACAAGGATATTAAATCGTCCGGGAAATTACTCGTCCAAATCGGCACGTCAGAGCGCCCGACTGGATGGGCGACGAAGCCCGTAAAAGTCGGGAAGCGCGATGGTGAAATGGTGACGAGTTTTGGAAAAGCGCCGTGGCAAATCGTCGAAACCGACGTGACGTTAACGATTGAAAACGCCACGCTGAAAACAGCGCACGTGCTGGATGTGAACGGCATGCGAGTCCGGGACATTCCGCTTGAAGCAACTGGAACGGGCAAAAAAGTGGTGCTGCCGAAAGACGCGATGTATGTGGTGTTGGACTAAATTCGAAACTCGATCAACACTCGACCAAGCGCATTACCGAACTTATACTTCGACTTTCCTGTATAGACTTCTCTATTATAAACGATCATATAAACGTGAAAGGTGGTTTTAAGAGGGTGGCTTCGCGATGAAAGTCAATATTGAAGTGACCGCCGGGCCTGCCCGAGGCAAAGTCTTTTGCATCGAGCAGGCTGACTTGTTTATCGTTGGTCGCGCGAGGGACTCGAAGATTTCGCTACCCAACGATCCTTATCTTTCACGCCAGCATTTCGTCCTTGAAATCGCTCCGCCAAATTGCCGCATCACCGACTTGGGTAGTAAAAACGGGACGTTCGTCAATGGTATTCGTTACGGCGGACGCAAGCCGGATCCCAACGTGAAGCAAGCGCCGGAAGGCGTCATGTCCGTGTCGATCCGGACTGGCGAAATTGTCGTCGGCGACACGCGCATGAAAATCCAGGTGGACAGCCGCCTGGGCGACGGAACAAAAGCCCGAGGCCGTTCGTATCCAGGCCCCAACCGTCGCGCCAATCCACTCGTCGTGGCGTCATCCTCCATGAGCGACGTCCCGGCACCGGGTGGCGATTCGAGTCTCGGATTTCTCGCGGCGCGGCCTCCGGCTCCAAGCTCCCAAAGTTCTCCGCCCAACGTGTCCGAGCCCAATCAAAGCGCGGGCGCGCAGCATGTTTTCACTGTCCCGGTGAGCGGGATTCTTCCGCGCTCGGAAGCGGAACTTAAACGGATGATGACGTCATCGTCCGACCTCCCGCTGATCCCGGACCATCCGTTCGATCCCAACATCACTCACGCTGCAAGGCCGGTTTCCGGCGGATTCCCAGCCATGGAATCGCAGCGTCCGGGCTCGGGCGAAGGAACGCTTTTGGAGCAACCGCCGCCAGGCGTTGAAGCCGACCACACAGTCCTTGAGCGGCTGGAATCCGACGCGACGCCTCCGGGCATTCCATTAGATTTCGACGAAGTCTTAATGTGCATGCTCTGCGGTAAAGACGTGACCTCCGAAGTGGGTGCGCGCGGACGGATCGCTGGCGCGGAATACGTCTGCCACGATTGTCGCGCGAGTCGTGCGTTTGCCGTCAAAGAGCGGCTCGCCAAGAAAATTTCAACGTCCGCCACCCGAACGCCAAGTCCTCAATTTCCCGCCGTGCCAGGAATGGATTACCGACGTTATTCGAGCATTCAATATCCGGGCTACGATGTCATCGATGTGCTCGGAAGCGGCGGGATGGGCGTGGTCTATAAGGCGATCCGCCACTCCGACGGCTTGGTCGTCGCCATCAAATCGTTATTGCCAAACGTCCCGGTGAGCTTTGAAAACTACCGCATTTTCCACCGCGAAATTGAGATCACCCGCAAACTGAAACATCCGAACATTGTCGAAGTTCTCGACCACGGTCACGTGAAAGGCGCGTACTTCTGTGTCCTCGAATTTGTCGATGGATTAAGTCTCAAAGACTATTTGATACAGATGAACGGAAAGCTATCGCTCAAGCAGGCGGCACCGTTGATGCTAGACGTACTATCGGGATTGGCGGCGGCTCACCATGCCACCATCGAAACGCGCGCGTCAGGGCCGAAGATGCAATCGGGAATCGTGCACCGCGACTTGAAGCCTGAGAATATTTTACTGAAGCGGGATGCGTTCGGATGGTCGCCGAAGATCGCTGATTTCGGTATCGCGAAAAGCTTCGAGTCTGCGGGCATGACGGACATGACCATCGCCGGGGTGTGCGGAACGCCGACGTATTGGCCGCGCGAACAATTGACTCACTATCGCTATCTGCACCCCGCAACGGATGTGTTCTCCATCGCGGCTGTTTTTTATGAATTGCTCTCCGGAAAGTGCGCGCGCCCGGGTATGCAGGAAACGCTCGTCCAATGTCAGCGACGCAGCGTCTCACCGGAGCTCGCCGACTTCATGCGCGTGATTGGCAACAATCCAATTTTGCCAATCCGCGATGTCGTCCCAACAGTTCCGCACGCCGTCGCGCTCGTGATTGACAAAGCGCTATTGGAAGTCGAAGTCCCGCTCGACGAAGTGGAGATGCGCGAAACGCTTCAGCGGCTGCGTTATCCTGACGCCGGTGTATTCCGAGCTGCATTAACGCACGCGTTCAAAGTTGCGAACATCGGAATATAGCGCGTGAGATTTAACTTTTCTTTATTTGCGCGCCCGGTCAAAATACGTAGCCGTATTTGAGGCAACTGCCCTGTGTCAACGATGCCAGAAAAAGATCCGTCGCGCCCGGCCCGGCAACGGAGACGGTTTGAGG
>Ga0194061_1002045_pt1 | contig 11287 bp, 11 predicted proteins | sample SepL2221m_MetaG_FD_163423 | JGI IMG/M metagenome (GOLD analysis project Ga0194061, IMG submission 163423) | Anoxic zone freshwater microbial communities from boreal shield lake in IISD Experimental Lakes Area, Ontario, Canada - Sep2016-L224-21m | ecosystem: Environmental > Aquatic > Freshwater >...
AGATAATATGATCAACAAAGTTGTACAAGATGCATAATTTCTTTGTTAATCAAGTATTCAGTGGCAACCTTGTCGTTGCACTTATTGTGGCAATTGTTGCTGGTTTGATTTCATTCTTTTCACCTTGCGTTCTGCCACTTGTGCCAGGCTATCTCTCGTATGCCGCTGGTATGACTGATGTGAAGAGTCGCAGCCGAGTTACTTTAGGAGCAATACTTTTTGTGCTTGGCTTCTCATTTTTATTTATTTCTTATGGAGCTCTATTTGGCTCACTTGGATCACATATCTCGGCTAATTCTCGAAGCATTTCAGTCGTTCTTGGATTATTAACGATTCTTATGGGAACGGTATTTTTGTTTAGTCAACGTTTCTATCGCTCATTTAAACCTACGTGGAAATCTAGAACAGGTCTTGCTGGGGCTCCACTCCTAGGTTTTCTCTTTGGAGTGGGTTGGACTCCTTGCATCGGACCTACTTTGGGAGCGGTTCAAGCTCTCTCTTTTGAAAGTTCAAGTGCACTTCGTGGTGCAATTCTTTCCGTGGCTTACTGCTTAGGTCTTGGATTGCCATTTATATTTGTGGGAGTTTTCTTCGATCAATCCGAGAAACTTCGGCACTTTATTTCCAAGCGAGGAAATTTCATCACGGTGATTGGTGGAGTATTTCTTATTCTCATCGGAATTTTGCAAGTGACTGGTGCTTGGGATTCCATTATAAATTCACTGCGTAGCCTCATCTCAGGATTTATACCGGTGATTTGATGACTACCGAATCACCTCTAGGAGGAATTGAGTCACTTCGCTGGATTTGGCGTCAGCTAACTAGCATGCGCACCGCGCTGCTCTTATTGATGCTTCTTGGTATTGGGTCAATTCCGGGCTCATTATTTCCGCAAAGAACGCAGAACCCAATGAAAGTTCGGGAATATCTTGCGAGCCATGGATCATTTGGGACTTGGCTAGATCGATTCAAATTCTTTGATGTTTATAGCTCGCCTTGGTTTAGCGCAATTTATTTACTGCTCTTCATCTCCCTTATTGGGTGTGTACTTCCACGGACGCTAGAACATCTTCGAGCTATTGGAAAAAAGCCACCGCTTACCCCTCAAAATTTAAACCGTATGGAGGGATTTGAAGCCCTCTCCGCAGGAAATTTAGATAAAGCCGAGGCATGGTTTAAAAAGAATCATTTCCGTGTTCGTCGTGAAGCGAACTCTATCTCTGCCGAAAAAGGTTATTCTCGAGAAACCGGTAACTTATTATTTCATCTCTCACTTATTCTTATTTTAGTTGCGGTTGGCGTTGGATCACTTTTTGGATCTAAAGGTGAGGCCATAGTTAATGTGGGAGAGCGATTTATTAATACTCCAACTTCTTATGACAGCTTGGCATTTGGAAAGTTTCAATCAGATCAATCGATGCAATCATTTTCACTAAGAGTTACTGACTTCGCCGCCAAGTATGATCCTGCAACGAATGCACCTCAGGACTATACGCTTACTGTTCAAGCGGCTAGACCTATTGGAAGCGCTGAGAAAAAGATTATTATAAAAGTTAATAGTCCACTCACGTACGGCAATACCAAGATTTATCTGCAAGCAAATGGATATTCACCAGTTGTCACAATAAAAGATAAATTAGGAATAGTTACTTTTCACGGCCCTGTAACTTTCTTGCCACAAGATGCAAATCTAACTTCTACCGGCGCAATCAAAGCACCAGATATGAATCCACAAATAGGGTTTGTAGGTTCATTCATCCCTACCTATGATCGCAACGCTCGCCGGGGTGCTTTCTCGGCATTTCCCGAAGTATTAGATCCACGGTTGTTGCTTGCAGTGTGGAAAGGAAACCTTGGTCTTGATAACGGAATTCCACAATCGGTTTACCGCTTAAACACATCAAAAATGGAACGAATTGCCCTTAAGCAATTGACAATCGGGCAGACGCTAGATTTTGGTGAGGGCTCCATCACATTTGATGGCTGGCGTTCATGGGTTAACCTTCAAATTGTTGATGATCCGGGCAAGCTCTACGCGCTCGTAGGTGCAATATTGGCTATCTTGGGCTTGTTACTCTCCCTCTTTACTCGTCAACGCAGAATTTGGGTGAAAGCAAATAATCAGATAGAAATAGCAGGTCTTGCTAAGAATAGTGCGCCAGGTTTGAGTGAGGAACTCGCTCAACTTAAGAAGTGGATGGAAAATGAGCTCTAGAGCGTTTGCATACTTGTCGAACTACGCAATTTATTCTGCGATGTTCGTTTATACCGTCGCTTTCATTTCGCACGCTGTTGAAGTTGCCTTTTCTGTTCGCCTAGCCGAAAACTCAACAAAATTTGATTTCGCCCGTACTGATAAAGCGGGCCGAATTGGTACTGCAATGATGATTCTTGGACAAGTGTTCTTAACCTCTGGCGTTCTACTTCGTGGACTATCGGCACACCGTGCGCCATGGGGCAATATGTATGAATTTTCAATTACAGGCGCCATGGCTTTTGCCGGTGCTTACTTGTTCGCGTTAATTAAATATAAAATTCGCTGGCTTGGCTTGCCAATATCAATCTCTGTCCTACTAACTCTTGGAACTGCGGTAGCAGTGTTGTATCGCCCAAGTGCGCCACTAGTTCCTGCCCTTAAATCAACCTGGTTAATCATTCACGTATCGGCGGCAATTATTTCTGGTGGGGTTTTCTTGCTTGCAAATACGATTGCAGCTACCTATTTAATATTGGATCGAATCGAATCACGTGGTGAAAGAAATGTATGGGCGAAGAAACTTCCAACGCTTGAATACCTAGATCAACTTTCTTACCGTCTCGTAGCGTTCGTATTTCCACTCTGGACCTTTGCTGTTATTGCCGGAGCAATTTGGGCAGAATCAGCATGGGGTCGTTATTGGGGTTGGGATCCAAAAGAGACCTGGGCATTCATTACATGGATTGCCTATGCAGCTTATTTACACGCCCGTGTAACTGTTGGGTGGCGCGGACGCAGAGCTGCTTGGTTATGTCTATTCGCTGGATCTACGTTTTTATTTAATTACGTCTATATAAATATCTGGGGCTCTGGGCGCCATACATATTCAGGACTTTAATTAAAGCTTTCGTAGGAAATCTGGATCATCATCTGGCGGAATTATGCGAGGCTTTTGCCCGCGGCCTCTGCCGGTGCCAGGGCTCTTTGGTCGACCAACTATGAGCCACATCAGCCCGCCGAATCCGCCAAACAAAAGTATGACTATTAGCCATCCCCACTTTGGAAGCTTTTTGAAATGGTCTTGCTCGGTACGCCCACAATCAAAGAGTGAATAAAGTTGTACGAGAAGGGAAATAATAAAAATGAAAGCGTCGAGTTTTACCATGGCGTTAGTTTAATCCCTTAGATAATTAGATAACGAGTGCGATTGCAAGTGTTGTGGAGAGCATGAGTTGAAGTCGCCCAGTCTTACCTAAGAGTGGAATCAAATCTACTCCCTGTGAACCAGCCCGAATTGAGCGTGTGATTTGGACCGTAATTGGCAGCAAAGCCAATGTAGCAATTGCCCAAGGCGTTACAACTGCCCCAGCGATACTTGAGAGATGGGCGAAAAGTAAGAGCGAGAGAAAGAATAAGCGAGCACGTGAATCCCCCATTCGCACTGCAAGCGTACGTTTGTTGACCAAGGCATCTTTAGGTAGATCCCGAAGATTATTAATTGCCAGAATTGCGCACGATAGCGCGCCGACGGGAAGTGAAAAAAGAAGCGCCTGCCATGCGAGTTCCGAGCTTGCGACAAAGTAGGTACCCACAGTTGCCACTATTCCAAAGAATAGGAAGACTGAAATTTCGCCAAACCCACGATAGCCATATGGTTTAGAACTTCCCGTATAAGTCCACGCTGCAATGATGGCAAGGGCTCCCACAGGAATGAGAATGTATGAAGTTCGGGTAGCAAGAATAAAACCTATTATCGATGCAAATCCAAAAGAGATAAATGCTGCACGTTTTACCGCAGCTGCAGTGGCAAGCCCACTTCCCACAAGGCGCACTGGCCCAACTCGTTTCTCATCTACTCCTTTGATTCCATCTGAGTAGTCATTCGCGTAATTAACGCCTATCTGGAGGGAGAGGCTGACGAGAAGTGCGAGAAGTGCGTTAACGTAACTAACGCTATCTGCGATTCGAAATGATAAGGCGCTACCAACTATTACTGGTGAAATTGCCGCTGGTAATGTGCGCGGGCGAGCACCAGCAATCCAAGTAGAAATCATTAAGCAATCTTCTCAAATAATTCGCGTAATTTCTTCCGATCAGGCTTACCAATAGAAATAAGTGGAATCTCGATATTAAAAAGTATTTCTTTGGGAACGGCATGTCCGCCGAATGCAGACCTAAGCGCTTCCTTAATCAAATTTTGCTCTAAAGACCCGTCAACTACGAGCACAAGTTTTTCTCCCCATTCTTTATCTGGGAGAGCAAGCGTGGCAAATCTTTGACGTGGGAATGTGTCATGGAGGAAATTATCAATCAACGAGAGTGATATTTTCTTTCCGCCAGAATTAATTTGATCATCTAGCCTGCCAGTCACAATTACTTGCCCACCCAAAATTTCGCCACTATCACTTGTCGTAAACCACTCGTCATGAGTTACTTCACTCCAAAGTTGAGGAGCATTTAAATATCCAAGTGCTTGCATATCGCCAGCAAGTTCAATCGCCCCACCACTTCCTATTTGAACCTTAACTCCAGCTAGAGGTAGTCCGTTGTAGATGCAGCCACCGCTCATTTCAGACATTCCATATGTAGTAACAGTATTGATGCCAGCATTTCTTGCCTGTTCTAATAGCGCATCACTCGATGCTGCCCCACCGACAAGAACTGCTTTTGTATTTTGTAAATGGCGCAGAAGCTGTGCTTCTCCATGAAGTGCACGATGAAGTTGGGTAGGAACAATTGCCGTGAAATCTGCATCCGTAGTCATATCGACCGGTTCACTTCCAAGTTCAATGGCGCGAACTAAAACATTAATTCCTGCGATATGTGTAATAGGAAGGAGCAGCGACCATCGATCTCCTGGTTTAGCTTCAAGGTATTCGTGGGCAGCTTTCGCACTTGCTTGTAATGCAGCCGCAGAAAGGGCAACATCTTTTGGCTCTCCGGTCGACCCACTCGTTGGAATAACGACGGCGCAGTTATGTGGAACAAGCTGGCGCGATGTCTGGCCAAAAGTTAGCGCCGGTCCGGTGCCATCCAGCGCAGCTTTCAGAGCCTCCATAACCTGCGGAATCTCCCACTCAGGCGTAATGTGGAGGAGGTCTCTGGTTGGGAGACCTGATTCGAGTTGTGAAAAGTTATCCATGACCATCGTAGGCTACCCCTATGAGCAAGCCAATAAAACGCGAATTTGGTAGCCGGTCCATCCCTGCTTGGGAAGTGGGCGCGGGAGGCGAGAGTTTTGCAGATATCACTTACCTTGTGGCTGAAGGAATCGCCAAGATAACTATTAATCGTCCTGAAGTTCGTAACGCATTTCGCCCTGAAACTCTCGCTGAACTTCGAATTGCATTTGATCTAGCACGCGATGATGATCAAGTTGGAGTGATCATTCTTACTGGTGCGGGCAATGAAGCTTTTTGTTCCGGTGGAGATATTAATGTTCGAGGTGACGATGGATATATCGGCTCAGACGCTCTGGGTAAAAAAGGTATTGGTCGGTTGAATGTTTTAGATCTTCAAGTACAAATTCGACGTACTCCAAAACCAATCATTGCGATGGTTGCAGGTTGGGCAATAGGTGGTGGGCACGTACTTCACGTGGTCTGCGATTTAACGATTGCTGCAGAGAATGCAAAATTTGGACAGACAGGTCCCATGGTCGGATCTTTTGATGGCGGGTATGGCGCAGGTTTATTAGCCGCGCACATTGGTCAGAAAAAAGCCCGGGAAATATGGTTCCTTGCTAGACAGTACGATGCACAAGAAGCACTTGAGATGGGACTTGTAAATACCGTAGTTCCACTTTCACAGTTGGAAGCAGAAACAGTTTCTTGGTGCCGAGAAATTCTGAGGCATTCGCCAATGGCGCTTCGACTTTTGAAGGCCGGATTAAATGCGGCAGATGACGGTCTGGCTGGCGTTCAACAACTTGCAGGGGATGCAACACTTCTCTTTTATCTCACAGAGGAAGGCCAAGAAGGCCGTAATGCTTATCAAGAGAAACGTGAACCAAATTTCGGGAAGTTTCCCAAGCGCCCATAACAATCATGGATTACTTTCCAGAAGATGTATTTGCTGACTTCACTGTTATCGCTATTCCTACGCGCACAGACTTTCGTGGAATTAAAATTCGCGAAGTAGCTTTATTTAAAGGCTCACATGGTTGGAGTGAGTTTTCACCTTTCCTTGAATATGGGCCAAAGGAATCTGACGCGTGGTTGAGAGCGGCGCTAGAAGCTTCGAATAGCCCATGGCCCCATCTTTATCGCGACACTATTCAAGTCAATGCCACACTTCCAAAAGTTCCGGTTGATAAAGTTGCTGAAATACTAAAGCATTTTGAAGGCACTACAACTGTGAAAATTAAGGTTGATGATTTCTTATCTGGATCTGAATTAGTGGAAGAAACTCTTAATATTTTGCCAGAGGCAAAAATACGCCTAGATGTAAATGGTTCGTGGAGCCTTGAGGAAGCGTTACTTCACTTGCACGATTTTAATCTTCGCTTCGGAAAAGTATTCGAATATATCGAACAACCATGTGCTGAACTAAGTGACTTAGCTAAACTTAAATCCGAAATTCCTATGAAGATTGCGGTAGATGAATCGATTCGTAAGAACTTAGGAAGCGACCATTCTCAACTTAAAAACGTGGCAGATATAGCCATAATTAAATGGGCCCCAAGTGGAGGTTTCGCCCAAGCGCATAAAATCGCTCGTGAAGCGGGCTTGGCCGTAGTTGTATCGAGTGCGCTCGATACAGGAATTGGTATTTCACACTCTCTTGCTTTAGCTGCCTCATTTGAAGAGCTCGACTATGCGTGTGGGTTGGGGACTGTCGCTCTTCTAGAATCTGATATTTGCGAGCCACCACTTATTGCGAGCTCGGGTTCACTTGCAGTTTCTCGCGTGGAGCCTAATTTCGCTCTGATTGAGAAATATCGCGCGAGTGAAGAGCGCCAAGAATGGTGGAAGAATCGAGTAGTTGAAATTATTCGGGAGTGGGAGGAATGGGAATAATGATTGCAACCCATCTTGCCCACTCGATAGTGCGACAGTTAATCGAGCTAGGTATTAGTGATTTTGTGCTATCCCCGGGCTCGCGTAACGCACCTATCTCTCTTGCACTGCATGAGGCCGAAGCCAAAGGCTTGATTGAACTCCATATACGTATTGATGAGCGGGGCGCTGCTTTTTATGCGCTTGGAATCGCAAAAGCTAGCGGCAAGTATGTGGCAGTTATTTGCACAAGTGGAACTGCTGCAGCAAATTATCATCCAGCTGCGTTAGAGGCATACCACTCAAGAAATAATATTATTTTTATTACCGCAGATCGTCCGGCTCGTCTGCGTAGAACTGGTGCTAATCAAACTACTTTACAAGCAGGAATATTAGCTCCGATTCAAACAATTGATACGGCAGAAATTATTGATTGCTCTGCTCTGTTGCAAGCTGGTCCAGTTCATTTAAATATCCAATTTGATGAGCCACTTCTCAGTACGGCGCAAGAACCAGATTGGCTCTCTGGAATCCATCCTGCGACATTCGAAAAAATTCCTTCCACAAGTGGAAATCTGGTAGCCGCGCCGCGTTCAGTAATTATTGTTGGCCATGATCGCGCAGGTGCGCCGACAGAATTTTTATGCAGTGTTGTAGAAAAATCGGGAATACCGCTCATCGCTGAGGATCCCTTATCGTTCCCAAAAGCTGTGCCACATGCAGCACTTTTCTTAGCTGATGTAGATTTACGAGAATCTCTTAAAGCTGATCAAGTAATTGTTATTGGAAGAACGACACTTTCTCGAAGCATAAATTCATATATTGCCCAATGTAAAAATATTATCGTGATTGATCCTCGTGCGCAGGAAATTGATACCAAGCGGGAAGCGACCAATATTCTATTTAGCGTTCCAGAAATTTCTGCGCCCACATTAGATAAAACTTGGGTCGCTCAATGGAAAGCTGCTGGCGAATTAGCTCGCACGGCAATTGAGTTAGATTGGTCAGAGCAATTAGCTGCCAGGACAATTGCAAAAAATTTGCCAGCAGAATCCGCAGTTTTTATTGGCTCATCTAGGCCGGTACGCGATATAGAAGCATTTGCAGAACCTCGAAAGGGCGTACACGTTTTCTCAAATAGGGGACTTGCCGGAATTGATGGAAATATTTCAACAGGATTTGGAATCTCAACAGTTTATGAGCGAACCTACTCAGTACTTGGAGATCTAACATTTTTGCATGATTTATCGGCGTTGGTTAATACGCAACAGATGAATCACACAATTTTTATCATTGATAATAACGGTGGTGGCATTTTCTCAACGTTGCCACAAGCCGGAGTGCAAGGTTTTGAAAAAGTCTTTGGAACGCCGCATAATCTCAATATCGAATCAATTATTAAAGGATTTGGATATTCAGTTGAGAAAGTAAAGACGGTTAGTGATTTAGAACGTACTTTCCATCGCGAAGGGCTCCATTTTGTTCTTGTAGAGGTACCGGATCGCGAAGAGAATGCACGCGTCTTAAAGGAATTACATCAGAGAGTTGCGAGCGCTGTGCGCATGGGCATTAATTTAGCCTGACTTTCAGCTAGTTCATCTTCGGCAATAGAGCCAGCGACTATTCCGCAGCCGGCAAAAAGTTGAATATTTTTCATATCCCTAGATAGCGCACCGCATCGAAGTGCTATTCCGACTTCGCCATCACCGCGAGCATCTATCCAACCAACGGGGCCTGCATATCGGCCACGGTGCAGGCTCTCAATTTCATTAATAACTTCTCGAGCCATATCGGTTGGCGTCCCACACACTGCCGCTGACGGATGGAGCGCTTTGATCACTGTAAACATATCGACCGGTGTTGCTGATTCATTTACTACGCCCGTGACATCTGTAGCTAAATGCATGACATTGGATAGATGTAAGACAAAGGGTGATTCAGGTACATTCGTTGAAGAACAAAACGGTGCAAGCTCCTCTGCTACAGATCTCACCGCATATTCATGTTCTTCAAGGTCCTTAGATGATTTAGCTAGGGTTGCAGCTAATGCTAAATCTTTAGCCTCATCTCCGGTTTTTCTAATGGTTCCAGCGAGTACTCGCGAGGTAACTAAAGATTTACTGAGGCGCACAAGAAGTTCAGGTGTTGCACCAACTAAGTTTTCAACTAGAAATACCCAGGTAGTTGGGTATTCAGCTTCTAATCTTTGGATCAGCGTTTGTGGGTTAATCACCTCATTGCTTTGTGCGCTGATATCTCGGGCAAGAACTACTTTTTCTAGCTCGCCACGTTTAATTCGTTCAACCGCAAGTGAAACGCGCCCTTTCCACTCATCTTCACTAAGTGATCCAGGAGCCCAAGTAAGGGCATGTGATTGTTGCTCAGAGTTTTGTGTTGCAAGTTCAGGTTGCTGAGAATCCCCAATCCATGTAATCCAAGACTTGCCGCTTTTTCGACCAACAATTATTTGTGGGATAACTAATTCGGATTTCTCTGATTCCAGAAACGAGAATGATGTGAAAAGAATTGGGCCAGTACCACTGCCATGAACGTTGTTATGAATGTCTAATTGAGAAAGTTCACTTCTCCACCATTGAGATGCATCTGTAAATCGCTTAGGCCCAGTAACTGTATGAGATTTGTAAATGCCAAATCCGATTAAGCCATCACCTCCACGAATCCATGAAGTCGATAGTGGGGATGTCGTAGCTATCTTGCTGAGTACGGGAAGTTCACCCAAAATCTCAGTCGTAATACGGTTGGCCACGCCCTTACTTTAGGCGGCTAATGAATCTCCAGACAACCGGTAAAGATGTGCTTGCAATCGCAATTTTAAGTGCTTCGCCAGCAATAAAAGGCGTAAATCCATGTGCGAAGGTCCAACTCCATGATTTTCCCGTTGCATGCTGAAGCCACAGTAGCCCGAAAGTAAAAATTACGACGTTACTAAGAATCATTGTTGGTATGACGGTCGAGAAGCGTTGATCGAATTTCTTTTCAGCAAGATAACCTGCGATAAATGATGCAAAGGCCATTCCAACTAGGTAACCACCTGTTGCGCCGGTCAGATGCGAAAGGCCATGTGTTCCTTGAGTAAATAACGGCAGTCCTGCAACGCCCATAGCAATGTAAAGAGAGATTGTGGCAAGACCGAGATTGGCGCCATAAGCAGTACCTAAGAGGAGAACTGCGAGAGTTTGGCCGGTAAAGGGAACGGGTGAGCCAGGTAACGGGAATGAGAGCTGGGCCATCAACGAGACGAACGCAACTCCTGCGAGGGCGAGTGCGACATTGGTTGCTGCGGTAGTTCTGGTGATGAGTGCGTATCGAAGCGTTGGTTGAAGTGGAGTGCTCATAGTGGCTGTTTCCTTCCCGGATTTGTGAATAAAGCGTACTCCGAGAAGAATGTACGCGTGGGTAAAAAAGCTGATCTGAATAAGGATCCTCAAGAAGTCGCGGCGATGTTTGATGATGTCGCTAAACGCTATGACTTCATAAATGACCTCCTTAGCCTCAACCGCACAAAAGCATGGCGTCGCGTGGCTTCCTCAATCATTGACCCAGCCAAAGGAATGAAAATTCTGGATATTGCCGCAGGGACTGGCTCATCTAGCAGGCCGCTTGCCGATGCAGGGGCCGATGTCGTCGCTCTGGATTTTTCACAGGGAATGATTGAAGCAGGGCGTAAGCGAAATCCTGGCCTTACCTTTATTCAAGGTGATGCGCTGAAGTTACCTTTTGGCAGCGATGAATTTGATGTTGCGACAATCTCATTTGGATTGCGAAATACTAACGACGCCAAGGCCGCCCTTGCAGAATCGCTTCGAGTTGTAAAACCTGGTGGCCGCATGGTGGTTGTCGAATTTAGCCATCCCACAAATCGAATCTTGAGATTGATTTATATGAAATATTTAATGGGGGCACTTCCAGTCATCGCAAAGAAAACTGCCTCCAATCCTGATGCCTATATTTACTTGGCACAGTCCATTCAAGCCTGGCCAAATCAAAAAGGGTTAGCTCAGATCATGGAATCTGCGGGATGGGAGAGAGTTGGCTGGCAAGACTTAACATTCGGCATCGTTGCTATCCACAT
>Ga0194061_1002046_pt1 | contig 11281 bp, 11 predicted proteins | sample SepL2221m_MetaG_FD_163423 | JGI IMG/M metagenome (GOLD analysis project Ga0194061, IMG submission 163423) | Anoxic zone freshwater microbial communities from boreal shield lake in IISD Experimental Lakes Area, Ontario, Canada - Sep2016-L224-21m | ecosystem: Environmental > Aquatic > Freshwater >...
CCCAGGCGTTTTCGTTGCTCATCATGATGCCTACACCTGCGGGGGCGGGGGGATTTTCGGCGAGGAATTTTTCCATCCGTTTGGTATCCGCGCACAAGGTCTGGATTGCGTCCTTGTTGGGTGCCCAGTTGCCGGTGGCGGTGACATGGGTGCCATGCTGCATTTCCTGACCAGCCCAATGCGAGCGCCACTGCCAGTACAGAATCATGCTTCCGCCCAGAAGCAGGCTCAGCCACGAAAACGCCCGGATGCCCGCCGGCGAATGGTGGATATTCCACATACGGCCACCCGCCGACCAATTCGGCGCGGTTTCGAGCTGGTAATAGGGCTGATAGGGTTGGCCCTTTTCCGCCCGCATACGATCAAAATACATGGGGTTCCAGTGGTAATGATCCACATCGCGATACAGCGAGTGGCCCACGCGGTCGAGAACCTTATTATGCTGGAACCAATTCATGCCCATGCCGGGGGTCATGTTGGACGTGATGATGGTATTGGGACATTCCTGCCGAATCACCGCACATTGCCCGGCAATAAATTGCGTCCAGCCTTCATTCATGAATCGAGTCAGGGCCATGATCAGCGAAGGGTGATGACGTTCGGGCACTTCGATGGACCCGTGGGAAGGTTTCACCATGGGGATTTGGTCGAAGTTGTTGTAGGCCTGCGACCAGAACTCCAAGCCCCAGGTTTGATTCAGATTTTCGATGGTGCCGTAGCGCTGTTCGAGCCAGCGGTGAAACTGCCGGTGGGTTTCGGGGCCGAAATCGTCGCCGGACATTTCATTATCAATCTGCCAGCTATGGATAGCGGGGTGATAGCCCAATTCTTTGGCCATGGCCAGCGTGATGCCCTCGCCCAGTTGCCGATATTTCTGGCTCCAGTGATTGTAGTGTTTGCGCTGGCCATGGGTGGCGCGGCGACCATCGTAATGGGTTTGCAGGACTTCGGGATATTGCTGGGTCAACCACGCCGGCGGCGCGGCGGTAGGTGTGCCCAACATGACCTGAATGCCCGCGGCATGAAGTTGATCCAGACAACGCCGGGCCCAGGTGAAATCGTACTGACCTTCACGGGGTTCAAACTTATGCCAGGCGAATTCGAACAGACGGACGATGCGGAAGCCCAATTCGCGCATCCGGGCGATATCCTTGGGCCATTCGGTGTCGGGCCACATTTCGGGATACCAACTTGCGCCAATCAGGATCGGATCACCAGCAACCATCAGAAACTCCAGTAAAGGGGTAACACATGGGGCGTTAGTTTAACCGATGCACTGGGTGGATGCGCTCTACTTGTTCTGCCAGGTGCCCAGCTTGCCCAGATAGGCCGGTGCGGTCTTTTCCAGCCATTGTTTGGCCGCGGCATCACCGCGCAGGGTGCTATCCCAGAAGGCCAGCGACAGGGTGGTAATCGCAGCATGAAATTCCGCGTCCCGGGGGCGCGAGGCGGCGCGCGGCGTGCGACCAGAATAAATCATATGATCACCACCATTGAATACGACCTGGTACTTATCCCCGGCGGGCAGTTCGGTAAAGATTTTCTTGCGCTGCTCGGGGGTGGTGTCGTTGATGGGGCTGGAATCCAGCGTGCCAGTCATGTGCAATACCGGCGCAGTCACTTTTTTCAGTGCCCCCACCATCACGGCGGGGGAACTCATGGGCAGGAAACTTTTGAAGATCGGCTGGGCCAGCGACATTTCTTTGCCAGCAATGGTGTAGGTATGGCCTGCGAGCGCCAAAGTGGTGGCGGCACCAAAGGAGTGGCCGGTCATGCCGACGTGTTTGAGGTCGCAGGCATCCGCCAAGTCCCCTTTTTCATCATTACGACGACGCAATTCATCGAGGGCAAACGCCACATCCTGCGTGCGCAGCACCAAATTCACCCCGGATGCGGCGAGTTTCATATCCTGCATGGGAGCCTTGCTGTCACGCCAGACCTGGTCATCGCTGCCGGGATGTTGCAGGGCAATGACGAAATATCCGGCGGTGGCCCAATATTCACACGCAAAGGCGCTGGCCTCACGGGTACCGCCCAGGCCATGGGAATAGACAATTACCGGCCAGGGTTTGGCGGCGGCGCCGGGGAGATACAGCTTGACGGGAATTGTCCGGTCCCGCGTGGCATCCTTCCAATCTTCCAATTTGGTCTGAACTTTATATTTGCCCGCCAAGCCTTGATAAGCGACGGCTGGCTGGGTGGCCGGGGCGGTGGTGGGTGGTGTGGGGGCGACTTTCAAAGTCCCCGTCCCGCTGAGAATGAACCAACCCGCGATTGAAGCGGATAATATCGCCACGTTTCTGAGCCAAAATCTCATCGCATGCTCCTTGCGTTAATTCTTTATATCCTAGCAGCTTATTGACCGAACCAAGGTTACAGGTTACACTAACGGCCTAACAAATTTGATGGGGCAAAGTTGCAGACTGTGTAGGTTTGTAACCAAACGGATCCACGTTAGCGGTAAAGTGGATACGAGCCTCGGCCAGCCGCAAACTAAAGGTAACTTCGGGTTACCTTTGTGTTCTTGCCGGGTTTCCCCTTCCAAAATAGCCATCTTCGGGGATGGTGTAACGGTAGCACAGAAGTTTTTGGTACTTCTAGTTCAGGTTCGAATCCTGATCCCCGAATCTTTTACCCAACCGCACAGTGAAATGCCCATGACTTTGTCCGCCATTATTTTGGCCGCCGGTAAAGCCACTCGCATGAAGAGCCCCATGGTGAAGGTGCTTCATGAGATTTGCGGTCGGCCCATGCTGGCGTATGTTTTGGATGCCTGCCGGGCGGTGGGCGTGCAGCGGATGTATGTGGTGGTGGGTCATGACCGTGAGCGCGTAATGCGAACCTTCGCGGACGCGAAAGATATTACGTGGGTCACTCAGGAAGAGCAAAAGGGGACCGGGCATGCGTGTCTGGTGTGCCGGGATGCCTTCAAGTTACCCGCCGAATTAACGGGTAAGGAAGAATTGGGGCATACGTTTGTCCTGTGTGGTGACGGTCCATTGATTCGCGCCCAGACCCTGCAAGAGTTATTGGACAAGCATCAGGCGGCCCAGGCCGGGGTCACGTTGGCAACCAGTATTTTGAGCAATCCCGCGGGCTATGGCCGAATTGTGCGGGATACGGCGGGTAAGGTCACGGGCATTGTGGAACAGAATGATGCCACAGATGCCCAAAAGCAGATTTGCGAAGTCAATCCCAGCTATTACCTGTACCGGACGGCGGATTTGTTCGCCTCGTTGGCCCAGGTAAAGCCCAATAATAAAAAAGGTGAGTATTACCTAACTGATACGCTGGCGATTATCCGCAATAGCGGCAAAGTCGTCGAAGCGTTACCCGCCGTTCCGCCGGAAGACGTGTTGAGCATCAACAGTCGGGCGGATTTGGCGGCAGTAAACCGCGTCATGCAGCAGCGGATTCAGGCGGAAGTGATGGCCAGCGGGGTCACAATTGTCAGTCCGGAAAATACTTGGATTGAATTTGGCGCGAAAATCGGCGAAGATGTTGTGCTTTGCCCATTTACTTGGGTCGGCACCGGAGCGGTCGTACCAGCCAACACAACGTTGGCTGCCGGCAGTGTCCTTAAGCGACCGGGCGGAGCATAAACGAACCATGAGCCTGAACGAAGAAATCAAAGTTTTCAGTGGCCGCGCCAATCCTGAGTTGGCCCAGAAAATCTGTCAGCATGCCGATCTGCCGTTGGGCACCGGTCGGACCGAGTTGTTTGCCGATGGCGAACTGCTGGTCAAGCTGGAGGAGGATGTGCGGGGCCGCGATTGCTTCATCATTCAGCCCACGTGTCCGCCAGTGAATGAAAATCTGATGGAATTGCTGGTGTGGATTGACTGCCTGCGGCGGGCCAGTGCCCAGCGGATTACCGCGGTAATCCCCTACTTTGGCTATGCCCGGCAAGACCGCAAATCGGAAGGGCGCACGCCCATCACCGCCAAGCTGGTGGCCAATATTATCACCGCCGCCGGGGCCGATCGCGTAATCGCGATGGACCTGCATGCCGCCCAGGTACAGGGCTTCTTTGACCTGCCGATGGACCATCTGTTGGCCAGCCCGGTATTCACCCAATATTACAAAGCCGAAGCGTCCAAACTCGGCAAGATTGCCGTCGTTTCGCCCGATCCGGGCAATCTGAAGGCCGCCAGTTATTACGCCGAGGTGTTGGACGCGGATCTGGCGTTCATTGACAAGCGGCGCAAGACCGCCACCACGGTGGCGATGAACACTATCATCGGCGATGTGGTCGGCAAGACAGTTTTGATGTTCGACGATATGATCACCACGGGCGGGACGGTCTGTGAAGCCGCCAAGATTTTGATGGCCAAGGGCGCCCGGGAAGTCCATGTGGCGGCGACCCACGGCATCTTTGCCGGTCCGGCAGTGGAACGACTGCTGGCCAGTCCGATTCACCGGATCGTCATCACCGACACCGTACCCCTGAACGATCATACCCGGGCCTTGTCGGATCGTATGACGGTCCTGAGTGTGGCCCCGTTCCTGGGCGAAGCAATCAAGCGTATTCACTTGAATCAATCTGTATCCAGTCTATTTGGGACAGGTGGTAATTCTGGCAAGCGTTAAGCGTGGCCGCACGCGGCGGTCGCGGGCAGCGATTTTTTTGAAGCAGCGTCAGTTCGACGTAAGGAGTTTTCGCAATGGCAAAGTCTAAAGTAGCCCATTCCACCAAGATCGAGGCTCAGGTGCGTGAAGCACGCGGCAGCCGCAAGTCCCAATTCCTGCGGGCCGAAGGCAAAATCCCCGCCGTGGTCTATGGTCTGGGCAAGCCCACCGCCAACATCACCCTGAGCTACAAGCAGGCGGAATCGGTCATCCACAGCGGCGTGAAGCTGGTGGATCTGGAAGTGGATGGCAAGTCGGAAAAGGCGCTGGTGCAGGAGGTACAATACGACCATCTGCAGGACGCCATCGAGCATGTGGACTTCCTCCGCATTGATCCCAAACAGCGCATTCACACCAAGGTTCCGCTGGAATTCCGCGGTACGGCCAAGGGCACCAAGGAAGGCGGCATCCTCGAAACCATGTTCAGCGAACTGGAAATCGAAGTGTTGGCCACCGAATTGCCGGAAGTCATCCGCATCAATGTCGAAAATCTGGCGCTGCATGATGCCATCCATGTCAAAGACGTGGTTCTGCCCCCCTCGGGCAAAGCTGTGGCCAATCCGGAACAGATCGTCTGTCAGGTCCGCACCGTGAAGGAAGAAGTCGTGGTTGCGGCGGAACCGGGCGCTGCGGAACCGGAAGTCATCGGCAAGAAGCCGACGGATGAAGAAGCCGCCGCTGCGGCCGCGAAGCCGGCGGAAAAGAAGAAGTAAGAATTTGAGCGAGGTCGGGCACGCGTATGAAATTGGTCGCTGGCTTGGGCAATCCCGGACGGGACTACGAACGGACCCGGCACAACGCAGGTTTTATGCTGCTGGACCTCTTGGCGAAGCAATGGCAGTGTTCGGCTTGGCGCAATGGTCAGGAAGCTTTCGTGACCGATGCCAAGGTGGCAGAGACGAAAGTCGTGCTGCTTAAGCCGATCACGTTTATGAATCTGAGTGGTCGCGCGGTGGCTTCGGCCCTGAGCTACTACAAGATTGCCCTGCCGGATGTGCTGGTGGTATCGGATGATATCGCCCTGCCGTGCGGTAGTATCCGGCTGCGGAGCAGTGGCTCGGCCGGAGGGCATAACGGGCTGAGTGACATCGAGCGGGCGTTGAGTTCGTGTGCGGTGTTGCTGGGTAAGACGGGGCGTGATTATGCCCGCTTACGCATCGGCGTGGATGCCCCGGGACGCGTGCCGCAGAAGTCGTATGTGCTGGAGCCGTTTTCGCCCAGCCAGACGCCGCTGCTGCAGGAGTCATTGCAACGGGCCGCAGAGGCCGTAGAGTGTTGGTGCCGGAGCGATATCGCCACGGCCATGAATAAGTATAATGCCCCGGTATAAAGGCCGGAGCGGAACGAAGCGTTAAGGTAACTGCGATTTTTTTTGGAGATGTTCGATGGCAACGCATGTACGTCAGTACGAAGCCCTGTTCTTGTTCAACCCCAACCTCGGTGGGGCTAATTTTGAGCAGGCCAAGACCGAAGTGGAGCACATTCTGAGTCGCGCCAAGGCGGAAGTCCTGCTGATCAAAAAGTGGGAAGAACGCAAGTTGGCCTATGAAATTGACGGCCAGAAGCGTGGTCTGTATGTGCTGGCCTTCTTCAAGGCCGAAGGCACCAAGATAGCGGGCGTGGAACGCGATGCCCAGTTGTCCGAAAACATTCTGCGCATCATCGTCCTGAAGGCCGAGCATTTGGCCCTCAAGGACATGGAAGCCATGCAGCCGCAGGTTCCCGTTCCGGAAGAAGACCGGCGTGATCGGCGGCGTGAGCCCAGCGAAGATATCGGCATTGACATTGATGTCACCGAGATCAGCGCCAAGGAATAAGCCTTGGGCACGTTTACGTGCCGAGTGTTTGAATACCGCAGGCAATCGTTACTCTTGGGAGGCCGATAATGGCGAATCTCAACAAAGTACTGCTCATTGGTAACTTAACCCGTGATCCAGAACTAAAGTTTTTGCCCAGCCAGATGGCCCTTTGCGAATTCGGTTTGGCCGTAAACCGCACATGGACAGGGCAAGATGGTCAGCGTAAAGAAGAGGCGACGTTCATTGATTGCACGGCCTTCTCCAAGACCGCTGAAACGATTTCAAAGTATATGAAAAAGGGCTCGTCCATTTTCATCGAAGGCCGGCTTAAGTATGAACAATGGGAGTCGAAAGACGGTGGTAAGCGGTCAAAATTGAGTGTTGTCGTTGAAACATTTCAATTCACCGGTCCTCGGCCGCAAGGTCAGGGCAGTGAAGGTGGCGAAGGTGGCTATTCCGCCCCGGCCCCCGCGTCACGGCCCCCGGCCCGTACGGCCGGCCGGCCCGGTGGCTATCAGCAGCGTCCCGCGGCCCAGCCGCAGGATCAGAGCATGGCCGATCCCCCGGCTCCGGATGATATGGGTCCCCCGTCGGCAGGTGAAGAACCGCCGTTTTGATGGTATGATAGTGTGTTGAAATCCCCTTGGCTGACGGGGTGTATAGATCAGCCACAGGTCCGTGAGTGCGAATGTGCTGCCAGGCACGCCCGATTTTTCGGCAACGTTGCAGCCCAAGACACCACCGGCCCGGAATTGTCCTCCGCGTGCCTGAAGGAAACCGTATGAAAGTCCTCCTGACCGAGACCATCAACAAGATCGGGATCGTCGGCGAAGTGGTGAACGTGAGTGAAGGCTTCGCCCGCAATTACCTGCTGCCCAAGAAACTGGCCATCACCCCCACCGAAGGCAATATCAAGCGTTACGAACAACAGAAGACCGACTACGAACGCAAGCTCCGTGAACTGCGCAGCCAGAAGGAAGCCCTTTTGGCCCAGCTCACCGGCGTGGAAATCACCATCGCCCGGGCGGCCAACGAAGACGGCCACCTGTTCGGGTCGGTCAGCCGGCGCGATATCGCCGAAGAATTGCAGAAGAAGGGCTTTGCCCTCACCCACGAAGACATCCGTCTGGATGATTCGCTGCGGCGCGTGGATACCTTCATGGTTCCGGTGCAGTTGGCCGGCGATCTGAAGACCGAAATCAAGGTCTGGGTCGTACGCGACACGGAATCGCTGGTCGCCGAAGCAGTGACCAAGCCCTCATCAGACTCGTCAGAGGCCCCGGCGGCCGAGTGACGAACTGACATAACGTCTGGTTCGCCCACGCGGAGCCGCCCTACTCAGGTGGCTCCGCTTTTTTTTGGTACTTTCACGACGCGAAACTTTGTTCTATACTTGCCCACTTCGGGCGCAGACATTAAGCAACACTTGCCTACAAGGAGCAGAAACATGTTGGAAATTCTCGTAGCCGACAAAATCGCCGACGAAGGTCTGGCGATCCTCAAGACCGCAACTGATGTCAAATACACCGTACAAACCAAATGGGCGCCCGGCGAAATGGGCGAGAAACTCGGTCAGTTCGATGGCGTGATCATCCGCTCGGGCGTGAAGATCACCGGGGCCGATCTGGCCAAGCCCGGCCGGCTCAAGGCCATTGCCCGCGCCGGTGTGGGCGTGGATAATGTGGATGTCGAAGCCGCCACCCGCGCAGGTGTGTTGGTGATGAATACCCCCGATGCCAATACCATCACCACCGCCGAACAGGCCATCGCGCTGATGCTGGCCCTGGCCCGCAAGACCGTGGCCGGCGATCAGCACCTGCGGCAGCACAAGTGGGAACGCAATCAGTTCCTGGGTGTGCAGTTGGCCGGCAAGACGCTGGGCGTGATCGGCTTTGGCCGCATCGGCCGCGCCGTGGCCAAGCGGGCGCTGGGGCTGGAGATGAAAGTGGTCGCGCACGACCCGTTCTTCTTCGCCGAAACCGCACTGGACGGCCAGGTGAAAATGGTCAAGGAACTCGACGCCCTGCTGCCGGAATGCGACTTTATTACCGTCCATGTCCCCGGCGATAAGACCAAGGGTCTGATCGACGCGGCCCGGATTGCCAAGTGCCGCAAGGGCGTGCGATTCATCAACTGCGCCCGCGGCGGGATCATTGATGAGCAGGCTTTGACCGATGCCGTGAATTCGGGCCATGTGGCCGGTGCGGCGATCGACGTTTATGAGCCCGAGCCCCCCCTGCCCGATAACCCCCTGTTCACGCTGGGTGACAAGGTCGTATTGACCCCCCACTTGGGTGCCTCGACCGTGGAAGCCCAGACGGCCGTGTCGGTGGATGCCGTCAAGGAAATGCTGATGTATCTGCGGAACGAAGGCATCGTCGGCGCGGTCAATGCTGGCGGGATTGATATGAATCTGTCGGAGCCGGAACAGGCTTATACCGACCTGATGCGGCGGATGGCCATCATTCTGGCCAGTGTCGTGGACAAAGGCTTCAGCAGCATCACGCTGCGGACCAATGGTGAACTGCCCAAGCGGATTACCACGACCCTGGCCCGGCTGGGCGTGACCGAATTGCTCCGGCCATTCCTGAACCAGCCGGTGAATGTGGTCAATGCGTTCCATCTGGCCGAACAGCGTGGCATCACCCTGCGGACGGAAACGCTGGGGCAGGCCTATCAGCGCGCCATTCAACACAGCATCGAATTGGAAGTTACCGAAGACGACAAGACCCACACCATCATCGGAACGGTGTTCTCGGATATGCAGCCGCGCGTGCTGATGATCAAGGGTTATTGGATGGATATGGTGCCGGAAGGCCCGATGCTGCTGATCGTGAATCATGACCGCCCGGGCATGATCGGGTTGGTGGGCACCACGCTGGGCGAACTGGGTATCAACATCGCGGATATGACTCTGAGCCGCAAGGGCGAAAAAGCCCTGATGGTGCTGAAGACCGATTCGCTGCCGAGTCCGGAAACCGTGGAAAAGCTGCGTAAGACACCGAATCTGGAAGTCGTGCGCGTGCTGGAATTACCGCCGTTACGTTAATACTGACGGTGCGAACTTACGACCCAGGGGCTGCTCATACGAGCAGCCCTTTTTTGTTGGTCAGGCACGATCGAGCAGGCGTTGCAGAAGCGCGGTTTTATGCACCGAATCTCAAACTGCAAATTGTATCAGTTGCGCCAGCGACTAAACATCGGGCTTACGAGGCTATATTGCCAACCAGCGAGGCTAGTTCCGTATGCACCATCCGATAGGGCCACCATTCCTGTAACCGTTTGGCTCCCAAGCGGTTATAGAATTCTTGTGCGGAGGTATTCCAATCGAGTACCGACCACTCCATCCGGCCACAGTCGCGGGCCAGGGCTATTTTCCCGGCGGTTTGGAAAAGCAGCTTGCCTGCCCCAAGGCGCCGGGCATCGGAGAGGACAAAAACATCCTCCACAAAAAGCGTGGGCTGGGCAAGAAAAGTTGAATACGTCATGAAAAATGCCAGATAGCCCACCACCCGGTTCTGATCCTCAGCCAGTAACAGTTCGAAACGAGGCTGGGGACCAAACCCATCGCGTAACAAGCGGGTACGGGCCTCGGGTTCGGGACGGGGCAGAGATTCGTAGTCGGCCAAGGCGTCTACCAAACTGAGGAAAGCCGGGCCATCGCGGGATATGGCGGGACGAACATGAGGAGATTGGGGCATGAATTATTCCAAGGTCAGAGAACAAAATAATGAAACTTAACCAATAGTCTCCCACACCCGCAGACCAAAACGACTCAGGTAGATGGGGATGACTTTGTAGGCCGGGTTGGCTTGTTCAATGGCTCGCAGCATGGCACGTTTGGCGGCCATCTCCGGACCACTAAGCAGCGTCACAGACCCGCCATCACCGCCGGCACCGTTGACTTTCCAGCCCAAGGCGCCGTGGGCCTGGGCAATATCTATAATCTGCTGATGGGAGGGTGAAATCAGGTCGGGATGCAGTTGGCGTTGGGCTTCGGTATTGACTTGCATGGTCTGGCCGAGGGCGGGCATATCACCGCGTCCCAAAGCGGCTTTGGCATCCAAAGGGGTTTGCCGTAATACCGTCAATTTGGCGGCTTCAGGCCCAGCGGCCTCCAACTCCCGGATCACCATTTCATGCACCCGTGAGGAACTGTGCGCGTGGCCGATATAGATCAGACTCAAACGCGATTCCAAATCCCACCAGATGGCATTGGGCACCTGCACCGGAGAGACGGCGGCATGGGGATACTGGTACATTTCGATAAAATTGATCCCGCCGTAGGCCGAAGCCAGTTGATCCTGAATGCCGGATTGCTGCTTGAGCATCTCGGCTTCGATGGTATGCGCGGTGCGGGCGATTTCGTAGGCGGATTTATGCCCGTTGGTTAAACGATCCAAGGCACCGATCAAAGCCACACTCACTGCGGCCGAGGTGCCGGTGGAGCAGCCCACCGGGGCTTCGGAATAAATTCGTACTTCGATGGCCATATCCTCAGGTACCCCCATATATTCGATGGCCGCTTCCAACAGCGGATGTTTTTCATAGTGGCCTTTGGGTACCGCAATGGAATAACGTTCGCCATAATTTTCGGCAAAGATCGTGACACGTTTACCCGCATCACCCCGCGGTAATACGCGTAATTGCACCTCGACATAGGGATATACGGCTATGTTCAACACCCGCCCCTGCCCGGCGAACCAGGTATCAGTCCAACCGCCGAAGTCACTGATGCGAATTGGCGCCACACTATGAATCAAGCGTACGGGGGACAAGCTCATATCAACTCCCTAAAAAATATGCTTTCTGAGTATACTGGAAAACTAATTCTGTCCCGGGCCGGGGTGTTT
>Ga0194061_1002047_pt1 | contig 11277 bp, 15 predicted proteins | sample SepL2221m_MetaG_FD_163423 | JGI IMG/M metagenome (GOLD analysis project Ga0194061, IMG submission 163423) | Anoxic zone freshwater microbial communities from boreal shield lake in IISD Experimental Lakes Area, Ontario, Canada - Sep2016-L224-21m | ecosystem: Environmental > Aquatic > Freshwater >...
GCCGACGATCAGATTATCCCGTTTTGCTGACATACCGCTTCCTCCCGCGTAATTCCGGTCTATGGTTACATTCAACTCTTTTTGACGATTATTTTATCATTGTAATCGAGGTCGACATACTGAAGCGTTGCGCGCTGAGCCATCAGGTCGCGGTATATCCTCGCGAAACGATCAATCTTGGCAGCAAAATCACCGGACCCCACCTTGACAGGAAGTGCTCCGGATGCGGTGAACATGGTAAAACCGAAGCCCTTATCGTAATGAATCTCTGACACATCCGCAAGGATAAATGCGCCCTTTTCACGCAATATTTTCAGCAATTCGCAGGTGTCTCTGAGGGCTTCAGCGGTACCTTTGGGATCACTGGCCAACTCATCTTCCCTGAATCCGGTGACAACCGGAAAATCAAGTTTATCACCCTGGTTAAGCACCTTGAAAACGGCTCCTTTTTTATCAAGATAGTAGATGAAGCCCATGTTGACGACGGCCAGCGGTTCGCGTTCGGTAAGCTGAATCGAAATTCTGTCGGGGAAATAACGGTTGATCCGTACCGTCTCAATCCATCGGTTCTGCAACAGCGATTCTCCCATCTGTTTCAGGTTCAGACGGAGCAGATCCTTTCCAACGTCGACGTTTGCCAGGCCGAGAATTTCTTCCCGTGTCAATCGCTTTGCGGAGGAAACCTCGATATGCTTGAGGCGGAAAAACGTGGCCGACTGAGTGGCGCGGTAGCCCCCGTAGAGCAGTCCGGCCACCAGCGCAAGAGCTGCGATTCCGGCCATAGCGGTACCGAGCGGACGAGCATACTTCTTCAGATCAAGCGGTTTTCGCTGAACCTTGACCTTGTTGGGCGCCACCTTTCTGCGCTGGTATGATGAATTTGCGAAATCGCGCACCGGTCAGAGTACCTTTATGGAAAGCGAAGCAGATTCGATAATTCGCGTCACGAGGGCCTCAAACGAGAGCCCGGCTCCTTTGGCGGCAATTTCGGGCAACAGCGAAAGGGCAGTCATGCCCGGCAGCGTGTTGACCTCCAGCACGTAGCAGTCGCCGCTGTCCGTCACGAGCAGATCCACGCGGCTGTACCCCTTGCACCCCAGGGCGCGGTGTGCCGCCAGTCCGACCTGCTGAGCCTTTTCGTACAAAGATGGTTCCAATCGCGCCGGAAAAATGTGTTCAGCCATGCCGTCCGTATATTTGGCCTCGAAGTCGTAAAACTCATTTTTGGGAACAATCTCGATCGCTCCGATCGGCGCGTCATCGAGAATGCCAACCTGAACCTCCTGTCCCTTGACATACTGCTCGACGAGTAGCTCCTCATCGTAGCGAAAGGCAAGCTCGATTGCGCCATCCAGCTGTCCCGCTTCCCTGACGATCGACACGCCGACCGAGGACCCTTCCTGCACCGGTTTTACCACCAGCGGCAGCTTGAAGGGGAGGGCGGACACGTCAAACGGTTCGCCCTGCCGGATGCAGTAAAACGGTGCGGTCAGGATGCCGCTCGCCGCAAAGGCCTGCTTGCTGTAAAGTTTGTGCATTGCCAGGGCACTGCCCAGAACTCCGGAACCGGTGTAGGGAATCTGCAGCAGTTCCAACATTCCCTGTACGCAGCCATCCTCGCCGTAGCGCCCGTGAAGTGCTATGAAGGCGGCCTCAATCTGTTCACGTTTCAGAACATCAGCCAGATCCCTGCCGACATCTATCGCCACAGCGTCGTAGCCGCATGCACGCAGTGCCGAGTGCACGGCCGCGCCGCTTTTCAGCGAAACGTCGCGTTCCGCAGACAACCCGCCGTATAACACGCCGATTTTTTTTGATTTCATCACGACTGAAACCTTTCCGGGGACATCGACTTTGGGTACAGGTTAAAGTTCGCCCACTATACGCACTTCTTCCTCAAGTGTCACGCCAGTTGTTACAAAAACCGCATTTTTGACCGTGGTGGCCAGATCAATGAAATCCTGCGCTGTAGCGCCACCGGTGTTGACCAGAAAGTTGCTGTGTACCGGTGATACCTGCGCCCCGCCGAGCTTTGCCCCCCGCATACCGGCGGTGTCGATCAGTCGCCAGGCTGCCTGCTTCGGCGGGTTTTTAAAAAACGAGCCGGCACTGGGAAAGCCGACGTTATGTTTCGAGCGCCGCAGCTCAAGATCCTTGCGAATCTCCTCTTCGGTTTGATCTGCAGCACGTTTTTCAAGCCGGAAGGTTGCCGCAAGTATGAGATCGCCCTCCTCCAGCCTCAAGTGGCGATAGCCGTAATCGAGCTCTTTCATGCGAAAATCGGCAACAATTCCTCCGCGCATCAGGGTGAGGCATTCGGTTCGATCCAGGATTCCTTCGCCGTAGGCCCCGGCATTCATCTTTATCGCTCCGCCGATGGTGCCGGGAATTCCGGAAATAAAGCCGATCCCGCCGAGTCCGAGACCTTGGGCACAACGCACGACGGCTAGGTTTTCGGCGCCGGCTTCCGCCATGATACGTTCATTTCCTTCCGCAGTGACCCTGTTAAAGCGTTCCAGCGAGATCACCGCGCCATGAATCCCCGTATCAAGCACCAGGAGATTGTAGCCCCTGCCGATTGTCAACCAGGGAATGTTCCGCCCGGTCAGCCATGAAAGCAGACTTTGCAGGTCCTCGACATCTTCCGGGACCGCGTACAGATCAGCCGGGCCGCCAACCTTCAGCGAGGTGTGCAGGCTCATCGGCTCCTTGCAGAGTAGGGTGCCGCGTATTTTGAGGTCGTCGGTCTTCAGCTTATTCCCCGATCAATTTGACCAGCGCCTCACCCTGCTGCCAGATATTGCCGGCACCCAGGGTTATGACGATGTCACCTTCGCGGACAATCTCTTTAAGATGTGCTGGTATCGCTTCGCGGTCCGCAATCCAGCTGACATCCTTCTGGCCGTGCCGGAGGATCTCCTGTGCCAGCCGTTCAGCCGTGGCGCCTGCAATCGGCTGTTCGCCGGCGGCGTAGACGTCGGTGAGCACCAGCACGTCGGCATCGTAGAAGGCGGTCACGAATTCGTCGAATAGTTCGTGGGTACGGGTGTAGCGATGGGGCTGAAAAGCCGCCACGATGCGGCGCTCAGGCCATCCCTGTCGGGCGGCGGCCAGGGTCGCCTTGATTTCTGCCGGGTGGTGACCGTAATCGTCGACTACCATGATACCCTGCGGTTCACCTTTGACGGTGAAGCGCCTCCCGACGCCGCTGAAGGCGGCAAAACCTTCCTGGATGGCGGTGAACGGTACATCCAGTTCCAGTGCCACGGCGATGCAGGCCATGGCGTTCAGCACATTGTGCGGCCCCGGCATCGGAAAGGTGACCTCACCAAGTCGATAGCCCTTGAAATGGGCGATGAACGACGTCTGGAAGCCGTCATGCCGGACATGGGTGGCACGGATGTCGGCCTGAGCGGAGAGTCCGTAGGTCATGTAGCGCTTTTTGACCCTCGGCAGGATTTCACGGATGTTTTTGTCATCAAGACAGAGTACGGCCAGACCGTAGAACGGTACCTTGTTGATGAATTCAACAAAGGTGTCCTTGATCTCTTCAATGCCGGAATAGTGATCGAGGTGGTCGGCATCGATGTTGGTGACGACAGCGATAGTCGGTGACAGCAGCAGGAACGACCCGTCCGATTCATCGGCTTCGGCCAGCAGGAATTTCCCCTGGCCGATCTGGGCGTTGGTGCCGATGGCGTTCAATTTTCCGCCGATAACGATGGTGGGATCGATGCCGGCGTGCCCCAGAATTGCGGCGCCCATCGATGTTGTGGTGGTCTTGCCGTGGGTGCCGGCGATGGCGATGCCGTACTTCATCCGCATCAGTTCCGCCAGCATTTCAGCGCGCGGGATGACCTGCACATGCAGCCTTTTGGCCTCTACCACTTCGGGATTGTCGTCATGCACGGCAGACGAGATAACCACCACATCCACATCTTTAAGGTTTTCAGCTTTGTGCCCGATGCCGATCTCGGCACCCAGTCCCGCCAGCCGCTCGGTAATGTCCGACCCGCGCAGGTCCGAGCCGGAAACCTTGTACCCCAGGTTGAGCAGTACCTCGGCGATACCGCTCATACCGATGCCGCCGATGCCGACGAAGTGAATTTTATCTATTTTTCCATACATGAGAGTGCCCTTCTTCAGTCGAGTAAACTGGCAATGAGGCCGATAACTGAACCGATATCGGGATCCAGACCCGAAATAATTCCTCCATTGTTGACAGGAGCTGTCGTTGGGACCTGGTATCCCTGCGGATTCCGCCGTTGTTCTTCCAGCTTTTTAAGTTCTTCCATCTTCAGTTGCTCTTTCCGGTCCTGATCGAGGAGCTTACCACCCATCTTCATCCACTCCATCAGATGGCGCAGCTCCCCGCCGTCAAGCCAGACCCCGTGATTTTTGCACCTGTCGATGATGACGCCGCTTTTGACTCCGTAATTAACCCTGTTCATCAGCTGTGAACAGACCGGGCATTTGATATAGGATACCGGGTACTGGTCCGGCTCACGGTGCAGATTGATGCTGTCCAGTCCCACCCTGTCTATCTGGTACACATTGGTGACCGTTGCATCCAGAAGGGCTTCCAGTTCCGTCGGGTCAAAGAACAGGCCCATACATTCTTCACAGCGTTCAATCAGAAAGGCTCCGTGAAGCTTCAGATCGATCGTCTTCAATTCGATGGTACACCGTGGGCAGATGCGGGATACGTCGCTCTGGTGGGTGGTAAAATAATGAATCCCCCTCAGGTCCACATCATTACGGTCACCGCAATATGTACACGTCAGAGAGCCATCAGGTAGAGGTGCTTTGCAGTTTGTGCACCTGGCCATGGCTACCTTTTAAACCCCGTGCTGTTACGTGACAATTTACTCATCCGGCGTTCCCTTTTTCAATTTCATCAACAATAATCCGTGCCGCATCCAGCCGTGCCAGACCAAAAGCCGCCTCGCCGGTCCTCAGTACGAGTTCTGCGTCCTGCGAAAGTTTCACTATCTGCTCGGCCAGCGATGCACCTGACAATTCCTGCTCCAGCATCATGAAACAGGCGCCCTTCTTGAGCAGCGCTTCGGCATTGCGGCGCTGATGGTCATCAACCGCGTGCGGAAAGGGGATGAACAGACAGGCCTTGCCGCAGGCGGTCACTTCTGCGATGGTAGTGGCTCCGGCCCGGCAGATGATCAGGTCTGCTTTGGCATATTCCGCGGCCATGTCGCTGATGAATGCGGTTACGGTAGCATCAACCCCGGCTTTACGATAAGCGGCGGTAACTTCTTCATGATCCTTTTCACCGGTCTGGTGGGTGATTGACAGACGAACCGGGCTTTTCTTCAGCAGCGGCAGCGCATTCATTATGGCAAGATTTATGGCATGGGCCCCCTGACTGCCGCCGAAAATAAAGAGATGAAATCCCCCCTGCTCACTCTGTTGGCTTCCTCCCTTTAACAAAGGGGGGATTGAGGGGGGATGTGCCTTGCCCGCCATTTCCAGTATCTGTCGTCGCAGCGGGTTACCGGTCAGCAGGGTCGATCCGTCAGGAAAATAACCGGCCGACTCCTCCAGCGTTATGAATACCCTGCCTGCGAACCGCGCCAGCAGGCGGTTGGTCTGGCCCGGTATGGCGTTCTGCTCATGGATAAATCGCGGGATCTGCATACCTCCGGCCGCCAGTACCATCGGGAGGGAGGCGTATCCTCCTACGCCGAGCACCGCATCCGGACGGAAGCTTTTCAGGATTTTCCTTGATTGAGCGTAGCCGTAGAACATTTTGACGATGCCACTCAGTTGGCTGAGTCCCCCTTTGCCACGGATTCCAGCTGCCGAAATCAGCTCCAGCCGGTAGCCTGCTGCCGGAACCGCCCGCGCTTCGATGCCCCGCTCAGTTCCTATGAACAACACCTGATTGGCCGGGTTGCGCGACAGGAACTCTTCGGCAACGGCAATGCCGGGAAACAGGTGTCCGCCGGTGCCGCCACCGGCAATGATCAGCCTCATTTTTCCTCCTTGAGACTGATGGAGGAAATTTTCAGGCCCGATGAGATATTGAGCAGGATTCCCACGCAAAACAGGCTGATTATCAGCGAACTGCCACCGTAGCTGATAAAGGGGAGTGCCAGTCCCTTGGTCGGCAGCAGGCCGGTGACGACACCCATATTGACAGAAGCCTCAATTCCGAACAGCACCGCGATTCCCAGCGCCAGAAAACGCCCGAAGATATCGGGGGCCGCTACCGCAATGCGCATGGCCCGCTGCACCAGCAGAAAGAACATGCCGACGATGACGATTACTCCGATAAATCCAAGTTCCTCGCCAACCACTGAAAGGATAAAATCAGTGTGCGCTTCCGGCAGGTAAAAGAGTTTCTGCTTTCCTTCACCCAACCCCTGGCCGAAAACGCCGCCGGTACCCAGAGCCAGCCAGGACTGGATGATCTGAAAACCGCTGTTCTGCGGGTCGGCCCACGGGTTGAGGAACGCCAGAATGCGCCGTTTGCGGTAGGCCACGTTCATAACCAGGAAATAGATGAACGGCAAGGACATCAGAAATATGGAAATAATGTAGACCAGTCGCGTTCCGGCGGCAAAGAGCATGATGATTGCCACTGCCGCCAATGTCAGGGCCGAGCCCATATCGGGCTGTTTCAGCAGCAGGCCCAGCATCACGACCAGGATCAGCATGTAGGAGACAAAACCGGGTCCGAGTTGTTTGATTTTGTCTTGTTTTCTGTCCAGTGAGTAGGCCATGTACATGATCAGGGCGATCTTGGCGATTTCCGAGGGCTGCAGGTTGAAGCCGGGCAGTCTGATCCAGCGCGACGCGCCACCGGCACTGCCGCCGATACCGGGGATCAGCACCAGCACCAGCAGAACGATGCATCCCAGCAGAATCGGCGCCGCCAGTTTTCGCCAGAACTGATAGTTGATCCGCATGGTCGCCAGCATGAGCCCGAAGCCGAGCAGGGCAAACAGGCCCTGGCGTTTGAGGAAGAAGAAGCCGTCATGGAAACGCTTGGCGGCCATGACCGAGGAGGCCGAATACACCATCACCACTCCGAAGCAGGTCAGGGCGATGGCCATCAGCATGATCACCAGATCATATTCTTCCAGTTTTTTGAACATCTAAAGCCCCTTTACCGCTGCTATAAATCTCTGAGCCCGCTCTTCATAGTCTTTGAACATATCAAAACTTGAACAGGCCGGCGACATCAGCACGGTTCCTCCGGCAGTGGTTATTCCTGCAGCCAGCCGCACCGCATCTTCAAGAGTTGTCGCCCGGCGGGTGTCGGTCAGCGCTCCCAACTCCTGTCCCATCCGTTCCGCCGCCTCCCCGATCAGGATCAGGTGTTTCACCCGCTCACTGACCAGCGGCACTAACGGTGAATATGAACCCCCCTTGTCCTTGCCGCCGGCGATCAGAGTGATATCGGTGAAACTCTCCAGCGCTTTCTCAACGCTGCCGACGTTGGTGGCTTTGCTGTCTTCGTAATAGCTGACACCGTTCACTTCACGGACGAATTCCATCCGGTGATGCAGCGATTCAAAGCAGAGAATTGTCTCAAACGTCTCATCAGGTCGGCAGCCGAGCAGCAGGGCGCACGCCGCAGCCGCCATGATGTTTTCCAGATTGTGGACACCCTGCAGGCGAATGGCGGCAGTGGGGAAGCACTCCTCGCGGCCGTTGTGACGATAGGTGATGACGCCGTCCCGGTAGAAGATGCCCTCGTCAAGCTCCTGTTTCCGGCTGAAGGGGAACAGGGCTGCTTTGAGCTTCTGAGCATGTTGCCAGACCAGCTGATCATCTCGATTAACTACCGCAAAATCGTCTTCGGTCTGGCTTTCAAAAATCCGCAGTTTGGCATCGATGTAAGCCTGATAATCGGGGTAGCGGTCGAGATGATCCTCGCTCAGGTTCAACAGCGCCGCCACGGTCGGGCGAAAAGAGGTGATCCACTCCAGTTGGAATGAACTTATTTCCGCCACCGCCTGGTCAATGACCTGATGCGAATCCGCCAGTTCAATCAACGGGTTGCCGATGTTTCCTCCCACAAAGGTGTGGTAGCCGTTATGCTTGAATATTGCACCCAACAGTGTGGTGGTAGTGGTTTTACCGTTGGTACCGGTGATTGCGGCAATCGGCGCATCGATGAAGCGTGAAGCCAGTTCGATCTCGCTGATAATCTCGACCCCTGCCCGCTGTGCCACCACCAGGTGCGGCAGATCCATCGGTACTCCGGGCGAAACGACGATCAGGTCGCTTGCCAGGAAGGTTGCCTCATCATGCCGTTCCAGTTCACGGAGGATCTCGAATCCGCCCAGTTCCGCCAACTGTTCCGTCAGCGCAGATTCGCTGCGCATATCGGTTACCGTCACCCACGCACCCTTCGCCGCCAGGAAACGGGCGCAGGCCACCCCGGTTTTTGCCAGGCCGACGACGAGGATGTTTTTGTTTTTCAGATTCATGCGTTATTGTCCGGTGAGTATTTTGATTGCGGTAACAAATTCCTGTGCTGATGAAACTGCGTTACGGGAATCTTCCTCAGATGTTTCTGCAAAATCCCTGTAATCCAATTCCATCCGTTCATCGAACAAATCGTAAAGCATCTTGGCAAAACGCGGTTCAAGTTTTCCCGTGTAAATAAACTCTTTATTGAAAATACCAATAACACCGGAATGTTTTGATGTTTTGTGTGGAGTGTTGTAATGGATAAAAAGAGCCAACACCGCATAGAACATTGCATAATACGAGCGATTGACAATGGATCGTGGAGAAAAGCCGGATTCCAGCATTTTGACCGCTTCAGCAAGCGTCTCTTCGGTCTGTTTCATACGGTAGAGAAAAATGGTTTCACGATCTGTCATATGGAAATTCCCTCTTCCATAATAACTCGGATAATCGGTGATGATCGCAAGGGAGATTCCTCAATCTCGTACCTGCTGAATAAAAGAGTCGTCACAACAATCCCGGTTTCCATCGTCAGCTCCCAGGCGGCGTTTTTCACCCTGTTTTTCAGCTCCCTGTCAACGGTCTCAAATTCCATAAAAATATCCATATCGGAATATTCATCCGCATCACCGCGTGCCCGTGAACCAAACAATCTGAAATCGATCAAAGGTTTCAGTTCTGATACACGATCTTTCAGGGTTCTGGCTGTATGAAGATCTTTTTTTGTAATGGACAATTCCAGAATCCTTTCGGTTGCGCAATGTGACTAATACCGACCTGCAGTCCTGTTACGCATTCCCTTTTCAGGTAGGTCGCGTTGAACAGCTTTATCGTGAAACGTGACATAACGGTATTGACAGTTCCGAAGCGTTGCGTTGATGAAACTAACGATACCTACAAGCCACACGGTTTAAATTACATTATATCTCCGGATTTTTTTGGGACATATTTCCCCGATATTTTGAAACTACGCTGCTTTCTGCAACCGTTCCGCAACCCATACCTTGATGATGGACTGACGTGGCACCCCAAGGCGGCGCGCTTCCTTGTCCAACTGCTGGATCATCCAGGCCGGAAAATCAACATTGACCCGTTTCTGCTCCTGCTGCGGCCTGCGAGCCTTGCTAATATCCAGATGTGGGGAAATGTCTTCACCATCATCGAATTTCTGATCCAGTTCCTTAGCCTTCATATAATGCTCTCTCCTCTTTTCTGGAACGCCGCACCGAAATTCTACAATTATGAGCCTCTTGCAAAACTATTCCGTTTATGGTTCGACAGGCTCACCACGAACGGAATATCAACTGGTTATTAGTTTTAAGTCCGTTCGCCCTGAGCTTGTCGAAGGGTGATAAGGACTTTTGCAAGAGGCTCTTATTTAAGGTCGTAATTTGCGACCTTAAACAGATCTCTCCGATTTACGTTCATACACCACAACACCAACCCTCTGAATATGTTCCATAAGATCATGATCGTTCAGTGTCTGAAAAAGAGAAATATCAATGGTGTACGGAAGCATCAGATCATCCAGTTCCTGAATGGTTACGTACAGCACCACCTGTGTCAAATCAGGCCCGCCGCGCAGGGTCAGGTCGATATCCGAACCGCTTTTGAAATTGCCTTTGACCCGCGAACCGTAGAGAATTGCCTGCTCAATTTCCGGGTGGCGGGCAAAAACGCTGCATATTTTGTCAATGGTGGACCCCGACAGTCCAAAGCAGGGTGTCATTCCGTTTCCTTTAATTCTGCGAGACGACCATGCAATGCCACAAATTCAGGAAAATAGAGTGATGCCACATCCCCGGCAATTTTTTCTGCCGTTTCCTCGTTGTAGGTATGGCTGGTGAGTGTCCTGCTGGTGACCATACTCATCCAGGTTTCGCCGTTACCGATCAATCCGCGTCTGAACGCGAGCCTGAACGCATCCCGACTGCCCAGGATACTGACCTCACCCTGTGCCTCAAAATAGTCCTTGATTGTATTCCACGCCAGTTCAAAGGTGTACTCGAATGCCTGAATCAATCCCTGCTGCTCAAACTCATTCAGCTCACCCTTTTCGATGAAACGGGTGAGTTGTGCCAACGCTTTTGAGTAATTATTGAACCTTTGAATCCAGCGGACATCGTGTGGTGTCATACATTCCTCTCTGTCGCTCCAAGTGGAAGCGCTGAAGGTCAATCCACAAGCCCCGTCAATCCGGTTCGCGCGGTTCAAGAGCCAGATTGATTCCCTGGAGAATTTCTGCTATTCGCTTTGGCGACAATGAACCGACATATTCGTCAAGATGCGATTTATCGACGGTAAAAATCTGGGAAATATTCACAACACTTTGCTTGGGCAGCCCCGATTCATTCTTATCAAGAAGCACATTGCCAGGCGCACCTGCTCGCTTGAGATTGGATGTGAGCGGACACACGAGAACCGTTTTGATTACGCTGCGGTTAAACAGGTTGTTCTGCACTATGACATGAGGATGCCTGAAACCTGGTTCCGAACCTTCCGGTTCGTCAAGTTCTATCCAGTAAATGTCTCCCTGGCTGATCACCACTCATTCTCCACGGTTCGTCGATGGTGACGACGGGCGCTTTTGCGAAGAGCCTGTTCTGATGCATCTGGCTCATCGGAGTAAGCCGTGTTAATTTGAGCCAGCAGTTCCTTGTTTTTCTGACGTTCGATAAACTCCTGAAGCGCAAGCACAAAAAGTCTGCTACGCGACACGTTCATTGCCTGTGCAATCTTTTCTGCCTGATCAAAAATAACTTTTTCAATTGAGATGGCAGTTTTAATGGCTAACATGGTTATACCTCCTATTGACAATAGTATAATTTTATATTATAC
>Ga0194061_1002048_pt1 | contig 11270 bp, 9 predicted proteins | sample SepL2221m_MetaG_FD_163423 | JGI IMG/M metagenome (GOLD analysis project Ga0194061, IMG submission 163423) | Anoxic zone freshwater microbial communities from boreal shield lake in IISD Experimental Lakes Area, Ontario, Canada - Sep2016-L224-21m | ecosystem: Environmental > Aquatic > Freshwater >...
ATTTCGGTCGCGGGCAGAGCGGTCTTGACACTCGCGGTCGCGGTGATGGGGGCCTGCGCGTGTAACGCGGGCAGGACACAAGCCGTGGCCAACACCGCAGACGATAAGACCAGCGCAAAAGACACCTTACGCATAAATGGGCTCCTATGAAAAATTAATTCCGCAAACAGCACACCTGATTAACGGAGTTATATACGGCTTGTTGCCATTACGGGGAAAATCTTACCGATTCTGGCTTCAGGCTCTATAATATTTTCAATTACCTCACATTTATATAATCGCGAATCTAACGTTTGGTTTGCATGCAGGTCTTGAGCTATATAGAATCAACTAAGTACGATTTCTCTTTTGGAGGCAAAATCTATGTTTCGTTCCATGCTTTCTGCGGCTCTGTTTGTGGCCTGCGCTACCGTTGGGTTCGTGTTGGCAGCGCCCGCAGCCAATGCCTGTGCGCCGGGTGGTTGTACCACCAATAAGGCGGGTTGTGGCGGTAAATGTGAATGTAAGCCCTGCGTACCGGCTACTCAACCCGTGGCGCCAGCGCTGACCAAGTGCTGTGATGAGGACAAGAAAGAATGCAAGCCCGGCGAACCCACCACCAAGCCGGCCCCCACCGTAGCCGATTCCGGTTGCAAGGAATGCGATGGCAAGAAGCCCGCGCCCAGCACCCAGCCCGCGGCCCCGGCCGTAGCCCACAAGGATTGCGATAAAGATGACAAGGATGACGATAAGCCCCGCAATCCGACCACCAAGCCCGCTCCCGCCGTGGTCACCCTTGCGGTGATGAGCAGCGTCAATCTGGAAACCGCCGCGGGAGCCACAGATGCCCCCAAGGTGGAAGTGATTGATGTGGGGAACACCAAGTGTCTGCTCATGCCCGATGATAATGTGGACGCCACCAAGTTTGTGGTCTATCAGGGCAAGAAGTACCACTTCTGCTGTGGTGGCTGTGTGAAGAAGTTCAACAAGGACCCGGAAAAATATGTCAAGGCTTTTGAAGCCGATCCCGCCAAGTATGGTGTGACCAAGTAACCGCGTCCCAATCCCAAGTACGTATACAAACCCCGGTCAAGTGGCCGGGGTTTTCTATTGCGCGGACGGATCATGCGGGGTGGTGTCATGATTCCCGAACAAAGGATCAATTGCGGGCGCGGTCACGGTGGGTTCCGGGGAGACGGGCATCAGGGTGGTAATTTCTGCGGGACGGTGATCCGCGGCGAGTTGGTCGGGATCGTCATGCAGTGCAATTTTGATGTCCCCGCCCAGATCGGCCTGCTCGATCAGAATTTTCTTCTGACGTACCAGTTCCAGCATGGCAATGAAGATGCCCACCAGTTCTGAGCGGCTGGTTTTTCCTGCAAACAGCATCATCATGGTCAAGGGCCCGGCGGTTTCCAAGCGGTCCAGAATATTGGCCTGATAGACCGTGATCGGGGTATCATCGTAGACCACCTCATGACCAAAGGCCGTGTGGCCGATGGACGCCATAATCGCATTGAAGGCATCAATCAGGGCATACAGCGACAGGTCTTCGATATCCAGTGGCGCCGGGCCGGTGGATTTGGGAACGGCCCGGGTGAACCGCTGCTGTTCCTGCTGGCGGCGTTGATACAGATTGTCCGCCGTGTCTTTGAAGCGTTTGTATTCCAATAACTGCTGGACCAATTCATAGCGCGGATCGGCCAGTTCGTCGAGCGTGGTCGCACCGCCAGTTTCACCGGTGGTGGGATCCGCCACCGGCCGGGGCAGCAGCATCCGGCTCTTGATTTCCATCAACGTCGCGGCCATGACAAGAAAATCACCCGCCAGATTGATATCCAACCGCCGGATGAGTTCCACGTAATGCAGATATTGCGTGGTAATCGTGGCAATGGGGATATTGTTGATGTCCACCTCATCACGGCGAATGAGGTAAAGCAGCAACTCCAGGGGACCGGAGTAAACATCAAGCTCGACTTTGTACTCGTTGGCTTCGTTCATAATGGGGATTTTAACCTAGGTAGGCGCATAAAAAAACAGGACCCAAGCTGAACTTGGGTCCTGTTTAAAGTTTGTCAGGGTAAGTGCTTACTGCAATTTTCTGGTGTAGATAATGCTATCGCCCTGCGGGGCAACGTCCACCTTGATGGTTTGCGTGCCAATACCCACGATAATATCCACGTTATGGGCTCCTGGCGGTAGTGACAGGGGTACCATATAGACCGCCCGGGGCAGCGTTTCCCAGTAGCGGATGTCGGCCTGCGAACTGGCCGAAATGGCCGCACCGACCAAGGCAATACCCAATCCCGCCAAGGCGACATTGCTGTCCCCTGACTGAATGCCATAGGCAGCCACGCCGGTACCCACGGCCATCGCCCCGGTCCCGATCGCGGCTTTGGTCTTGCGGATGGTATCAATATCCATCCACTTCTTATCCTGGGCCATCGCATACGTATCGGTTGTGCTGTAGCTCATGGTCGGATCGGTGGCAGGCTTGCCATTCACACCCACTTGAATCTGCGGAACCGGGCCGGCCTCGCCGGGGGTGGGGCCATACACGGATTCTTCGTTGTACCAGCCCTTGCCAGCCTTTTCGGGCCCTACACCAAAATCCACGAACAAAATCGCGTTCGTACGTTTGTCTTTCAATCGTTTGATGATGCCTGACAGATTGGGATCCAGTTCCAAGGCGCGCTTGAACTGGGCTTCGGCCAGATCGGGTTCATTGGTTTTGATGTAGCAATACCCCATGCCCAGATACCCGAGGGAAAAGTTGCTCTCGAATTCCTTGTACTTGTCACCTTCGGCTTTTTTGTCGGCCTTTTCTTCCTCGGCATAATCGCGCAGCTTGAACAGACTGTTCTGGAACGCTGCGCGGGCGTTTTCGTAATCGCCCTTCTTCAAATTCAGGATACCCAGATAATAATGGGCCATCGCCCGTTCAAACGGTTCGCCCTTCCAAACTTTGAAATTTTCCATCAGGAGGGTCGAAGCCATCTTGCGGCCACCATCATTCACCTTGACTGAATTCATGATGGTATAGGCTTCCATGAAGGCGTTCTCGGCGACATCTAATTGTCCCGCCGCAATTGCCGACGAACCCAACCGGCAATTATTCAGGACAAAGTCTTCCGACTTTTCCACGGCCTTGGGCTGCAGCCGGAGCATAGACTGGTGATAATTACCGGCCTTATACAAATCCACCGCAATCTGGATGTCCTTGGGTGTGGACTGACAGCCCCCCAATAACCCAAACATGACCGCTACGACAGTGGTACACAAGGCCGCGTGCAGCCAGCTCGATGTGCTTTTGTTCATCCCCGATTCCTTTGCTACTAGGTGATGGTAAAAACCTAAACATTAATCCAGGAAATCTTTGGTAATGGCTTTCTTGGTTTCGTATTTGCCTTCCCAAAGAATTTGTCCGGAGGCCAGATTGGTCAGTTGATAGGTACAGAGATAGTAGTCACTCCGCTGATCCAAGTTGACCTTGGTATCGGCGTAGAACGTGGCCGTCAGGGCATATTCCGGCACAATCCGGTCCACCGTTTCGCCCAGATTGGACGCGGAGAAACCTTCCTGCTTGAGCAGACGATCATAGGCGTTGCGGTTGAGCACAAACTTGAATTGCTGCCGCAATACCTGCTTTTCGGCCAACAACGCCCGGACCCGGTGCACAAAGATTTCCTTGCCGGGCGAGCGCAGGATTTCATTGGTGCGGTTGCGCAGTTCCTGCATGACCACAATCATCGGCTTCCGGGCGGTAACCGCCGCCACATCCGAATCCGAAGCAATGGCCGCAGCCATCTGGTCGGTCATGGTAACCAAGTCGGTCGAGTCCAGAAAACTCGTTTCCGCCTTGCTGTTGATGGCCGTTTTATTACAGGCGGCCACGCCTACCAACATAGCCAACCCCAACGCCAGCGCGATCGTGCGTTTCATCATTTTGCTCCTGCCAGTTGCTTATAGTCCGAGGGTCTTGACTTCGTAACGGCCTTCCCAGATCAACTCGCCGGTGCGGATACTGGTCAACTGGAAGGTGCACAGATAATAGTTGGTGCCGTTGCGCGGCAGATCATAAAATTCACCCTTGAGGGCATACTGAGGAACGATCCGGCTCGGGGGCGCGGGCTGGTTGGTGCGGGTGGCTTCTTCAAACGGATCCACCACGACCTGACCTTCTTGCGCCTGGAGCTTTTCCAGCGTCGCACGCTTTTCCACGAACGCCACGCGATCACGGCCATACTTGTTCAATAACGTACGCAACCGGGCCACATAAATGGTCTGGTCCTGATACGGGGCACTGGTCTTGTTATCAATGCCGGTCATGACGATGGTGATCTTGGTACGATTCTGGACAATTTCGGGAATCTGGAGCAGATCGGGAGCCATTTTATCGGTCATTTCCACGAGGTCTTTCGATTGCAGGCCCCCAGCATTACCGGGTTCAAGATCGGAAACGCCCGGGCGACGTTCTTCGTAACTCTTTTCACAGCCATTGGCGGCAAACAATAAACCACCCAATAACGCCGCGCCACACGCCACCCGTAAGGTCGTCTTCATAATAGCTCCTAGCATTAAAAGTCCAGAAACGCTTTCTCACTGCGAGTAAGCATTAGCATATCCGCAAATATGGGCGCGGGCAAACATAATCTGCAAGCAACGCCGAGTTTTACCAACCCGGTTCAAACAGGCAATTTACCCATCCATATATAGCTTCACGGGCCGGGTCGCCCGGCCCAGCCAAATAGCCGCCTCAATTTCCTCGGTCATGATTATTCTGCCCCTGCGGAAACCGATGGTCTGCGTGATTCGGCCCATGCGGGGCGGGCGTAGCGGGTCTTGGATGTACCGGCGTTGGCCCTACCGGCGGCTGCGGCCGTGGAGGCTGGGGCTGGAGTCGGGGTGTCGGCACCTGATTCCGAGGATCATGATACCGCGGATCAGGATAACGTGGTTCAGGTTGTCGGTAGACCGGGGGCCGATATTCCGGAGGTCGTTGCGGTTGTACCACCACGACCGGGTGATAGGGTCGGGGTTCTGCATAGTAGACCGGAGGCCGATAGTAATGGGGACTGCCTGATTGGAAATAACCATATACTGGCTGAGGCTCAGATTCCACGATAGTGGCCTGAGCATACCCATGGGAACGAGTCCGCACGCAGCCGTAACTGATCATAAGTGCACCTAGCAGCGCGGTGACCAAAGCAGCACGAAGCAGGGTATTCATAACCTCTCCCTACGAAAAATGTCACGTCCAGCCGGGCAGCCAACGCCCCACGGTCAGTCCTGACATCAGTTGTAGACACACTGGGGACCTGGAGGTTGAATCCCAGTCTTTCACCATAACGACATTCACATTTAGGGCAGGGCAGACTTCGTCCTATAATCATGGCAATGAGTACCAGTCCTGAATCATTGTCCGGGGGACCCCCTACCGAGCCCGATGCGGTTACGGAGGCCACGGAGCCATTTGATACCGAGCCGGTGGAGGACATCACCGAAGGGGAATTCCATTTGGAACGTCCCGATGAGCCCGATGAGACCCGACTCTTCCGCCTGCGCGAAAAAGCTCGGGAACTGCCCACCACCCCCGGCGTGTACCTGATGAAAGACTGCCGGGACCGGGTGATCTACGTGGGCAAATCGCGTTGCCTGCGCGATCGCGTGGGCAGTTACTTCGTCCGCTCTGCCGATCTGGGCGGGGCCAAACAAGCCCTGCTTGATTATGTACTGAACTTCGAAGTCTTATTTTCTGCCAACGAGGTCGAAGCCCTCCTCACCGAAGCCCGCTTAATTAAAGACATCCGGCCGCGTTTCAATGTGCGCCTGACCGATGGCAAGTCGTACCCGTTCATTGAAATCACCACCCGCGACGATTTCCCCGGGGTCTTCGTTACCCGCGCTCCCCAGACCCATGGCACCCGTCTGTTCGGCCCCTTCATCCAGTCCGGCCACCTCTACCACGCCATGACCATCCTGCAAAAGGCCTTCAAATTCCGCACCTGCACCCTGGAAATATCCGCCGAAGACCCCAAACGACGGTTTTTCCGCCCCTGTCTGCTGCATGCCATCAAACAATGTACCGCCCCCTGCGGCGACCGCATCACGCAGGAAGCGTACAAGGCGGATATTCAGCGTCTGATGCGGTTTATGGACAGCCAGCAAAGCGAAGTCATGCGCGAACTCAATAAAGAGATGCAGGATGCCGCCGTGAACCTGAACTATGAACGTGCTGCCGAATTGCGCGATCAGATCAAAGCGCTGCAGAGCCTGAATCAGCGCCCCAGCAACAGCCGCGAATGGCAGCCCGAGGTCTTTGTCCGCGATCACACCCACGGCCTGCGGCAGTTACAGGAAGTGCTAGATGCACGCACGGAAATCCGCAGCATTGAGTGTATTGATATCGCCCACCTGCAGGGCGAAGCCACGGTCGGTGCGTTGGTTAGTTTTGTGGATGGCAAGCCGTTCAAAGACGGTTACCGCAGGTACCGCATCAAAACCGTTACCGGCATTGACGATTTTGCCTCTATCCGCGAGGTGGTCGCCCGGCGCTATCGCGAAGCCGGGCAGGGTAATGAACTGTTTCCCGATCTGATTGTGATTGATGGTGGATTGGGCCAACTGCATGCGGCCCAAGAGGCGTTTGCGGGCATGGAACAACAGCCGCGGATGATTATCAGTCTGGCCAAACAGGAAGAAGAAATCTACCAGCCGGGCTTACCTGCCCCCCTGCGCCTGAGCCGGACCAATGCGGCGCTGAAATTACTCCAGCACATCCGCGATGAAACGCACCGCTTCGGCCAGAGCTACCACCATTTATTGATTCATCGCAATCGGCTGGAACACGAAACCAAAGCCGGTACCCGTCCCCCGACGCGGAAGCGCAAGCCCAAGCCACCAACGCCGCCCGTAACCTAAGCGTAACTGTGCAGCCCCACCAGGAAATAATTGACGCCAATCCAGTTAAAGAGCATGATCGCAAAGCCGACGATACTCAGCCAGGCCGTCCAGTCGGCCCGTTTGGCTCCGGTAACAAAGCGTAAATGCACCACAATCAAGTAGACGATCCACGTTACCAGCGCGAACGTTTCCTTGGGGTCCCAGCCCCACGGCCGGCCCCAGCTATGATCTGCCCAGACCGCCCCGCAGACAATACCGATGCCCAGCGTCCAAAAGGCCATTTGCAGACAAACCACATTGGCGGCATCAAAGATTTCGAGCAAGTTCCGGCGCTGTGTTTGCACTGAACCAAAATCGGCGTCCTCGGCAATCAGCGGATTCATCCAGTGCCAGAGTTTCGCCAGCAGGTAAATCAGCCCCAGCAGGAATCCCGCCGAGATCAGTGCGTAGCTGGCGATGACAATCTGAACATGGATATATAACCAGAAGTCATTGAGCACCCCCGCGACCTTGCCGGGGTTTTCACCCAGGTCTTTACCAAACACAAATGGCGCCGCATAACAGGCCACCATCGCAGCCACGCCCACAAAACTCATGGCCATGGCATAAATGCCGTTGCGTTTCCAGAGTTCCAGCCCCAAGCCAATCAAGCACCCCAGCAGTGCCGCACCTAGAATACTTTCAAATTGATTCTGGATGGGTATCCGCCCCGCCAGCCACCACCGCGCCGCCATCATCAACAAATGCACCGTTACGGCGAGAATATAGAATATCAATCCCGCGCGATACAGCCGCTGGCCCGATGAGGCCACCCCCACCGCGACCATAAGCAGCAGCACCAGCGCGATGGCATAGAGAAAGCTGAACATCAGCCCCTTGGCGGTGCGGTTATAGACCACTTCCAAGCCCCGCGTGAAGCCACTGGGATAGCTCTGCGGCTGCACCGTGGGCAACACTTCGGCCAAAGCGGTCACCCCGCGATTCACCTGATCGGCATTGCCGGCCTGCCAGCCAAAGGCCATATCCTGAATCCCCAGCACAATCCGGGCCGAGGTCGCAGTATCGTAGCCCCGCACCGGCTGGGTCTGATGCCCCTTGGTCTTTAATTCCGTGGCACTCTCGGGAATGTTGGCCCGCAACTCCAGCAGATGATGCCACACATCATCACGATCCACCGGCGGAACCATCCGCAGCGAAATACGCAAATCCTCGAAGGCCTGCAACCCGCCGTAAACCTTGTTCACTGAAGGGGTCAGGCGCGTATCCATACCGATCTGTTGCAAGACTTGGGCCACTTCGGGCTGACTTAAAAACGCCGGACTGACCCGCCCCTGCTGCATAATCCGCCGGGCTTCTTGGTTCCCCACCAGCGCCGCAAGCCGCTCGCGGATCGGCACGGCCTGAATATAGATAATATTTTCCTGCTCCCAGACTTCCGGGCGGAACGTCATATCCAAAGCGGTGAACAGATAATTACTGCCTCGGAATTTTTGGTCATTGGTGATGGTGCGCAGACTCTGCCTGGCCCAGGAATCCATGATCTTCACGTGATCGTTATGATTGATGGCCAGACGGCGCAACGGCTCGAGCTGGACGGAATCATAGAAACGGGTACGGTCGAGTGTGGTGGATTGCGTGGCATTGGTGGCCGGGGGCATGTCCAATGTTGGCAGCGCAGGCATCGTAGGCACCTGGGCCAGTGTGGTCAGCGCGGTGATCAGCAACAGCAGTATACCGCCAAGCGAATATAGGCAGCGCAACATGAATTAAGCTCCAGACTCGGACCGCATAGCTGCGTGGCGGGCCAGTTCCGCTTTGCGCCGCAAGAGTAAAATTGGCTTGACGTAAAAAGCATACGCCACGCCCAACATCATCATGATAGCGCCCAGCGTCATCGGCACGATGCCGGGGCGATTGCCCACACCCAGCACGCTAAAGCGGGCCTCGGGCAGGGCTTTGTCATCGCCATCCCACGCCGCCTGAAAAAACGACAGCCCGGCGTAGATGGTGGGTTGGTTTAACTGGGTGCTGGAAGTCAGCGTCTGGCCGGTCCGTAAATCTTCCAAGCGCAAATCCGATCGGTAGTCCGCATAACTGTGGTCCGCATTGCGATGCTTGATGGCCGCAAAGCCTTCCAGCGTCACCCGCACCGGCAAGGGGTAGCGCGTGGTGGACAAGACCAACTGCAGCCGCTGCCCACCGGGCAAGGTCACCACTGCGGCAGGATTGGCCAGCGGTGGTTTGGTGCCAGCAAACTGGGCCCACTGCACCAAAACCCGCTGGGGTTCGCCGGGGCCACTGTGCACATCCACTTCAATCATGCTGGTGCCCATGATGTCCTGCGGTGTGGTCCGCACGGGACGCTGGGTGGGCGGCATAATCAAGGGGCTGGCCACCTGCACCATGTTGTCGCTGATTTGCTGGAGCGCAAGTTGCAAGGTCACCCCCTGCACCTGGACCGGCACGGCCTGCCCCACGCGGAGCGGTTGCAGCGCCATCCGCTCCGCGCCACCGGCCGGACGCAGCAAAAGCGCATAACCAGCGCCGTTATCCACGATATAAAACTGGTCCCGGCGGTTATCCAGTACCACGATTTCCAAGTCCTGATCAACTTGCGCCTGCACGCGTTTGCGCTCGCCGTTTTCCATGATAAAGTCCGGCGACAATTCCGGGAACCGACTCACCGCCAAGCGTTCAAAGGCCAACGCGGTCCCATCAGGATTCTGCCGTTTGATGGTCATATTAAGCGCGGAGCTTTGGGTACCTTCATAGCCTTTCGACAACATCGGCATGGCCATTTCGTCGCCGATCGTAATTTCGTACGCCCCCACCCGGCAGACCCGATCAGGGCTGGCCAGATTCAGCCATTGTGTCTGATTGGTGCTCTTGACCCGTACCCGTACCTGCCATGGGCCCTTGCCGGGGGTTTGCAGGAGTTCCAAACGCTGGGGGTCGCTGCGCGCGATGAATTCGATTCCGAAAGGAGCGTCGGTGCTGTCAATCACCCGCCGCACCGCATTGGCCTCCACCAACCAGCGCCGCGACTCGGCCTGGCCGGGGATGCTCAGGGCAAACTCCACTCCGCGCGTACCACCGGTACCGACCTGCGGTCGCCACGCCATCTGCGGCTGGGCAAAGGGATAATAGCCGACGATATCCAATTGCACCGGCGCCAACTGCGCATCAGCCTGAGCCAATACCGTGCCGGGAATTTTGATACTGAGTGGTTTGCCATACGCCGGGGTATGTTCATGAAAGATCGGCAGTCCCGGCAATGGTATCATCGCCTGCGCCCCCACGGGTTTATTCTGGGCATCCACCCGCTGCACATACAGCGCCCGTTCGTAGGCATCAAAATAGTGGGCGACACTTTGCTTGAGGAATACCCGAACCGAGCCTTCCATTTTTTGCGAAAAATAAACGAAGCACCCCAGCACCATTATCACGATCCCGATATGCACCACCCACACGCCCAATTTGAAAATATTCAGGGGTATCCGCCGGAGGGTGACGATGGTTAAATTCACAATCAGGAGCAGCGTCAACACCACCATCGGCCAGGCGTTGAAAAACTGCATCTCGGTGACTTCCAGCCGGGCGCGTAAATCCGCCATGCCCGATCCGATGGCAATATACACCGCCATCAGGAGCAGCCACAAAATCCCCAGCCACACCGAACTAAACCGACGTATCAGCCACGCTAAAGGATTGCGCCCCGCACTGACGCGGTCCAATACCGCCCCCAGCGCCCCGGTCACCCGCGCCACCGGCGCCAGCAATCGCTCAACCCACCATACAGGCAGCGGTGGGAGCGAAGTCTTGATGGGTTTTTCGGACTGGGTCATAGCGGAATCATAACGTCACAACGGTCAAAGTTAAAAACATCCCGTATATTAGGCAGTCTCAGGGGTGAAAGTGGCGGTAGTGGAGCAATAATTCAGCATGCGCCTACCCCGGCTTGCGCACCACATATTGCACATGACTGGCCCGGCCGATGGCGGCGGGGTCGCGGCCGAGGAGTTGTTCGACTTCCACCAGGCGCTCAATGGCTTTGGGGTCTTTGAAAAATTTGCGGTTATTACGTACGGGCAGAATCGTTTTGCCGATGCGCGAAACCAGTTCCAGATTTTGCGCCCGGATCATGGCCTCCGCCCGTAGCGGGGACAGCATTTGAATTTCAAATTGGTCCGCCTCGCGATTGGCCAGCCACTTGGTCTTGCCGGTGCGGGCGAATTCGATCAATTCGTCCAAATCGCCGGAATCGGTGAAGTGATCCAAACCGGCCAGCAGGTTATCAATGGTAAAGGCAATAATCCCGCCGGGGCGCAGGACCCGCACCATCTGGTGCAGGCACGACGGCGGATCGCCACACAGACACACCACATCGC
>Ga0194061_1002052_pt1 | contig 11251 bp, 8 predicted proteins | sample SepL2221m_MetaG_FD_163423 | JGI IMG/M metagenome (GOLD analysis project Ga0194061, IMG submission 163423) | Anoxic zone freshwater microbial communities from boreal shield lake in IISD Experimental Lakes Area, Ontario, Canada - Sep2016-L224-21m | ecosystem: Environmental > Aquatic > Freshwater >...
GAATTCCATTGAGGCCTAGTCGCGGCGCAAACAAAAATCTTCGCAAGCGCCAGGAAGTCTTTGGGAAATCCTGGTCGGAAAAACGGCGTCCAGCTTCAATAACGGCAACTTTGTAGCCCTTTTCGCTCAACCTTAAGGCCGCTACGGATCCACCAAAGCCCGAGCCGACAATTACCACGTCGAAATCTAGGTCGCTTTCCACGCCCCAGTTCTAGCACTTTCTATAACCAGAGGTAACGATTTCTGTCAGATTTCTCGCCAGCTAATAATTCGAGATCGAATTCCCCGCTGCGACGTTGCCAAACGTTGGCTGCCAGCACTCGTGACAAGCCGGCAAGATTAACCGGGTTAGTGAGATCAATTGTTGCTTCGTCAAGAGATACGGGACTCTGGTGATCAAAGACTGAGGTTGCAATAACAAGCTTTTCTCCATCCTTCAAGATTTCAACGAGTCTTCCTTGTTGTGGCCAATCTATATTTGATGCAGTTTGTATATGCCAGAATCCGCCAAATTCATCGCCAAATCGCTCAACTTTATGTTCGTGATTGTGTCCAGCAAGCCAGAGAATCACTCGAGATTCATTAATAAGTAAATCCACAACTTCAGACTCTCCGACTCTCCGATCTGTTCCCTCGGGTTGATACAGATTAAATAGAGTTGAAGATGGATGATGAGAAAGAATAACGAAGTAGTCTGGCTCGGTATCTTTCAATACTTCTTTAAGCCACTCAAACTGGGTTTCATCTAATGAACCTTGCCAACCACCATGGTGGTTAACAGTGTCTAGGGAAACAAGTCGAACTCCGTTTATATCTCTGTACCAATACTTGACACCACTCATTGGGCTAACTTGGTTGAGACCATGGTCGTGATCACAAGCTTGATGAATCTTTGCCCATGTATCCTCCTGATTAATTTCACGTTTCGAATCAGAAGTTACAGTTCGAAATTTTGTTCCTTGGGGATCCAAATACGTAACAGGTCCAACTTGATTAAAGTTTTCAAAGAGTTTTGAAAGGTCAGCATCTGGAGCCAGTGCAATTGCCTTCTCTGAACCAATTGCGTGACTTCGAACTCTTTCGTCTCCTGGAAGAGTTCCTTGAATGAGCGCATCATGGTTACCATGAGTTGCAAGCCATTTGTGTCGAATTCCGGTAGCAGTAAATGTTTTTCTTACCGCATCATGTAATCCAGGAACGGTCGGAAAGCCATACAGTGATCGAGGAAAATCATCTTCGCATCCCTCAGGCGTACCATCGGGATTCCAATACGAAGTGTCATAAGTGGCTGGGTCACTCGAAGAGAGTCCTTCCCACTTTGATGTATCACCACTATCTGGAGTTATCTCTCCCCCATCCATCAGGGTGAAATACCAATTTAACTCATTGCCTTGTGCGTTATCGGTGACGTCGCCAGTAACGACAACGGCATCAATCGGCCTCGTCGTTACTACTCCATGATCAATTCCATTAATAGTCTGAATCATTGCCTCAAGTGTTTGCGTGGTAAGCATTTCATTAGGGCGATAAGTACCGACGAGTTTTACAAACTCTGACATTGGATTGTGGGGATCGGCCATACGATCCAATAGTTCAAGTCGAGCTGGGGATTGCGCATCACAAATATGTAAATCTGAGATATGAATCAGACTTAAGATCGATTCTGCATTGGGTGAAGGTGAGACCCCCTCAATGGTTTCACCTTCATCCAACTCAAGGTTGCGCCAACCTTTATCATTCGCTGTCCCACGGACGATTCTTTTACCGCGCGAATCAAAATTAGACATTTCGAGCCATGATTTCATCAGCAACAATTTTAAAGGAGATTCGATTACCGATTTCTAAATTTTTAACATCCTTACTCTGAGAATTGATGTGAATGATAGGAAGTCCCTCGGAAGCAACACCTAATTTAGTAAATGGACCTAGGAATGACTTCGAGACCAAGAGTCCCTGCGTCGCTTGTTCATCAGAGTCAGAAGTTAAAGTAATTGACTCTGGACGTATTAGCGCCTCAACCGCAACGCCATCTATTAAATTAGCAGAATGTCGGGAAAGTGAAATCTTTTGGCTCAAAACTTTAACATTACCTTTACCAGTGACAGTTGCAGGTAATCTATTTGCTTGTCCAACAAATGAAGCTACGAACGGCGTTGCCGGTTCGTTATACAGAATTGTTGGCTTATCAATTTGTTCTAACTTGCCTTTATTCATAACGCCAACACGATCTGCAATCGCCATCGCCTCTTCTTGGTCATGGGTTACGAATAACGTTGTGATTCCCAGTTCTAATTGAATTGCGCGAATTTCTTCACGAATTTGCGAGCGAACCTGAGCATCGAGTGCCGAGAGTGGTTCATCGAGTAATAAAACCGTTGGCTCAATGGCGAGTGCTCGTGCAAGTGCTACTCGTTGTTGCTGACCACCAGATAATTGATGGGGATAGCGAGTGCTCTTCTCCTCAAGATCGACTAACTGCAACATTTTTCGAACTTGCTTCATTCGCTTCGGCAGATCCATCTTACGTGCACGAAGGCCGTAATCAATATTTTCAGCTACTGTCATATTAGGAAAGAGTGAATACGCTTGAAATACCATGCCCATGTCACGTTCGTTGGCTGGCGTATCGTTATAACGAACACCATTTACTAGCAAAGTTCCAGTGTCTGCAGTTTCCAAGCCTGCAACTATTCGAAGCGCCGTGGTCTTGCCACAACCCGAAGGACCTAGAAGAGCTACTAACTCGCCAGGCTCAATCGTCAAGTCCAGGCCATCTAGTGCCAAAGTTGTGCCGAATGAACGAGTGACTCCTTCTAATGTGAGGGTGCTACTTGAACGTTGTTTAGCCATTTTCACTCCATCTCTTGCGATTCAGTAACCAGATTCAAACTTCGCTTTCGAGCCGCCAAAACTCCGACAGTTGTCAGGACGACAATTGCTAATGCAAAGGAGAAGACTGATATTGCGATTGCGCCAAGAATGTTTTGTTGTGCGGCTACGACAGTCCACGTAGGAAAAGTCTCCCAGTGGAGCAGCGATGTTAAAGTAAATTCGCCAACCGCCAACGCAAAGGATAAGAAAAGCGATCCGATAATGCCGCTCTTTATTGCAGGAATAATGACTCTGATAATCGTTGTGAACCAAGTTGCGCCCAGACTCCTCGAAGCCTCAACGATGACTTTGATATCAACTGCTGTTATTGCAGAATCGAGCGCTCTGTAGGTGTAAGGCAGCGCAACTATAACGAAGAAGAAAACAAGCTCGTAATCTGTATTTTGCAGGAATTCAGGCATGGATACTTGGGCGCCGATTGCAAGTGAAACAACGGGAATTATCAACGGCAAAATACATAGAAAATCAACGATGGGTTTAAACCGAATCGCCTTCAAGTTCAGCACCACCATAGTGGGCACCATAAGAATCAAATTTAAAGCACCTGAGAGGACTGCAAGTCGGAAGGAGTTGCTAAGTGCTGGCCAGAAGCCATCTTGTTGTAATAACCAACCGTAATTTACGAAAGAATGACCCTTCCCGCCAGGCTTTCTAAAACTAAATTCGGCGGCCGCGACCAGTGGTAAAAAGAAAATCATGGCTGCTAAAAATAAAGTGAATGTATTGACCGTGTATTTTCCTATTTTCATGACTGCCGCCATTTTGCAGCAGACTTCTGGGCCCAGATATATCCGATCATCGCAACGCCTGCAACCAAAATCATTCCTACCGCCAACGCATCGCCGAGATTTGCTTGATCAGAGATAACATTGCCATCAACTAAAGTTCCAATAATGATGGGCACTAAGGGAACCGTGCCTACAGTGAGAGCACGGGCTGTTGCATAGGCAGAAAAGGCCCCAGCAAACAGCAGGAAGAATGATCCGATAAAAGACGGGGTTAAAATTGGAATTGCTACGCGGCGCCAGTAGGTAAGAGTCGAAGCTCCTAAGTTAAGGCTTGCTTCAGACCACTCTTTGCGCAAGCCTAAAATTGCGGGCCTAAACACGATAATCATCAATGGCGTCATGAAGAAGGTATAAACAAGAACCACGCCAGTAAATGAGAAGAGTGTAAATCGTCCTGCATAAATATTCCATCCACAGAATTTCAGAACCTTTGTCAAAAGGCCTTCAGCTCCAAATGCAGCAATATACATAAAGGCAAGCGGAACTCCGCCGGAGTTTGCAAATACCGCTGAGATACTTTCAATAATTGATGTGACCCGTGAACTTGCGTTCTTGACTATGACGAGCGTGAAGTAGGCACCCAAAATTGAACTGATAACAGATGTGATGACACTCAACCGAATACTAGTTATAAATGCGTGTCGGTATGCACCCGAAATTAGAGGTGCATAATTTGAGAGCGACCACTGACCATTATTATTATGAAGAGATTTAAGTGTAACTCCAAGAATTGGCCATAATAGAAAATATCCAGTAAAAAGTAAGAAAGGAAGAAGTGGAAGACATGAGTGTTTTTTTATTCTCATGTCTCCCACTTCTTTCGATTTGATAATTTATTACTAATTAACCAACTGACTAACTGACTTACTAACTGACTTAAAAACTAAGAGCTAAACCAATAAGATTAGAGGTTTGGCCACTGAGCCTTGAGAAGTTCCTTTGCAGCTGTCTGCTGATCAGGTGTTGGCTGAACAACCGTTGCGCCAGCTGGAGTTTCAAATCCTGCTGGTGGGTTGATTGCTAGACCGTTTGTGCGCATAGCTTCTTCTGTGATTGGGTGAGCTGCACCTGAGATCCAGATGTTCTGTCCGCCACGGATTGAAGCGAATATCTTGCTACCAGACATTCCTTTTACAGATCCGAGGGTTGCAGTTACTTTGCCCTTGTTCTGTGAGTAAAGGAACTCACTCCATAGGCGTGCTGCTGCTGGATGTGGAGCATTGAATGGAATTGCCATGATGTAAGGAGTTCCCTTGATGACGGCATCAGAAGGAATTACATACTTGATTGTCTTACCAATCTTTGCTGCAGAAGCGATTGCTCCTGGACCATTGAAGTCCCATGAGAATGAAACTTTATAAGCACCCGCTGCGAGGTTCTGTCCGTTAGCAAGTACTGATACAAAGTTACCTGAAGCCTTAAGGCCCTTGAAGTAATCGATACCAGCTTGGATATTTGTTGCTGCTCCAGCAGATGCTTGGTTAGCTGCGAATACTGACATGAGAGCTTCTTGAGCGCCGGTTGGATCTCCACCAATTGCGACCTGACCCTTAAATGCTGGATCTTTCAAGTCAGCAAATGACTTTGGAGCCTTTGTAACTGAAGTGTCATACGCAAGTGCAATCTGACCGTAGTAGTCCCCAGCCCAACGTCCTGAAGCTTCCTTCCATTGTGCAGGAATGTCTTTCCAGGTTGCAACCTTGTAAGGTGCGAATAGGTTTACGTTGTCTGCGCCATAAGTGATACCAACGTCAACTGCATCTGGAATCTTTGACTTAGGAGCTGTTTTTACTGTTTGAATTTCATAAGCTGAAGATCCGTCTGGATTATCATCAGTAATTTTGATACCGAAAGCTTTTGAGAAGAGATCCATAGCTTCGCCATAATTTGCCCAGTCGCGTGGCAAAGTAATTACGTTGAGCTTACCTTCTTTTTGTGCTGCCTTAACAAGTGCATCCATTCCGCCACATGACTTTAGGTCAGTGCATTTGGAATAATCAATTGATGCTGCTTGTGAGCTTGATACTGCTACTAAAGAAGTTACGGCCACGGTGGCTGCGATAACTCCTGTAAGAAAACGCTTGCGCATAAATCCCCCTTATGAGATTGGTAAGCGCAGTTAAGACTTCAAAGTTAACACTAAGGTTATATTCAAGGATTTATCTAACGACAACTTGGTTAATAATTAGTGTTAAAACAAATTAAAGGTTAACAAGTGTTAACAACTCAGTTGCACTACTAAGAATATGAGTTGCTCCGGCAGACTTCAGCTGGTCTATATCATGAGCCCCAGATGTAACTCCGACAATATATCTGGCGCCAGCCAATACGCCACTCTGCATATCCGATGCAGTGTCGCCCACAACAATGACGTTGTTTGGCTCAATCTCTTCGTTTGAAAGATTGCGATAGAGATCAATTGAACGCATAATCATGTCTGGCGCTGGGCGACCAGCTGCTACTTCGTCGGAGGCGACGCTGAGGTCAATTCTGTCTCTCCACTCGAGATCATTTAAAATCGCAGATAGCAATTGACGCGGGAAGCCAGTCGTAATTGCAACGCCAATATTATTCGCTCGTAGAGTTGCAAAAAGCTGCGAAATACCGTCAAATTCGGCTAATTCTCCACTTGATACGAGGGTGTTGTACTGCTCAATGAAGTTTTCATGCGTCTCTTCAGCTGCGCTTACATCGCCGTTGCAAAGGTGCATAAATACATCCATCTTCCGTTGCCCCATCGTCTCTTCAACGTAGGCAACCATCCTTCCCAGTTCTTCAGAGTTTCGCGTGGCACCCTGCTCAATCATTGCTTCCATGAAAGCTTTGACGACCAGACCATCGTCGGTTGCTGTGGTTCCAGCTACATCGAACACTACGAGTTTTATAGCTCCCATGAGTTGATTGTCTCCTCTGCGATTGCTGGTGAAAGTGTGTTACCTCGGCCTCCGCCGCCAGTCACGATGACAGCGCCAGGCGCAATTTCTTTGCGGAAATAAATGTCGGAGCTAGTTGACTGGCTATAAACCCCACTCCAACGTTTTCCAATCTTGAATTCACGGCCAAAGATATTGGTAATTACTTGCGTTAAGTGCTCGTAAGGCTCCTCAAGAATCTCGTGAGAGAAGGGCTCTTGGTAAATATGTGTATCACCTATGGTGAATGAGCCATCGAATCGTGGTGCCAGTAGTAATTGCATGTGATGTTCGGAAGCAATCTTCGCCTGTGGCGGAAGCGTATCTAGTGAGCAATCTTTAAAGCCCGGGTAGTAACGCATGGAATCGGCATCAGCAATCGAATGTCCTAATTTTTCTTCGATCGGAATGGTTGCCCCCATTTGAAGAAAAACTTTACGGATCGGGGCCGCCACGAAATACTCTGAAAGGAACCCAGCATGTGCGGCGCCTGGACATAGAACTAAGTAGTCACTAGAAATAGTCTTACCAGTTACATCCGCAATATGGTTTCCACCTTCGTTGTGAGTGAAACTGACTACATCAAAATTAGGCATCCATTCATAATGTTCGCTTAGCTGTAAATGTTCTCTGAGCCCGGATAACAAGAGGCTTGGTTCGACTACAGCATCGGTCGTGCAGCGTAGAGCTCCTACATATTGACCAGCAAGGAGAGGTTCTAATTCTTGAACTTCGCGCTTGTGCAGAATTTCAAAGCCGCGTTCGAGTGCATCTGGCATTGAAGCTGCTTCTTGCATAACCGAAAACTCTGCATCATTCTGTGCAATAGTGAGAGAGCTGTTCGCCCTAAATCCAATCGACGCCGTTGCTCCAATGTCTGCCCATAATTCCCGTGCCCGGAGCGCCAATTCCAATTCTTTCCCCGCTGCCCGGCCACTTACCCAAATGAGGCCGAAATTTCGCACTGATGCCGAACTGGGCACTGAATCACGCTCCACCTGAGTTACATGGAAGCCCGCTTTTAGGGCAAGGTAGGCGTGCATGGAGCCGATGATTCCGCCGCCAACCACTAAAACCCGCTTCATGGTGAGGGATTTAACGCGCAAATTATTAAAGCCAGAGGCGATGTAGTGTGGTTTTAGGTGATGATTAGGTGAACACTTGATGACAAGAGAAGGGAATAATGTGGAGCCGTTAAAGACTGATCCAACTTTGGACGAAACTTCACTTGTTTCTACGGAAAAAGCATGCGAGCTCATTGAATCTTCGGAGAAGCTGCGTACCCGAAATGAGAAGGCTAATCGGAAACGGTTTGCTCGGCTATTCAAAGATCCAAAAGCTATCGAAGTCACTATTACGTTGACCGATGAGGTCATGCGCATTCACTCAATGCGCGAAGCGATTACTATTTTTAGCAACGCGGCAAGGAAAGCTTCCATTAAGGGATTTGGACCCTTCAATGGGCTTGGTTTGAAGCTCAGTAGATTTATTGCTGTTGGAGCTCCTAGTGTTGTTATACGACTTGTTCATCAACGCGTTCGCGCATTATCCAAAGATCTCATCCTTCCAGCTGAACAAGATCGTCTCTCTAAACATATTGGAGCCCGAAAAGAAGAAGGTATTCGCCTTAACATCAACGTGCTCGGTGAAGCTGTACTTGGTCGAGCCGAAGCTGAAGAACGTTTTAAGCGACTTATTGAAATGATTCATCGCCCAGAAGTTGATTATATTTCAGTAAAGCTCTCGGCGGTTGTAGCACAGATAATCACAATCGATCATCAAGGTTCACTAGAAAAAGTATGTGAGAAGCTTCGTATAATTTATCGAGATGCGGACGCTCATGGAACCTTCATTAACTTGGATATGGAAGAGTTCCGTGATCTAGCATTGACAGTTGATGCTTTCAAACGCGTGCTTGCTGAATCAGAATTTCTACATATTCATGCAGGTATTGTCTTACAGGCATACTTACCTGAATCACACGAGGCGTTCGCAGACCTTGTCACTTTTGCAGTAGAGCGAAACAAAGCAAAAAGTGGAACGATAAAAATTCGATTAGTAAAAGGTGCCAACCTAGCAATGGAGCGGGCCGAAGGTGAACTACACGGCTATATCCCAGCTCCCTATGGATCAAAATCCGATGTTGATGCTAGCTATTCTCGCTTAATTGATGTCGCTCTTCGCCCAGAGCACGCACATGCTGTGCGCATCGGTATTGCCTCTCATAACCTATTCCACCTGACCTGGGCTCTGGAAGTTGCACGTACGCGAAATGTTTTACATCAATTAGATATCGAAATGCTCGAAGGTATGGCAAATGCCGAAGCACTTGCTATCACGCGTTTAGGTCACCATGTACTTTTCTATACACCAGTAACGAATAAAGATGATTTTGCATCAGCAGTTGCCTATTTAGTTCGCCGGTTAGATGAAAATACATCAGATGAGAATTACCTTAAGGCAGCATTTGAAATTGCAAGCAACCCAACTAAATTTACTGAACAAAAGGAGCGCTTCCAGAAGTCAGTCGAGCAGCGCCATACAATTTCTACACTTTCTCGCCGTCATAAGCCAGACCCAATGAACTACGAAACTTTCCACAACCAAGCTTCAGGTGATCCAACGAATCCAAAATATATAAAAGCTATCTCAAATGAAATTGCTCGAGTTCGATTACACGACATGGTAATTCCACTTGTTATAGATGGTAATGAAATAACTACCGAGGAATGCGTGGACGGAGCAGACCCTGGCGATAATTCATATGTTTGGTATTCATATTGCGTTGCAGATAAGAAATTAATTAATCAGGCAATAGCCGTCTCTCGCGCCGGACTTTCCTCGTGGAGCTCAAAGAGTGTTGCCGAACGTCGAGAAATTCTTTTTAACGTTGCCAACGTGATGCAATCTCAGCGAGCTAGAACGATTGCCGTGATGTCGCGCGATGCTGGTAAGACTGTTTCAGAAAGTGATCCAGAAGTTAACGAAGCAATTGATTTTGCCCGTTACTACGCCGAGCAAGGGGTGGATAACAGCGATTCAACGGCTATGGGAGTCGTTCTGGTTGTGCCACCGTGGAATTTTCCTTATGCAATTCCTGCAGGTGGGGTTTGCGCCGCGCTAGCTGCTGGTAATACCGTAATTTTGAAGCCTGCACCCGAGACTGTGGCAACTGCTTGGTTATTGGCACAACAGTTGTGGGAAGGCGGCGTTCCAACGGATGCATTGCAGTTTGTTCCGACTCGAGATGACGACTGCGGCAAGCACCTTGTTATGCACGAAGGTATCGAAGCCCTCATTCTTACTGGCGCATTTGAAACAGCAAAGATGTTCGTTGGCTGGAAACCTGAGCTCAATCTGTTGGCCGAAACTAGCGGTAAAAACTCATTAGTTATTTCTGCATGCGCAGATATCGACGCGGCTGTGAAAGATCTTGTGCAATCTGCTTTCGGCCATGCTGGTCAAAAGTGCAGCGCCGCTTCCCTGGGAATTATCGTCGAAAGCATTTATAACGATCCATCATTTATCCGCCAGCTTGTTGATGATGTCACTACTCTCAAAGTGGGAGCAGGGTGGGACTTAAGTACTTCAGTCGGCCCAATCATTCATCAACCAGAAAGAGCTTTACTACGCGCGCTAACAACTTTAGATGAGGGTGAGTCATGGCTAGTAGAGCCACAACAACTCGATGATGCAGGGCAGCTGTGGAGTCCTGGCGTAAAAGTAGGAATTAAGCCTGGCTCGTGGAGCCATCAAAACGAATGGTTTGGCCCAGTTCTGGGATTGATGGTTGCGCCAGATTTAAAGAGTGCAATTGAATTGCAGAACGCCACTGAATTTGGATTAACGGCAGGAATTCATTCACTAGACGCCGATGAATGCTCGCTCTGGATGGATAGCGTTGAAGCAGGAAATCTTTATATAAACCGTGGAATTACTGGAGCAGTTGTTCAGCGCCAGCCATTTGGTGGTTGGAAGCGTTCAAGTGTTGGAGCTAACGCTAAGGCTGGTGGACCTAATTACATTAACGCGCTGCGAAATTGGAAGCCGTTGCAAGAGCCACGCGCTGCAAAGTGGTCGGTTGATGATTGGTGGAAGCGAGTAGGTGGCCTAGCAATTGATGCAACTGGCCTCACTGTTGAAAAAAACTATCAGCGTTACCGAAAACCGCTTACTCCTATCCTTGTCCGCATTGATGACTCGACCTCGAACGAGGACCTGACATTGATTAAATACATTGCACAAGTAACGGGAACGGATATTCATTGGTCCACGGCAACTGCCGAAAGTTTCGAGGAATTTATTGAACGAGCCACATATAAAGTTCGCTGGCTTTCAAGTGAGAAGGCACCGCGGGAAGAGTTGATTGCGAAAGGTGTTTCACTTGACCCTCGCCCAGTTGCTCAACGTGGTGACATCGAAGCACCTCGCTGGTTATTAGAACAGTCGGTTGCAATAACGCATCACCGCTACGGAAACGTTAATGGAGGGCCAAAGCCCGAATACAAAGGGTTAGCTAGTTCTTAATTTCCGTCCCACTTTTCCATCTCGCGGCGAAGTGGATCAAGTCCCATAGGTCCAATCGCAAGCGCGTAGCTATGGAATTTTTTGATATCAAACTTTGCACCTAGTCGTTTCTTTGCATCCTCGCGAATCTCC
>Ga0194061_1002053_pt1 | contig 11248 bp, 6 predicted proteins | sample SepL2221m_MetaG_FD_163423 | JGI IMG/M metagenome (GOLD analysis project Ga0194061, IMG submission 163423) | Anoxic zone freshwater microbial communities from boreal shield lake in IISD Experimental Lakes Area, Ontario, Canada - Sep2016-L224-21m | ecosystem: Environmental > Aquatic > Freshwater >...
ATATTAGAGTTAGAGCTTACTGATATTTTTTTTGATAAAGATTTATTGAACTTAAATTCAATATAAGGGGATATAACTGTCACATTTTTTATAGATGGGTCAGTAGAGATTAGTCTAAATAAACTATTTTTGTAAGCCAATAATCCTATTAGTGCTAATAAAAATATGCAGAAAGTTATGACTATAATCTTAATTCTATTATTCATAATATTAATCCGGACTCACGAAACCAGTTATGCCATCACTGTGAAAACCGCTAACTGTTCCCTCTGACACAACAGATCCTCCTGGATAATCAGGGTTACCTTGGTCTCCACCTATATAAGTTACGCTACTACCACTTACTTTTTCAACTACGTTAACATGACCAGCACCATGAATTGCTAAATCACCCGGTTTTGGTGTATATCCAGATTCTGGATGCCAATGAAAGTTTTTATTTTCTTGTCCTACTGCCTGAATGTTTGGAACGTATGCTATATTCCAGGCAGAACCTGGACGAAGAGGGTATTTAGACTGATCATAAAGCCAACTTGCAAAATCTGCACACCATTGTTCACGTCTATTTTGACTGTATTTTAGATAACCTGACTCAGCATATGTGTTATTGCCGTGCCATGGATAACCCGGTTGAGACTTCCATGTATTAAGTTCTTGAATAGCTAAACATACTACATTTTGTCTCACCTGGCTCACAGAAGTATCTGTCGAAGTAGAACTACAACTTACACTACCACATCCTCCAGAGCTAGACTGTGATGACTGAGGATTGATTGGTACGCTTTTCTTAATACCATCGAATATGCCCTTCTCGTATGCAGCAAGTTGAGCATCGGTAATGTTTAGTGATCCAGTTTCGTTATATATCCAAGGTACCTTAGAAAAAAGCTGAACTAAAGCTAAGTTACCAGGACTAAGACCAGGCCTATTAGAATAGCTATTTTCAACAATTTCCGGTTTTATACCTTGTGTCGCTTCTCTAGTTTGTTGGAAGATTTGAGCAAAAGATGCGCTTTTATCTGCTATAGCTTGATCTGTGAATGTGGTATTTTGACCTTGTGGATTAGTTCTATATTCACCCACCCTCTGGTCAAAAATTTTCTGGAACGAACTATAGCCTTGACCACCATCGTCATGAATACTTACGGCAATTGCGGCATTTGCTTGGTTTGCTATATCTGATCTAGACCTCAAAGATACGTAATCCATTACATTTTGTTTAGTCATTACAACCTTATAGCCTGCTGTCGTTAACTGTCTTTGTAGGTCCTGAGCTATTGTAAAAACCTGGTTTATTTCTGGAAAATTAGGATAGTCATGATCTAAAAGTCCTGTTTGAGTATCTATAATAGATTTATCTATACCACTATGACCCGGATCTAAAACAACTGTTGTACTACTAGTTGTAGATCCGGAACATGAACAGGCTCCAGCAGCCGAAGCTGAACCAGTGGTCGTGTCGTTACTAGGCGAAGAAGCAGTTCCATTAGTTAAATCTATCATTTGCTGGACATGATCGTTGATGCCTTTTGCATATCCAGTAGGATCATTTCCATCACTATTTGGAGCATATAATATTATAATATTGTAAAATCCACTATTCGCATCGATTTGTTGACCATACTGATTTCTGAGATATGTTGCCATATCACCTCCTCCGGGAATATTCTGGTTTTCAGCAGCGGTATAATCCACGCTTGCAGGAACTGAAGACCATTTATACCAACTCCTTGCACTTTGAAAGCTTGGCTGACCTGCACCAGCTGATCTTCCGAAAGCATTACTTCCGTGAGATACGTTAAAGTCAGAAGGATTTGCAAGTCCAGACTCTTGATATGCAATGGATACAATCAAAAATGGGCTAACATTCGAGTGTTGAGCACTAGCAACAATTTTTTGCCCAGTATCTTTTAGTAAACTACTGGAATTATGATCAGCTATCCATTTATTGATTGCATTACCCATAGCGTTAGGGTCAAGATTTGGGAAAGTTGTGCCGTTTGGTGCTCCAGACCCAGCGGCAACTGATGATGATGCACCGCTACTATTGCACTGTGCAGCAACCCAGTTAGTCCATTCACCCAAAGCGTTTAAATCTGACTGATTCATAGGTGTTGCGCTAATAATATTTATAGAAAATAAATTAATACAAACTATCAAATAAACCATATTCGAAAGATAAGCTTTTATTTTTTTCACTGACCACCCCCTACATTAGTCTGTTGACTAGGTGTTAACAGACCCGTGTCATAAACTGCTCCTGTAGCACCAACAGTAGCCTTTATTAACAAGCAAGGATTAACTGTATTATTTACACCCTGTTCAGTATCAGAGTCTACATTATTAACTGCTGAATCATTCCAAGAATTATCTTTTTGATATGCCTGGGACTCATTGTCTGAACAGTTATTGTTCCAATATGTTTCTGGGTCATCCGGAATGGAACCTGCTGGGTAACCATATTGAGTAATCCCAAATGGGTCACCCTGAAAGACGGGGGCAGCAAAAACCTTATGAGCATTCATGATTAACGAAAACGAACCCATAATCTTGTTAATAGGGTTGCTTATATAGCTAATTACAATATTTTGAATTTCTACCCCAAAACTATTTAGAGGTACCTTCATAGCTATTGTTGATAATAATGACATTGGAGTATCTCTAGAAAAAATCTTTGCCATTATCGGTAGTTTATTAAACTCTGCTACTTGCTGATTGTATTGAGAATTCATGATATCCGCGGTTTGTTGGTTGGTTAATTTTTGACCACCTAAAGTTGAGTGAGCATTATCGTTTCCTGCTACATCTGCTCCAGCCGCCATTACATCGAATGTTCTACCCCCACTCATATTGGGCCCCACCGTCTGAGGAATAAGGTAGCTTACTATAGCATTGATTAACTTAGGTAAATTATCGTTTACGAAACTCATTGCTCCACAATAAAACGCAACACCAGGAATTATGTCTGAAAAAGGCTCTACATTACATAGTTGATCGCCACCTGCCTTAATGAATCCCATAATATAACTCAAAATACTCTGAGCTCCATTAATAACAAAACCAATAGTATCGTTCCAGATAGTAGCAAGAGCTGTTAAACCAGGGATCCCATTAATTACACTAGATATATCATTGGCAATTGCGTTGCCCTGGGTGAAGCCTTCTTCTGGACAAACCAATTGACCCTCTGGAACTGATTTGTCATTATTGCATTTATAAGCTGAATCCGTACTCGACCCGTTGGCTGCAAATACCGAAGGGATAAGGGTTTGAATAAGTGAAGTTGAATTTAATGCACTACTCGAAGATTGATTAGCTGTAACTCCACTACCCATCAGGTTCGCATATAAAGGAGTCTGTTCTGCTCCGGCTGTACCACCAATAAGTTTATCTGGATTCTTTGGATCTGTTTGAGTTGAATCTGCAGGGCCTAATTGACTAGTAAAACCACCAACCTCGGCTGCTTTTACGTGTCCAGTATGAATTTCGTCAGCAAAAGAACTATATGTACCCCACATAGAAACAGCGGTAGCAGCATTAACCATATACCCTATTGCCTTAATCTTTGGACCAATGTTCTTGCCGGCCGTCACAATCTCTGCAACCATATTAATCTGACCTATTACTGGAATTGCTTTGCCGGCCGCCTCTCCAGCCGCCTTACCTAGAATCTTATCAACAACTCTAGTAACAATATCCTTAGTAAAACCTCCGGCTTTATTTATTCTATCTAATTCTTTTGCCAAATCTTCAGCTGAAGAGAATCCAAGCTTTGCGAATAATGTATCGAGTTTGGTCGTACTATCTTTTTCAAGTTGGGTAGTAGCTCTACCGTTTTCTCCATCGCTATTTGACGGATTAGCAGAGTCTGTTGGACTAGTTGGTTCAGGTTTGGATGGATCACATTTAGGTTCAATAATACAATTTACTGCACCACCTAATATCTCACTTCTAGGAGTAATAACTCTATTAACTAAGAATAGTTTTGCGGCAATTTTCTGATCTTTAACTTTGTCAAAAATTGGATCACTAATTTTGCAGAAAAATAAACACAGTCTGACTCCGTATTTCTTTTCTAGTAACCTACCAACCTGGAATCTTGTATATACCTTTTTAAAACGAGTTTCATTGGCAGTCGCATCCCTAACTGCTTTTCTAGCTCCAGCACTATCAGAGCTATTAAAAACACTATCCCATTTTTCATTGTAAGTTCCTTCATGACCCAGGCCTCTAATAGTATTGCCAGGGGTTTTTAGTTGTAATTCACCACCAATTATTCTAAACTCAACTCCGTATTTAGTAGCCAGTTTATTTTCAAGCTTATTATCTCGCCAGGTATTAAATAATTTGCTCACTGGACCATCGCCAACTGAGGATTTAGCACTACAATTCTTGTCTATAGTGGAGCCACAAACGCCCTTATATCCGGGCAATACCCTATTTATTATGTAGCTTTTAAACAGTTTATCTGTTTCGTTACCAAGCGCATCTTGACCAGTGGCAAAGAAATGATTTTCTAGATTTTTAACCATATGTTCAATTTTTAATGGAATTAATAACATAAAGATTGAAACTATCAGAGCAATAATTCCACCAATTGCTCCGCCACCGTAAGCTGCTTTCTTCTTATTGTTCTTTAGAATACTTAGAGCTTTTTTAGCTATGCCTGCAGCACCGCTTGCACCAGAACTGGCTCCGGCTGCCTTCCCAATATTCTTAGAGGAGCCTGCCGCCCCCTTTGAAGCTAAAGACTCTTTTCCGGCTAATGAATCAGAACTATCGCTAGATCCTACCACTCCCTTTTTTTCAGATGCATCTAAGTTTGACCCAGTATTTGGTTTTTCTTTTTCCTTGTCGTATACACCGGGTTGCTGATTATCCATAATTTACTCAGTTAATGGAGTTGGTTGATCCAGGAGTTAGTGTATTTTGGAGGTCTATTGTGCCTTGTTCATATCCGGCCTGTGGCTGATTTGGATTTGAATTAACAAGATTCATTTCAGTCGCAGAGGCTACAACCTGAATATGAACGTGATTAGGACCAGCAAAGAATAGACCCTGTCCTACAGGGAACTGACTTAGTCTTTTTTTCTCTTCTTCAGTAAGCTTAAATACATCAGCAAGATCATCAACGGCCGACGGAGACTGCTTAAATAGCATTTGCATAGAAGCATTAGCTACAATTGCCCTACCCATTCGACTTCCCATAAAGTCTTCAACATCCTGACTAATGGTCGTTATGCCCAGGTTATATTTACGTGCTCTTTTGGCGAGTGAAAATATGAAATTTGCTGAATCTTCATATTTCATTAATTGCCACGCCTCATCGATTATGAGAAGACGTTTCTTCTTGTCGGATTTAGTTTTATTCCATATGTAATTAAGGACAATATACATAGCAACTGGTCGCAGTTCATCTTCAAGGTCTCTAACATTGAAAACAACAAACGGGTTATTAATGTTTATATTACTTTGCTGAGAAAATATTCCGGCAAATGTTCCAGAAGTATATTTTCTAAGTCTCTGAGCCAGCTGTGGACCAGTTCCACCCATATGTAAAAGCGTTTCATAGAGATCTGCAATTGTTGGAGGAAGAGTTGTATGAGTTAACGGATCGTTAGTTATTCCAGCTTTAGCGTAAGTTTCAATTAGTGCGCTATCCAAATCTGACTCTTCAACAGGGTTTAGAGCTGGAGTAACAGTATTATTTCCACCAACTAGTTGCGCTTGAGCTCCGCCCATCATAAGCCTAAGCAACCCATGAAGCATAATTAAGTTGCTTCTAAGGGCGTTGTCTGCCTCCTCTGGGTCAATAACCTGAGGCAAATCGAATGGGTTTATACGAGTACTCGAACTAAGGCTTAATCTGACATAGGCTCCGGCCACTGAGTCAGCCAGTTTCTGATATTCATTTTCTGGATCAATAATAATAACCTCAGTACCAAACATCATGCTTCGAAGTGCTTCAAGCTTAACCGCAAATGACTTACCAGCACCAGATTTTGCGAATACTACCGAGTTACTGTTTTCTAGGCTGAACCTATCGAATATAACAAGGCCCGAGTTATGCATATTAATTCCGTAAAGAATTCCATTGTCCTGACTCAGGTTTGCACTTGTGAACGGAAAGCTTGTCGAGATAGCACCGGTATTCATATTTCTTCGAATCTGCATCTCATCAACGAATTGAGGAACCACAGTATTCAAACCCTGCTCTTGTTGAGAAGAACCAGGCTTAGAATAAATAAGCTGTTGCCCAAGCATAGACTCAACCTTGTGAGATATAATTTCAAGCTCATCCATTGAACTAGCATAAATATTGAAGTAGAGTCCAAATCTAAAGAATCTTTCTTCGCCAACCTGAAGCTTATCTCGCATCTCTTCTGCATCTTGGATTGCTGCTTGTTTTGCTGGATCTCTTACTCTTCCCTTTTCTGAATCAATCTGTATTCCTGCTTCAAGTTGAGTAACTTTTTTACGAAGATTTTGCATAACAACCTGACTTGCAACAGGATAAATGTAAATACTGATATCAATGACTTCATCTATATTGACCAAGCTGCTGAGCCAGCCAGTATAAATTTGCCTTGGATACCCATAAACGTAATAGCTTCTAGCAAGCCTTGTTCCGATTCTGAAGTAATTACTACTAAGTTCAATTGAGCTTGGTGCAATGAAGTCTCTAAGCGCGGTTATGCCTTTTTGAAAAGCATTCATCACTTCTTGTTGCTCCTGCCTTTTTTGGCTTTCTGCAACCATTAAAGGGTCTACTTTTTTAGCTCCAAATGCCATTATGCCATCCCCGATACGTTTGGTTTAGGCGCGTGCCCTTCACCTTTTTCGACTACATCTACCGTCAGGCTATCGATTGGAGCAAGTGGCTGAGCTGAGGCTGTATCTGGGTTATATACGTTATAGTAAAGCTCAATTAGCTCTTGAGTATCCAGTGGAAGACCCTTAACACCACATTGCTGCAGGCCTTGTATGACTGCCTGAACCCGATTTCTAAGTTCGTTTTTAGCAGCTTCAAGATCGGCTTCACTCACTACGACATGCTTTTCTTTACTTCCAAATAGATCTGAAAAACCAGTTATGAAATTTCGACTTCCACTTGTAATATTTTTCTTAACTTCTGGGCCTGGGAAGAAAGGCACAACAACATAGAAATCTTTATCCATGATGTTTGTTTGGCTACTAATTTGCTCAATAAAATCTAGATAATCATCCATTAGCATAGATAGAAGCATGTTATCGTGTTGAGCCTTTAGGGTTTCAAGTTTTTCAATATAGCTGGACAAGTTAACTTGTTCCGAGTGAATGTATATTTGGACTGGAAAATATAGGGAGTTAAGAAAGCCCTGATAGCTAAATTCTACGGCCTCTTGTTCCCGCTGGCTCATAAGATCGAAATTAATAGCCTTACACATAATGACCGCTCTATACGAGGCATCATTCATGATAGCTATACCGTCTCTAATTTCGGCAATCTTTAATAGATTTTGAGTGCTATTGTTAGATGATTTTTTCCCTTTGGCGGCTTGTTGAGTGACAGCAGGAGCTATTCCAGGATTTACGGCTGAATTTTGATTATTAGGATTCATTTTTCACTTTCGCCACCACTTTAAATACTTTTATTTTAGCCTAATTAAGACTAGTGCAGATTAATAATGACTTCATCGCCCGAATCCAACCTACCTTGCTTATTAGCTTCATGTTGAATTGTGGCGACGCTTAAATCGTTACTATTTGCCATACTAATTATAGCAGGGTCAATTGGTCGTGTCATCTTATTAGCTAAAGCTTTTTGAGCTTCTTCCTGTTCCCTTTTCTGCTCCGATAATGGCTTTATAACCTTTAGGTTGCTTTTATATTCTGACTCCAACCTATCATGTTTTTTATGTAGATCTTCATTAATAGCTTTTTCTTGTTCGGGAGTATAATAACTCCTCTCGATCTTCGGTGCTAATGGCTTCGGCTGCTGGTTATTTTGAGCAAACCATTTTGGCTCTTCTTTCTTTTCATGCTTTTCTTTTCTAGCGAGCGATTCTAATAATTCCTCTTTGTGTTTTCTGGCGGATTCTTGAATTTTTTCAGTTAATTTAAACGCAGTCGGATTATTCTTTTCATCCAGAACGTCATCATTGGCCTTAACTTCAGTTGCCTGTTCCGCGACCATACTTCCAGAGGATAATCTGTCATTGTTTTGAACGACCGGCATAGCACTACTAGATGGATCGAACATGTTTACGTTGACGTTTTTGGTAGCCCAGCCCCTAGTGTCAATTGTTTCAGCAAGCGCCTTCAATCTGCCCTGGACCTCTTCTTGCGTTAGGCCATTAGTATAGTTAATGGCAGCTTTTTTGGGAGCGGTAACTCTAACTAGATTAATATTCCCACTCTGATTCCAGACTCTACTGTGGGGATACACAAGAAACTTCAGTTTAGCTAAGGCCCAAACTTCAGTTGGCTGTTCTCTGCCCCATGGAAACGCGAAGAATCCTGTAAAGAGGGATATGGGAAGAAAGACAAAAAGCAGAAAGCTTGCATGTTTGATATATACGATGTAGCTTAGGTAAAGAAAACCTGCTGTCACACAGGCGAAAATAAACTGAACTGCAGAAAGAGGGCCAATTAATTTGTCCTCTGCCTCTATGTCTTGAATTACTTTATATGTTGCCATAATTAACTAAGGTGCCGGTAACCTCGCTGTGGCCACCGCATTAGCATAATCTGCATTACCAGGAGTAGTAGCCCAGGCCATATATGGATTCACACCTCCTCCCAGTCCAGTTACTCTTGTGTTAATATCATCAAGTGCTTGCTGGGCTGAAGTTCTTTGATCCGGAGATGCTGTTGGACTGTTGATGACTCCGTTCAGTTCAGTTATGGTTCTTGCAAGCACAGGGAATGCTAAGGGATCGGCGAGAGCAGCATTAACAGCGTCCTGTCCTTGAGCTATATAAGCAGACCCCCTGTTATTGGCATATGCATTTCTGTCTTGTCTGTTAATTCCAGCGGTAGCATTATAGCCCTCATCAGTGTTGTTTAGATGACCAAATCCTGCAGCACCTAGTACTCCTTTTGCAACAATAAGTTTTTGACTAGCATTTCCAAAATTGGGGTCACCCTCATCGAGCTGTAGTCTCCCGGATGCTGCATCTACTGTTGTTCCGCAACCAGAAGCTCTTGCAGCTTCACGAACCAATTTGTCGTGTACTGCTCCACCTTCATATCTGCCTCGCAAATTCGCCAACTGTGCCGTGGCAGCATCTCTATTAGCAACAGTGTCGGTTCGATCAAAAACAGTTCTTCCGTTTTGCTGTACTGTTCGGCAGCCAGTGGCATCAGCCGCCATTTGCGTCCAATTATCAACCTCTGCCTCAGAAGCTGAGCCGTATCCGTATGCTGCTTCAACATTTTGAGTTCGGAATACTTCACCCATCCCCGCAGTCTGCCTAATTTGCCTGGCGGCTGCGACTGAAGAAGCGCCCCTGCCGCCGTCTCTTGCAGCTATTTCTGCTAATTCAGCCTCACCTTGTTCGCGCGTTATTTGACGACTAGCCATTGCAGCAAGAACCATCCCTGCTTCATTATAGTTAGCATTTCCTCTGTTGGCTGCGTTAATAGGATTGTTTGCTATTTGAGCCGCAGCATGGGCCGAAGTCATAGCCGCTTTCCTTTCTTCGACTGCAACACTTGCAGCATCAGCAGCTTCTGCTCGAGTACCACCGCTTCTTCTGGAGGATCTATAAGCCCTTAATCTTCTAGAGTATGAGCCAACTGTTAAGTTTGAATTTTCTCGTTCGTTATTCATATTGGCTCTAGCCCTATTTATTCGACTATTCGGATCATTCCTGTCTCCTTGAATTCCATGAGTGAGCCTATTACCCATAGTTCTCACCCCATTGGCGACGTTTCCTATTACGCCTCCGGCCATCCTAAAACCAAAAGGAATTAGGAAAAGAGGAGCTGCGATAGCAACAATAGCCATCAACTTTGTTCCGCCGAGCGTACTTGTTGCTCCAAGGTGACTAAATATTATTCCCATAACTTGAGACATGCATATAAGAAGAACGATTACTGGATAAACCACAAGAGTTCTTAGTAGAAGATTCCACCACCTCTTAAACAAGGCTTCAGTGTTTGGTAGGCAGTATAGAGCAAATGCGATTGGCGATGTCATCACCAAAAGAACAAGTAATCCTTGTCTTACCATTAAGGTTATTAAAACTCCAAGTATTGCAATTAGAACCGGCACCACAACAGCCAGCACCAGATATAGCCCCACTGAAGCGAATAGGTTCGCCGTTAAAAGGCCTGCTAACCCCGCAAGGGTAACAGCACCAGCTACTGCGGCAGTTCCACCCGTAATGGCTACTGTGAAGAGAGAAGATGTAGTTCCCCCTATGTCTAATTTCCATGCATCGCCGAAGGGTGACTTTATAAGATTATAAAGCCCGGCCCCTAAAATATTAAATACATCTTCAAGGACAGCAACAATATATATAGATAAGTTGATCAATATGACCGCAACAATAACCCTCGGCAGCATTTTTTTTATCGTATAGTTCGCAACCGCTCCTCCGCCGGCTATCTCTACTATAATTGCTATCAGAAGTGCAACTATAAGGACTAAATTCCCATATATTCTAAAACTAGACCACACCTGAAAAGTACAGCCAGTAGTGGTTTGCTGATTACAGTTTCCTGAAAAAGGAATTATAGGAGTTTTTAGTAACGCAAATACAAAGTTTTCAATTTCTTTTTCGCCATTAACTACACCATTAATTACAGGACACATAACCCAGGTAAGTGGATTCCAGTTGCTTCCACCATCACAGGGGATTGAATCATCCGCAGCCAATATGACACTATTCGGAATACTTATAGTAGCTGCTGAAGTTTTTTGTTGAGGTGCAATAACAAGAAAATACGATAGAAACAAAATAATTGTCATTATTGCTGAAATTGATTTAAATTTTTTTAAAGCCATTTACTTAAATTCTATACCATAACCATTGTTTTTTTAAGACTTAATAAATAAACTTGCTTAACCTGTTTTGTTGATTTAACTAAATCTTATATATATAGTATCAATAAATGAAGCATTTAAATAAATACAAAATACAAAAAAATAAGCCACTTTTGGCCGCAATACTAGTGATGGCTAGCATTGTTACCATATCGGCCATTTCAGTAGATAATGCATATGCTCGTGGCATACCTCACCAATTATATAAGCCAACCT
>Ga0194061_1002056_pt1 | contig 11234 bp, 10 predicted proteins | sample SepL2221m_MetaG_FD_163423 | JGI IMG/M metagenome (GOLD analysis project Ga0194061, IMG submission 163423) | Anoxic zone freshwater microbial communities from boreal shield lake in IISD Experimental Lakes Area, Ontario, Canada - Sep2016-L224-21m | ecosystem: Environmental > Aquatic > Freshwater >...
TCCTCGAGCCTCTGCGGAAGTTCTACCTGACCGTCAAGTAGTTCAACCCACGGCGGACGGCAACCCCGCCGTGACAGCAAGGTGGATATTGGATACGATTTGTCGAATCTTGCGTCCCTGCAACCCGGAGCCACGATGACCCGCCAACTTCCGTTCGAACTATTCGACATCGACACCCTGCTGACCGAAGAGCAACGCGCCATCCGCGATGTCGTGCGCGACTTCGTCGACACCCGCATCAGGCCCGACATCGGTCAGTGGTTTGAAACCGCAGAGTTCCCGGTTCGCGAGATAGCTCGTGAATGTGGTGCCCTCGGTCTTCTGGGCATGCACCTTGAGGGCTACGGCTGCGCCGGTACCGACGCCGTGTCCTACGGGTTGGCTGCGCTGGAACTCGAGGCGGGCGACTCGGGCATCCGCTCGCTGGTTTCGGTTCAGGGATCCCTCGCCATGTTTGCCATCCACGCCTATGGCTCCGAGGAACAAAAACTCGAGTGGCTGCCACGAATGGCGTCCGGCGAGGCGATCGGTTGTTTCGGCCTGACCGAACCAGACCACGGGTCAAACCCTTCGGGCATGCGAACGGTCGGACGTCGTGACGGATCGGACTGGGTGCTCGACGGCACGAAGATGTGGATCACCAATGGCAGTGTTGCCGAAGTCGCCGTCGTCTGGGCACGCACGGACGACGGAATCCGCGGCTTCGTCGTTCCGACAAACACACCCGGATTCAGCACCCGCGTCATCCACCACAAACTCTCGCTACGGGCATCAGTTACCAGCGAATTGATCCTCGAAGGTGTGCGCCTGCCCGAGTCCGCGATGTTGCCCAACGTCCGCGGCCTGCGCGGTCCGCTCGGCTGCCTCGACGAAGCCCGCTTCGGCATCATGTTCGGCACACTTGGCGCGGCGCGCGATTGCTTGGAGACTGCGATCGACTACTCGATCACCCGTGAACAGTTCGACCGCCCGCTCGCAGGTTTCCAGTTGACGCAGAAGAAGTTGGCGGACATGGCCCTGGAGCTTGGTAAGGGCATGCTGTTGGCAGTGCACTTCGGCAAGCTCAAAGACACCCAAGGACTGCGCTCCGAGCAGGTCAGCGTCGGCAAGCTAAACAATGCACGCATCGCGCTAGAGATTGCACGCGAATCGCGTTCAATTCTTGGCGCAAACGGCGTCACTTTGGAGTACCCGATCATCCGCCACATGAACAACCTCGAAAGCGTCTACACGTACGAGGGCACCAACGAGATCCACACCCTCGTTGTGGGTCAGGCGCTCACCGGGATTCAGGCCTACCGCTAGGAAAGTGCAAGCCGCGAAACAGCATTCCGGCGGTGCTCGTCCATGATGCGGATGGCCGCCTTGGCATCCCGTGCCACCAGCGCCTTTTCGAGCGCGTCGTGTTCGTGCAGAACGAGTGTGCGGTTGGCAACGCTCTGGAAGTACACAGCGCGATAAACCTCGGTGGCATCCCACAACTGACGAATCAGGCGCACCAGCCGCGGCTGACCACAAGCCTCGAACAGCGCGAAGTGAAACTCGCGGTTCGCGTCCGTGATGCCCTCCATGTCCGCTGCCTTGGTGGCGGCATGCAGCGCCTTGCCAGCGGCCCGAATCCGTACCAAGTCTTCAGGTGTCAGGCGTCGAACGGCTTGGCGAATAGATTCGGCTTCTAGCAACTCCCGCAGTCGATAGACCTCGTCGAGGTCGGCCGCCGACAATTCAGTCACGGTGTAGCCGCGATGCGGCTCGTAGTGCACCTGACCCTCACCCTCGAGGATCTTCAGCGCTTCTCGAACGGGGACGCGACTAACACCCAGTTGCTCTGCAAGCGCATCCTGGCGAATCGGTGCGCCGGGTGCAATCGCTCCGGTCGCTATGACCCGTCGCAATTCGGCCAGCACGGCCTCCTGCGCTGTGGGCGGTCGGCTATAGGCCATCACTTGCCAGCCATATCAGTTGCCAGCCATACCAGTTGCCAGCCAATCAAGGAACTCCTGCTGATCGGCGCCAAGCGCTGGAGGTGCAGTTCGATAGGTCGCAGGCGAGGCCGAGAGTTTGATCGGATTCGCCACCTGCCGGCTTGCTGCGCTGCCTGGCTGTTCGATCTCGACGATCGCATCCAGCCCTAGCCGCTGCGCCAACTCGAAGGCACCTGCTAGGTCGTTGATCGGCCCGCAAGGCACGCCAACGGCAGAGAACAAGTCGAACCACTCCGCTGCCCCACGGGCTGCCATCGCCAACTCGAGCAACTCTTTGAGTTCGGCCCGGTGCTGTACGCGCAAAGGGTTTGTGGCGAACCTTGGGTCAGCAGCCAATTCGAGACGACCAAGTTGCTCAACGAATGTCCGGAATTGGCCGTCGTTGCCGACCGCAATCGCCATCGGACGATCCGCTGTGGCATACACCTCGTATGGCGAGATCGATGGATGCGCGTTGCCCATTGCTTGCGGCAGCACACCTGCCTCGACATATCCCGATGCCTGGTTGACCAATCCGGACAACAACGACGTGAGCAGCGACACTTCAACCCGCTGTCCTTCACCGGTCTCGTCGCGGTGTCTAAGCGCAGCAAGAATCCCAACACTGGCGTGCAATCCAGTGACGACGTCCACCAGTGCCACGCCAACCTTCGTCGGATGCTCCGGATCCGGCCCGGTGACGCTCATCAAGCCGCCCACCGCTTGCACCATTAGGTCGTAGCCCGGCAGGTCACGACCAGTGCCAGTACCGAATCCGGTGATGCTTGCGTAGACCAGTCGTGGATTGATCGCGCACAGTTCGTCGTAGCCGAGTCCGAGTCGCTCCATAGTGCCCGGCTTGAAGTTCTCGACGAGCACATCGGCCCGACGGGACAACTCAACGGCGCGCGCACGATCTGCGGCGTCCGACAGGTCAAGCGTCACCGACCGCTTATTGCGATTAACGCCGGCGAAGTAGGTGGCCATCCCGTCGGCCGCGTAGGGCGGACCCCAAGCCCGAGTGTCATCTCCGGCACCGGGACGTTCCACCTTGATCACGTCCGCACCAAGATCGGCCAGCAGCATCGTCGCGTAAGGACCAGCAAGGACGCGCGAGAAATCGGCAATGAGAATTCCGCTCAGCGGACCTGTGGAGGACACAACGAATATCGTATCCAATCCAGCCCAGTCGACCTAGGAGCTACGGCCCCTACGCTTCGCCCGATTCCCCACGAAGTAGTGGCGTGAGAATCTCCAGTACGCGAACATCCTCAATCGTCGACGGCACTGGCTCCTCGCGCCCATCGGCAATTCCGCGCATGGTGCGGCGGAGAATCTTTCCGCTTCGGGTCTTGGGCAGGCCTGGAACAACTACTACATCTCGAAATGAAGCGACCGGACCGATCTGATCTCGAACTGCGGCAACTATGCGAGCAGTCAACTCCGCCGCATCGATCGTCGAACCGGCCTTGAGCACGACGAACGCTTTCGGCACCTGACCCTTGAGTGAGTCTGCGACACCGATGACCGCACATTCGGCTACATCTGGATCGGCGGTAACGACGGCCTCCATCGAACCAGTGGAAAGCCGATGGCCAGCAACGTTGATCACGTCATCGGTGCGACCCATCACGTAGACGTAATCGTCGACATCGATATAGCCACCGTCGCCAGTGGCGTAATAGCCGGGGAACACTGTCAGGTACGAGTCGATGTAGCGCTGGTCGTCGCCCCACAAGGTCGGTAGCGTGCCAGGCGGCAACGGCAACCGGATCGCGATATTGCCTTCGGTCCCTGCCGGCAGCTCAACGCCCGATGAATCAAGGACGCGAACGTCGTAGCCCGGAACTCGCACCGAAGGCGAGCCCGGCTTGATCGGCAATGGATCAAGGCCGCGCAGGTTCGACGCGATCGGCCAACCAGTCTCGGTCTGCCACCAGTTGTCGACGACCGGAACTCCAATGTGATCGCTAGCCCAGTGGTAGGTGTCGGGATCCAGGCGCTCCCCCGCCATGAAGACCGTGCGTAGGGACGAGGTGTCATGGTCACGCAGCAACTTCGCGTCCGGGTCTTCCTTCTTGATGGCCCGGAATGCTGTTGGTGCGCCGAACAATGCAGCCACGCCATACTTCGCGATCACGCGCCAGAACGCACCCGCATCAGGTGTACCGACCGGCTTGCCTTCGTACAACACCGTCGTGGCACCTGCGAACAGCGGCGCATAGACGATGTACGAATGCCCAACCACCCAGCCGACATCGGAGGCGGCCCACCAGGTTTCACCCGGTTCGATGCCATAGATGTTGTGCATACTCCAGTTCAGGGCAACCGCGTGTCCGCCGTTGTCGCGCACCACACCCTTGGGCTTACCTGTGGTGCCAGATGTGTACAGGATGTAGAGCGGATCGGTACCGAGCACCGGTACCGCCGACACCGGTTCGGCGGCCGCCATCACTTCGGCCCACCCGATGTCCAACGGGCCCAGTTCGGCCAAGCCTTCGGGGCGTTGCAAGATGATTGAGCAGTCGGGTTTGTGGGTCGCCAATTCCAGCGCCTTATCCAGCATCGGCTTGTAATGCACAACGCGGGTCGGCTCGACACCGCACGATCCGGCGACGATGACCTTCGGCGTCGCATCGTCAATCCGGATGGCAAGTTCCTGCGGCGCAAAGCCACCGAACACTACGGAGTGGACCGCGCCAATTCGCGCACACGCAAGCATTGCAATCACTGCCTCGGGAACCATTGGCAGATAGATCAGGACGCGATCGCCCTTTCCTACGCCAAGCATCGAAAGCGCACCCGCGAACTTGGCAACCTGAGCCAAGAGCTGGGCGTAGGTGTAGGTCCGGGACTTGCCGGTGACCGGGCTCTCGTAGTGCAGTGCTGGCTGGTCGGCCCGGCCGTTGATCACATGTCGGTCTAGGGCGTTGTAGCAGGTGTTTAGTTCACCGTCGGGAAACCACCGGTAAAGCGGTGCTGCTGAATCGTCCAAGATGATCTTCGGATTGCGGATCCAGTCGATACCCTCGGCTGCCTCGCCCCAGAAGCCAGCCGGGTCGGCCAAACTGCGCGCGTAGACGTCGGCGTAGCGCATCTCGATCATCCCTTTCGGCTGGCGACCTACAAAGAACTTAGCCGTCCGACTGCCCTAGCGTGCACTGGCCCGGATCAGTCCTTGTTGCTGGCGGCGAGCTGACCGCAGGCCCCGTCGATCTCCTGGCCTCGGGTGTCGCGGACTGTGACAGCGATCCCGCCGGCCTCGAGGCGCCGGACGAATTCCTGCTCGTCGCGCCTACGAGAAGCCGTCCACTTCGAACCTGGCGTCGGATTGAGCGGGATCAGGTTGACGTGCACCTGGTGACCGTGAAGCCGCTTGGCCAACAGGTCTGCGCGCCAAGCTTGATCGTTGATGTCACGGATCATCGCGTATTCAATTGTGACTCGTCGCTTGGTCTTCTCAACGAAGTACCAGGCCGCGTCAAGCACCTCGTCGATGTCCCAGCGCTGGTTAACGGGAACGAGTTCGCGGCGTAGTTCATCGTCGGGTGCATGCAAGGAAAGCGCCAACGTGATGGGCAGGCCCTCGTCGGCCAGCGCCCGCATTCGCGGCACCAGGCCGACCGTCGACACGGTGATGCCGCGCGCCGAAATACCAAGACCCTCGGGTGCCGGTGCGATCAAACGGCGGACCGCTGCGACAACGGCGTCGTAGTTTGCAAGTGGCTCACCCATGCCCATAAAGACCACATTGCTGATGCCCGATCCGGTGTCTCCGGGTGCCGGTGGCGGCAAAGTCCGAGCAGTGGCAACAACTTGCTCCACAATTTCGCCGGTAGAAAGGTTGCGCGTCAGCCCGCTCTGCCCAGTGGCGCAGAACGGGCAGTTCATACCGCAGCCGACCTGCGAGGACACACAAGTGGTGACGCGGTCATGACGCGCATCAGACTCATCGTCGTCCGCACCAAGGTCATGCTGGCCGCGCCGGGCGTATCGCATCATTACGCCTTCGACCAAAGTGCCGTCGAACAGTCTCCACAAAGTCTTCTGCGTTTGGCCCTCATCGCAAGTAACGGTGCGGACAGGATGCAGCAAGTCAGGAGTCAACAGCGCCGCCAGACCTTCACGATCAGCTTTGGGGATGTCTGTCCAACTATCTGGGCCCGTGCTCAAATGCGAGAAATAGTGGCGGGACACCTGCTCAGCCCGGTAAGCCGGTAGGCCGAGTTCGGCGACAGCGGCTCGGCGCTGGGCCGGGTCTAGATCGGCCAAGTGGACAGGGGCTTTCTGGCGCCGCGGTGCGATAAGCGCCAGTTCGCCCGGAGCTAACGCCGAGATTGGCTTCGGATCGGTCATGTGCGCAAGAAGACGTTAAGCAGCAGCCAGATTGGCACTGCATTGAAGACCAAACCATCGAGCCGATCCGTGATGCCGCCATGTCCTGGCAACAAATGCCCGAAATCTTTGATCCCGAGGTCCCGCTTCATCGCGGAGGCCACCAAGTCACCCACAGTTCCTGCTACCACGAGGATCAGCCCGGCAACAATTCCCTGCCACACCTGAAGATTGAGCAACCACGGGAGGAAGACTGCACCAAGGATCACGTTGAATATGGCCGAGCCGGCAAGTCCTTCCCACGACTTCTTCGGACTGATCGTGGGTGCAATGCGATGGCGGCCTAGCCAACTCCCGATCGCGTACCCACCGACATCGTTGCCGACGGTGAGGATCACTAACACGAGAACTCGATGCGCGCCTTGGGGTGCAGCCAACATCAACATGACGACACCGGCCATCAACGGCAGGTACACCAGTGCTAGCAGCGCCGATGCTGCATCTCGATCAAAACCGGTGGGGCCCGGCAAGAGACGACTCGCCAAGACCGCCCACACGGTCACGGCCAACGCGATCAGCAAACCGCGGAAGCCATCCGCGTACGCAGCCACAATGATTGCAACCGTGCCAGCAAACATCGGAATATCAACCCAGCGTGGACCGTGCCCGGTAAGGGCCCGATGAACTTCGAAGACTCCGAGCAAGATGGCAGCGGAAGCCAGAGCGACGAAGGCCCATCGATCAGTAAGTAGCGTGCCAACAACCAACGCCGCCAGGATCAACCCGACGCCGGTCGCTACCGGAAGGTTCCGCCCGGACCGCGGATGATCATTGGCTGTCATGGGATCAGATTTCGAGGAGCTCGGCTTCTTTATGCTTGAGGATCTCGTCGATGTGCCCAACTTGTTTGTGGGTCACTTCATCTAGCTGCTTTTCGCCACGTCGGACGTCGTCCTCGCCCACTTCGCCATCTTTGGAAAGCTTGTCCATCGTCTCCTTGGCATGCCGGCGAACGTTGCGCATTGAAACGCGCGCTTCCTCAGCCTTGTGCCGTGCGACCTTGATGTACTCCTTGCGACGATCTTCGGTCAGTTGCGGTAGAGCCACCCGAATCACGTTTCCATCGTCGGTCGGATTCACGCCAAGATCGGAATCGCGGATCGCCTTGACGATCGCAGGCATCACGGACTTGTCGTACGGGCCAATCAGAATCATTCGCGGTTCGGGCACCTGGAATGTCGCCATCTGATTGATCGGTGTCGGAGTGCCGTAGTAGTCGACCATGACTTTGTTGAACATGGCGGCGGTGGCCCTACCTGTGCGGATGGTCGCGAAGTCTTCGCGTGCCACAGCGACAGCCTTGGCCATCTTCTCTTCAGCTTCGAGAAGGATCTCGTCGATCATGTTCACTCCTTGGATGTCACGCGGAATCCGGTCGGTAGTTCTAGCCCGGGTTGCGGGCGATGAGCGTGCCGATCCTCTCACCCCGTACTGCGCGAGCGATGTTGCCATCTTCGTGCAGGTTGAACACGACAATCGGCAGGTCGTTGTCCTGACACAGGCTGATCGCGGTGGAATCGGCCACCTTGAGCCCCTTATTCAGAACTTCTGCGTGCGTCAGCATCTCGAATCGAGTCGCACTTGGAGTGGTGCGCGGATCGGCGTCGTATACCCCGTCGACGCCCTTGGCCATCAGTACGACCTCAGCGCCGATCTCAAGGGCACGTTGCGCAGCACAAGAGTCGGTAGAAAAGAACGGCTGACCCAGGCCGGCACCGAAGATGACGACTCGGCCTTTCTCAAGGTGGCGAATTGCCCGACGTGGGACGTACGGCTCGGCAACTTGGCCCATCGTGATAGCAGTCTGTACCCGAGTCTCGACGCCGGCCTTCTCGAGGAAGTCCTGCAGCGCCAAACAATTCATGACCGTACCCAGCATGCCCATGTAGTCAGCTCGAGCGCGATCCATACCCAGTTCCGACAATTGCGCGCCACGGAAGTAGTTGCCTCCACCGATCACCACGGCTACCTGCACCCCGGACCGGATGACGTCGCTGATCTGGCGGGCAATGTCGGAGACAACATCGGGATCCACGCCGAGGCCGCCACCGCCAGCGAAGGCTTCACCGGAAAGCTTGAGCAACACCCGATGCCAGCCACCCTCGGGGGCAACCGACCAAGTGGCTAGCGTGCCGTCCAACGTCGGCTGGATTCCAGCACCACCAGTCATGCTGCCTCCTCTGGCTTCGCCGAACGGAAGTCTCCCACCGATTGTCCGACGGGGGGTACCCGTCGGCGAATCAGGCCTGGCCCACCTTGAAACGAGCGAACCGAGTGACCTTGACGCCATTCTCTTCGAGCATCGACTTGATGGTCTTCTTGTTGTCGCGCACCCAGGACTGCTCGAGCAGCACAAAGTCCTTGTAGAAACCGTTTACGCGTCCTTCGACGATCTTCGCGAGGGCCGCCTCGGGCTTACCCTCTTCGCGGGCAGTTTCTTCAGCGATGCGTCGTTCGTTGTCGACAACTTCGGCCGGGACGTCTTCGCGGGTCAGATACTTGGGCGCCATCGCCGCAATGTGCTGCGTGACGTCCTTGGCTACCTGCTCGTTTACCTTGTCCAGCGCAACCAACGCACCGACGCTCGGCGGCAATCCCGGATCGTGCTTGTGCAGGTAAACGGCGACGTACTCGCCCTTGACCTGCTCGAAGCGACGAATTTCGACCTTCTCGCCCATCACCGAGTTGGCTTCGCCAAGCAAGGTCTGCACGGTCTTGTCGGCCTGGATCTCAGCGGCTAGTAGTGCTTCGACGCTGGCTGGGCCAGTCGTGGCCACAAATGCGCTGACCTCGGCCGCAAGTGACTGGAAGCCCTCGGTCTTGGCTACGAAGTCGGTCTCGCAGTTCAGTTCCAGAAGCACACCGTGGGTGTTGCCGACCAAGTGCGCGACGACCAGTCCGTTGCTGGCGGTTCGTCCCTCACGCTTGCCGACATCCTTGGCGCCCTTGATGCGCAGAAGTTCGACGGCCTTCTCGAAATCGCCGTCGGCCTCTTCAAGGGCTCGCTTGCAATCCATCATTCCGGCAGCAGTTAGCTCGCGCAGCCGCTTTACGTCAGCGGCACCGAAGTCAGCCATCGTCTCTCTCTCGTTCTAGTACGGGCTCCCGCAGGAGTCCAATTTGGTCAGGAAGTCGCTTCGGCAACCGGCTCAGCCGCTGCCTCGACAACCGGCTCGGCCGCTGCTTCGGCAACCGGCTCGGCCGCTGCTTCGACAACCGGCTCGGCCGCTGCTTCGACAACTGGCTCAGCAGCAGCCTCAGCAACTGGTTCAGCAGCCGCCTCGGCGCCCGCCAGCAGTTCCTTCTCCCAGTCGGCCAGCGGCTCAACAACTGCGACGTCGCCACCATCAGCGTCGGCACGGGCACGACCGGCACGAGCCATCAGGCCAGCAGCAGCTGCATCGGCAATGACCCGGGTCAGCAGCGCGACGGCGCGGATTGCGTCGTCGTTGCCAGGGATCGGGAAGTCGACAACATCTGGGTCGCAGTTCGTGTCGAGGATCGCAATGACTGGGATCCCCAACTTGTGAGCTTCGGCGACCGCGATGGTCTCTTTGTTGGTGTCGATGATCCAGATGGCGCTGGGGATCTTCGTCATGTTACGGATACCACCGAGAGTGCGAGAGAGCTTGACCATCTCGCGATTGAGGACGAGCAATTCCTTCTTCGTCATGCCGCTACCGGCAACGTCGCTGAAGTCAATGAGCTCAAGTTCCTTGAGTCGCTGGATTCGTTTGTTCACCGTCTGGAAGTTCGTGAGCATCCCGCCGAGCCAGCGGTGGTTGACGTAGGGCATGCCAACGCGGGTGGCTTCGCTTGCGATCGCTTCCTGAGCCTGCTTCTTGGTTCCGACGAAGAGCACCGTGCCACCGTGCGACACCGTTTCCTTCAGGAATTCGTACGCGCGGTCAATGTAGGACAGCGACTGCTGCAGGTCGATGATGTAGATGCCGTTGCGCTCGGTGAAGATGAACCGCCGCATCTTGGGGTTCCACCTGCGGGTCTGGTGTCCGAAGTGCACGCCGCTCTCAAGCAGCTGCTTCATCGTGACGACGGCCATGATTTGGCCCCTCTCGCGCCTTTCGGCGCCGCTCGGTTCACACACCGGCCGGTCGGCCGCTGCCCTGATACCCGCCGAACCCGCCCCTCTCCGTTGCCGGAGACCTGAGGGCGCGCCGCCGACCTAGATCGGTACGCGGGAATGCGATGTCGGTCCGGAGACCGCAGGGCAAGTGTACGGGCGCGACGCCCTGAGACCGAATCCAGCCCGTACCCACAGGCTGCCGCAGTCCACAATCGCAGGCTTTGCGTCTGTGTCTGTGCCCACCCGAGGCAGGCTTTGCCCATGCTGCCTCTTGCTTTGGTCGCCGTTCTGCTGACATCGGTCGTCGGCATGGGGCCGTCCACCAACCAAAGCTCCCAAGGCACCCAGGGCCAGTGGCCGGTCGCCTTCCCGATCATCCTGCGCGGGTTCACTGCCCCCAGCACGCCGTACGGACCCGGCCACCGCGGCGTCGACCTGGCTGCCCGGGTGGGCGACTCAGTCGTGGCGCCAATGGCGGGCACCGTGTCGTTCGCAGGGTCCGTGGCGGGCACGCCCGTGGTGACTTTGACCCACGCAGGCAATCTTCGAACCACCTACGAGCCGGCCGAATCAGATCTAGCGGTCGGTGTCGACGTAAGCGCCGGGGAATCATTCGCCGTGGTCAGCGTGGGGATGGCCCACTGCGGACTTGTGCCCCCATGCCTGCATTGGGGGGCGCTGCGCGGCTCGAATTACATCGACCCGGTGAGCCTGATCTTTCGTGTCCCGCCAGTGCTGCTGCCGGTTCCCGACTCGGCCGGCGGGGAGGTTGCACCAAACACGGCACTGGC
>Ga0194061_1002060_pt1 | contig 11215 bp, 14 predicted proteins | sample SepL2221m_MetaG_FD_163423 | JGI IMG/M metagenome (GOLD analysis project Ga0194061, IMG submission 163423) | Anoxic zone freshwater microbial communities from boreal shield lake in IISD Experimental Lakes Area, Ontario, Canada - Sep2016-L224-21m | ecosystem: Environmental > Aquatic > Freshwater >...
GTGCGTCCTCTGGTGATCGGAGGAATTGCGATCGCCAGTTTTTATGGTTCAGTTTGTGTCGGGTTATGGTTTGGACAAACTCGGATTATCTTTTCTCCCGAAAAAGAAATTACGACTACGCCAGCCAAGTTTAATGCCAATTATGAAGATGTCTTAATTCCTGTTAAAAAGTCTGATGGTGTAGTTGAAAATATTGCTGGTTGGTGGCTGCCCAATGCCAAACAAGAAGCGAAAACTGTTCTAAGCGATCTCAAGGTAATTTTGTATTTACATGGTAAAGGTAAAAATCTTAGTGCCAATGCTAAACATGCTACTCGTTTGATGCGAATGGGGTTCTCAGTATTAATTATTGATTATCGTGGCTATGGCAAAAGTGACGGGAATGATCCGTCGGAGTCAACGGTTTATACCGATGCACAAACAGCTTGGGATTATCTGCTCCAAAAGGGATTTAAGCCAAATCAGATTATGCTTTATGGGCATTCACTAGGTGGGGCGATCGCGATCGACTTAGCGGTTAAACATCCTGAGGCTATGGGACTGATTGTTGATGCTTCATTTACATCAATGGGCGAGATGGCTTCCCTTGATCCAAAATATCGAGTTTTGCCAATAGATTTATTGATTCATCAACGTTTTGACTCGATCGCCAAAGTGCGATCGCTAGCGACACCTGTACTTTATATTCATGGTACTGCTGATGATTTGATTCCTATGACCATGAGTCAACGTCTATACGAGGCAACTCCGACAAGGAAACAAATTGTGCTTATTCCCAATGGCGGACATAATAATAATGCCTCTACCAATGAGCCACTATATTTAAATTCTATCCGCAGTTTTTTTAACCTTCCCTAAAATCCTCAATGAATATAGCAAAACTACGAAAAAGAGGCGATGAACAGTTAGTAGTCTTAACCGAAAACTTTCACATGCTCGGTGATGAGGTGTACATCAAAAAGGTGAATAATACAATTGTGCTTATCCCAAAAAATGATCATTGGATGCCTCTATGGGATAGCCTTACTCTCTTTTCTAAAGACTTTATGTCAAGCAGATTTCAACCGAAATTACAAGTCAGAGAGGATTTATTTCTGTGAAATATCTGCTCGATACCAACACTTGTATTTACATCATCAAACATCAACCAATAGATATTTTAGAAAAGTTACAAACTATTGAACCTTTCGATATTGCTATATCATCAATTACCCTTGCGGAACTTGAATATGGAGTTGTCAAAAGTCAATTTCCCGATCGCAATCGTGATGCAATTAATGGGTTTTTAGCACCGTTGGCGATCGTGCATTTTGACGCACAAGCAGCCAATTTCTATGGAAATATTCGATCAACGCTAGATCGAGCTGGAAAAGTTATGGGAGCGATCGATTTACTGATTGCGGCTCATGCCTTAAGTTTAAACCTGATTTTAGTCACGAATGATAGCCAAGAGTTTAATCATATTCGCGCTCTTGTCCTTGAGAACTGGATTACTCAATAAAACTAAGCACCCGAAGGGTGCTTAGTTTTATTCACCTTGGGGTCTTCTTTTTTCAGCAAGACGCATTAATATTTCGCTGTGAACTTCGCGGGTGATTGGATAGAAATAGGCTAAACCCAAACCAATAATCAAGGCGATCGTTGGCAATGGACCGATCACCACTCTAATCGCAAACAAAGCGGAATCTGGCTGTACGGGAGCAGGTTGACAAGGGACACTTTCTTGAAATTTTGCCCACGACAACCCCAAACCGAGTAAAAACAAACCGCCCGCCAGTCCAAATTTTTGTAATAACACCATGAAGGCATAGAAAATTCCTTCGCGGCGTTGTCCTGTTTCTAACTCATCAAGATCGGTGACATCGGGAATCATCGACCAAGGAATCAAATAGGCGGTAGAAATCCCGCAACCAGCCATAATCGCCAGAACATAAAGCAGTACGACCTGACCTTCTTGTAAGAAAAATAAACCTGCTTGGGCAATAATCCAGATTCCTGAACCCATGAAATAAGCGGCTTTTTTACCCAATCTTTTACTAACTGCGCTCCATACTGGCAACATCGCTAGCGCCGTACCTTGGACACCAATCATCACTGTCGTAAAATCTTTCTCTCCCAATTTCATCCAATTGATCACAAAGTAGGGAATGATCGAAGCTGTAATTTGTAAGGCTAACCATGAGCAGAAATAGATGCCAATCACAAATAGAAATGGACGATTATTAAATACTATTTTTAGCTGCTCAAAAAAGCTCGGTTCGGCGCTATCAACTTCAAGAGATTCGTTATATAGTCGATGCCGATCACTAGCGATCGCTCTTTTTTTAATGCCAAATACACACCAATAAATGGAGAGGCTAGAGATGATCGCGCAGATAGCACCTAGCACAATATATTGCATTCCACCCGTATTACAAGTACCAACTTGTCGCTCAGGATCTTTGAAAAAATCAAAAATTACTTGAGCAATAATGAGAGAGAGAATACTGCCACCAATAGAGAAAGTAAAGCGGAAAGTATTCAGGCTAGTGCGTTCGTTGTAATCTTGAGTAATTTCGGGAGTGAGGGCGGTATATGGCAGATTAACAGCCGTGAAGAAGGTATTGAAGACAATACCAACAATCACATAATACCAAAAGAGAACCATTTTGTCGGTGCTAGGAACTAGCCATTGTGCCAAAAACGATAGTCCAAAGGGAATCGCAGCATAGATCATCCAAGGTAATCGCCGACCTATTTTCGATTTGGTGCGATCGCTCAATACCCCAACAACGGGATCGTTGATCGCATCCCAAATCTTCCCGATTAAGAGGACTAGTCCTGCGAGGGCGGGTTCGAGTCCTGCGACATTGGTAAAAAAGAATAAAAGAAAGAATGAGAGAATATTGGTGGTAATTGATGTCCCGAGATCTCCCGCGCCATAGGCTAATTTTTCACTAAAAGTTAATTTAGTGGCGGTGAGGTCATATTGGGAAGTATCAAAAGAATTTTGGGAATTATTTGGGGAATTACTCATGGTGCTTGCGTAATTTCAATTTTGAAGTGCAACCCTGCAATAAATTGCGGGCTAAAAGCTTAAACCCGTTGAAACGGGTTGATTCCATCGGTTAGTCAGTTTTAACTGACTTTAGCTTTGAGCCAAGAACTTTAGTTCTTGGTAATCAAACTATTCAGAATTTCTTTAGCATAGAGCAAACTTTGCTCGGCATAATGGGAATAACCCTTTTGGCAAATTAATTATTATGAATTTAGAGAATCCTGCCCCAATCGCCCCCGCAGCAAATAAGTTGCGAAATTTATTGGTAGCGATCGCCGCAATTATCCTCACCACCGCCCTATTTTTAGGATTTCAGGTACAACAAAGTAGTACTTCATTAGATGCAGTGGCGGCGGCGGCAAGTCCTATTGATGTGGCTTTGGCAAATACGAAACCAACCACGATTGAGTTTTATGCTGATTGGTGTAAAGTTTGTCAGTCTATGGCGGCGGACAATCTGTCCCTCGAAAAGGAATATAGCGATCGCATGAATTTTGTGATGCTAAATGTGGACAATACGAAATGGTTGCCAGAGGTGACAAAATATCGTGTTGATGGCATTCCCCGTTTTATTTTCTTAGATGCCAATAATCAGGCGATCGGTGATACTACAGGCGCGATTCCACGTCAAATTATGGCTGCAAATATTGAAGCGGCAATCGCAAATCAACCTCTGCCTCATAATGGGATTAGTAGCGATCGCACCTCACCCATCACCGAGCCGAAAGCCGCCGATATCTCTCAACCGAGGGATCATGGTAAAAAAGCCAAATAACAGTTAGCAAGGGATGCCTTCTTTGACTAATTCTTCACCAAAATCAATTCGCGTGTAATTATGGCAATTTGAGATTCAGTTACCTCTACTGTATCTTGATAGATTAATCCTTCTACGCTGTATCCATCTTCTTTGCCTTCAAGCATGGAATAATGTTCAACAATTGTACCGACGCTTCCTTTTTTTAGCCCAAATTGAGGCATATCTTGGGTTAGTTGAACTTGAGAAAATACTGGAAATGTCATTGTTTATGTCTCCTTACTTGGCGATCGCTCAAATTAACCAGCTAATCTTCACGATCCTATAGACTCCGTTCTTGCTCTTGCTGCGTCCTAACTTCACTGGCTATAGCTAATTCGCTTTAGGTGTGAAATTAGCGTGTCAGTCGTCCAGCATGGACAACCACAACCAAGAAAATCATTGTCTTGTGTCCAGATTGCTGCGTCTAAATGTATTGCTAAAGCTACGGTATGCCAATCATCGGGATCTCTAGGGATGCGTTCTTTAGATTCTATTTCTAAATAACCATATTCGATTTGAGAAACATTGATAATACAGGTTTTTAGCAGTTCAGAAGCTACTTGCGTTAAAGTTATCCCTGCTTCTTTGCTCAATTTACCTGTAGTTATCATGCCGCTTATTCGCTTCTGAATTTCGTAATTAGTCTCATCTACAACCCTTTCGGATGCGTATATGAGCAGTTGCGGGTTACGCAATAGTTCGCGTCCACGCTGACGAAGTAATTCGCCGATTAGGATGTTTGCGTCAATAATCAATGTCATCATAATTCTTGATTGACAAAAGCTTCGACTAATTCATCTTCGGTCATGCCAGTTTCTAATAAGATTTTCTCAACTGTGCGATCGAGAGAATCTATGGCGCTAGTATCAATATTATTTCTAGTAGCTCTTTGGGCTTCGGTGATTTCTTGACCTAGCAATTTCCATAGTTTGATTTTATGTTCAATATTAAGGGTGGTGACGGCTTCGGCTAGTAGTTCAAAGGGAATGTTAATTTGGGCGGTGGCAGTTGTCATAATGTTTCCTCATTGGCTAAATTTTCAGGCTGAATTGTCTTCAAAGTTATTCACAGTAACCTTGACATCTTCTACACGAGGGCATCCGAGTTGTTTGTGAATAAGTTCTAAAAGTCTTGGCTTGTTACTAATTAACCACTGGGGATCGTTACCGAAATAAAGACATATTTCCCAAACCTTATAGTACTTAGTCCTATTGATCTGATTCCATTTAATATGTGAAACAGCACTACAATTATAAAAGAAGTTAATAATTCTGGTTAGACTTTGTGTGTTAATGTCCTGATCTTTTAAAGTGAGAGGCAGAAACTCTGAAAGATTAAATTCTTTTGGGCTTTTTAGAGGGGTTTTATGGCTACGAAAATCAATTTCATTTTTATTCTTAAACTTATTACAAATATTACATAAAGTTTGAGAATTATTTATAGTTGTTTCTCCACCCAAAGAAAATGCAAATACATGATCAACTTCTAGTCTCACGCCTTTACCTGATGCACCGCAACACAAACAAGCATTACCATCACGATTTTTTATCAGTTTCTTTTCTTCTGTAGTTAGTTCTCGTTTTGTTTCTACAGACATAATCGGAGTATTAGATACAGAAGTTACAGGAGAATTCTTTTTGCTTTTTAGATTTCTCACATAGCTTCTTATACTTGCATCAACTGCCGATTCAAAATGATTAAAAGATCTATAGAAAGTTTCCCATAGAGAATTAGATCTTGAAAATTCCTCAGTTAGATAATCATTCTTATCTGAATAACTAAGATTATCATTAACTATCTTCTGTGCAATCCTTTCTACATCATATAATTCTCTATCCTCAAATGGGTAATAATGAGGCACAGATTCATTTTGAGCAATGTGACGAACAATCTTAGCTACGCTAGAACTTAATTTTTCACCAATATTGTCGGAATCAGCATCAAAATAAATCTTGATCCAAGATTCAATTTGAGATTCGATCCATTCGTACTCAAAATGCTCTCTAGCCCATTCCTCCTCCAAATAGGCTTTGTCGATAAACTTAATAAAATCTTGAAATCGCTTTTGAGTATGCTCGTAAACCATTACAAATTCCGTAACAGTTTCCATTGTGTCTTGACTTTCATCATCTTCCGCATAGGTAATTTCGGTTTTGTACCACCCGACAGGGAAAATCCTTGAAAATGTGGGCATTTCATAATCGCCACCATTTTCAAAAGATTTTGAAAGCTCTTCTACTAGATGAATAGCAATATATTCAAGAGGATATCTTTCTCTCTTAGGAACTATAGTTTCTTTTGTACCACCATCTTCATGGGCAGGATCAGCCCAATCGATTAAACGCTTCCAATCATCAAAGAATAAAACAATATTCGCTTCACTGCTGCCTCCTGCTTTTTCACCTCGTAAGGCACGACCGATCATTTGGGTCATCAAAATCTGGCTTGTAGTTTGTCTGGTAATAAATACTGTTTGCACAGTAGGCACATCTGCACCTTCCGTTAACATTCTTACATTGATCAAAACATCAAGGGGGGAATGATTGTTGTTTTCATCTAATCCAGTTGCAAATTGCCTCAAAATTCTTTGATTATCACTTTGAGTAATCTTATTTCTTGCTTCAGCCGAACCTTTGTCAGCATCGATTTGTGAATAGATTGCATCTACCCTAATACCTTTTTCTCGCAATTTATCTTTCAAATAAACACATTGAAACCAGCGATCTGCGAAAATAATTGTTTTACCATACCGATCTTTATCTACTAGATAAGTATTAACAATTGTATTGTTTCTATCCTTATTAGACGCAAGAGTTTCTATAATTTTCTCTGGCAAATCTTTATGCTTGTTAGTTAATTCTTCATACAAAGCATCATCTAATTCAACTTCTGTACCAGTGGGAATTTCAGTATAGTTTGGTCTAGCCAAAATACCTTGCATCATTAATTTTTCTTTATCAGCTTGATAAATAATTCCCTGTTTTCCATCAGTAAATATTTTGGAAAGCCAGCCTTTTTTAGCTTTATCTGAGTATGTTGGCGTTGCAGTCAGTCCTAATAAATACAAATTAGGTAGTAGGCTACGCAAGCCTAAAGTAGATTCTTGTTCGCCGATCAAAAGATTTCGTAATCCATAGGCGGGAGTGTGATGAGCTTCATCAACTACTACAAAGAACTCAGAATTTCGATTACTATCAATGAATTTTCTTAATGCTGTTGTAATATTTTGATTCTGTAAATCTTTAGCTTTACAGTGCAGGTTATTGATAGCTGTTTGAGTTGTCATCAAGATCACATCATCTGTCAACTGTATTGATGATGCGTTTGCATGGGACTTACTACTAGAGACACATCGAATATTTATTTTCTTCCGATCTGGAATTTCTCTAACGTTCTCTTTAAAAGTAGTTGCCGCTTGATCCAATAGATAATATGAAGGTGCTAACCAGAGAACTTTGATTTTTTTAGAGAGTGCATGATTACATAACCACCGAACTGCTGTAAATGTCTTACCTGCCCCCGTAGGAAGCACTAGCATCCCACTAGCTGGTTTCTTTTTGCCAATCTGAAAAACTTTATTAAGTGCAGTAAATGCTTCTGTTTGATGAGCAAACGGGGTCTTTGATGGCGAGTCTGTGTGCAGCTTTCTCTGTGCATCTAAATCAATGGACTCGTACATATTTTTTGGACTCTCGCTTTTAGTATATTTTTGTAAATGGGTTGCATATCGCTCCAAATTGCACAAATCTAAATATAACTCACCAATAAGCCTCGCATCGAAGAATTTAAGCTTAGATCGTAATTTTGTGCCGATCACCCATCATAATCAGCATCCTCAAGCAATGGCGATAGCTGATTATTTAGTAACAACGCGATTATTGGTTTTGTTTGGGTTTGATGAGAGGCGATCACGGTTAGATACTGAGGATTTTAGGCGATACGCTAGACATCTTCAAAATCAGACCACTCAATCCCTAGCTGCTTAATCGCCGCCCGTAAAGTTCCCAACTTTAAATCTCGACCACTCCAATCAGGAATCACCGTGGCCTTTTGCGTAACAGGATTAAACCACTTACGATGGGAACCACCACCACGCCTAGAAATCTCCTCACATCCCAGTCTAGATAACTTTTTCGCAACTTCTCTATAATTCATTATGCCGAAATAACAGTTTCTATCAGGGCTGGAGAATCTTGGTCAGCAAATAGCAGATTATGAGGTAATTTTTTACCTAGATCGTCATAAAGTTCCCGAATAGCCTCAAACGCATCGCGCACATTGACTAAAACCTCATCAATAGATTCTCCCTCAGTAACTAACTCTGGCAAAAGCGGAGAAGTCACCGTAAAACCGCCTTCAGGCTGTGGAGTTAATAATAATGGGATTTTGTAAAGCATAGTCATAACTAGATTTGCCTAGATCTTAATTTGCAAAACTGTTATTAAGTTAGCATTTTGAGTCTAACTGGTGCAAGTCATTAATTTTCTGAAAACTCAAATAGTGAGTATTAACTGACAATAGATATTAAGGTTGGTTGTGGGGCGATCGCACTTCACCCATCATTGAACCCAAAGCCGCCGATATTTCTCAACCAAGGGATCATGGCAAAACACTAACCAGTAAAGCGTAAAAAATCGCCCGCTACGCGGGCGATTTTTTTAGTTCCTAAATGAAGCTGAAGCCCTTTCCCAAGCATCTCTCACCGCATGTTTAGCCTTTTCCCAAGGTAAACTTCCACTTTGATCAGCTTCATAATCAATTCGCAAATCTGCCTCAATATCGCTATAACTACGACCACTATGACCATAGCGATCATAACCTTCATATCCAGTGCGATAGGCCGTTTGATAATCAGAATAGGTTGTTCCTTTCTCAAAGTAGGGACGAGAACTATAGATCTCACGCCAATGGACATCCTCAAACGTCGGATTTAGTTGTTCGGCTGCATCCTTCCCAGCTAATCCACCAACTACTGAGCCAATCACCGCGCCAACTACCGCGCCAACTGGACCGCCGACTACACCACCTGCCACTGTAGCGATCGTACCTGCACCAGCCGCTCCCATGCCTGTTCCCACAGGATGTGAGCCGGGTTCTCCAGAGAGAGGATCGCGGTTAGCATTGGTTTGTTCGGGGTGGACAAATCCATTTATATGATTATCCATCGTGACCTTATCTTCAACATCATTCACAGTAGATGTATTACTGGTTTCTAAGTTCATAATCTTTAATCCTAATGATTTTTCTAAATCTTTTACGCTAATTAGATGTTAGGAATATGTTGCTAATTATTGCTAATTATTGCTTTGAAAATTTGCACAACTATCATGTCCTGCCACTATATTAAGTCGATATTTTGAGGATTTATAGTAGTTATCTACTTTTTTTGTAAAGATTCAAACTGTTTTAAAACACTTTATACAAATCAATCGATTATTCAGTTTAGTTATACATAATTTCCAACATTCAAATAGCAAACTGGTATTTACAAATCAGATCAGATCAAATCAATTCAAACTAAATAATGAAACTAAATTTCATCAAGGTTAATCTTCTAGCTGGGTTTACTTTATTGATAATCAGTAACTCTGTTTTTGGATTACAAGCAGAAACGATTGATAGCACTCAATGTAAAAAAGAAAATATCTGTGGGATTTTACTTCCCACACAAGAAATTACCAAGTCACCTGTTCTTTTAAAAAATCCAGAACAAGTTAAAAATAATTTGCGATCGCCAGATGGGAAAATCTCAACTGTAGGGGCTTTAACAGATAAGTCTCAAGGTAATGCAGCTACGATTAGAACTCCTGAAAATCTTATTACTCAATTCGGCTCGATGACTAATAGTAATGGCGATCGCATATTCAGAGCTACCCGTTCTGGACCTAGTTACATCGGTGTAGCTGCAAACTTTGGCTTAAATGGCAATAGTGATTTAGGTGGTCGGAGTCTGGTCATTATTAGTAAATTTGGCTTAAACGAAACGATATCTATTCGTCCGAGCGCTTTAATGTTAGGGAAATCTGCGACTTTTCTACTACCCATAGCCTATGATTATGCTCCACAACAGGCTTTTGGTAATTTCAAATTTTCTCCCTATTTAGGAGGAGGAGTTGCCATAACTACAGGTTCTAGCAGTAGTTACGGAGCCATGATTACAGGTGGCATTGATATCCCTTGGACATCGACTTTCACGGTCAATGTAACTGCAAATATAGCGTTTTTAGACACTACTGATTTCGGTGTATTGGTTGGTATTGGCTATAATTTTTGATTTTGCGATCGCTCTTATTATTTTGCCCTTACAATCTTACACTTTAATTGGTTTTCAATTAATTTTTATGTTGTATTCAATCAATTCATGCAGCAAATCAAACAATTGGCTGTCACATTGATATCAGAAGCCAGAGTTGTTAACTAAATTATTAGCCATAGACTTTGGTATGTATTTATCAAATTTATTTTTTGGAGTTAAAACAGATGGTTTCAATTCAACAGTTTAGCAGATTTTTTTGCAGCTTTAGTTTGTCTATATCCCTCGTCACAGTTCTATTTTTAGGCTTCGGCTCTGAAGCTAGTTGGGCAACAATGCCATCCCCTCAACGCATCAGCCAGCCACTGTCATCGATCGCAACTACAAAAATTGCAACGATGAAACAAGATGATGACATCAATAATGCTAAGGGCAAAGTGCAAGAAGCGATCGGTAATATGACAGGCGATCGCGAAAAACAAGCTGAAGGTAAAGCGATGCAATTTAAAGCTAAAACTCTAGATGGACTCAATAACAGTATTCAGAATCCTAACTACAATCCCCAAGGGCAGAAAACTCAAACAGAAACTCAAGCTCTTGATGCGACAGAAAAAGTAGAAAATCAAGTGCGTGACACCTTCAAATAGGAACTATAACGTTTTGCAGATGAGTACCTACTCATTTGCAAAACAACAAACAATCAGAATAGGAGATATCGATGAAACCAAAAGTAGGAATGTGGATCGATCATAAGAAGGCGATCGTTGTAACTGTGAATGACAAAGGAGAAGAAATGCAAGAAATCCTTTCTGATGTGGAAACACAGCCTCGCCGTTCTGGGGACTCGCCGATGAAGGGACATTACGAGTCGCGACAAGTACCCGCAGATGACCGTCGCCAGAACAATTTTACGGGACAAATCAATATTTACTATGATGCAGTCATTTCTAGTATTGACGATGCAGAGGCAGTTTTAATATTTGGTCCTGGTCAAGCCAAGGATGAATTGAGAGAACGTCTTCAGAGCAGAAATCTTAATGGACTCGCGATCGTGATGGAAACAGTGGACAAAATGACGGAACCACAGATTGCCGCAAAGATTCACGATTATTTTGCGAAATAGTAGGGG
>Ga0194061_1002061_pt1 | contig 11215 bp, 6 predicted proteins | sample SepL2221m_MetaG_FD_163423 | JGI IMG/M metagenome (GOLD analysis project Ga0194061, IMG submission 163423) | Anoxic zone freshwater microbial communities from boreal shield lake in IISD Experimental Lakes Area, Ontario, Canada - Sep2016-L224-21m | ecosystem: Environmental > Aquatic > Freshwater >...
ACCTGTACCAGAAGAGGGATCGGTGGGGCGACATTGGCCAATCAGAATAGACCACGAGCGAGCGAGCGAATCGGTCGCCATGGGATCATTGTCTCCCATGAAAAGTCGAATAAACCGCGATCTGCCAATCGAGTCATCCGTCGCCCGAAATGTTAATTGTCGCCAGGTGACATAGGCCTTCCACAGTTGATCAACCTTTGCATCAACCCCAAGAAGCTCAAACTGCAAGCCTTTCATGCGGGCATCGCGTCGACGTTCATCAATATCCACAAGTCGCGCCCGCAAACCCGCCGAGTCTGCGACATCTGAGGGAGCGGCATATTTGAGCCTTCTTCGGCCTTCGGCATGTGTTTCAAATACTGGGAGATCAAGAATTTCTCTGACTCCCTCATGTTCGGCGATGAGAAAAGCAACGTCCTCCCATGCGGCAGGTTCTGACAACCAGTCGAGAAGGAGTTCTGCAGCCTCCCATCGACGTAGTTGTGTCCCTCCAGAGTCAGTCGACAGCATGGGGGCCTGCGAATTTGTAATTGTCTCCACCCGCCGTCGCGCAAACGTATCAAGAGGCATGACTCGTCCATCATCGAGAACCGGAAGATGTCTCCAAGCATCGAGAGCATTTCCAAGATCAGGAGAGCCGATCGGGCTCCCTGCATATGCTGCTGGAAACAACACAACTGCCATGAGCAGCAACAAGAGTTTGTGCGAAAGTGAAAAAAATGAAAACCAGTTTGTGTGTCGAGCAGTCGACCACAGATAATATTTTTTCATGAAAAACGTCCTACAAGAGAATGTCGAGGGTCCGCATGAGCGTAACTGATTAGTAAAAACAAAGTCTCCTGGCGATCGGAGGTAAGGCTTGGGACGGGGGATTAGGTGGGAAGGAGTCGTTGCTCCACGTGCGTAGGGCTGTGTGTTGGTGTCTTCATTCCAGGTTTCTTGTGCTGTCCAAAAAAATAAGCTTTCATATAGAACATCGTAAAAATACCGACAACAATGAGTGCACTGCCGGCGTATTTAATGCCGCGCCCCGGATCATAATTGACCGTCAGAACGCTTGCCTCAATTTTGTTCGGAGGATTCTGTTGGTTGCGAGTAAATCGTTCGAACAGTTCATCACCAGGCACCCATGGCCCCATAAAGCTCTCCTGAAAAAGTCTATAGGAACGACCACTTGCTGGATCGGAAAAGTCGATAGGCGCGTTCATCGTAATAGTCACCGGTCGTGCAACGAGGGGTTTCTTATTCGGACCAAGAAACTCAACAACGCTTGAAAAATGAGAAGCCTGACTCGTTCCAGGATCAAGTCGCCTTTCAAAATTATCGAGCCGAACCAGAAAACCAATATCGATTTCATCAGGTTCCATGGTGAGCGTAATGGCGCGGCTGGCCGATCGAACCGTGTGGATCTCAGCAGAGGAAGGTTCTTCCATAACAGGCTGGATTGGAATCCCGGCAATCCAGAAGTCTTCCGATGTGCCATCAACGATGAGCCGAACTTTTGCAGCCCGGCGTTTGGCAGAAGAAGCCTTGTCTTTCTCGAAATTGCGTGGCAGGGTTACCACTTCGAGGCGATCTGCTGGGAGAAAGCGTTCAACCTGCATTTGCAACTTCGCGCGAGGCATCTCGAACGCACCAACGCTGGTTCCATCCGAAGGTAATTCGCCGGATCGAACTCGCGGAGTCTGCCAGCATCGGTAGTAAAGTTTTCGATCATATCCTTGAACGACATCAATTCGACTGCGTGCTTTCCCCTCCATTGCTTCTGCAGCGGAAGCAACAGAGCGATCAATCCACAGCGCTCCATAGACACCCGCTTGTGGCGCGTGCACGGAAACTTCAGGAAGATCGGCGACCAATACCATTTCTTCAGGAGACTTCGAATCGCCTCTAAAAATTTGCGTTCGTACCGCGCCGAGTTGTGACTGAAAATCGGTAACTTGGGCGTGCATTCCAGAGTCGCCAAGCGGGACACGTTTTCCGATGGAATCTTCAACAAGCAGCCGAAAAACGTTGCCGTTGGCTACGAGAACAAGTTGCCCCTTTTCACCAAATCCAAGCGATGGCTCAGGCGTGGCTAATACAAAGGCATCGGTTTCAGGTTTAGAAGAGATTTTCCAAAACACGACAGTACCGCCACCGGCGGTGGCACGATGCCGGATTCCGCCAGACCCCCGCAGCGGATCTGGCTGCCATGTGAGATCAACAGGAATCCATGCGCCGCGAGCGCCTGCTCCTTCAAAATCATCGCTGCCAATACGCAGCGACACGCTCGGCGCAAGTGCTGCAGAAGAATCTGAAAGATAGTCGAGCACCTCCAGGAGAATTCCATCCTGCTGATAGATCACTCCTTTGTCGCGAGGAGCCAGCGACCAAGGAATCGAGGCCCGTGTGAGAGAGCCAGGTTTTTCAGCAGTGGCTGTACCCGTCTTGAATAGGGTGCCCTGCGATTCACCCGGTAAATTCGCATGCGATCCGGCATACTCTGACCAGTTGAATGGGCCTGCTCGAAATGGAATCGGCCCAACAATTGACGATTTGACAGAGGGTTTCGATGATTCAATTCGAAGCGTAAAATGGTGAGAATCTTCAAAAGCTCTCGATCCTTCCGAGCCCTCAAGCAGCGGCATTTGAGCATCAATACCGCCCCGCTGCGAAATAAAACATCCGGCCAGTAACGTCAGCAGTCCGATATGCGTGATGACAAATCCAGTTTGATACCGCTTCCACGGATAACGAATTGCAGCCGCGCAAAAAATACTGACTGCAAGGAGAGCATTGAGCAGCGTAAACCACCATGTATTCCAGACGCCGAATTTTACCGCCTCAGTACCATAGGCACTCTCGACAAACGTTCCAAGTCCCAGCACAACGGCCAGCGTAGTGATCAGCACAACTGCAAACTTCAGTGAGGCGAGAAATTCATAAAGACCCAAGCAAAGCCTTACAGAAATCGAGTGGCTCGGTTGTACAAATTGATGGCGTGCCATGAATCAAGAGGCTCACAAATGTCAGGGGAGATTCTCGGGGGGAGACGGTTGGTTCCCTCTTTAAAAAGAGGCAAAATAGTACAAGGCGAGGATGAAAAGTTTCGTTTGACGCCACCAGCGTCCGAGCGTTTTCAAAGCGGATCGATTCGGATGGAGCAGGAGTGCAGCGAACAGAGGAATCTACAGATTTCAAAAGTAATGAAATTCATTCAATCAAGTATAGCGCGATTCTCAACAAGGCCGATAGCCAGCCCAGCACCCGTGGCCCTCTTGGTCGGAGTAGGGAAAAATCGAGTTCCCGACATTCCTATCGCCAGCCGAATGTCTCAGCCATGGCATTTAAAAGCGGATTCGAAAACGAGGGGCCTTGGGTGCTTCCGATGGTGCGAATTAAATCAAATGCCATAAACCCACCAACAAGCATCAACATGGCGCAAAATGTAAGGCCCGCAATCTGCCATCCACTGAACGGCGTCTCGGAAATTGCTTCTCCAGTCGGGTAACTTCCGCCGGTCATCGTCCCGAGGCTTCCTCCGTCAGTATCAGACACAAGACCTGCCTCAGATTCAAAACTCGACCCCTCTCCGGCCATGGTTTGACCAAAGAAACTTGCATCGCCGGTTGCTTGTGAAGAATCAGTCGCAATGACCACCGAGGCGCTCTCATCTTCTGGAGTGCCTCCCAAATCGAATTCGTCTCCCCCGAGCTGGGTTCCATCATCGAAGGCAATGCTGTCTCCAACCTTACCAAGATCGACCCCAGAGATTTCAACGGACCCGTCATCGCCTTCCAGCGAAAGTCCACTGTCGAGCGCTCCTGAAAGAGAGAGCCCGCTCTTGCCTGCACCTCGATCGCTAATCGGATCAAGAGAAATTGCACTGCCGCCTTTAACGCTTGGGCCTGATCCCGAAAGATCGATAGAAAGCGTTCCACCGTTCTCGTCTCCAAGTTCAATGCCGGACAGCGCCAGACCGCTCTTGTGCTCTCCACCGATCATGGAGGGGGACGAAGCACTGATAATCGATTCAATTTCAAGATCATCTTCGAGAATATTTTTACTGGCATTGCTATTCAAAAGAAGATCACTCGAGGAAAGTCCTTGAACAGCCGATCCATTTTTTCCAACATTAGTGTCAGAAATGGAAAGTTTTTCGTCATCGGCAGAAGAATGTATGGAATCTGCACGCTTGATTGCATCATCGATTTCAATGGCGGCAGAAAGATCGTTTGACGAGGAAGTTTTAATGGAAGAATTTAATTCGAAGTCAGACTGATCAGGGATGTCAAACTGCGTCGACCGGCTTTCATCTTTTGTGGAAGCAGTTGCTTTGATTGGATCTTTCGTTGGAACAATCAAATCAAGATCGAGTTCTTCGAGGTTGGTGACATTACTCTCGGAACGATTTGAGATATATCGATCAATATCATCAACTTTAAACTTTCTTGCAGTACCGTCGCGGATGGGAAATAGTTCTTTTCTATCGACGAGCTGATTGATCTCATCGATCGACAGTCCAAGTTTCTTGGACACCTCTTCTGGGGAAAAATAATTGCCCGCCATGGAACCCCCGATTCAAAAAAAATGCTCACTCACGCCAGCCGAACGACGTACCTCGTCAGATCCCGCCCTGTGGATTTCGACCACAAAGACAACGAATCTTACGTTCTAGCCATCCAGAACGCGCACTCGTTAGAGACGGAAAAATTGACTTACGGGCGGAGGCCCTTTTCAACCGGGGTTTCGAGCATTTTCTTCAAATCGCCGGGTAGTGGTTCCCGGGCGTTAAATTCCGGGACAAGCAAGTCCCATGTGAGATCTCTTGTGCTTCGCAGAGTCAGAACGCCTTCGACTGGATCAACGTGATAGACGGCCAGCGTCCTGATTTTTGGATCCATCACCATCAGCATCTGCCGGCCGTCGGGTAACGGGTTCGAAGAGATCCAGAGCTGCTCGGAGGATTCACCGGTTGAAATATGGGGCCGCTGCGCGAGCAGGCGATCGGCCAACAAAAAGAAAACGGCTAGTCCGAGACATGGAATCAGTCCAAAAAACAGGCGAGACCAGACGAGATACCTCAGAAAAAAAGCGTGCAATGGAGAGACTCCCTGAGGCGTTTGAAAATCGAAGAGGACCGCCATGGCTTCACTGACAATAGATCGATCAACCGCAGAGTCTTTGACCGCTGTGAAAACGAAACCTTAGGGAAGTTTGAGAGAAATAGGCAAGAGCACTTCGAGTTCTCTGCCGTTCACGCAGTGAGATTGCCCGAAACGCTCCGGCATACGATTGCCCTGTCGTCGTATTTCAATCACACCGGGTCTGTGTCACTTGCCAGAACAGCCCGAGTCTCGCAAGTGACCTCGTAAAGATCTCCAGATTCGACTGAATCGATTAGGGAGAGCCTACCGATAAAAGAAGAAGAATCAGTTCAAAGAAGTCTTTCGAAAATTGAAACCTACCACTGGAGGATATGCGGCGTGTCGAAATATAATGTCTGGGCAAACGCTGCCATTCGGTCACCGATTCTCTGGGGTCTGACGCTCTCGGCAGGCTTCTTTGCAGCAATTCACACTCATGTGATTACCGATTCCATGGTCATCCGCTATCTCGCGGGGCACTGGGTCGAATATGTTGAAACGGTGATGTTTTGCGTGGGTCTTTCAGCGCTCGTGCTCAAGGGCATCGATCTTTTGGGGCAGCGATACCATGTTGACGACGAATTGATTGGAGAGGTTCCCGAAGGAGGTCAGGAGCCTGAAGCGGCGGTCGAATTGCTTCAGCACGTTCAGGAGAGACGGGATGAAAACAGTTATCTCGTCCGTCGGGTGCGCGAAACGCTCGACCTTGTTCGACGAACTGGATCGGCCGAAGGAATTGAAGACCATCTGAAATATCTTTCAGAGTTGGATGCCTCGCGTGCAGCGCAGAGCTATGGACTCGTGCGGTTTGTCGTGTGGGCGATTCCAATTATGGGTTTTCTTGGAACGGTCATCGGCATCACAGTAGCCATCGCCAGTCTTTCTCCCACGCAGCTTGATGATATTACTGGAGTTGTCTCCGGGCTTGGTACGGCGTTTGATACCACGGCAAGTGCCTTGGCACTTTCGATGGTGTTGATGTTTCTGCAATTTCTTGTGGACCGTCTCGAACAGTCGTTACTTGGAAAAGTAGATGAGAATGTCTGGGCATCGCTCACCGGACGCTTTCAATCTTTGGGTTCTACGGATGGCTCGGCACTTGCTATTGCTCGACTGGGAGACGCGATCGGTCGCAGCACAGCAAAGCTCTTGGATGCGCAGGCGGAATCGTGGCGTCGACTTGAGCAGTCGGCGGGAGAACGAATGGAGGAATTTGCGACCATGAGTGGAGCTCAGATGAGTTCCGGTCTGGCAACGGCACTCGATCAGACACTTTCAAAATGGACAAAGTCGCTGGTCGAAGCACAGGAGAGCCTGATGTCCCAGAGGGAAACCCGATGGGAAGTTGCTGGAGAGACGATGGCGGTCGCTATGCGCAGCGTAGAACGTCAGCACGAAGCGCTTCAGCAGCAAGGATTGCTGCTTTCCAGTGTGGTCGATGCAACCCGCGATCTTCGGTCGCTTGAACAAGCACTAGAAGACAATTTGAACGCGGTTGTGAATTCTGGAAAATTTGATGAAACCATGTCGACGCTTGCCGCAGCCATTCAACTCTTTGCCTCACGGGTCGGTGCAGAGGGAGCGGCGTGGCCGCGTGTTGTCCTGAATTCGAAGAAAAGTTCTAGGAAAACTGCATGAGCCGTGAATCCCGTCCATCGGGACCGACTATATCACTGTTTCCATTCCTTGCGGTGCTTCTGTGCATGATGGGAGCGCTCTTGGTGCTTCTGGTCATCTTCAGCCGCTCCGCGAGTTTACAAGAGGTCTCCTCGGACTCGAGTCTGTCAGATGAACTCGAACTTGAGCACGAAACGCTCTCTTGGCGAATCGAACAGTTAAAGAGTGTCCGTGAACAGACTGCAAGCGATCTCGAAAAAGCGCGAATGCAACTTGCAGGAATTGAGGATCATGCAAGAAAACTCTCTGACGAATTTCAGGAGTGTCAGCGACTTCGGGAGTTGCTCGTCAGTTCGGGAACGCTTGATGAAGTTCAAGAAGAGGAAATAGATCGTCTCAAGGCTGAAGCCCGCGAAGCGTTGGAATCCCTTGAAAAAGAGAAAAAAAACGGAAAGAAAAAACCAGCGGCCTATGCTGTTGTTCCTTTTGTCGGTCCCAATGGCACCCATCGGAGGCCGCTTTATATTGAGTGCTGCATTGACGGAGTGTTTCTTCAGCCAGAAGGAATCCGACTTTCCCCTTCCGACTTCGAGGGACCGCCTGGCCCTGGAAATCCACTGGCTAGCGCCCTGCGCGCGGCTCGTGAACATCTCGCGGCAACGGCAACGCCTGAGACTGCTTCCAGTGGAATACAACCCTATCCACTGCTGCTCATTCGTCCGAGTGGCGTGATGGCCTATTACGCTGCAAGAGAGTCGATTGCCTCTTGGGGAAGTGAATTTGGATACCAGTTCGTCAATGAAGAATGGACGCTCACATATCCAAATCGTGATCCGGCTCTCGCAGATGTTGAAACGAGAGCCATTGAGGAAGCGAGACGACGGCTGGAATGGTTGGCTGAAATGCGACCGAGCCAACCGAGTCGTCCCGGTCGCGGACATCAGTACCGCGCTGCCACGACCCGTGGTGGTGTGGTCAACAACAGTGGCCCATCGGTCCTTGGCGATCAATCTCAGTGGACGTGGTCGAATCAGGTAAAAGGTCGTCAAAGTGGCGGCAGTCACGGGAACGATGAAACCAGTGACGGCTCCCAGGGTGGAGACGGCTCTGGTCATCGTGGTGGTTCCATTGATCAAACCGGTGGCGGTGATCCAGTTCTCGGTGGAAAACTTTCTGGAACAGTCGATGCAGGAGGATCGGTCAGTGATTCCAATACACAGCGAGCCCAATCGAGTTCACGTTCTCTCGGCAGATCCACAGTCGGATCAGAGGTTGATTCGACAGGCAGCCCAAGCGATCGATCTTCCCTCGAGGCAAGTCTGGTCGGTGATCGATACGCCAACCGCTCCGGAAAAAGTGGAGGGAGTGAACAAGGCTCTCCGAGTGGTAATGGAACAAAATTAGCAACCAACTCACAACAAGCAGGCGGCAGCGGGGGAACATCGGCTGGTGATTCCGGAGGATCGAGTTCAGCTTCGAGCGAAGGCGGCTCTAATGGGGCCGGCGGTGGAGTTTCAATGCCCGGCATGCTCGCAGTAGGACAATCTGGCGAGGCATCGGCATCGGCATCGGCTGCAACGGGGGGATCTACCGGCGGTGGCGGATCGCTTGCGAGCAGTCGTGGTGCAAACTGGGCAAGTCTTGAAACATCCGATAGACCGATTCCGCTCACGCGTCCAATTCTCATCGAGTGCGCTGCTGAAGAACTCAGAATGATTGACGATTCTGGAAAACGGGTTGAAAAAAGAATTTCGTTCAATGGATCGACCGAGCAGTCCGTGGATCTTCTGGTAGCAAGCGTTCACGAGAAAGTGAAAACCTGGGGCATTGCAGGAGACAGACTCTACTGGAGGCCAAAGCTTGTGCTCTCAGATGTTCCCGGCGGTCTTCAGCGATGCAAGGACCTCGAAATACTGTTGAGCAACAGTGGTATCGAAATTCTTCGCCACCAGGAGGAGCCGATCGTGAAGCGGCTTCCTCCAATCAGCAGTTTTAAGTGATAGGAACATAGGATTATTCATGCGGCGAGTGAAACCTGAAGACTCCAGTGCTGCCGGTCAAGATTCGTTTCTCGACGTTGTCACGAACATCGTGGGCATCATCATTATTTTAGTGATGGTCGTGGGAGCGAAGGTTCAGCACATTATTCTTTCTGGAACTCCGAAGTCGGGAACTGTCGATCCTCAGCGAGAGCGGGATGTAGCGGATTTGGCGTATACCGCGGCGGTTGCGGAATCAGAGATCGGAGAACTTTCAAAACAGGCCCTTACAGTCGCGGAGGCGGCAGTGCAGGCAAGCGAAGCACGATTGCAGATGGCTACAATAGTCAGCGCAGCCAGGCGTGAACTCGATGAGATTTCCAAAAAAGTCGATGAACGCAAGGTGCTTTCCGCACAAGCACTCGATCAAAAAAAACAGATTCAAAATGAGATCGCGCAGCATCGCAGTGAAAAAGAACAGTTAGCCTCGATGCCGGCTGAAACCAAGCAAGTTCTTGAATTTCCGACTCCGATTAGTCGCGTTGTGACTGGAGAAGAGATTCATTTTCGTCTTGCCGAAGGAAGAGTTGCATATATCCCGATCGAAGAACTTTTTGAGTTGGCGAAGACCCGAACGCGTCGCAGTTCGGATTCGTTATCAAAAGTAGCCACTCGAGTTGAAACAGTCGGACCCGTACAAAGTTTCGCGCTCGACTACTGCATTGAAACGAGCGTGGATCCTTCTCGAGGACAGGTGCTTGTGAGATCTCGTGAATGGGTGGTGCGTCCTACAGGATCGCAGATCGGAGAGACCCTTGAAGAAGCACTCGCCAAAGGATCAAGATTTCAAGGCATCATCGAACGCCATAGTTCAAACGCAACAGTCACTCTATGGTGTTACCCCGATAGCTTTGAAACATTCCGCGCCATTCGAGAGAATCTGTACGCCCGTGGAATGCCGACTGCAGGACGTCCCATGCCGGATGGAGCTCCAATCGGTGGTTCAACGGAAGGGAGCAAATCGGTAGTACAGTAAGAATGCTCAGCGAGTTGCTTCGTCAATCCCTGCTTCGGCAGCATTCGCTAATCGGTCGATCTCATCGAGTGTGATGCACAGCGGTGGCAGGAGCACAACGACATCGCCGAGCGGTCGCAACAACGCCCCGTGTTTTCGCGCAGCAAGACATGCCCGCATGCCGAGTTTTTCCTCCCACGGATAAGGTTTTCCTGCCGTTTTGTCAGCGACTAGTTCGATTCCCGCCATCATGCCGCACTGCCGCACGCTACCAACGTGTTTCAGAACGGATAACCGTTTGAGATGGTGTCGAAGTCGCTCGATCTTCTCAGGAAGTTGTTCGAGTACACGCTCCTCTCGAAATATTTCGAGTGATTCGAGGCCCACCGCCGCTGCAAGTGGATTTCCACCGTATGTGTGGCCGTGAAAGAACGTACGCCGCTCGGCGTGCTCGCCAAGAAATGCATTCCATATAGCCTGCGTTGTAAGCGTCGCGGACATCGGCAGATATCCAGCAGTAATTCCCTTTCCGAGACAGAGAAAATCAGGGCTTACCTGTTCTTGTTCGCAGGCGAACAGCGTGCCTGTTCGTCCAAATCCAACGGCGACTTCATCCGCAATCAGAAGCACATTATGCCGGAGCGTTCGTTCTCGCACACCGCGTAGGAATCCAAATGGATGCACGAGCATTCCTGCGGCCGCTTGTACCAGAGGTTCTACGATCATTGCCACGATCTGGCCGGCATGTTGCAAGAGGATATTTTCCAGATTTTCAAGCGATGTCTGCAACAAATCTTCGGATGATACTGCCGAAGGGCCGCGAGCGTACGGCGAAGCAATTCGAATCGCCTCAAACGTAAGTGGTCCAAAAAGCGAGCCGAATCGAGGGACGCCACCGACGCCCACAGCGCCGAGTGTGTCGCCGTGATATGCCTCGGCCAGTGCAATAAATTTTGTGCGATGTGGCTGCGGAGTCTCAGACTGACGCCAGAACTGAAATGCCAATTTGAGTGCCGCTTCGACTGCGGCGGAGCCATCGCTTGCAAAGAAAACCTTGTCGAGTCCGGCGGGAGCGACGTCGATGAGACGTTTCGCAAATTTCACGGTTGTGGAATTGGAGAGACCAAGATTCGTCGTGTGTGCGACGCGGTTGAGTTGTGCGATGATCGCTTGATCGAGTCGAGGATGCCGATGGCCGTGAACATTACACCAGAGACTCGCCGATCCATCGAGATAACGATTTCCGTCGATGTCGACGAGAGTGGCCCCCTGCCCTTCTTCAATGAGAAGCGATTCATACTCCTGCATTTGCGTAAAAGCATGCCAGACATGCTCACAATCCCACGATTGTAGTGTGTCGTGAGCGACGGAACTGTTTTCACTCAGTGTGGGGTTCACAATATCGGACCACTGTGGCGTTGGCATGAAGAAGAATCGATTGACTACTCGTAGGCAAATAAAAATAAAAGGTTGCC
>Ga0194061_1002062_pt1 | contig 11212 bp, 9 predicted proteins | sample SepL2221m_MetaG_FD_163423 | JGI IMG/M metagenome (GOLD analysis project Ga0194061, IMG submission 163423) | Anoxic zone freshwater microbial communities from boreal shield lake in IISD Experimental Lakes Area, Ontario, Canada - Sep2016-L224-21m | ecosystem: Environmental > Aquatic > Freshwater >...
TGTTAATTAATTTGATTGACGATCGCATAATTTGTGAAGTTACTGGCTTATCTGCATTTGATTTAGAATCTCTGAAAATATCAAATGCTGCTTCATGATTGATAGTAATTGTTAATTCTTAATTGATTAATTGCCCTCTTCCTAGCCATAATTCTAGGAGTAGAATTAGAAAACCTAACATTGCTAAACGACCATTCCAGACTTCGGCAGAAGTGGTCATGCCCCATTCCCAACGCTCTTGCGGATAGAGTTTGGTGTTTTTTTGCGGTTGAATCGTGTCAGTAAAAGCAATGGGGCGATCGCTTAAAGCTTTAGTCACAATATCGGCTAAAGCTTGGATAAAAGTGGGATCAGTGTTAGGAGCAGGAACCCGCGCAAAAGTCTCAATTCCCGCGTGTTCAGCGATTTCACGGTATTCCATATCGATTTCTTCGAGGGTTTCGATATGTTCAGACACAAAACTAATGGGGACTACAACTAGTTCTTTTACACCCTGCTCCGCAAGCTCGGCGATCGCCACATCAGTATAAGGCTGCAGCCATTCAACTGGCCCCACACGACTTTGGTAAGCGAGTGTGTAAGGATTGCCGTGATCGAGTTTTTGCATAATCAGCGCCGCGCAAGTCTCGATTTCCTTTTGATAGGGATCGCCCGCTTCTTCGATGTAGCTAACAGGTACACCATGAGCGCTGAAGAAAATATGGGCTGTACTTGGATCTTTGACTTGATCGAGTTTTGTGGCAATCAGGTTTGCCATCGATTGCAAATAACCAGAATTTTCATACCAAGAAGGTACAACTGTATATTTAATTTTTTTCAATTCAGGATCACTTTGCCAAATCCGATCCAATAGCCGAAAACTGGAACCCGTAGTACTAATCGAGAACTGCGGATATAAAGGTAAAACGACTAATTCTTCAATTTTGTCCCGTTTAATTTGGGCGATCGCTTCTTCGGTAAAAGGATGCCAGTAGCGCATTCCAATGTAGACATTAACATCTTGTCCATTTTGTTGAAGCTGCGATTTTAATGCTTGTCCTTGGGCTTCGGTAATACTGCGTAGGGGCGAACCGCCGCCAATTTTCTTGTAGTTTTCTTGGGACTTTTTAAAGCGCAGGGTTGAGATTAGCCAAGCCAGAGGCGCTTGCAATAATGGGGAAGGCAAGCGAATGATTTCTGGGTCAGAAAATAGGTTATACAAAAATGGGCGGACATCTTCTAGTTTGTCTGGTCCACCGAGGTTCAGCAGTAAAACTCCTAATCGCCCCATAATTAATTGCTCTGTCCTTTCTCTAAATTTTTGCCAAAATGCTGGGATGCATAATAACTAATAATACTGACACTTAAACAATACATTTATTTGGCAGGAGGTATAACTAAATTATTGATATTTATTTTCAATAGTTTATAAGTCAATTTCCTCCAGCCTAGCCTGCTTGTATGAGCAAGAATTTAATAAAACGTAAAATTTGTTCGGCGGGCGAAGATCGCCGAACAAATTTTGGCTGATTTTGGCTTTGCTTAGGGTTAACAAATTGTAGTTGTGATTTTTATTAAGCAATGATACTCAGTTTGAATTCGTCCCTTGGTCTTCAACTAAACTAGAGGCAATAAAAATATATATAAAAACTTTAGAAATTTTGAATAACCCACTCTCAGCCAGAATGCTGCTCTCCCATAATTTTGATATTGCGCCTGACATAGTACCAGCGCTTAGTCGTAAAGAATTTGCGGAAGTATTTAAACTAGGATTAGCCGATCACCCATCCTGTCAGACTCGGTTAGTCAATCATCCCCATTGGACTGTAGAAATCCTATTTGACCGCGACCAGTTTTCGGCTGAACAAGTTGGCGAATTTTGCGCTCAGGCTCTTGCCGATCAACGCATTTGCCAAGGTTTAAATCGTAATGATTTACCTGATATTTTAGTCTTGGGTGGTGTCAAAACTACACCGCCCACTAGCGCATCCCCCGATGCTCTTCAGACTGGAGATTGGGGTGTCGATGTCGTAGAGACATTAGTGGGTGAGAACTTTTTGCAAGGTATTTCATGGGAAGCAACGATCGCCACTAAGTCAGATGATGAGATTTTCAAGGTCGAACTCTGCTCTAAAAATCTCGATCTGGATCTAGACAAGGATCACAAAAAAGAGCTAGAAAATCATGGATAGCGATCGCCAAGCTCGCATAGAAGCGATGTTTACCAGTGGCTCTGTGTATGATCGCAAACTGGCGTTGGATGAGCTAGCGCTATGTTCTGACGAGATTGCTCTGCCAATTTTGGAGCGCCTAGCCAGTAGCAAAGATTTTCTCTGTCGGCGCTTTGCGGTTATTGGCTTGGGAAATTATCACACTGATCGCTCGTTTCAAGTTTTGACAGATTTATTGTCAAAAGAAGTGGATGACAATGTATTGTCGGAAATTGCCAATACTCTGTTTGAGTTTGGCGCTCGCGCTTTGCCATTGTTACAAAACTTATTTGAACGCAATCAAAATTGGTTACTGCGTCAGACGATTCTCGCGGTTTTGATGGAAAGCGATCGGCAAGATGTACTGCTCAGTGTGATTCGACAAGGATTGGCAGATTCTACTCAGACGGTCAAGGAGACGGCTATTCTTGCCCTCGCTAGTTTGTATGGTGGTAAGTATGAATCCGAAGCTTTAGATTTGTTGACTGGATTAGCTGATGCTGATCTTTGGCGCGATCGCTGGCGCACGGCTACGGCTTTGAGTCGATCAACTAATCCTAGGGCGAAGCCCTTGCTTGCTAAGTTGCAACGCGATGAAAATCATTATGTGGTCGCGGCTGCGCTGGAATCTGGCTTATCGTAAAAGTAAAAATGGCGCTTCGCGCCATTTTGCAGTTGATAAAAATTGTTTAGTAATCCTTGTTCACGAACTATTTGAGTAGATAATTTGTTCCTAGAGACATATTTACGGAATACTTGTATTAGTTCGTTTAAATAAAATATTTTCAAGTGCGACCGTATCAATGCGATCGCTGGGATGAGTTTGACATGAAAAGTTTAGATATGGATATTGCCACCACATATTTTCGTGCTTATGATACTTGCCGAGTAAGGCTTGAGTTTACGGGTGGGTATCAAAAAGACAAAATACAGGGTAGTGCTTGTAAAGTTACAGTTCCCTATAGTTCTTTTTCTAAAAAGCTTCAAACCATCCAGCGACTCGGTGGCAAAATTGTCAATATATCTATTCTCGATGGCAAGCTTGCATCTCCTCAGATAATCTCGACAGTTGTTGAAACTGAAACTGAGGCGATCCCTCCTGAACCAGAGCCTATTGCTGAAACTGAGGCGATCGCTCCTGAACCAGAGCCTATTGTTGAAACTGAGGCGATCGCTCCTGAAATAATTCCTGTTGTTGAAACTGAAGCGATCGCTCCCGAACCAGAACCTATTGTTGAAACTGAAGCGATCGCTCCTGAACCAGAGCCTATTTTTGAAACTGAAGCGATCGCACCTGAAATAGTTCCTATTGTTGAAACTGAGGCGATCGCGCCCGAACCAATTCTTGAGACTGAAGCGATCGCTCCTGAACCAGAGCCTATTGTTGAAATTGAAGCGATCGCACCTGAAATAGTTCCTATTGTTGAAACTGAGGCGATCGCGCCCGAACCCGAACCAGTTCTTGAGACTGAAGAGATCGCCCCAGAAATAGTTCCTGATGTTGAAACTGAAGCGATCGCTCCTGAACCAGAACCAGTTGTTGAAAGTGAAGCGATCTCGCCTGAACCAGAACCAGTTGTTGAAAGTGAAGCGATCTCGCCTGAACCCGAACCTGTTCTTGAGACTGAGACGATCGCTCCTGAACCAGAACCAGTTGTTGAAACTGAGGCGATCGCACCAGAGGCTATTGTTGAAACTGAGGCGATCGCTCCTGAACCAGAGCTTATTGTTGAAATTGAAGCGATCGCGCCCGAACCAGAACCAGTTCTTGAGACTGAAGAGATCGCAACTGAACCTGAACCAGTTGTTGAGACTGAGGCCATCGCAACTGAACCTGAACCAGTTGTTGAGACTGAGGCCATCGCAACTGAAATAATTCCTGTTGTCGAGCCTGAAGCGATCGCGCCCGAACCAGAACCAGTTGTTGAGACTGAAGCGATCGCTCCTGCACCAGAGCCTATTGTTGAAACTGAAGTGATCGCTCCTGAACCAGAGCCTATTGTTGAAACTGAGGCGATCGCTCCTGAACCAGAGCCTATTGTTGAAACTGAGGCGATCGCTCCTGAAAAAATATCTAAGAAATCAACAGCCAAACCTAAAAAGCCCAAAACCACTACTAAAGCAAATCAAGGGTTTAATAAATCTTCTAAAACCGCCACAGAAACAATAGCCACTCCCGTTGCAAATATTGTTATGGATGAAGTTGTGGAGGCTATTCTTCCAGAAGAAGCACCTGATGCGATCGCTATTGATGCGGTTATTCCAGAAATCCCTGTAGAAGAATCTATTGCTGAAAATATTCCTGAAATAATTGCTGAGCCTATCTCAACTATTGTCCCAGATGAAATTGTAGATAGTATTATTGAGAATATTCCAGAACATGTATCCGAACGTCTGATATCCGAGCCTATTGTTACTGAATCTGTTGTAGAGGATATTCCTTCAGAAATTGTAGATGAACCTTTATCTGAAGCAGTTTTTGCGTTAGTTCCTGAACCAGTTCTAACAGATGAGATCGAGACAATCGCTGATGTATCTATACCCACTTCACCAACAGTAGAGTTGCCAGAAGCGATCGCGCCCTTGCCAAAATCAGAACCGAAATTAGAACCAAAAGCGAAAAAGGCGAAAACTCAGACTAAATCGGCAAAAGGGTTTAACAAAACGAAAGAAGACACCAAAAAACCCAAAGGTTAGAGGATTGTAAAACCTGAAGGATGGATTATTTTTCAGTGAGTCTCCATACTCCATCCCATTCGTCCTCAGGCGGGTTGAGCAAGAAGTGTTGACAACGGGTAATATGCAAATTTGCAGCTTTGTTGTGGCTGTCCAGTTCTAGAACTTCCGCAAAATCAGCCACGGCTTTACTAAATTTGCGGCTGAGGTAATGTTCGCGCCCTGCATGGTAATGCTCAATAATTCGATTTTGGATATCGTTAATCGGATCAGATTTTAGACCAACCAATTCATAGATACTGACGGGTTGATTTTTGCCCTTGACTTGGATGCGATCTAACTCACGAACCCTAACGCGATCGCCACAAAGTTTATAAGTGCTTTCACTGATCACCGCATCGATGCCATATTGCTTACTTGCCCCTTCTAGCCGCGAACCAAGATTTACCCCGTCACCGATCGCCGTAAATTCCATGCGTCTTGTGGAGCCAATATTGCCACTCATCACCGTATCGGAATTAATCCCAATACCGATTCTGATGGTCGCCATATCCAAGTCTTTCTGATTTTGTGGTTTTAGTCTTTCAATGCGTTTGGTATTAAACTCCTTCAGTCGATGACGCATATCGATCGCCGTTTGCACAGCCATCCATGCATGATCGGGAATTGGCAGAGGCGAGCCGAACACCGCCATGATCGCATCACCAATATATTTATCTAATGTACCTTTGTAATTAAAAACGGCCTCGACCATTGTTTCAAAATATTCATTCAGCATCATTACCACGTCCTCGGCATCGAGGCATTCAGTGAGGGTCGTAAAACTACGAATATCTGAAAAAAGAATGGAAACTTCTTTGCGATCGCCGCCCATTTTGGCATCACCCCCCGCAAGAAGCTGTTCCGCCAGCTCTTGGGTCATATAGCGATACATCGTACTCTTGAGACGTTTTTCTTGACTAATGTCTTCCATGACCACTAGCGCCCCACGCACACCTTCGCCTTCGTCACTCTCTGACATCGTATTGATGGAAATATTGATGCTGTGCTGTTCGCCATCAGTAGAACGCAGAGTTTGATCGGGATAATATTGCTTACGACTTTTTTCATCGCTACCGCCCAAGCTGGTGTCAAACCATTTCGTGAAGTTGGCGGTTTCAATATTAATCAATTCATAAACTGATTGCCCTTCGAGTAAAGATTCACCAACACCTAACAGGTCGTAAGCACGTTCATTAGCGGCAATAATTTTGCCATGTTTGTCAGTGGAGATCACACCATCGGAGAGACTTCGCAAAATGTCCTTTTGCATTTGCTGCTCTTGTTTGACCTTGGCAAATAACTTGGCATTTTCCAGCGCTACCCCTGCTTGGACGTTGAATACTTTCATAAATTCTTCGTCATTGTTGTTGAAGCTTGCCTTGAAGCGATCGGGGGCGTTGGGCCAAATAATGGGATCGTATTCAGGAAAGTCACCACGTTGGACTTTGTTAACTAACTGCGTTACACCGATTAACTCTTTATTGGAATTAAAAATCGGCATACAAAGTAAGCTACAGGTGCGATAACCGTTGGCTTGGTCAAATTTTTTGGAATTGTCAGCATCAGGATGGGAGTAGAGATCGAATGGAATATTTAAAACTTCACCCGTAACCGCTACCCTTCCTGCAAATCCTACGCCCATCGGTACGCGCAATTCTTTGGTAGTGCCATCTTGATTGACGATTTGTGTCCAGAGATCATCCCGATCGCGATCAATTAGCCACAAGGTACTGCGATCGGCATTCATCAGTAACTTGGCTTCGTACATCACCTTGGTAAGCGTGGTTTCCAGATCCAAACTTTGACCGAGGGACATGGCGGCTTTCATCAAGGCATCCGCCGCCCGTTGCTTTTGCGCTGCTGAATAAAAAGCCTGTGAGCTTTCTAAAATCAGGCGCATTGATGGCGCAAACTGGGCAAATAGAGCTTGATCCTCCTCTGTAAACCCAATATTATCTACCCGTTCTTCGAGGGGTATCGAATTCTCGTTAATGCGTAATTTGTTGAGAAGCTGCACCACCGCCACTAAGCGATCATCATCATTTAATAGGGGCATCGCTAGCATTGAGTAGGTGCGATAGCCCGTTAATTCATATTGCTTTTTTGCCTGTGTCGATCGCGGATCATCAAAAAAGTCAAAGGGAATATTTACGATGTTGCCGTAGGTGGCGACTTCACCCGCAATACTTGTCGGCTCTGTGGAAATGCGGATTTCGACATTTTTGCCATCTTCGCTGCGTACATTTGTCCAGAGTTGATTTTTATCAGCATCCAACAAAAAAATCGTAGTGCGATCGGCGGACAGGAGTTCACCAATTTTGCCGCGAATTGCTTGCAGCATTTCATCAAGGATCACATCAAAATCGGTATTGAGCATTCCCAGCGTTTGATTGACAATCCGCAATCGCTGCTCAACATCATTGACGACTTGACTGAATTTTTCGGGCGTAAGGGGAGCTAGGACTGAGGCAAAGCTGCCGCCTGAAGAAACGGCTAAGGCGCTGGAACTATTTTTAGAGCTATTGTCAGAGCTACTTTTAAAAGATGAGACTGGGGATGAGAGGTTGTGCTTGGCAGATGAAATGTCTCTTGAAGATTCGCTCTCTGCAATCACATCAATCGTGGTGTTGGATTCTACGGATGGTATGCGAGAAGGGGATGATGGTGTCATAGCAGCACTAAAATTTTCGATTAGTCCCAACTTTTAAGAGTCTAGATATTCTAGCTAGATTCTGTGGCTCCAAGGCTCAGTTCGTCATTTAGCTTATGTAAAGGCGCTTGTAGTCGAACTGAAAAAAACATCTTAGCACTCCTAAGATTGCGATCGCAAACCCAAAACAGTAGGGGCAGTTCATGAACTGTCCTACCTTTCAATCTCGGAACCAAAGTTAGCTCTGAGGCGATCAGGGGTGATTCTCGATTCAATCATGGACAATAAGCGATCGCATACTTCTTGTGAGGTTTCGGTTTCACTAACCATGATTGAAATATCGGCTTGAGCATAGCGATCGCGTCTTTGATCGTAAATATCACTGAGGGTTTGTGAGGGATTTTCGGTTTGTAATAAAGGGCGATGTTCCGATTCATTTTTAAGGCGATCGTACAAAATCTCCACAGGCACATCGATCCAAACCACAATACCATCGTGCAAATGTGACCAATTTAGCGATCGCATGACAATACCGCCGCCTGTAGCTACGACAAGGCGCGTATGGGCGGAGACTTGGGCGAGTACCTGTTGTTCGAGATCCCGAAAGGTATTTTCACCATGATCGACAAAAATTTCGGGGATCGATTTGCCAGCGCACTGTTCGATGAGGGGATCGGTATCTAAAAAGTTGTAGCTGATCTTTGGGGCTAAGAGTTTACCGACGGTGCTTTTTCCAGCACCCATCATCCCAATTAAAAAAATATTCGTTCCGTTGAGCATTTGCCTAGATTCAGATTGTTTAAACAACCTACTACGAAAGATACCGAAAAATCACTTAGAATTAATTATTGTCAATTCTCCCCTTGACATTTATCCTGAAACTGTGATCTTTAAATTTTAGATTTGAGTACGTTGTTAATGCTGAACTCTCGCATGGTCTTGTCTAGCAAAGGTTGGTTCTTAAGTTTAGGAATTGTCGGTATGGTGGCGATCGCCAATACCATATTTTCGCTGGAACATGACTGGCACTTGCTGAGCGTGATCACGGTGATGATCGGCGGGACATTGCTGTTTGTGAATGTGCGTCAGAGCGTCGCTACCGTAATTGAGCAACCCAAAGTGATCGATCGCAGTTTTTTGTTTAAAGAATTGCAGCAGGTTCAACAGGCGATCGGCAAGGTTAGTAATTCCTCTCGGCGTAAATTGCTACAAGAACAAGCCGAAAAAATAACTAATAACCTACAAAAAAATCAGTTTCAGATCGTTGTTTTCGGTACAGGTTCGGCAGGGAAAACCTCAGTTATTAATGCTTTGCTAGAGCGCAAGGCGGGGAAAACTGCGGCGACGATTGGCACAACGATCGCTCGTCAAGAATATTCTTACCAAGGGATTGATTTCTCGGCGGTTGGGATTGCGCCGATTCATATAGAAACGAAATTAAAGCGTAAAATATCTTTGTTAGATACATCGGGAACCCAAGAAATGGGCGCGGCGGGACAGCAAAGGGAGCTTGAATCTTTGCAAATGGCGCGATCTGCCGATCTGATCCTATTTGTGACGGCGGGAGATTTGACTAGCAGTGAATATATTGAACTCGATCGCCTTGCAGGATTAGGTAAGCGGGTAATTCTTGCTTTTAATAAGACGGATTTATATTTGCCTAGCGATCGCCAAGAAATTTTAAACAAGCTCAAAGAGCGCACTCAACAATTTTTAGGTGAAACCGATATTGTGGCGATCGCCGCGCATCCTAGTCCAATCAAGGTGCGTCAATATGCAAATCCTCACGATTCCAGTAATAATGAAGCGATTCAAGAATGGTGGGAAGATGTGCCACCCAATGTAACGGCTCTCAAAGAACGCATTGAGACTATTCTTTCCGATGAGTGGGAAGAGTTGTTAATTGAGAATACGCATCTGCAAATCCAAAGTTTGCTACAGGAAATCAACGGCACAATCAATCAAGAACGCCGTCAAGAGGCGACTACCATCATCAATCGTTATCAATTAACCGCCGCCGCCACAGTTTTTGCGAATCCCATCCCTGCGATCGATTTGTTAGCAGGAGCCGCCATTAATACGCAAATGTTGATAGATCTCGCCAAAATTTACGATCGCCCCCTAAAGTTCCATCAAGCTAAGCATTTTGCGCTGACCATTGCCCAGCAATTATTACAACTCGGTTGTGTAGAGATTGCCACTTCCGCGATCGCTTCTTGTTTTAAAACCAATGCGATTACCTATGCGATCGGTGGTTCTATGCAAGCTGTTACTGCCGCCTATTTGACGCATATCGGTGGATTGAGCTTTGTAGAATATTTGGAAGTTCAACCTGAATCACAGTCATCAATTACCGCCAATTCTGCTTTACAAAATATCTGTCAAAAGACTTTTAAAGCATTACAAGGCGATCGCTTCCTAATCGATTTTGTCACCAATATTTCTAATCGCATCGCGATCGATTCTTAATCTATTAATACTGGAATCAATGGAGGTTAAAGTGAAAGAAATAATTAATGCATTAAATAGAACACATAAATGGCTAGAAGTTAATATTCCGCCCTTTGCTAGCGCATTTCAGCCTAAACTAAGTTTTGAAGAAATTCAAAATGTAAGTTCAAAGATAGGTTTTGAATTTCCAGAAGAAATTTATGATTTGTATCAATGGAGAAATGGAGTAGATCGCAATATATCTATTGACGCAATGGTTTTTCCGTCTGGAGAGTTTTTACCATTAAATATAGCTTTGAATGAATATCAAAACTTAATAGATTCTTTTGATGAAGATCAGCAAATTCTCTTTGAAGGGCAACCTCTTTTCCCTTTCTATGAAATGAATGGACATTGCTATGCCGTTCTTTTGTCTTCAGAAAAGCGTGAATCATCACCAGTTGTAAAGATTAGCGATATTAATGAACATAGCATTAGTTATCAAAGTCTAACGGCTATGTTTTTAATGGTCGCAGAATGTTATGAAACGGGAGCTTATTATATTGAATCAGAAGGCGACTATCAAGGAGTTATTAACTTGAATAGTAGAGAAGTTTCAAAAATACTTATAAAGTATAATCCTAAAATTCTCGAAAGAGTATTGTCTAATTTAGGCTCTCTTGTCAGAGGGGAAAAAGATTACTTAGACAGTTATAACTACTTAGAATATACTTATTCTGTATTAGGTCAATTGAGAAGATTTAGAGAAATAAAAGCTGTAGAGATGCTTCTTGATTATCTCAATCAGTTGAATTCAATTCCTAGAGGTAAGGATAATGAATCAGCAATTGCTGAGACTGTGTATACTTTGGGTTATATGGCTGATTCCAGAGTGATCCCCTATATTTCTTCATTACTGAATGATCAATCTGAATTTATTAGATATCGAGCTAATGAGGCGCTACTAGAGCAAGGAAACTATTGAATATCATCAGGATTAATTCCCAGAGATCTCAAATAAGCAGCAAGTTTTTCATTTTTATTGCGTTCTTGGAGAGCGATTAAACGTTCCTGCTTTGCGATCGCCTCCGCCTCTTGTTTAGCCCGACGTTCTTGAAGAGCGATCGCTTGTTGGTTGTTATACTTGTAAAGGCGATCGCCTCCCAATCGATTTTGTCACCAATATTTCTAATCGCATTGCGATCGATTCTTAATCTATTTACAC
>Ga0194061_1002063_pt1 | contig 11211 bp, 9 predicted proteins | sample SepL2221m_MetaG_FD_163423 | JGI IMG/M metagenome (GOLD analysis project Ga0194061, IMG submission 163423) | Anoxic zone freshwater microbial communities from boreal shield lake in IISD Experimental Lakes Area, Ontario, Canada - Sep2016-L224-21m | ecosystem: Environmental > Aquatic > Freshwater >...
CCTTTCCCGGTCTCGCCGGAATGGACCTGGCGCAAGTGGTGAGTGTCGAACAGTCCTATGTCTGGCGCGAGGGCGAGTGGAAGCTTGGTGCCGGTTTTACGCGGTCGGACCAGATTCCCGGCAGCGAGCGTTTCCACGTCGTGGCCTACGACTTCGGTGTCAAGCGCAACATTCTGCGCATGCTCGCCTCGCGCGGCTGCAAAGTCACCGTGGTGCCGGCGCGGACGCCGGCGGCAGAGGTGCTGGCGCTTAATCCTGATGGCATTTTTCTATCCAACGGTCCGGGCGACCCCGAGCCTTGCGACTATGCGGTGGCGGCGATCCGCGAGTTTCTTGATCGCCGCCTGCCGACCTTCGGCATCTGCCTCGGCCACCAGTTGATGGGGCTGGCGGGCGGCGGCAGGACACTGAAAATGAAATTCGGCCATCATGGCGCCAATCACCCGGTCAAGGATCTCGAAACCGGGCAGGTGCTGATCACCAGCCAGAACCACGGCTTCGCCGTGGATCCGGCGAGCCTGCCGGCCAACGTGAAAGTGACCCACGTTTCGTTGTTCGACGGCAGCCTGCAGGGCATGGCCTGGACCGACCGGCCGGCATTCTGCTTCCAGGGGCATCCGGAAGCCAGTCCGGGGCCGCACGACGTGGCCTATCTGTTTGACCGCTTCATTCAGTCGATGGCGGCGAAGTAGCTCATGGCGTACGGCATTACCGATCTCGCAACCTATGTGCTGGGCACGATTTTTATCGTGCTGCTGCCGGGACCGAATTCGCTCTATGTTCTTTCGCTGGCTTCCCAGCGCGGCGTTCGTGCCGGCTATCTCGGCGCCTGCGGAATTTTTGCCGGCGATACGATCCTGATGGTGCTTTCGGCGACCGGTGTGGCCTCCCTGTTGCAGGCCAGTCCGGCACTGTTCATGGTGCTCAAGTACATCGGTGCGGGGTATCTGGCGTGGATGGGCGTCGGTCTGCTGCGGGCCGCCCGCGAGACATGGTACGGTCGCACACAGCTTGCTGCGACCCGGCCCGGGATCGATGCGACGCGGCCGTTTCAGACCGCACTTGCGATCAGCCTGATGAACCCCAAAGCCATCATGTTCTTCGTTTCCTTCTTCATCCAGTTCGTTGATCCGGGCTACGCCTGGCCGGCGCTTTCCTTCGCCATTCTCGGGTTGATCTGCCAGGTCATCAGCGGGCTGTATCTGTCCGCGCTGATTCTGGGGGGAGCCCATCTGGCGCAGCAGTTTCGCAGCCGGCGCCGGCTTGCCGCGGGTACCACCGGCGGTGTCGGCGCAATGTTTATCGGATTTGGCGCCAGACTCGCCAACTCGACCCTGAATTGACAGGCAAATATCATGTACAAGCGTCATGCCCAAGCGTAGCGACATACACAGCATCCTGATCATCGGCGCCGGCCCGATCATCATCGGTCAGGCCTGCGAGTTCGATTATTCCGGCGCCCAGGCCTGCAAGGCCCTGCGCGAAGAGGGCTACCGGGTGATTCTGGTCAACTCCAATCCGGCCACGATCATGACCGATCCGGAAATGGCCGACGTGACCTACATCGAGCCGATTACCTGGCGCGTGCTGGAGAACATCATCGCCAAGGAGCGGCCGGATGCCGTCCTGCCGACCATGGGCGGACAGACCGCGCTGAACTGTGCGCTCGATCTGGCCAAGCACGGCGTGCTGGAGAAATACGGCGTCGAGATGATCGGCGCTTCGCGCGAAGCCATCGACATGGCCGAGGACCGCGAGAAGTTCAAGCAGGCCATGACCCGCATCGGCCTCGGTTCGGCCCGCTCCGGCATCGCCCACAGCATGGAAGAGGCGCAGCAGGTGCAGGGCGCCATCGGCTTTCCGGCCATCATCCGGCCATCCTTCACCATGGGCGGCTCCGGCGGCGGCATTGCCTACAATCAGGAGGAGTTCGTCGAGATATGCAAGCGCGGCCTCGATGCATCGCCGACGCGGGAACTGCTCATCGAGGAATCGCTGCTGGGCTGGAAAGAGTACGAGATGGAGGTGGTGCGCGACCACAAGGACAATTGCATCATCATCTGCTCGATCGAGAACCTCGATCCGATGGGCGTCCATACCGGCGATTCGATCACGGTCGCCCCGGCGCAGACCCTGACCGACCGCGAATACCAGATCATGCGCAACGCCAGCATTGCCGTGCTGCGCGAGATCGGCGTCGATACCGGCGGTTCCAACGTGCAGTTCGCCATCAATCCCGAGAATGGCGCCATGGTGGTGATCGAGATGAACCCGCGCGTGTCGCGTTCCTCGGCGCTGGCTTCGAAGGCAACCGGTTTTCCGATTGCCAAGGTGGCGGCCAAACTGGCCGTCGGCTATACGCTGGACGAACTGAAGAACGACATTACCGGCGGCGCCACGCCGGCCTCCTTCGAGCCGTCGATCGACTACGTGGTGACCAAGGTACCGCGCTTTGCCTTCGAGAAGTTTCCGCAGGCCAACGACCGCCTGACAACGCAGATGAAGTCGGTCGGCGAAGTCATGGCGATCGGCCGCAGCTTCCAGGAATCGATGCAGAAGGCCCTGCGCGGACTTGAAGTCAGCGTCTATGGCTTCGACGAGATCGAGGCTGACCGCGAGGAAATCAATCGCGAACTGGCCAGCCCCGGTCCGCAGCGCATCTGGTACGTCGCCCAGGCTTTCCGCGAAGGCTACTCGCTGCAGCAGGTGTTCGACCTGACCAAGATCGATCCATGGTTCCTGGTGCAGATTGAGGACATCATCACCACCGAAGGCTGGATGAAGTCGCAGAAGCTGGATGACCTTGACGCGGCGACCCTGCGTGGCCTGAAGCGCAAGGGCTTTTCGGATCGTCGCATCGGCACCATCGTCGGCGCCGGCGAGACGGCGGTGCGCGAATTGCGCCACCGCCTGAACATCCGCCCCGTGTACAAGCGCGTCGATACCTGCGCCGCCGAGTTCGCGACGTCAACCGCCTACATGTACTCGACCTACGAGGAAGAATGCGAAGCGCTGCCGAGCACGCGCAGGAAGATCATGGTGCTGGGCGGCGGCCCCAACCGTATCGGCCAGGGCATCGAGTTTGATTACTGCTGTGTGCATGCGGCGCTGGCCATGCGCGAGGACGGCTATGAGACCATCATGGTCAACTGCAATCCGGAGACCGTGTCCACCGACTACGACACCTCGGATCGCCTGTATTTCGAGCCGGTGACGCTGGAAGACATTCTTGAGATCGTTCACGTCGAACAGCCGGCCGGCGTCATCGTCCAGTTCGGCGGCCAGACGCCGCTGAAGCGCGCGCGCGAACTCGAAGCCAACGGCGTTCCCATCATCGGCACCAGTCCCGACATGATTGACGCCGCCGAGGACCGCGAGCGCTTCCAGAAACTGCTGCACCAACTGGGCCTGAAACAGCCGCCGAACCGCACCGCGCGCACCGAGCCGGATGCAATCCGCCTGGCAGCCGAGATCGGTTATCCGCTGGTGGTGCGGCCGTCCTATGTGCTGGGCGGGCGCGCCATGGAAATCGTCCATGAGCAGAAGGATCTCGAACGCTACATGCGCGACGCGATCAAGGTGTCATTCGATTCGCCGGTGCTGCTCGATCGCTTCCTTAATGACGCCATCGAGGTGGATGTCGACGCCTTGTCGGACGGCAGCCAGGTGCTGATCGGCGGCATCATGGAACACATCGAACAGGCCGGCGTGCATTCGGGCGATTCGGCCTGTTCGCTGCCGCCGTTCTCGCTTTCGCCGGAGATTCAGAACGAGTTGCGCCGCCAGACCGAAATGATGGCGAAGGGCCTCAATGTCATCGGCCTCATGAACGTCCAGTTCGCCATTCAGGGCATCGGGGCGGAAGCGGTGGTCTACGTTCTGGAAGTCAATCCGCGTGCGTCACGCACCGTCCCGTTCGTCTCCAAGGCCACCAGTTTGCCGCTGGCCAAGATTGCCGCACGCTGCATGGCCGGGCGCAGCCTGGCCGACCAGGGTGTGACGCGCGAGGTTATTCCGCCGTATTTTTCAGTCAAGGAAGCGGTATTCCCGTTCATCAAGTTCCCCGGCGTCGATACCATCCTCGGTCCCGAGATGAAATCCACCGGCGAGGTGATGGGCGTCGGCCGTACCTTCGGCGAAGCCTTCGTCAAGTCGCAACTCGCCGCCGGAACGCGGCTGCCGACATCGGGAAAGGTTTTCGTCAGTGTCAAACCCGCCGACAGGCCGAAGGCCATTGATGTCGCGCGCGAGTTGCATGAACTTGGCTTTGCGCTGGTCGCCACCCGTGGTACGGCGGGTGCCATAGCCGCGGCCGGCATCCCGGTCGGGGTTGTGAACAAGGTAACCGAGGGGCGGCCGCACGTCGTGGACATGATCAAGAACGGCGAGATCGCGCTGATTGTGAACACGGTAGAGGAAAAGCGCACCGCGATCGCGGACTCGCGTTCCATCCGCACTTCTGCACTGGGCGCCAAGGTAACGCTGTTTACCACTATCGAAGGCGCTCGCGCCGCCTGCGCCGGCATGCGTCACGCCGGTCTTGAAACCTATTCCCTGCAAGCCTTGCACGCCGAATTGAAGGCCGGCTTTGCGGCGTCAAACGCAGTGGCCGGAACCTGAGCATGAGCGCAAAATACCCGATTACCCTGCGTGGCGCGGAACTGTTGCGCAAGGAACTGCAGCGACTGAAGACGGTCGACCGGCCGGCGGTGATCGCGGCCATCGCCGAGGCGCGCTCTCATGGCGACCTGTCGGAGAACGCCGAGTACGATGCGGCCAAGGAACGTCAAGGTTTCATCGAAGGACGCCTCAAGGAGGTCGAGGGCAAACTCGGCAACGCGCAGATCATCGATCCGGCGTCGTTGGACGCTGATGGTCGCGTGGTGTTCGCGGCCACGGTTGAACTCGAAGACACGGAAAACGGCAGCGTCGTCACCTACCAGATCGTCGGCGACGACGAGGCCGACATCAAGTCCGGCATGATTTCGCTGAACTCCCCGGTGGCGCGCGCACTGATCGGCAAGTTTGCCGGCGACGTAGCCGAGGTACAGACCCCGGGCGGGCGGCGCGAGTACGAAATACTCGACGTCAAATACGTCTGAGATGGGCAGGCTGGCCTCCGCGCTGTACAGCATCGCGGTTGCCGTCTGGGTCGGCGGCGTGCTGGCCATCGGTTTCATCGCCGCGCCCGTGTTGTTCGCCCAGCTTGCGGATCGCACAATGGCCGGCAATCTGGCCGGCGAGATGTTCACCATCACGGCATGGATGGGTTTCGCTTGCGGCGCCTACCTCGCCCTGTATGTTTTGTTTGCCAAAGGCTGGCGGGCGATCCAGTCCGGCGTGTTCTGGATCGTGCTGCTGATGCTCGTCCTTACCGCGGCGGGCCACTTCGGCGTGCAGCCGGTATTGGCGCAATTGAAGGCCGACGCGCTGCCGCGCCAGGTCATGGAGAGCGCCTTGCACGATCGCTTCGCCGCCTGGCATGGCGTTTCCAGCGGACTCTATCTGCTGCAATGCCTGCTCGGGGTCGCGCTGGTGATACTGCAGGACAGGGGCCGGCGGCGCTAACTTTTCCGGCTACGGGCCTCGGCGCGCGCGGCGGCCTGCTTCTTGGTCGCCGGCGGCTCCTTGCGACGTCTCGTCGTGGCCGGCTTCTGCGCTTCGGTATCCTTGGGATTCTCCCGCCAGAGCACCAGCAGATTGCCTATGTGCTGCACGGCAACGCAAGTCAGGGCCGTGCAGATTTCAGCGAACAGGGCATCGCGATCTTCGCGTTCGATGCCGTAAAGTCTCAGCTTGATCAGTTCGTGAGCCTTGAGGCAACGGTCGATCTCGGCCAGAACGGAAGGTGTGAGCCCCTTCTGGCTGATGGATACGACGGGATTCAGATGATGCGCGGCGGCCCGCAGGGCGCGGCGTTGGGTGGGGGCAAGTTCAGTCATGACGGGATTGTAGCGTGAGCGGGAAGATCGAGAGCAACAAGAAGGTCAAGAAGAACAAGACCACCAAGGCGTGGATCACCGAGCACGTCAACGATGCCTACGTGCAGCGCGCCCGGGTGGAGGGCTGGCGTTCGCGCGCCGCCTTCAAACTGACGGAAATCGACGACAAGGACAAGCTGTTGCGGCCGGGCATGACGGTGGTCGACCTCGGCTCTGCGCCCGGCAGCTGGTCACAGGTGGCGGCGAAGCGCGTGGCGCCCGGCGGGCGACTGGTGGCACTCGATCTGCTGCCGATGGACCCCGTGCACGGTGTCGAGTTCATTCAGGGCGATTTCCACGAGGACGCGGTGCTGCAGGCGCTGGCCGATATCCTCGCCGGCCGCCAGGTCGACCTTGTATTGTCGGACATGGCCCCCAATATGTCGGGCATCGGCATGGTCGATCAGGCGCGCGTGATGGTCCTGGCCGAACTGACCCTCGAGTTTTGCGCGCTGCACTTGAAGCCCGGCGGTGACATGCTGGTCAAGGTATTCCAGGGCGATGGCTTCATGGAACTGCGCCGTGCCATGCAGCAGCAGTTTCAGACCTTGCAAATGAGAAAGCCGGCTGCCTCAAGGAACCGGAGTGCCGAGATTTACCTCCTGGCGCGGGGCAAGCGGGCCTGACCGTGGTTTGCAGGTCATGGGAATCAGCACTAGAATGAACTGATATGCAGTCCCGATTGAGGGAAAGAGAGGCTCCACCTTGAATAATATGTTTAAAAACATGGCGATCTGGCTGGTGATCGGTATTGTGCTGATGACGGTGTTCAATCAGTTCAATACGCGCCAGGCTGTGCCCGGATCGCTGGAGTACTCGCAGTTCCTTGAAGAGGTGAAGCAGGGCCGCATCACCAAGGTGGTGATTCAGGGGCGCACGCTGGAAGCCACTACCACGGACGGCAAGCGCATCACCACCTATGCACCGCCGGACCTGTGGATGGTGTCGGATCTGTTGAAGAACAACGTCAAGGTGGTCGCCAAGCCCGAGGAGGAGCAATCTTTCCTCACCAACATCTTTGTCTCCTGGTTCCCGATGCTGCTGCTGATAGGCGTCTGGGTCTTCTTCATGCGTCAGATGCAGGGCGGCGGCAAGGGCGGGGCTTTTTCCTTCGGCAAGAGCCGGGCGCGGATGATGGATGAATCATCCAATACCATCACCTTTGCCGATGTGGCGGGCTGTGATGAGGCCAAGGAAGAAGTCTACGAGATGGTCGATTTCCTGCGTGATCCGACCAAGTTCCAGAAACTCGGCGGCCGCATTCCGCGCGGCGTGCTGCTGGTCGGTTCGCCAGGCACCGGCAAGACCCTGCTGGCCAAGGCCATTGCCGGCGAGGCCAAGGTGCCGTTCTTCTCGATTTCCGGTTCCGACTTCGTCGAGATGTTCGTCGGTGTCGGTGCGGCGCGAGTGCGCGACATGTTCGACCAAGCCAAGAAGGCTGCGCCGTGCATCATCTTCATCGACGAACTGGATGCCGTCGGACGCCAGCGCGGTGCCGGCCTCGGTGGCGGCAACGACGAGCGCGAACAGACCCTGAACCAGATGCTGGTCGAAATGGACGGCTTTGAAGGCTCGGCCGGCGTGATTGTGGTGGCCGCCACGAATCGTCCCGACGTGCTCGATCCGGCGCTGCTGCGCCCGGGTCGCTTCGACCGCCAAGTGGTGGTGCCGCTGCCGGACATCCGCGGGCGCGAACAGATTCTCAAGGTGCATATGCGCAAGGTACCGATCGCGACGGACATCGACGCGTCGATCCTCGCCCGCGGCTGCCCCGGATTTTCCGGCGCCGATCTGGCCAATCTGGTCAATGAGGCGGCGCTGTTCGCCGCGCGCAGCAACAAGCGTCTGGTGGATATGGAAGACTTCGAACGGGCCAAGGACAAGATCATGATGGGCGCCGAGCGCCGCTCCATGGTCATGCCCGAAGAGGAACGCAAGAACACCGCGTATCACGAATCCGGCCATGCCGTGGTTGCCAAGTTGCTGCCCAAGACCGATCCGGTGCACAAGGTGACCATCATTCCGCGTGGCCGTGCTCTGGGTCTGACCATGCAGTTGCCGGATCAGGAACGCTACAGCCAGGATCGCGAGCGTTTGCTCAGCACCATCACGGTCCTCTTCGGCGGCCGCATTGCGGAAGAGTTGTTCATGCAGCAGATGACGACCGGCGCATCGAACGATTTTCAGCGCGCCACCGATCTGGCGCGGCGCATGGTGACGCAGTGGGGCATGTCCGACAGCCTGGGGCCGATGGTCTATGGCGAAGAGGAAGGCGAGATTTTTCTCGGCCGTTCGGTCACGACGCACAAGAACATGTCCGAATCCACCATGCAGAAGGTGGATGTCGAGATTCGCCGCATGCTTGATGAACAGTATGCGCGTGCCCGCCGTCTGCTGGAAGACAACCGCGACAAGGTCGAGGCCATGACGGCGGCCCTGCTGGAAATGGAAACCATCGATGCCGACCAGATCAACGACATCATGGCCGGCCTGCCGCCGCGCCCGCCCAAGCCTTCCAGTGCGCCGCCGGTCCCGCGAGGTGACAGCGCGCCCGGCCCCGAGCCGACCGCGCCGGCACCGGCCTGAGGTTCGGATAACAGGAATCAGGAATCAGCGCTCGGCAACGGGGACGGCGCCGGGCGCCGTCTGCATTCCGCTGCTTGATTCCTGATTTTTACATGACCCAATATTTCCACTGCGGCCGCTACGTTCTCAATGCCGGGCGCCCGCTCATCATGGGCATCGTCAATCTGTCCGACGATTCGTTTTCGGGGGATGGACTGCACGGCAATGTGGCCGCCGCCATAGCCAAGGGCAGGCGCCTGATGGAAGACGGTGCGCACATTCTCGATATCGGCGCCGAGTCGTCGCGCCCGGGGGCGACGCCGGTGCCGGCGCAAGAAGAGATCGACCGCTTGCTGCCGGTGATCGACGGCCTGCGCGACTGCGGCGTGCCGCTGTCGGTCGATACCGTCAAGCCGCAGGTGATGCGCGCCGTGCTGGCGGCCGGCGCCGACATGATCAACGACATCAATGCGCTGCGTGCGCCGGGTGCGCTCGAAATCGTTGCCGCCAGCCAGGCAGGGGTTTGCCTGATGCATATGCAGGGCGATCCGGGAACCATGCAGGACGATCCCAGGTATCGGGATGTCCTTGCTGAAGTTGCGGATTTTCTCGCCGGGCGCGTCGCTGCGGCGGAAGCGGCGGGCATCAGCCTGAGCCGGATTGCGGTCGATCCCGGTTTCGGCTTCGGCAAGACGCTGGCGCACAACATCGAGTTGTTGCGCCGCCTTGGCGAACTGGTGGTGCCGGGCCTGCCTCTGCTGGTGGGTTTGTCGCGCAAGTCGCTGCTCGGCCTGCTCACCGGGCGCGCGGCGTCGGAGCGCGTATACGCCGGAGTGGCGGCGCATGTCCTGGCGGTCCAGCGCGGTGCGCGCATGGTGCGCGTACATGACGTCGCCGCAATGGGCGACGCCCTGGCCGTCTTGCAAGCTGTGGAGGACTACTGAATGGGACGCAAATATTTTGGTACCGATGGCATTCGCGGCCGCGTCGGCCAGTCACCCATAACGCCGGACTTTGTCATGCGCCTGGGATTTGCCGCAGGCTCGGCCCTGGTGGCGCGCGACGGGCCGCGGGCCGGCGACCGCCCGGCAGTGCTGATCGGCAAGGACACGCGCATTTCCGGCTACATGCTGGAAGCTGCGCTTGAGGCGGGATTTTCCGCCGCAGGCGTCGATGTCATGCTGTGCGGGCCGATGCCGACACCGGCCGTTGCCTACCTCACGCGCGCCCTGCGTCTGCAGGCGGGCGTGGTGATTTCCGCCTCGCACAATCCATTCGACGACAATGGCATCAAGTTCTTTTCGGCGCAGGGTACCAAGCTGCCGGACGCGGTGGAGCTCGATATCGAGGCGCGGCTCGAACAGCCGATGCTGTGCATGGAGTCGGCGCGGCTCGGCAAGGCGCGCCGGGTGGATGACGCCGCCGGCCGCTACATCGAATTCTGCAAAAGCACCTTCCCCAACGATCTTGACCTGCGCGGCCTCAGGATCGTGGTGGACAGCGCCCATGGCGCGGCTTACCACGTGGCGCCGAGCGTCTTCCATGAACTCGGCGCCGAGGTGGTCGGCGTCGGTGACAGCCCGAATGGCTTGAACATCAACCAGGATGTCGGCGCCACGGCGCCCGCTGCGCTGCGCCGCGCTGTGCTGGACCGTGCTGGCGACTGCGGCATCGCGCTCGATGGCGACGGCGACCGGCTGGTGATGGTCGATGCGGCTGGCACTATTTATGACGGTGATCAGTTGCTCTACGTCATAGCCCGCCATCGTGCCCGCAGCCAGGCTGTGCCGGGGGTGGCCGGCACGCTGATGAGCAATCTCGGATTCGAGCACGCCCTCGCTCGTCTGGGCATCGTTTGCGGTCGCGCCAGGGTGGGTGACCGCTATGTCCTGGAAATGATGAAGGAGAAGGGCTGGTTGCTCGGCGGCGAGAATTCCGGGCACATCATCTGTCTCGACCGCCATACCACCGGCGACGGCATCATCGCGGCCTTGCAGGTGCTGGCCGCGCTGCGCGCCAGCGGCGAAACCCTTGCCGAGGCCTGTGCGGACCTGACGCTGTATCCGCAACTGCTGATCAACGTGCGCATGCCATCCGGTTTTAAGTGGGAGGCCGACTCCGGCATCCGCGCGGCGGTGAAGGCAGCCGAGGCCACACTCGACGGTGGCGGACGGGTGCTGTTGCGTCCCTCCGGCACGGAACCCCTGCTGCGGGTGATGGTGGAAGGGCGCGACGCCTCTATCGTCAAGGCTCAGGCCGAGGCGATCGCGGCGGCAGTGCGGAAGGCCTTCGGCGGGTAATCATTGGTGATGCCTGGCGGGTTCGCGTCAGTCGTCGATCCGGCTGTGCCACCAGATGCGGAAATCGCGGCATAGACCGTCGCCGCCAAGTTCGACGACTGCGATGCCGTCCAGCGCCAGCCGTGGCAGCGGGTCGCCGGCCTTGCGTGCCAGCATGTTGGTACCCGTCGATGTGGCCCACATCTTGAACATGTCTTCCGAGGTCACCTGATAGGTGGTGTGCCAGTGGGCGATACCTCCGGTGGCGTGGCGGTGCAGCACCTCGTAGGTGAGCCGGATATCGGTCTGCAGCTTGGTCCGTTGCCAGTACTGCTTGATGGCCTCGTGCCCCTGCTGTACGGCGAATGGGGTATTGCGATAGCAGC